>Ga0209347_1001075_pt1 | contig 50852 bp, 45 predicted proteins | sample AutmiccommuBRH23_FD_187382 | JGI IMG/M metagenome (GOLD analysis project Ga0209347, IMG submission 187382) | Deep subsurface microbial communities from Mt. Terri, Switzerland - Autotrophic microbial communities BRH/23 (SPAdes) (version 2) | ecosystem: Environmental > Aquatic > Deep subsurface >... | reverse complement strand
TGCGGGATCGGGCTTCTCGGCCGTCCCGCGGTCACCCGCGATGCCGTCGATGCAGACGCCGAACAGGTCGTCGATGCCGGCGACCTTCAGGGTCTGCCGACACTGCGGGTTCGCCGAGTAGGCCGCCACGGCGACCCCGATGCCCTGCAGTTTCCTCGCCAGGTCGACCGTCGCACCGAACAGCGGCACGTCGCTGGTCATCGCGCCGTCGAGATCGAGCAGCACCGCGTCGTGGTAGCGCGCATCGATGGTGACCGGGAGCTTCATGACACAGACGAGTCCATCAGCTGGTGCTCCAGCTCCAGCACTTGGCGGGTGGTCTTGACCACGGTGTCGGGATTGAGGCTCATCGAGTCGATGCCGAGCCGGACGAGGAACTCGGCCATGTCCGGGTAGTCCGACGGGGCCTGTCCGCACAGCCCCGAGTGGATACCGTTGCGGCGGCAGCCTTCCACGGCCAGCCGGATCATCTCCTTGACGCCCTCGTCGCGCTCGTCGTAGTCGAAGGCGACGACCTCGCTGTCGCGGTCGACGCCGAGGGTCAGCTGGGTCAGATCGTTGGAGCCGATGGAGAAGCCGTCGAAACGCTTGGCGAACTCGTCGATCAGGATCACGTTGTTCGGGATCTCGCACATCGCGTACACCTCGAGACCGTTCTCGCCGCGCTCGAGCCCGAGGTCGGCCATCGTCTTCAGCACGAGGTCCGCCTCGGCGACCCGACGGACGAACGGGATCATCAGCACGACGTTCGTCAGGCCCATCTGGTCGCGGACGCGTTGCATCGCGCGGCACTCCAGCGCGAAGCCCTCGGCGTAGGCCGGGTGGGCATACCGCGAGGCGCCGCGGAACCCGATCATCGGGTTGCTCTCGGACGGCTCGAAGCCGCGCCCGCCGACCAGGCTGGCGTACTCGTTGGACTTGAAGTCCGACATCCGCACCACCACCGGCTTGGGCCAGAAGGCGGCGGCGATGGTGCCGATCCCCTCGGAGAGTCGCTCCACGAAGAAGGTGGCGCCGTCGGGATAGCCGGCGGTGAGGCGATCGATGATGCGTCGCGCCTCGGGGTCGTCGACCATCTCCGGATGCAACAGCGCGAGGGGGTGGACCTTGATGTACTCGCTGATGATGAACTCCATCCGGGCGAGTCCGACACCGTCGTTGGGCAGGAACGACGTCTTGAACGCGAGGTCGGGGTTGCCCAGGTTGAGCATGATCTGGGTGCGCGGCCGGGCCATGTCGCTGACCTCGGTGCGGTCCACGTGGAAGCCCACCGCGCCGTCGTACACCCGGCCCGTGTCGCCTTCGGCGCACGAGATCGTCACCATGGCCCCGTCGGGCACGCTGGTGGTCGCGTCGCCGGTGCCGACCACGGCCGGGATGCCGAGTTCGCGGGCGATGATCGACGCGTGGCAGGTCCGCCCGCCGCGGTTGGTGACGATCGCCGCCGCGGTCTTCATGACCGGCTCCCAGTCCGGGGTGGTGGTGTCGGCGACCAGCACCTGGCCGGGCCGGAACTCCGCGAGCTGGGAGAGGTGCTCGATGCGCTTCACCGACCCCGAGGCGATGCGCTCGCCGACCGAGCGGCCCTCGGCGAGCACCTCGGCGCGGCCCTCCAGCACGTAGCTCTCCAGAGCCGTGGCACTGTGCTGGGACGCGACCGTCTCGGGACGCGCCTGGACGATGTAGAGCTTGCCGTCGATGCCGTCCTTGGCCCACTCCATGTCCATCGGCCTGCCGTAATGCTTCTCGATGGCGCAGGCGTAACCGGCGAGTTCGAGTACCTCGGAGTCCTCGAGGCAGAACCGGGCACGGTCGGCCTTCGGGGTGGGCACGTTGCGCGTCGTGTTCTTGGTCTCGCCCTCGACGAGGATCATCTTCACGGCCTTGTCACCGAGGAGGCGGCGCAGCACGGCGCGATGACCTTCGAGATAGGTCGGCTTGTGGACGTAGAACTCGTCCGGGTCGACGGCGCCTTGCACCACGTTCTCACCGAGGCCGTACGCGCCGGTCACGAAGACGGCGTCGCGGAAACCGGATTCGGTGTCGATCGAGAACATCACCCCGGACGAGGCGATGTCGGAGCGCACCATCTTCATCACGCCGATGGACAGCGAAACCTTGAAGTGGTCGAAACCCTGATCGATGCGGTAGTGGATCGCCCGGTCGGTGAAAAGGCTTGCGAAACAACGTCGGCAGGTGTCGAGCAGGCTCTGCTCGCCCTTGATGTTGAGGTAGGAGTCCTGCTGACCGGCGAAGCTGGCCGTCGGCAGGTCCTCGGCGGTGGCCGAGCTGCGCACCGCCAGGCTCACCTCCTCGCCGTACTCGCGCTGAAGCGCGCGGTAGCCCTCCAGGATCTCGGCGGCCAGGTCGTCGGGGAGGCCGGCGCCGTAGACGATCTCCCTGGCCCGCTTGGCCTTGCGCGCCAGCGCGGCGACGTCGGCGGGGTCGATGTCGTCGAGTTCGGCGTGCAGGCGGTCCCAGGCGCCCGCCTCGTCGAGCATGTGCCGGTAGGCGGCGGCGGTGATGGCGAATCCGCGCGGGACGCGCACACCCTGGCCGGACAGCTTCTGCAACATCTCGCCCAGGGAGGCGTTCTTTCCGCCTACCAGCGGCACGTCCCCGATGCCGAAGTCCTCGAAGAATCGAACGTACCCGGAACCACCCATGACATGTCCTCTCGGCGCGCGACCCCGGTGCCGCGCCACCACCTCAACGTTCCACAGCGGCCGGTGAACATCCAGGGTCCAAGGTCACCCGGAACCGGTGACCCTGTGCCACCGGGCGACTTGCGTCGGCCGCGACGTTGTCCCCGTGAGTTGAGGACTTGCGACCCTGCCGCGCCGACCGGCCGATGGTGCAAGGTCGAGGGGTGGAGCACCTGTCCGCGCTCGACGCGAGCTTCCTGCAGGCCGAGGACTCCGATCCGCACGTGAGCCTCGCGGTCGGCGCCGTGTCGATCATCGAGGGTCCGGCTCCCGACTACGGCGATCTCGTGTCGGCGTTCGGCGAACGGGCACAGAGCATTCCACGCTGCACGCAGATACTGCACACCCATCCATTCGACCTCGGCGCCCCGGAGTGGGTGGATGACCCGCACTTCGACATCGCGCATCATCTGCATCGGGCCGCGTTGCCGCACCCGGGCGGCGACGCCGAACTGTTCACGATGATCGCCGACATCATGGAGCGACGGCTCGACCGCGACCGGCCGCTGTGGGAGTGCTGGGTCATCGAAGGACTCGACGGCGATCGATGGGCGACGGTGATGAAGATCCACCACTGCATCGCCGACGGCATCGCCACCGCGCTGATGCTCGCCAAGATGAGCGACGACGGCGCCGGCGAGACGTTCGCCGGCGACATCCGCGCGGCCCGGGAATCCAGCCCGTCGATACTCGGTCTGCTGCGGCCGAGGCTCAACCCGTTGACCTGGATGAGCGACGCCTGGCGCGCGACCCTCGCCGCCGGCAGCGCCGCGGAACACGCCGTCGTCGGGGCAGCCGAGCTGACCGCCCACGTGCTCACCGCGGGCGAGGAGTCGTCGCTGAACGGACCCGTCACCGGGAGGCGTCGCTACAGCGCTGCGTCGGTGGACCTCGCCGTCATGAAGAGGGTGGCCCGGGATTTCGACGTGACGCTCAACGACGTGGCGCTGGCGGCCATCACCAGCAGTTACCGGGCCATGTTGCTCGACCGCGGCGAAACGCCGGGACCCCACGCGTTGCGCACGCTGGTGCCGGTGTCGATGCGCTCCATGAGCGACTTCGACTTCACGGACAACCGGGTGTCGGCGATGCTGCCGTTGCTGCCGGTCGACGAACCCGACCCGATCGAGCAGCTCGAGATCGTGCACCGGCGGCTGACCGAGGCCAAGGGCAGTGGCCAACGCGAAGGCGGCAATGCCGTGTTCGCCGCCGCGGGCAATCTTCCCTTCGCCATCTCGGCGTGGACGGTTCGGCTCCTCACCCGGTTGCCGCAGAAGTCGGTGGCCGCGCTGGCAACGAACGTGCCGGGCCCTCGCGGGCGGCAACGGGTGCTGGGCCGAAATGTGTTGGAGATCCTGCCCATCCCGCCGATCGCGCTCCACCTGCGCACCGGCATCGCGATGGTCAGCTACGCCGGCCGGTTCTCGTTCGGGATCACGGCTGACTACGACAGCGCCCCCGACGTCGACGCGCTTGCCCGCGGGATCGAGGAAGCGGTAGCGCACCTGGCGGCCCTGGGCCGTTCCCGGGGGAGCACAACCCCCGTGGACTCACCGGCGAAACAGCCGCCGGCTTCCTGACGCGGCGGGAACGCTTGTCAATCGGCGGTCCCTGGGCGGTGACATACCGCGCGCCGTCGCGGCTTGGGCGTTCACGGCGATCTGGGCAAGCGTGGCCCGAAGGATGTGCCCGACAACCGGCCGGATCAGTCGCCAATAGCGCAGGAAGCGCCTGCGTGAGTCCGGATCGGTTGTCACCGTGCGGCATTCGTAGGTGAGCAGCGTTGCCGAGGTGCCGTATGGCAGCACGGAGAAGTTCGCGGCGATCTTGCCCCAGCCGGGTTCGTCGAAAATTCCGAAGTCGGTGGCGGCGACGTCACGCCACTCGATGTTGGGCTGCCAGAATCGTCCGACGGCGCCGAAGGTCACCTCGCGATCCGGTTGCTCACCGAGGAACGTCCAGCCCTCCAGACCCATGTCCTGGTCGATGACGAGCCTGGGCAAGCGCGGCGGAGCGTGGCCGGAGAGTCGGGCGGGCAGGCCTCTCAGCCACATCGACAGGTCCAGAAGCGGCGAGTGCACGGTGAGAAGGTCGAGGTTGCGTGCAGCCGCGAAGGTCGTTGCCGGATCGGCTGCTACCACAACGTGTTCAGCAATCGCTGCGTCGAAGGTGGGCATCGCCGAGTCGATGAGAAGCGCGACGGCATCGGAGGTGGTCATGGTTCAACCGTCGCCCTTCGCGCCGGTCAAACCTAGGGTCTATGGTCCTCGCCCCGACGACCGGGCGGCACCTGTCTCCCGATGACCGGCCCGCTGCCGAATGCGACCAACGCCCCCGATTTGGCGGGACCAAGGTCACCGGTCTGCCAAAGCGGGACCAAGGTCACCGGTCTGCCAAAGGTGGTGTCCGCGCGCGGCGCAGTCGTTATGTTGACCACAAATGACCGAGTTCATGCGCAACAGCGACGCGTTCACGTGGGCGATGGAAAGCGATCCCCGGCTACGTTCGACCGTGGTGACCGTCATCCTGCTCGACCGGTCGCCGGACTGGGACGAGGTCCGTCGTCGCTTCGAGCTCATCTCCCGCAAGGTGCGGATGGTGCGCCAGCGGGTGGTGCCGTCACCGCCCCCTGCGCCGCCGAGGTGGGAGTCCGCCCCCGACTTCGACCTCGACTTCCACATGCGCCGGGTGAGCGCGCCCGCACCCGGCACCTTCGACACGGTGTTGGAGATGGCGCGGCTCGCGGCGATGGAGGACTTCGACCGGGCCCGTCCGCTGTGGGAGGCCACGCTGGTCGACGGGCTCGAGGACGACCGCGCCGCGATGGTCCTCAAGTTCCACCATGCGCTGACCGACGGCGTCGGGGGCATTCAGATCGGGATGATCCTGTTCGATCTGTCGGAGGTCCCCGAGCGGCACGGCCCCGCGGCGGAACTGCCCGAGGTGCCCCCACCGCCGTGGCTGCGCGGCTACCGCGACACCGCACGCTACGACGCACGCCTGGTGAGCGACGCGCTGCTGGGCACCGTGAAGATGGCCCCGAAACTGTTGTCCCGCAGCATCTTGCGGCCAGTGGACACGATGTCGTCGGCCGCCGGGCTGGCTGCGTCGGTGTACCGGACCGTGCGCCCGGTGACGCGGACCGGCTCGCCGCTGATGAACAAGCGCAGCCTGATCCGCCGGCTCGGAGTGTTGGACGTGCCGTTCGAAGAGCTTCGGGCCGCCGCCCACCGCAGTGGCGGTGCGCTGAACGACGCATTCGTCGCCGGTGTGGCAGGAGGGTTGCGCCGCTATCACGAACAGCACGACGTCTCGGTCGGCGACCTGCACCTGACGATGCCGATGAGCCTGCGCGAAGAGGGCGACGAGATGGGCGGCAACCGGATCACCCTGATGCGGTTCGACGTGCCGGTGGGCATCGCCGATCCGGCGGAGCGGATCCGCCGGATCCACGACATCACCGTCAGGGTCCGTCAGGAGAAGTCACTGCCCTACACCCAGTGGATCGCCGGTGCGCTGAACATGATGCCGCGGTGGTACATCGGCTCGATTCTGCGCAACGTCGACTTCCTTTGCAGCGACGTGCCGGGGATTCCGGTGCCGGTGTTCCTCGGCGGGGCAAAGGTGTTGACCCAGTACGGGTTCGGTCCGACCATCGGCTCGGCGGTCAACGTCACGTTGTTGACGTATGTGGATGTGTGCTCGCTGGGTATCGACGTCGACACCGGCGCGATCCCCGACTATGACGTGTTCTACGACAGCCTCGTCGCGGGGTTCGACGAGGTGTTGGCGCTCGGCACCGCCGACCCCTGACCGGGCGCGCGGATGGCACGGGAGGGCCAAGGTTGGCTCCGATGGCCCGCCGACGTCCCGGCGATCGGCGACACAGTGGGTCAACACCCACGCTCGGAGGACCCATGCACATCACCGCCGACTACGACCTGTGTGCCGGCCACGGTCAATGCCTGTTGGCCGCACCGGATGTCTTCGACCTGCCCGACGGCGCCGAACAGGTCGTCATCCTCGATGCCGATCCTGCGCCCAGCGAGAGGGACGCGGTGGTGCGCGCCGCAGCGATGTGTCCTGCGCAGGCGCTGCACATCGACGACTGACTCGTCCTGCGCGAAAGACTCAGTGTGCCCGCGAGTCCGGCTCGACCGGATCGTCGAGCAGCCCGCTCTGCCCGGCCAGTGCGGCCGCGGCGATACGACTGGTCACCCCCAGTTTGTGCAGCAACGACGCCACCATCCGCTTGGCGGTGCGCTCCGAGACCACCATCCGGGTGGCGATGTCGGCGGTCTCCATGCCGGTCGACAGCAGCGCCCAGAGCTTCACCTCCGGCGGGGTCAGTGCCCTGAGCACCTGGGCCGACGGCTTGCGGGTACCGCTGAGCAGGGCATCGAGCACCATGGGGTCGACCACCCGGAGCCCGTCGGCGATCGTCGACAGCGGCGCCGCGAGCGCCTCGGGGCGCACCGTCTTCGACAGGAACCCCTCGGCGCCGGCCCGCAACGCCTCCTGTGCCAGCTCGACGTCGTCGGTGCCCGACAGCGCCAGAATCCGGGTCCGCGGGTGGCGGGCCTTGATGTGGCGGATGGCCGCGACCCCACCGAGCGGCGGCATCGAGAGGTCGACCACGGCCAGGTCCGCGTCGCACGACATGGCCAGCTCGGCGGCCTCTTCGACGAACGTCGTGCGGCCGCCGATGACGAACAGTTCACCCCAGTCCCGGGTCAGCAGCAGCTCGAGTCCCTCGGCGAAGAGCTCGTGGTCGTCGACGATGACGACGACGTACGGCGTCCGGCTCACCGTCCCGAGGCTAATCGGAGGAGAGGCCGATGATCGACGAATCGGACACCGGCCCCGCGTCGGTGCTTAGGGTCGGGCGATGAGCAACGTGCGTCGGCTCCGGTCGCTGGTGGTGCCCGACGGAGACGGGTACGGCCTGGCGCGCGTGGTGGTCGCGGTACGCGTCGCCGTCGTGCTGTCCATCGTGGTGCTGGTGGCGACGGGTCCGGATTGGCTGCGGCACCGGTGGGGCGTGACCGCCGTGGTGCTGGGGGTGGCGCTGGCGTACGCCGCCCTGCTGATGGCCCGGCCCCGGTTCGAGGTGCGGCGGACTCGGTTTTCGTGGCTGGTGTCCGTGGTGGACGCATCGGTCACCCTGACGCTGATCGGCCTCACCGGAGGGGCGGCCAGTCCGGTGGCCGTGGTGCTGGTGCTGGCGGTCATCGCGTCGGCCGCGCGCCTCAGTTTCGTCGAGTGCCTGGTCCTGGCGGTGCTGGTGGGGGCCGCCTACGTGCTGGTGGTGCTCGGTTCGGGCGGCGCTTCCGGCGCGGCGCTGACACCGCCGGTGCAGGGTCTGTGGTGGGCGCTGTACCTGGTGTTCATCGCGGTGCTCACCGGTGGGCTGTCACTGCTGGTGGAACGCGAGAACCGGTCCCGGGTGCGTGCCCTGGTCGAGGCCGAGGTCGAACACGCCGCCGCCGAGGAGGAACGCGATCTGCGAGCCCGCCTGCTGCGCTCCTACGAGAACCAGCAGGAGGGCCTGCAGGTACTGCTTCACGAATTCCGCACGCCCGTGGCGTCGCTGGATGCGCTCGCGGGAGCGCTGACCGACACCTCGTCGCCGATGGATCCGGCGGACCGCGAGACCGCGATTGGGCTCGCCGGTCGGCACGCGCGACACCTGTCGGACATGCTCGACGCGTTGGCGGATGTCGCGCTGAGCCGCCGACCCGCCTTCGCGTCGGGCCGCGTGCGCCGTGTGGACATCGGTGCCCTCGTCGGCGAGGCAGGTGACGCGGCCGGCGTGCAACCGCCACGGCTGCAGGTCGCGGTGACCGGCGACATGTCCGAAGTTCAGGTCGACGCGCAGGGTCTGCGGCGGGTGCTGACCAATCTGCTGGAGAACGCCGCCCGGCACGGCCGCGGGCTGCCGATCGACGTGGAGTGCCTGCGCGACGGTCATCTCCTGACCATCTCGGTGCTGGACCGCGGGCCCGGTGTGCCCCAGGAGCATTTGGGGGAACTGACCGAGAAGTTCGTCAGCCTGAGCGACCGGCGGGGCACCGCGGGCCTCGGCCTGTGGATCGTGGCGCAGATCATCGATGCGCTCGGTGGCACGTTGGCGTTCTCCGCCCGCGACGGCGGCGGATTGGCCGCCACCTTCAGCGTGCCGATCGACTGACGGCGCGACCGCAGGGCCCACGGATGTGGCCCGTCCAGGCCGGTGATTGGCCCGCGCGTCACGCGTATTCGGGCGCTGTGGGCCCCACCATGGGGACAACCGCATGGTGAGCCACGACACACCGCGGACACCGCCTGAAAGGATTCCGATGAGCACCGCCATCGCCACCCACAAGGACAGCGACCTGTCGGCCCGGTCGTTTTGGGCGAAGCCGCCCGAAGAACGCGACGAAGCGTTCGCCGCGCTGCGTCGGGAGAACCCGGTGCCGTGGAGCAGGCCGGCCGAATCCGATCTGCTGCCACCAGAACTCAACACCAAGGGTTTCTGGTCGCTGACCAAGATGGACGACATCCGGATGGCGAGCCGCCATCCGGAGATATTCTCTTCGGCGCAGGGCATCACCATGGAGGACTTCGCCCCCGAGGCGGTCGAGATCGCGCAGTCGTTCATCGCGATGGACGCCCCACGGCACACCCAGTTGCGCGGCATCACGACCGAGGCCTTCAAGCCCAAGAACGTGCGCCGGCTGGAGGACTGGATCCGCGGCCATGCCCGAGACCTGGTGAGCGAGATGGCCCACCTGGGTGAGGGGGACTTCGTCCAACTGGTCTCGGTGAAGCTGCCCGGCCGCATCTTCGGCAGCTTCTTCGGACTGCCGGAAGGCGAACTGCGGGATAAGGCCGTGACCGCCGCGCAGCGGCTGGTGGGCTGGACGGACCCGCAGATTCGTGGCGACCAGACCGAGTTGGAGTTGTTCATGGGCGCAGGCCGAGTTCGACGGCAAGAAGATGACCGACGACGAGTTGCGGGCGTTCTTCGTGTTGATGGGTGTGGCCGCCAACGACATCACCCGGCATGCGTCGGCACATGCCATCGCCGCCCCCTCGAAGTTTCCGGACCAGCGTGCGTTGCTGGTCGAGGACGTGGCCGGCCGGGTCGACTCCGCGGTGGAAGAGGTATTGCGGTGGGGCTCACCGCTGCTGCACATGCGCCGGACCGCCACCCGGGACATCACCGTGCGGGGTTCGGAGATCAAGGCAGGCGACAAGGTCGTGCTGTGGTACTACTCGGGCAACCGCGACGAGGACGACTTCGATGACCCGCACACCTTCAACATCCTGCGAAACCCCAATCCGCACATCGCCTTCGGCGGTGGTGGACCTCATTACTGCCTGGGCGCGGCGCTGGCCCGCACCATGCTGCGGACGTTGCTGACCGAGGTGTACACCCGGATCCTGGACATCTCGGCGCCCGAGCCTCACTACGCGCTGGCCAACTTCATCAACGGCATCAACAGCCTGCCCGCCACCTGGACACCCGAACGCGTCTGACCGCGAAAGGACATCGACACCATGAAGACGAAAGCCGCAGTGCTGTGGGGACTTCACCAGAAGTGGGAGGTCGAGGAGGTCGAACTCGACGGGCCCAAGGCGGCCGAGGTGCTGGTGAAGCTGACCGCCAGCGGCCTGTGCCATTCCGACGATCACCTGGTCACCGGTGACATGCCGATGCGGATGCCGGTCGTCGGTGGGCACGAGGGTGCGGGTGTCGTGGTCGAGGTCGGCGAGGGCGTCACCGAGATCGCCGAGGGTGACCCCGTCGTGCTGAGCTTCATTCCCGCGTGCGGGCGGTGTACGCCGTGCGCTCGTGGGATGAGCAACCTGTGTGTGCTCGGTGCGGCGATCGTCGCCGGACCGCAACTCGACGGGACATTCCGCTTCCACGCCAGAGGCCAGGACTTGAGCCAGATGTGCGTACTCGGAACGTTTTCGGAGTACACCGTGGTGCCGATGGCGTCGGTGGTCAAGGTCGATCCCGGCACGGCGTTGGACACCGCCGCGTTGGTGGGATGCGGAGTCACCACCGGCTACGGAAGCGCGGTGCGCACCGGGGAGACCCGCGACGGCGACACCGTCGTGGTGATGGGCGTGGGCGGCATCGGCATCAACGCCGTGCAGGGTGCCCGGATCGCCGGCGCGCGCAACATCATTGCGCTGGACCCGGTGGAGTACAAGCGTACCCGCTCCCTGGAGTTCGGCGCCACCCACACCGCTGCCGACGTCGGCGAGGCGTTGGCGCTGGTGACCGAGGTGACCCGCGGTGAGCTGGCCGACGTGTGCGTGGTGTCGACCGACAGCGGCGAGGGCGCCTACGTCGCGCAGGCCCTGAGCCTGGTCGGCAAGCGCGGCCGGGTCGTGATGACGGCGATCCCGCATCCGACCGACAGCACCGTCGACATGTCGTTGTTCGACCTGACCCTGTACGAGAAGCAGGTCCGTGGATCGCTGTTCGGGTCGTCCAACCCGCGCCACGACATCGTGCGGATGCTGGAGTTGCACCGGTCCGGACAGCTCAAGCTCGACGAGCTGATCACCCGCGAGTACTGCCTGGAAGACATCAACCAGGGCTACGAGGACATGCACAGCGGCGTGAACCTGCGTGGCCTGATCCGCTTCTGAGAGCGAGCTTTTCGATGATGACAGTTCCGCATTACCAGATGTACGTCAACGGCGCCTGGCGTGACTCGGCAGTTCGGGTTCCTGCTGATGAGCGGGCAGGCCTGCGAGTCCGGCACCCGGCTGCTGGTGCACGAATCCGTCCACGACAGGTTCGTCGAGCTGCTGGTCGCGCGGGCACGCACCGTGGTGATGGGCCCGATGAGCCCGGCCACCGACCTCGGTCCGCTGATCTCGGCGAAGCAGAAGGCGCGAGTGGAGAAGTACGTCGCGCTGGGACAGGAAGAGGGGTGCCGCCTGGCCTACCAGGGTGAGCTGCCCACCGATCCCGATCTGGCACAGGGTCATTGGGTGGCGCCGACCATCCTGACCGCCGCGACGAACGACATGCGCATCGCGAGGGAGGAGATCTTCGGGCCGGTGCTGGTCGTCATCTCCTGCGCCGACGATGCCGAAGCCGTCGCGATCGCCAACGACAGCGAGTACGGCCTGTCCGCCGGAGTCTGGAGCCGCGACAACCGGCGGGCGCTGGCGATCGCCCGTCAACTCGAATCGGGCACCGTCTGGATCAACGACTGGCACATGATCAGCGCGATGTACCCGTTCGGCGGGGTGAAGCAGAGTGGGCTCGGGCGCGAACTCGGGCCCGATGCCCTCGACGAGTACACCGAGCCCAAGTTCGTCCACGTGGACATGACCAACGACCGGTCGCAGCGGGCGTACGCGGTCGTCGTCTCGGCACCGACGGCGTGAGGGCCGCGGCGCCGGCTGCCGCACGGTCCGGACGCTGAGGCGTCGCGGTCACGCGGGACTGGCCTTGGGCCCCGAGTCGTCGATCAACGGCCCTGCGAGTACCGCATTCGCCGGATCCCGCAACGGGGTCGCGGCCTGCTCGGCCCGCAGCTTGATCCCTTGCAGCAACCCCCGGGTGATCAGGGCGGTCACAGGTCCGGCCATTTCGACTCCGACGACCTCGCCGGGGTGCCTCAACGACGTGCGGGTGCGGATCAGGAACCGGCAGCGGTCCTGCTGCCGGGGGAGCAGATGGAAGGACCACACGGTCTCCCATGGCATACCCGGTCGGGTCCCACGAAGCACCAGGGTGGTGTCGTGGACGACGTACTCGACGGTGAGGGTGATCCCGCGGGGCAGACCCAGCCAGCCTTGCGGCGCGAGCCGGACAGCGTCCCCCGGCGAGAGGTGCTGCCACTCGGGATGAATCCGGTCGGCGTCGGCTTGGCCCAGTCCGATCAGCTTGGCGACCCTGTCGAAGCCGTACAGGCCGGCGCGGTCCTGACCGATCTGGACCAGCCATGGCCACACCGCCATGGGCGGTGCGTCGATCCAGATGCCTTCGGTGGACTGGACCGAGGGGCGGCGGATCAACTCGTCTCCGGGCAGGTTCATGCCGCACTCGTCCTTGGTTGTGCCCCAATTGCGGAAGTACCGGCGCGCCGCATAGAGAAGCGCGGCCGTGGCGGCGAGCCGCACCACATTTCCAGTCATGCCGACACTCTGCGCCCGCGTCGGCCGGTGGGACTAGGGCCGCTAGTCCCTGATGTCGCCGTCGGGTGTCGGCGACACCTCACAGCCCACGGTCCTCACGCCGGAACCTCTTGTACAGCGCGTCCGCACAGATCACGGCGGGAATCGCCGAGGCGGCCACGACAAAACCGGCAAGCGAGGGACCGGTGTGACCGAGCAGGTGCGCCACCGGCGGCACGTAGAGCAGGAGCAACAGCAGAACGAGTTCCACGCCCACCGCGGCGACCAGCAGCGGGTTCGCGTGCACCTTCATCGCCCACACCGGACGAACGACGCTGCGGCAGGCGAACGCGTTGGCGGCCTGGCCCAGGACTATCGCCGTGAACGCCGCGCCGGAAGCCGCCAACAGCGTTGTCCCGTTGGGAAATTCCTGGCCCGGCCGCCAGCCCCCGGCGTACAGCGATACGACGAACGCGGTGAGTGCCACGGTCGCCTCGACGAGCCCGAGGACCACGAAGGCGCGAATCATCAAGTGACGGTCCAGCAGGTGACCTCGGACGGGGGGACCGTCGAGAGCCTTCTTGTCGGGTGGTTCGGCGCCGAGCGCCAGCGATGGGAACACATCGGTGCCTATGTCGAGTGCGAGAACCTGAAGTACACCGATCGCAAGCGGAAATCGTCCCGCGGTGAGCGCCCACACGACGAACGGCGCGAGTTCGGCGACGTTGTCGGCAAGGTGGTAGGTCAGGAACCGCCGGATGTTGGCAAAGGTCGTGCGTCCCTGCGCGATGGCGATGACGATCGTTTCGAAGTTGTCGTCAAGCAGCACGACGTCGGCGGCTTCGCGGGCCACGTCGGTGCCGCCCTTACCCATGGCGACGCCGATGGCCGCCTCCCTGAGGGCTGGGGCGTCGTTGACGCCGTCGCCGGTCATCGCGACAACGTGTCCACGGCGGCGCAGAGCCTTGGCGATCCGCAGCTTGTCCTCCGGCGTGACGCGCGCGACCACGGCTCCGTCACGGTCGAGGAGTTCGCCCATGCGGTCGAGGTCTTCGGGTAGCTCGGCACCGACCACGACCGGGTCACCCTCGCCGAGAAGCCCGATCTCCCTGGCGATTGCGCCTGCGGTCTCGGGATGATCACCGGTCACCATCGCCACCCGGATGCCGGCGTGCCTGCAGCTGCTGAGCACGTCCTCGACCCCGGGCCGCGGCGGGTCCTCCAGCGCCACCAACCCGAGTAGTCGCAGGCCCTTCTCGGCGGCGTCCGCCGATACCGGCGGCGCAACGCCCGGGGTGACATCGCGAACGGCAACGGCAAGTATCCGCAAGCCCCGCCGCGCCAACCGGTCCAGCGCTTCATGCGCACCGGTCACCGCACCGCAGAGTGGGAGCACGGCGTCGGGTGCCCCCTTCACCAGGACGCGATCGCAGACCACGACCGACATGCGGCGCCGCCGCGCGTCGAAGGGGAACCTGGCGCGAGCCCCGCCACCGCCTGCGCGCTCAGCACCGACCCGCCGGGCAAGAGCGTCCAGTGCGGCCTCCATGGGATCGCCGTGCGGGTGCCAGACCCCGTCGATCTCCTCGATCCGTCCCGAGGAACACTGCACCGCCGCGTGCGCCATCTCCCGCAACGCACCGACGACGGCGGGGGAGTCGAAATCCACCTCGGCGATCGGGTCGTAGCCGAGGCCATCGATCCTGGCCGCGCCGTGCGGGGTCCAGGCCTCCACCACCGACATCTCGTTCTGGGTGAGCGTCCCGGTCTTGTCGGTGCAGATGAAGGTGGTCGACCCGAGCGTCTCCACCGCCTCCAGATGCCGGACGAGCGCGTGCTTACGGGCCATGCGCTGGGCCCCGATGGCCAGCGACAGGGTCACGGTGGGTAGTAGACCCTCGGGCACGACGGCGACCGTGACCCCGACCGCGAACAGGAAGCCGTCGGCGGCGGGCATCCCGATCAACAGGGCCACGGCGAAGAAGGTCACCCCGACACCGATCGCCACGCCGGCGATGACGCGCGATGCGCGGGCCAACTCCCGCCGCAGCGGTGTTGGCGCGTGCCGCGGTGCCTGGCTCGCGGCGGCGATCGCGGCCAGTCGAGTGTGCGCACCAGTGCCCGCCACGTGTGCCCGCGCCTCTCCCTCGACCACGAAACACCCTGCGAACAACGTGTCGCCGGCGGCCGGATGGTCGGGAACGCTCTCGCCGGTGAGCGCGGAGGTGTCGATGGAAAGGCCTGCGACCCTGTCGAGTACGACGTCGGCCGAGACCCGGTCGCCTTCGGCGAGCAACACCAGATCGCCCACCACCAACTCCTCGGCAGAGATCTGCCGGGGAGTGCCGTCGCGCACCACCGTGGCCCTCCTCGGAAGCATCTGCCTGAGCCCCTCTGAGGCGTGCTGGGCGCGTTCCTCCTGCGCGAACGCGAACAACCCGTTGAGAACCACGACGACGAAGATCGCGATGCCCAACTGGGGAAGGCCTGCGAGAAACGCCAGTGCGCCGGCCAACCAGAACAGCAGCGCAAAGAAGTGCGCCATTTCCGTAGCCAGGCGCCGCCACCACGGTCGGGGGCGTTGCGCCGGAAGGCGATTGGGGCCGTGCTCGGCCAGCAACCGCGCGGCGTGCTCGGCCGTCAGCCCGGCATCGGAGACCTGTGGCGCTTTGCTGACCTCGTCCACACCCCACCGATGCTTTCACGTCCATCTGCTGGCGTCGGAAACCAATTGCGCCGCCCCGTCACGATACGACGCCGGGGATGGGCGCACCACGCGCGACCAAGGGCCTCATGGGCCGGGACTTCCGTCCCTAGCGCCGGCAGCCGGAAGGTGGTCGGATCGGGACGTACAGCCATCAGATCTGAGGAGGCAAAATGAACAAACTTCCCGCGCAGAACCGCCCGCGGTCGTTCTTCCCGGAACTGTCCGAGTTCTTCGAAGGATTCCCGTCGTGGGCAAGCATGAGGCCCGCGTTCGGCAGCCACATCATCCGGGTCGAGGACGAGACCAAGGAAGGCGGCTACGAGGTACGGGCCGAGATCCCGGGCGTCGACCCCGACAAGGACATCGACATCACGGTGAGTGACGGCGTCTTGACGATCAAGGCCGAACGTAGCGAGAAGAAGGAATCGAACGGGCGCTCGGAATTCTCGTACGGCTCGTTCATCCGGTCGGTCACACTTCCCGCGGGCGCCGACGAGGACGCCATCAAGGCGAGTTACGACAAGGGCATCCTCACCGTGTCGGTGCCTGTCGCCGAGGCGGTCCCGGCGGCCGCAAAGCACGTAACGGTCGAATCCGCGAAGTAGCTGATTCGGTGGTCCCGGAGTAGTTGCTACTCCGGGACCCCGGGACAGGAGAACAACGATGAGCACGGACCATCCGGACCACGTCCTGAAGAGCTGGACCGTGGAGGTGTCGATCGACGAACACGAAGGCCTGACCCGGGCCAAGGCTCGGTTGCTTTGGCGGGAAAGGGAATCGGTGGGCGTCGGGATGGCCCGACTGAATCCGGCCGACCGAAACGTCGCCGAGATCGGCGACGAACTCGCTGTCGCGCGAGCGTTGTCCGACCTCGGCCAACGGATACGGGCGGAGGCGGCCGAGGACATCGAGTCCGTCACCCACGAGCCGGCGTCATTCCTGTACTGACACAGGGGATGCTGGGGACGGAGAGAAGCGGTGACTCGCACACAGGGCCCGACCCGAAGTGCGCCGAGGAGGGTCTTTCGTGATCGGCGTGAAGCCGGTCGCGTGTTGGCCGATCTGCTCGGCGCCTACCGCGGCATCGAGGACGTCGTCGTTCTCGGCCTCGCCCGCGGCGGCATCCCCGTCGCCTGGGAGGTGGCCGCCGCCCTCGGTGTTCCTTTGGATGCTTTCATCGTTCGCAAGCTGGGGGCACCCGGCCATGAAGAGTTCGCGATGGGCGCATTGGCCAGCGGCGGGCGGGTCGTCGTCAACGATGACGTGCTGCGCGCGTTGCGGGTGTCGCCGCAGCAGCTCAGAGATGTCGCCGAACGTGAAGGGCGGGAGCTGTTCCGTCGCGAAGCGGCCTACCGTGGCGGTCGCCCGCCGATCGACGTCGCGGGCAAGACAGTCATTCTCGTGGACGACGGGCTCGCCACCGGAGCCAGCATGCTGGCCGCAGTGCAGGCGTTGCGGGAGTCGGAGCCGGCCCAGATCGTCATCGCGGTGCCTGCGGCGCCGGAGTCCACCATCCGTGAGTTCGCCGGTCTGGTCGACGACGTCGTATGCGCGACGATGCCGACGCCCTTCCTTGCGGTGGGGGAGTCGTTCTGGGACTTCAAGCAGGTCAGCGACGAAGAAGTCCGCGACTACCTCGGCACCCCGACGGTAGGCGTGGCCACCGCGCGGATCCGGATCAAAGAGACCCCCGCGGAGGTGATCGGTCGCTGCGCGGTCGACGCTCCCGGGGGCGTGCCGCCGGCAGAGGCCCTCGAAGAGATCATCGGCGACGCGCGGATCGTCTTGATCGGTGAGAGCTCACACGGCACCCACGAGTTCTACGAGGCGCGGGCCGCGATCACGAAGTGGCTCATCGAGGAGAAGGGCTTCGGTGCCGTCGCCGCCGAGGCGGACTGGCCGGACGCGTACCGGGTGAACCGCTACGTCCGCGGGTTGGGAGACGACCGGACGGCGACCGAAGCGCTGAGCGGATTCGAGCGCTTCCCGGCGTGGATGTGGCGCAACGTCGTGGTGCGCGACTTCGTCGACTGGCTGCACGGGCACAACCGACAGCGCCGGGACAGCGGCGGCCACCAGACGGGCTTCTACGGCCTGGACCTCTACAGCCTGCACCGATCGATGCAGGAAGTGATCGCCTACCTCGACAACGTCGATCCCGTCGCGGCGGCGCGGGCCAGAGACCGATATGCGTGCTTCGACCACACCTCGGCCGACGACGGTCAGGCCTACGGGTTCGCCGCAGCCTTCGGCGCCGGACTGTCGTGCGAGCGCCAGGCAATCGATCAGTTGCTCGACATACAGCGCAAGGCGCTGGATTACGCTCGCCGGGACGGCCTGCTCGCCGAGGACGAGGTGTTCTACGCTCAGCAGAATGCGCAGACCGTCCGCAACGCGGAGGTGTACTACCGTGCGATGTTCGGCGGTCGCGTCACGTCGTGGAACCTCCGTGATCAGCACATGGCCCAGACGTTGCACGCCCTGCTGGCTCACATGGATCGCCACGGAGGCTCCGAGCCGGCCCGAATCGTCGTGTGGGCGCACAATTCTCATGTCGGTGACGCCCGTGCCACGGAAGTGGGCTCCGACGGACAGCTGACCTTGGGGCAGCTGGCACGGGAGCGCTACGGCCAGGATTCCCGGTTGATCGGATTCACCACGTATTCGGGCGCCGTCACCGCTGCCAGCGAGTGGGGCGGGATCGCGGAACACAGGTCGGTCCGACCGGCGCTGAACGGCAGCGTCGAGGAGCTGTTCCACGAAACCGGCAGGCCGGAGTTCCTTGTCGCCGCGTCGATCAGTCACGCTGTGCGCGAACCTCTGGATGCCGTCAGGTTGGGACGGGCGATCGGCGTCATCTATCTGCCTGCGACCGAAAGGCAAAGCCACTATTACCACGTCCGCCCCGGTGAACAGTTCGATGCGATCATCCACATCGACAGGACGCGAGCGCTGGAACCGCTCGAGGTGACAAGCTCATGGTCGGAGGGTGAGAGGCCGGAGACGTATCCGACCGGTCTGTGACACCGCAGAATCGGCTCGACGAACGGAGCACGCACCGCATGCCGTCCCCGACGATCGTCACCTTGACGATGAACCCGGCACTCGACATCACCACCGACGCCGACGTCGTCCGTCCCACCGACAAGGTTCGATGCGCGGGTTCACGTTACGACCCGGGAGGCGGCGGCATCAACGTGGCGCGCATCGCGCATGTCCTCGGCGCCTCGGTATCCGCGATCTACCCCGCCGGAGGGCCCACCGGCGAACTCGTGACCCAGCTGGTTCGTGACGCCGGTGTGCCGCTGCGGCGCATCGAGATCGCCGATCCCACGCGAGAGAGCTTCACCGTCAACGAAACCAGCACGGGAAAGCAGTACCGCTTCGTCCTTCGCGGGCCACGGCTGAGCGCCGCAGAACAAGCCCAGTGCCTCGAGGAAGTGCGGCGCGAGGCGGCCACCGCGAAATTCGTGGTGGCCAGCGGGAGCCTTCCGCCCGGCGTGCCGCCGGACTGGTACCAGCAGGTGGCCGACGTGTGCCGCGAGGTCGGTGCACCGCTGATCCTCGACACCTCCGGCGGGGGTCTCACGCACGTGAAGAACGGGGTTTTCCTGCTCAAGACCAGCCTGCGTGAACTGCGGGAATGCGTCGGTCGTGACCTGGCCACCGAGGCCGACCAACTGGCGGCGGCCCATGAACTCGTCAACCGGGGGATCGCGGAATCGGTCGTGGTGTCGCTGGGTTCGCAGGGTGCGTTGCTCGCGACCGGCCGCCACAGTCAACGATTCTCAGCCGTTCCGGTCCACCCGGTGAGCGGTGTCGGTGCCGGAGACGCGATGGTCGCCGCGATCGTGGTCGGCCTGAGCCGAGGACGGCCGCTGCCCGAAGCGGTGCGTTTCGGAATCGCCGCGGGGGCCGCCATGCTGCTGACGCCGGGCACCGTCGCCTGCACCCGCGAAGATGTGGAGCATTTCCTGCGGGTCGTTCCCGAACCAGAAGACGTCGATGCCGTTCACACCTGAGATGCAGGGAAACGGTACAACCCGGCACCGGCGGTGATTCCGGCGGCTGCGGCGACGAGGAGGATGAGCCCGCCCCGTCTGACGCCACCGGCCGCGCGTTCGAAGGCGGCAGCCAACGACGCGGTGTGCAGACCGGCGTCGTCGGCGACGGTGACCCGCGCCGCGGGTATGCCGAGGCGGCCGGCAAGGGCAGCGCGGAACGCACTGTGTGCCGGGGCGGCGACGATCGCATCCACCTCGTCGAGCGTGAGCGCCGATCCGCGCAGGCATGACTCGACGGCCCCGGCCGCCGCCGCCGCGAACCTCTCGTCTTTGTCGTCGGCCGCTGCGAAGCGAAGCACATTGTGGTGGTCGATGAGTCCCACTGTGGCATTGAAGGTGTCGCCGTCATCGGGAACGCTGACCCAGCGGATGCGCTCGAGTCCGTCGTCGCTGTCGGTCCAGTCGCACAACAGCGCCGCCCCGGCGCGTGAGAACGGAAAATCGTCGCTCATCCCGTGGCCGGGATCGGCGTCACCGGCCACCACCAGTGCGCAGTCGACTGCTCGGGACTTCAGGAAACCGTCGACGATCTGCAGCGCGGTGAGCACCCCGCAGGTGCCGTTGGAGATGTCGAAGGAGAACGTTCCGTGCCCGCCTGCGTGGGGATCTTCCGGATTGGCGCCGATGTCCTGCTGAATCATCGCGGCCATGGCCGGTTCGCCCAGGTTCCGGTCGCGGTAGATCCCGGCGTTGACCAGAAGCTCGACGTCGTCAGGGTCGCGCCCGGCGCGCTCCAGACAGTCCTCGGCGGACTTCACCGCAAGCCGCAGCGCACTGCGCCGGGTGAGCCAGCCGCCCTCGGTGAGGGCGACCCGTTCAATTACCGTGCCCATAGCGACCCACCAGTTCCTCGTCCAACGTCACGAGCAGGACACCGATCTCCAGCCCGGAGGCCAGCGCGATGAACGCGATGGTCTCCCCGGCCCGGATGTGCCCCGCCTCGAGTTCCTCGACGAGGGCAACGGTGTGCGTCGTGGATGCGGTGTTGCCGTAGCGGTCGACGGTGATCACGGCATCGTGGCGCGGGCCCTCCCCGAAGGACTCGGACACCTTGGCCATCCCTTTGCGTATCGCCCGTGCCGAGGTCTGATGCGTGATCACGTGATCGATGTCGTGCATCGAGATGCCCACGGCGTCGAGCATCTCGTGCAGCAGCAACGGGGTGTTCGTCATCGCCGCTCGGTGAATTCCCCTGGCGTCGGTGAACATTCGGGCGCCCGGCTCGTCGCCCTTGGGATAGCCGAGGCAGAGCCGGCTGTAGTCCGCCACGGTCGTGAAGCCGGCGAGCTCGATGCCCCCCGATCCCGCGGGGGCGCGTTCGAGAAGGAGGGCTGCCCCCGCGTCGCCGAGGGTCAGCGACGCCAGTTCCTTGCTCACGATGCTGCGGATGTGCCTGGCCGCGTTCTGGCCGAGCTGCGAGATGTACTCGCCGCTGACCACCAGCACGCGTTCGACCAGTCCCTGCCGGATCCAGTTGTTGGCCACCGTGACACCGGTGAGCATTCCGGCACACGCGTTCGACAGGTCGAACGTCTGCGCGTCAGGCGCCCCGATCGCGGTGGCGACGGCGCGGCTCATCGTCGGCTCCAACCATTGCGTCAGCCCGCCCTGAAACTTCGTGATGCTGCAGCTGATGACGACATCCACCGACGACCCCGCGCGTTGCGCCTTGTCGAGGCAGTCGAACGCCGCCGCGGTGGCGAGGCTGTACGAATCCTCGTCGCCGACCGAGACGCGCCGCTCCCGAATCCCGGTCAACCTCTCCAGATCGATGCGGGTGCGATGGCGGGTGCTCGACATCAGCTCCGAGGTGCTCAGGTGCGTCGGCGGCAGGTGACGTCCCGCCCCCGCCAGACGGGTGCGGAACGGCGCGGAGTCCTGCCCGCCCGGGGGCTCCATCAGCAGCCACTGTGTCCGCGTCATCGCCACATGGTGACCGTGCGGTGCACAACCCCGATAGAGGACTTCGGGCGAAGACGCGAGGACCTTGGACCCTGCGCTACACCACGGACGGGTGCGCGGCAACCGCACCGGAATCGCCAGACACCCTGCGCGGCACAGGGATGGGTGTCAGACTGTCGTCGTGACCAGGGGCAGGTCCAACGCTGATTCGGGCGCGCATCCAATGCGTGACACCCTGTCTCAGCTGCGGTTACGTGAACTGCTCAAGGAAGTTCAAGATCGCGTCGAGCAGATCGTCGAGGGTCGTGATCGGCTCGACGGCCTCGTCGAAGCCATGCTGGTGGTCACTGCCGGACTGGAACTCGACGAGACCCTGCGCACCATCGTGCACACCGCCATCGACCTCGTGGACGCCGGATATGGGGCGCTGGGCGTTCGGGGGCACGACCACGAACTCGTGGAGTTCATCTACGAGGGCATCGACGAGGGACTGCGCGCGAAGATCGGGCACCTCCCCGACGGCCGCGGCGTGCTCGGGGTGTTGATCGACGATCCCAAGCCGATCCGGCTGGACAACATCTCCCACCACGCCGCATCGGTCGGCTTTCCGGCGAACCACCCGCCGATGCGCACCTTCCTCGGGGTGCCGGTACGGATCCGCGACGAGGTGTTCGGCAATCTGTATCTGACCGAGAAGGCGGGCGGGCTGCCGTTCAGCGAGGACGACGAGGTACTCGTCCAGGCGCTCGCCGCGGCAGCGGGCATCGCGATCGAGAACGCGCGCCTGTACGAACAGTCCAAAGCCCGCCAGTCGTGGATCGAAGCCACCCGCGACATCGGCACCGAACTGCTGTCCGGTACCGATCCGGCAAAGGTGTTCCGTCTGGTCGCCGACGAGTCCCGAGCCCTCAGCGGTGCGGATCGCACCTTCGTGGTGGTGCCGGTGGACCCCGACGCGCCTGCCAGCGAGACCGCCGAACTGGTCGTCTCGGCGACGGCCGGCGACGGTCCGGCCATGGACCTGCACACGATGGCCGTCGAGGGAACCGTGGTCGGTGACGCGTTCGTTCAGCGCACCCCGGGGCGGTTCGACGGGATCGACCTCGGCGACGGGCTGGTGACCGGTCCGGCGCTGGTGCTGCCGCTGCGGGCCACCGACGCGGTTGCCGGCGTCCTCGTCGCCCTCCGGCCCGCCGGTGGGCAACCCTTCACCGACGAGCAACTCGACATGATGGCCGCGTTCGCCGACCAGGCCGCGCTGGCGTGGCAGCTGGCGAGCACGCAACGCCAGATGCGCGAGTTGAGCATCCTGACCGATCGTGATCGCATCGCCCGCGACCTCCACGACCACGTCATCCAGCGGCTGTTCGCCGTGGGGCTCGCCCTGCAAGGGACGATTCCGCGGGCCCGCGCACCCGAAGTGCAACAGCGACTCATGGGATGCGTCGACGACCTGCAGGAGGTCATCCAGGAGATCCGCACCGCGATCTTCGATCTGCACGGCGCGTCGTCGGGGGCCACCCGGCTCCGGCAACGACTGGACGAGGCCGTCGCGCAGTTCGCCGGTTCTGGACTCCGCACGTCCGTGCAGTACGTCGGTCCGCTGTCCGTCGTCGACGCCGCGTTGGCCGACCACGCCGAGGCAGTGGTCCGCGAAGCCGTCAGCAACGCCGTCAGGCACGCCAGGGCCAGCACGCTGGCGGTGAGCGTGCTGGTCGAGGACGAGTTGTACATCGAGATCACCGATGACGGCAGGGGCATACCCGACGAGATCACCGGTAGCGGGCTGACGAACCTGGGCCGCCGCGCCCAGGACGTGGGCGGAACCTTCAGCATCGAGAACTCGCCGCAGGGCGGCACGGTGTTGAAATGGAGTGCCCCGCTGCCGTAGCGGCGGCCCGGCGACCAAAGACCCTTACCCGCCGTTCTGGCGAGGGTTACGGTGCAGCCATGGGTAGTGATTCGAAGCCGGTGGTGGTCGGCATCGATGGCTCACGCGCAGCGCTCAACGCCGTCCGATGGGCGGTGGCCGAGGCCGAGTACCGTGACGCTCCGCTGCGACTGATCCATGCGGTCCCCGACGGGCAGCGTTCGGCGTGCCCCGACCCGGTGTTGTCGTCGGCCGAGCGGGAGGTGACCAGAGCGGGGAGGCCCGTCGGGTTCGAGTCGGCGCGGATCGTCGGGGATGCCGGCGAGGTCCTCGTCGCCGAATCGAGTCACTCGCACATGGTCTGTATCGGTGTCCCGAGTCGCGACCGACTCAAGGGACGGCTTTTCGGGCCCACCGCCGCCGCGCTCGCCGTGGGCGCACACTGCCCGGTCGCGCTCATCCGGTCCGACTCATCGGGATCGCCCCGCGACGCCGGCGTGGTATCGGTTGTCCTCGATGATGATCCGGACAACGACACCCTTGTGCATCTGGCGATGCAGGAAGGGCGGCTGCGCGATGCGACCGTGCGCCAGGTGGATCGGCGCCTCAACAGCTGGATCCGCCGATTTCCCGACGTGCATGTCGAGACCATCGCCGCCGGAAGCGGCAGAGCGTACAGCGAGTCGCATCAGAGCCGACACACCGTGCAGCTGGCCGTGGTCGGCCAAGCCGACGCCGAGCAGATCGCCGACCTCGAGGTGCCGAACTGCCACCCGATCCTGGGTTACCCCGACTGCTCTGTGCTGTTGGTCCGCCACTGACGCCGTGGTGCCGACCCGATGACAGGCTCGACGTCACGAGCCATGCGTACGCGGTGGCTCTCGGGAACTGCCTACCTGCTCCCTGGTCTCGGGCAGTTCCTGCGGTACGAGAGACACTGGCTGCGCGCCGATCTGACGGCGGGTCTGACCGTCGCCGCGTATCTGGTTCCCCAGGCGATGGCCTACGCCACGCTCGCCGGGCTGTCGCCGGTGACAGGGCTGTGGGCGACCCTCGTGCCACTGGCGGTGTACGCCGTGCTCGGGTCCTCCCGCCAGTTGTCGGTGGGACCCGAGGCCAGCACGACGGCCATGACCGCGGCCACGCTCGGGCCGCTCGCCGCCGGTGACGCCGGGCGCTATGCCGCGTCGGCGGCCGCGCTCGCGTTACTGGTCGGTGCCATCTGTCTTCTGGGCGGGCTGGTGCGACTCGGGTTCCTGGCGAACCTGTTGTCGCGGCCGATCCTGGTCGGCTACATGGCGGGCATCGCGCTGGTCATGATCGCCGGCCAGCTCGGCAAAATCACCGGGACAGAGGTGTCGGGAAGCGAATTCATCTCGCAGGTGCCCTCTTTCGTGACCCACCTCGCCGAGGTGCACTGGCCCACGCTGGCTTTGGCGAGCGCCGCGATCGCAGTCCAGCTGGCGTTGGCCAGGGGCAACAAACGGCTGCCCGGACCCCTGATCGCCGTTGTCCTGGCGTCGGTCGTGGTGATGGTGTGGTCGTTGGAGACGCGGGGGATCGCGGTGGTCGGGCCCGTCCCGTCGGGCCTCCCGGACGTCGACATCCCGCTCCTCGGCCTCGACAAACTGGTGGCCCTGATCTTCCCCGCCGCGGGCATCGCCATCGTCGCGTTCTCCGACAACGTCGTCACCGCCCGTGTCTTCGCGGCGCGCAGCGGCCAGGAGATCGACGCCAACGCCGAGATGCGTGCTCTCGGGGTGTGCAACCTCGGCGCGGGGCTGACACACGGGTTTCCCGTCAGTTCCAGTGGCAGCCGCACCGCGATCGGCCACGCGCTGGGCTCCCGGACCCAGCTCTTCTCGCTGACCTCGCTCGCCGTCGTCCTGGTCGTCCTGACGCTCGGGGGCGGGGTGATGGCGGCGATACCCCTCGCGGCGCTGGGCGCGCTGGTCTTCGTCGCGGCACTGCAACTGATCGATGTCTCCGAGTTCCGCAGGTTGGCGCGGTTCCGCCGCAGCGAGTTGATTCTCGCGTTCGCCACCACGGCCGCGGTCGTGAGCTTCGGTGTGCTGTACGGCGTTCTGGTCGCTGTCGCCATGTCCATCCTCGACCTGCTGCGCAGGGTGGCCAAGGCGCACGACAGCGTGCTCGGATTCGTGCCCGGCCTTCCCGGCATGCACGACATCGACGACTACCCGCAGGCAGAGCTGGTGCCGGGCCTGGTGGTGTACCGCTACGACGCGCCACTGTGCTTCGCCAACGCCGAGGACTTCCGCCGACGCGCTCTGGAAGCCGTGGACGCCTACCCGCCACCGGTGCAGTGGTTCGTTCTCAACGCCGAAGCCAATTCGGAGGTCGACCTCACGGCGCTGGACGCGTTGGAGCGCCTGCGGGTGGAACTGAGCAGGCGCGGCGTGCTCTTCGCAATGGCACGCGTCAAGCAGGATCTGCGAGACGCGCTGGAGTCGGCCGGCCTGCTCGACCGCATCGGGCCCGAGAACATCCACCCGACCCTGCCCACCGCCGTCGCGGCGTTCAGACAGTGGCGCGTCCCCGAGGAGTGACGGCCGCCGGACGGAACCTCAGACGACGGTGAACTCGCGTCCCGGCTCGGCGCCGAATCGGAAGCGGCGACCGGTGACCTGCCGCGGAAGGACCCGCACGTAGTGATCCTTGACCGTCGCGGTCCACGGGAGGAGTTGGGCGCGCTCGGCCTTGTCGATGTCGTCGTCGGTGTGCACGCTGCGGGCGACCCCCTTGACGATCACGCTCCACCCTTCGGTCGCATCGTGGTCGTCGGCCTCGAACACGACGTTGTTGTTGATGGCGCTGGTGACGAGTTTCGTTCCCTCTGCGGTGCGGAACAGGATCGTGCGGTCCTGGACGACGAAGTTCACCGGAAAGATCTCGGGGTGACCGTCGGCGCTGGTCACCAGCCGGCCGAGAGGAACGCGTGAGAGAAGTTGCCAGCACTCGCTTTCGGGAAGAATCGTCACCGGTTTCTCGGCAGACAGCGGGTCATTGCTCACGGCGTACCCCAATTCATTGGCATCGTCTTCTGGCGGCGTCCCGTCGGTCTCCGGGCCGTTGACGATCACGCTACCCAACCACGGTGCGTCGCGGGCGAGGCGTGATTCCCCCATGCGGAGGACCAAGGTAACCATGTCAGACGGTGCCCAATGGCAGGTGAACAGCCAGTTCGCGGCCGGGCATAGGTCCCCGCGAGAGGGGACTTCCGTCTCTGTCGGACGCCCGCCGGCCGGCCGCAGACTCGAAGGAGTACAGCGCTGATGTGACCACACGAAGGAAGACACCGTCATGACCGCACACTTTCCCGACGACATCACCCTTCGTGCGGCACTGACCCTGGCGACCCGCGCCCCCTCGGTGCACAACTCCCAACCGTGGCTCTGGCGGGTGGGACCGCACAGCCTGCACCTGCACGCCGACCGGTCCCTGCACCTGCCACACACCGATCCTGACCGCCGGGAACTGATGGTCAGCTGCGGCGCCACCCTCAATCACGCGGTGGTCGCGCTGGCGGCCCTCGGCTGGCAGGCCAAAATCCATCGATTCCCCAATCCCGACGACCCCGACCACCTCGCCGCGATCACGCTGCACCGCCACGCGGCGGGCGAGACCGACATCGAGTTGGCGGCCGCGATCGCCAAGCGGCGCACCGATCGGCGCAACTTCACCTCACGTCCGGTAGACCTCGGCGACATCGCCTGGATGGGTGCCCGCATCGCGCGCATGGGCGTGTCGCTGCGCCGGGTCGAGACGACCACGGACTTCAAGGCGGTCCTGACCCAGGCGGTGTGGGAGCACGCGCTCGACCCGGACTATGCCGAGGAGTTGACGATGTGGAGTGGCCGTCATGCGGCGGCCGCCGGGGTGCCGGCGCGCAACATTCCCGAATCCGACCCCCGGGCGGCGGTACCCACGCGCGTCTTCGCGGGCACCGCGCTGGATCAGCCACCGCAAGCGCCGCCGGAGTTCGACCACGGCGTCCTGTTGGCGCTCGGTACCTCCGCCGACGACGATCTCAGCAGGCTGCGCGCCGGTGAGGCCACCAGCCTGGCCCTGCTGACCGCGAGCGCCAGGGGACTGGCGACCTGCCCGGTGTCGGAGGTGCTGGAGGTCGCGGAAACCCGGACAATGGTGAGGTCGGAGATCTTCGACGAACGGTATTTCCCGCAGATGCTCATCCGCGTGGGCTGGGCACCGCCCGACGCCGACCCGCTGCCCGCCACTCCGCGACGGCCGCTCCACGAGCGGGTGACTCGCCTCGACGGCTCACCGCTCGGCGGCTGGGACGGGGTGTAGTCGGCTCAGCGCCTGGTCGCCGTCACCACGAGATATTCGGCCGAATACGCCGTGCGGCCGGCCTCGGTCGACTGGTTCCAGTCCTCCAGCAGAGCCAGGAAGTCGCGGTCGAGCGCCGCGATCCGATCCTGGTCGCCTTCGTTGAACCGGTAGGTCGCGATGGTGGGGCCGTAATTGCGTTTCCAGTACTCCCGGAACTCCTGTGGCGTCGCACAGTGATCCATCAGGACGGTCTCGCGGCGCACCGCCAGATCGGTGACCTTGTCGCCGAACAGCTCTCGCACATGATCCTCATCGCCCCACATCGGCGCGGGACTCGCCCCCGGCGGCGGTGGCGGGGCGTAGGGCTTCGTCGTCGCGAAGAGGTTGCCGATGAAGCCGTCCGGTGTCCAGTTGATCATCCCGATGGTCCCGCCGGGCCTGGCCACCCGCACGATCTCGTCGGCGGTCGCCTGGTGGTGAGGCGCGAACATCGCTCCGACACAAGACATCACGACGTCGAAGCTGTCATCGTCGAACGGCATCGCCTCGGCGTCGGCCTCGACCCAATCCAGTGTGACGCCGCGGTGCGCGGCGGCGGCGCGACCTGCCTCGAACAGCTCAGGTGTCAGGTCGGCCGCGGTGACGTCCGCCCCCGCGACGGCGGCGGGAATGGCTGCATTGCCGGAACCCGCTGCGACATCGAGAACCCGTTGCCCGTCCCGGACCCCGCAGGCCTGAACGAGGCGCGGCCCGAGTTCGGGAATGAGTTCCGCGGCCACGGCGGAGTAGTCACCCGACGCCCAGAGTGCCCGGTGTTTGGCCTTGAGTTGACGGTCGGCATCCCGGTCCTGCTGTGCCGTCTCGGCGGCGTCGGCTGGGTTCATCGCCGTACTCCTCGAATCTCGTTGATGAACGGGCGGGTCGAGTTCCTGCTCCGCTCGGTGAGCACTCCCTGTGATGCTATCCCCAACAGCCGCGCCCACCAGGGAAAACGGTGCTTTTCGTGAAGCGCCGCCCTGGGCCTGACGCGTCGATCCGACGATCCGGGATGCCCGGTGTTTGACCTTCCCGCCCAGCGGCAAGTACGTCCCACATGAGAGCTTCCGAGATCGCTGCGCTACCGATCCGGGTCGGTGCGGCGGTGCGTGCTCGCCGGCTGTTCCACCCGGTGGGGGTTCTGGCGAACGGCGGCGTGGAACGACTCGCCGCCGCCGGCGACGGGCTGCCCATCGCAACGGGCCCCGTCACGGGCAGGGTGTCCAAAGCCCTCGGTGTGCCCGGCGACCTGCCGGATGTCGCCGGTCTCGCCTGGCGGATGCCGTCGACGGACACCCGCTCCAGGCCGTGGGACGTGCTGCTGGCCACCGCAGGCCTCGGCGGCGCGTCGGTGCTTCCGAACAGGTTGCTGCTGCGCCCGGTGACGTCATGGTCGAACGCGCTGTTCTCCAGCCTGATGCCGCTGCGCCACGACGGTGAGTTGTGGTGGGTCCGCGCCCGGCTCACCACCGAGATGCCCGCGTCGGGCCTGTCATTGGATTCTGTCGTCGACCGGATCGCCCACGGTGGGCTGCAGTTCGATATCGAACAGGCCTGCGGCACCGGTTCTTTCGAGCCGTTGGCGCGGTTGAACCTGAACGAGGTGATCCCTGCGGCCGAGCATCCCGACGACGACGTCGCCTTCGACCCGGCGCGCAACAGCGCCCCGGGGGTGGAGCTCTGGCCCGGCTGGCTTCGCCGGGTCCGGCGGCAGGCGTATGACAGCAGTCGCGAAGGGCGCGACGCTCGAGGAGCGAGTTCATGACAGAGGAAGCGCAGAGTTCGCTGACGGTCACCCGCGACACGTCGGCGTCGGTTCAAGCGGTGTGGGACGTCCTCGCCGACGGCTGGACCTACTCGCAGTGGGTGGTGGGCAACAGCCGGATGCGTGCGGTGGACGGCGACTGGCCCGCCCCGGGCACCCAGATCCACCACTCGATCGGCCTGTGGCCGTTGGTGATCAACGACACCTCCACCGTCGAATCGTGCACGCCGCTGCAGGAACTCGTCCTGCTGGCCAAGACGAGGCCCTTCGGGGCCGCGCGGATCACCATGCGGCTCAGCGCGATTCCCACCGGTTGCCGCATCGAGATGGCAGAGGTTCCTGCCAGCGTCCCGCTGCGATGGCTGCCCGACAGCGTGGGCCTCGCTGCCGCCTGGCCGAGGAACCGGGAATGCACATGGCGGTTGGCCGCCCTGGCGGAGCGCAGACAGTTGGATACCGCCGACTAGAGACGTGTAGACATGGGCTTCCCGCCACAGCGGCAGAAGGACCGCGGTCACCGGCGATCGCTGAGCCTTCTCTGAGCCCGCGAATCAGGCAGGGCCGCTGGTTTTCTCGGCGGACGGTGTCAACCCGCGTGTCGCCGGGCCCTCCAGCAGCTCGCCGTCGGGCGCGAACCGCGATCCGTGCAGTGGGCACTCCCACGCCTTGTCGGCGTCGTTCCACCGCACCACACCGCCGAGGTGCGGGCATACCGGCGACGTGGTGTGCACCCGGCCGTCGACCACGCTGTCGGCCCGCATCTGCCACGGTGGCCCGCTGACGACTCCGCCACCGTCTTCGGGGCGCTCGGAACCGGCGGCCCACGGGCTCACCCAGCCCTTCGCCAGGTTGAGGCCGACCTCGAGGTTGGATCGCAGTGCCGTGGTCACCCCGGCCAGTTCACCTGCCCGCCAACTCGCGAAGGCCGCCGACCAGTCCATGCGCCCTCCCAGAATCCGGCTGCTCAAAGCCAGCGCGGCAGCGACCCCGTTGGTCATGCCCCACTTGTCGAAACCCGTTGCGATATAGATGGTGTCGAGACCGGGAAGCAGGGGCCCGACATACGGAAGCTCATCGATGGGGGTGTAGTCCTGGGCGGACCAGAAATGGGTCTGCGACGACCCGGGGTAGTGAAGACGGGCCCAGTGCGCCAGTTCCTCGATTCCGCGGGACGGCGACGTGGTCCTGCCGACCGTGTGCCCGGCACCGCCGACGACGAGCTTGTCGCCCTCGGCCGTCGGGGCATACCGCACCGAGCGCGTCGGCGAGTCGACCGAGAGAAACATCGACCGGGTCACGTCGCCGGGCACATCGAAAGCCAGACAGTACGAGCGCTGGGGTTTCAGCCGCGCGAAGAAGGCACCCCGATCCAGGATCGGTATCCCGGTCGCAAGGACGCACTGGTGCGCCGTGATCTGGATGTGCGTAGGGTGTTGCGCGTCGGCCGTCGACAGGCGCACGTCGATACGCAATGGGCGGCGGCCCGACACGGCGTGCACCCGGGCGCCCGGGACGACGCGGCCACCGTGACTCTCGAGCTCGGCTGCGAGGCTGTGCAGAAGCGGCACGGGGTCGAGCTGGGCCTGATCGGCGAGTCGGACGCCACCGTGAAAGGGGAACGGAACGTCGGCATCGTCACACCAGGTGACGTCGAGACCCGCCGCACGAGCCGCGTCGAGTTCGCTCCTGGCATCGCTGACGCCGCCGGGGGTCTGGGCGTAGCTGAACGCGTCCTCGCGTTGCACGCTCACCCCGCGGTTGTCGCAGTGGTGCAGCAGCCAGTCACGGCCCTCGGCGTTGCCGGCGGCGTAGGCCCGCAGCACGTCCTCGCCGTGCTTGGCCGCGATCCGGGACAACTTGGTTCCCTGCAGAAGGCTCACCTTGCCGGTGGTGTTGCCCGTGGCCCCCGCCCCGATGTGGCGCGCCTCGAGCACCACGACGTTCTTTCCGGCCCTGGCCAGCAGCACCGCGGTCGTCAGTCCGGTGATGCCTGCGCCGACCACCACGACGTCGGCCCGTTGCGGGGCGTCGGGTCGATCGGCGGCCTCGGCGCGGCCGGACAGCCAAAGGGATGTCATACGGGCGCGACTACCCCGCCGCGGAGGAGTCAAACCGCCGACAGCGCGGCCGGCTCCGAACCCACATGCGATGTTCGCCCCGATGTCAAAATGAGCGCATGTCCGACCCGGATGTGCCGCCGAGTTCCGGGCCGGACCCTGCCGTCGACGGTCTTCAGAGGCTGAAGGTCGGGGGCTTCCGCTTCTGGTTCGTCGGCCAGCGGTGGGAGTGGTCCGACGAGGTCGCGCGCATGCACGGCTACGAGCCCGGGTCGGTCACGCCGACCACCGAGCTGCTGCTGTCCCACAAGCATCCCGACGACCGGCGACATGTCCAGGACCTGCTGGACCACGCCCTGCACTTCGACGGGTCCTTCTCCAGCAGGCACCGCTTCCTCGACACGGCGGGCGCCGAACACACCGTGATCGTGCTCGCCGACCGCATCGTCGACGACAGCGGGGCGGTGGTCGGCACCGAGGGCTATTACGTCGACCTGACCCAGAACCTCGAACAGGTGCGCCGAGAGGCGAACACCGACTCGCTGTCGGACATCTTCGAGGCGCGGGCGGCCATCGAGCAGGCCAAGGGTGCGCTGATGGTCGTCTACGGCGTCGAAGCCGACCAGGCCTTCGAACTGCTGCAGTGGCGGTCCCAGCATTCCAACACCAAGCTGCGCAACCTCGCGACCCAGATCGTCACGGAACTCGCCACCGCCCGGTTCGATACGCAGGCGCTGCGTCGTCAGTTCGACCACCTGCTGCTCACCGTCCACGAGCGCGTTCCGGGCCACTCCGATGGGTAGCCGCGGCGGCGCGTCGGATCGGGAGTGTGTGCGGGCGCAGGATCGGGTAACCCGCCGCCGGGTGGGCCGCGACAGAAGGATGCACAGGTGGGCTTGGATGTAGGGCAGGACGTTCGCGACGCGGCGGTGGTGGTGTCGGCCAGCGGTCACGTCGACTCGATCACGGTCGAGACGTTCCACTCGTCACTGGAGGGAGCGCTGCGCCTCGCCAAGACTCATCCGGCCAGGAAACTCGTCGTCGATCTGGACCGGGTGACGTACTTCGGCAGCGCGGGGTTGAACGCGGTGCTGGCCTGCTACGAACGCGGCACCTCAGACGGCGTGGCGGTGCGGGTGGTGGCCGCCAACCCCGAAGTCATCCGGCCATTCGAGGTCACCAGGCTCGACTCTGTCCTGCGGCCCTACGGCACCGTCGACGACGCGGTCGACGGTGACTGATGTGAGTGGCCAAAGGTCTTCCTCGGGTTCGGTTTTCGACGCCGGCGGCGAAGTGGGCCGCGAGCTCGCACGGGTGGATTGGGCGGCCACGCCGCTCGGCCCGCCCGCGGCATGGCCCCAGAGCCTGCAGACGGCGGTGAGCATCCTGCTGTCCTCACGGTTTCCGATGTGGATGGCCTGGGGGCCCGACCTGACGTTCTTCTGCAACGACGGGTATCGGCGCGGGACCCTGGGACGCAAGTACCCGTGGGCGCTGGGCCGGCCGGCCAGCGAGGTGTGGGCGGAGGTCTGGAACGACGTCAGCCCGCTCGTCGACCAGGTGCTGTCGACGGGGCAGGCCACCTGGCACACGTCGCTGCTGCTGTTCCTGGAGCGCTCCGGATATCCCGAGGAGACCTACCACACGTTCTCGTACAGTCCGCTGCGCGACGACGACGAGCAGGTCGTCGGCATGCTCTGCGTCGTCAGCGAGGACACCCAGCAGGTGATCGGCGAACGGCGGATGGCCACGCTGCGGGACCTGGGTTCCGATCCCAGCGTGGTCCGCAACGAGAGCGAGATCCTGGCCTTCGCCGACCGTCAGTTGGGCCAGAACCTGCGTGACCTTCCTTTCACGCTGACCTATCTCTTCGACGACGCGGGCGACGCGCATCTGGCCGGTGCCAGCGGGGTCGCAGCCGGGCACCCGGTCGCGCCTGCGGCACTCGCCGCCGCTGGCGGCGAGCTGTGGCCCGTCGAGGCGCCGGCGCGTGGCGAGTCCGTGCTTGTCGACCTCCACGACCCGCAGTATGTGGACGTACCGAAAGGGGATTGGCGTGATCCGCCCGCGCAGGCGCTCATCGCCCCACTCCTGAGGCAGGGCGGGACGCCCAGCGGGTTCCTGGTGGCCGGGCTGAACCGCTATCGGCCGCTGGACGACGCCTACCGGGGTTTCGTGACCCTCGTGGCAGGCCACATCGCCGCCGGCATCGGCCTGGCCCGCAGCTACCGCGTCCAGCAGCAGCGGGCCGAGGAGCTCGCCGAACTCGACCGGGCCAAGACCATCTTCTTCTCCAACATCAGCCACGAATTCCGCACCCCGCTGACGCTGATTCTCGATCCCGTCGCCGAGTTGCGTCAGGCCGAGGGCTTCGACGAGCGGACCCGCCAGGAACTCGACGTGGTGTGGCGCAACGGTTTACGGCTGACCAAGCTGGTGAACACGCTGCTCGACTTCTCCCGCATCGAAGCCGGCCGCGCTCAGGCGCGCTACGAACCCGTCGACCTGTCCGCGACGACCGCCGAGCTGGCCAGCGTGTTCCGCTCCGCTGTCGACCGGGCGGGGCTGGCGTTCGTCGTGGAGTGCCCCGCACTGGACGAGCCGGTCCACGTCGACCGCGACATGTGGGAGAAGGTGGTGTTCAACCTGCTCTCGAACGCGCTGAAGTTCACCTTCGACGGCTCCATCTCGGTCAGCGTGCGGCGCGCGGGCCACGAGGCGGTGATCACGGTCGCCGACACGGGAATCGGCGTCACCGCCGAGGAGATACCCCGCCTGTTCGAGCGGTTCCACCGCATCGAGGACGCGCGCGGACGCTCCAACGAGGGCAGTGGCATCGGGCTGGCGCTCGTGAAGGAACTCGTGGGCCTGCACGGCGGCTCCATCGACGCCGACAGCACGGAGGGGGTCGGCACCACGTTCACCATCCGCCTGCCGTTCGGCACCGCGCATCTGCCGGAGGACGCCGTCGTCGCGTCGAGTGCGGGGCGGGCGGACCACGGCACCGCCGAGACCTACATGCAGGAGGCGCTGCGCTGGATGCCGGTCGACGCAGGGCCCGACCTGCTCGACACCCTGCCCGACCCGGTCGACGCTCCCGCACCGCAGGCAGCCGGGCACGCCGAGGACTCCGGGTCGCCCGTGCGCGTCCTCGTCGCCGACGACAACGCCGACATGCGTGAGTATCTCGCCCGCCTGCTGCGTTCCGACGGGTATTCGGTCGACACCGTCAGCGACGGTCAGCGGGCGTTGGACGCCGTCCGCGCCGCCGCGCCCGACATCGTGATCAGCGACGTGATGATGCCCCGGCTCGACGGGCTCGAGCTTGTGGCGGCGTTGCGTGCCGACCATCGGACCGCAGCGGTGCCGGTGTTGCTGCTGTCCGCCCGCGCGGGGCAGGAGGCTTCCATCGGCGGCCTGCTCGCCGGCGCCGACGACTACCTCGTCAAGCCGTTCGCGGCGGCCGAAATGCTTGCGCGGGTGCGCGCCAACGTCGAACTCTCGCGCCTGCGCAACCGTCATGCGCGTTGGCGCGATGCCATGATCGAGTCCCTTCAGGAAGCGTTCTTCGTGTGTGACGAGGACGGCGCGGTCATCGAGATCAATGCGGCGTTCACCGACCTGCTCGGCTTCGACGCCGACGGGTTGCCGTACCAGCCGATCCACCCGTGGTGGCCGTCCGGCGACGGCGGCACCGAGGAACACCGGCAGGCCACCCTGGCTCTCGAGCAATTGCTCGAGCGCTCGCACGGCACCCTGTCGGCAGTCCCGGTCGACCATCGCGACGGCCATCGGCTGTGGGTGAGCGCCACCTTCAACCACACCACCGATCCCGACACCGGCCGCCGGGTCACCGTCGGAACCATGCGTGACGTGACCGCCGAGCGGTACGTCGTGCAGCGGGAGACCGCGCTCGCTGCGCTCAACGAACGCCTCGTGCAGGCCGACACCCTCGAAGACGCCGTGCTCGGGGCCGTCGAGGCGCTGTGCCAGGTGTGGGACGCAAACGCCGTGCGGGCCGCCGTCTTCGCGGCACATCAAGACAAGCCCGTCCCGCAACTGGTCTGTGTCGGAGCGGGTCCGGCCCGTTGGGCCGAGCTGCCTGCGCGCACCCGGGAGGCGATCACCTCGCTGTGTGACGGCGAGCTGTTGGTGCCCGACACCACCGTGCCGGGTACGGCGGGCATCGCCATGCAACACCCGCAGGGTGTGCTGGTGATGCACCTCGAGCTCAGCGACCCGCGCCCGCTCACCTCGGAGGAACGCACACTGCTCACGGTGCTCGCGGGCCGTCTCGGACAGGGCCTGCAGCGCGTCCACCAGGTCGACCAGCAGCGGGAGACGGCGCTGGCGCTGCAGCACGCCATCCTCGGACCGCCCGTGTCCAGTGGGTTCGCGGTGCGTTATCAGCCGGCCAGCAGACCGCTGCAGGTCGGCGGTGACTGGTACGACGTCGTGGATCTCGACAACGGCCGGATCGGCTTGATCGTCGGCGACTGCGTGGGCCACGGACTGGCCGCCGCGACGGTGATGGGCCAGCTCCGCAGCGCCGCCCGGGCACTGCTGCTGGAACACCCCAGCCCCGCCGCCGCGCTCTCGGCCGTCGATCGTTTCGCGGTGCGGCTGAGCGGGGCGCGATGTACCACCGCGTTCTGTGCGGTGCTGAACCCGGACACCGGCGAGGTCGTGTACTCCAGCGCGGGCCATCCACCGCCGATCCTCGTCGGGGCGGACCGCTCCCGCGTCCTGCTCGACGGTGCTCAGGCCACGCCCCTGGGGGTGGCCCACCACCGGGTCCGCCCCGAAGCGCGCGAGACGATGCCGCCGCGGGCCACCCTGTTGCTCTACACCGACGGACTGGTGGAGCGTCGCCGCGAGGCGCTCGACGACGGCATCGCCCGCGCGGCCGACGTGATGGAAGGTGACGGCGCCACCACCCTGGATCAGCTGGCCAAGCTGATTATGTCGCGGCTGGCGCCCGCCGAGGGTTATCAAGACGACGTGGCGATGCTGCTCTATCGGCAGCCGGCACCCTTGGAGATGGAGATGCCGGCCGATGTCGGCGAGCTCGCTCCCAGCCGGGCCGCGCTCCGCAGCTGGCTGACCCGGGCCGGCGTCAAGGCCGAACAGACCCTCGACGTGCTGATCGCCACCGGTGAGGCGCTGGCGAACGCGATCGAGCACGGTCATCGCCACGCGAGGAGCGCCGAGGGCGCCGAGAACACTGAAGGCACTGTCACGCTGCGCGCGACCGCCCTCGCGGACCGACTGCACGTCACCGTTGTGGACACCGGATCCTGGAAAACCCCCGTCGCGGCTGCGCATCGGGGTCGGGGGATCGCACTCATGCGGGGCCTGATGCATGATGTGACGATCGAGCCGGAGGCCGGCGGTACCACCGTCCACATGCACGCGAGGATTTCATGATGGTCACACCGCTGAGCCTGACCACCGACAGCCGAGACGATGGCTCGCTGGTGCTCAAGGCGACAGGCGAAGTGGACCTGAGCAACGTGGACGCTTTCGCGGAAGCCTTGGTCAAGGCCAGAGCGGCGGCGTCGGATCTGCAACTGCGCGTCGATCTCAGCGACGTCGACTACCTGGACAGCGGGGCCATCAGCGTGTTGTTCGCCCATGCCAACGCCATCCAGGTCGTGGTGAACCCCATCCTCATGTCCGTCCTGACCATCAGCGGACTGACTGAGGTGGCCACCGTGAAACCGGCATCGAAATGACCGTCGTCCTGGCTCTGCGGTGCGCCAACGGCATCGTCGTGGCCTCCGATTCGCAGATCACCGATCCGGGCAGGGGGCTGTCCTACCCCGCGCAGAAGCTGCACCCGCTGGGTGAGCACGCCGCGTGGGGCGGTAGCGGATCGAGGGCGGCGCTCTACGACATCGAGCAGATCTTCAACGACGAGGCCGACGCCGTCATCGAGGCCAAAAACATCGGGCATGCTCTGCAGGCCAGGGTGCTGCCCGTCCTCAAACACCACTACGAGAACTTCATCGCCGAGGTTCCCGGCCAGGAGGCGGCCGGAACACCGGCGACCTACGTCCTCGCCGCGGGTTACGTCGGCGACGATCCGTTCATCATCGACCTCGACCCCAGCGGCCTCATCGGACACCATGAGCAGACCGGATTCCAGGCCGTCGGCAGTGGCGCGCCCATGGCCCAGCAGGCGCACGCATTGCTCACGCATTTCCACATGAGGGAGCGGGACGTCGACTACGGCGTGGTCGCGGCACTGCGTGTCCTCGACGCGCTCGACGCGTCTTCACCCAGCGTCGGTGGCCCGATGGACATCTGCCGCATCACCCCCGACGGCGCCGACCACCTCAGCCCGAAAGAGGTGGAAGGTGCCCGCAAACAGGTCAAGCGGTGGGTCGAACTCGAACAGCGGGCCCTCGATGAGCTCTTCGAAAGCTAGACGATGAGGCCCCACGCCGCGAAGTAGTGGCACAGGGCCGCCGCTGCGGTGAAGGCGTGGAAGAACTCGTGATGGCCGAAGGTCTGCGGCCACGGATTCGGCCAGCGGAGGCCGTAGCAGATGGCGCCGATGTTGTAGAGCAGACCCCCGAGGACCAGGAGCGCGACCACCGCCCACCCTGCGCCGTCGACCAGTGTTCCGGCGAACCAGATCGCCGAGTAGCCCAGCATCAGGTACAGGGGTAGCCCGACCCAGCGGGGGGCCGACGGCCAGAACATCTTGAGCACGACGCCGGCGGCCGCGCCGGACCACACCATCGTCAGGGCCTGGACCCCGATGTGTGGCGGCATCGCCAACAGTGCGAAGGGGGTGTAACTGGCCGCGATGAACACGAAGATCACCGAATGATCGATGCGCATCATCCACTTCTCCGTCACCGGTGACGTCCAGTGCACCCGGTGATAAGCAGCGCTGATGCCGAACATCGCCACGATGCCGACGGCGTAGATCAACGTGGCCAGGCCGGCCTTCGGTGACACCGTGAGCCACGCGACGGGCACAAGTGCCGCCCCGGCCACGATGGCGGTCGCCGCCGAATAGAAGTGAATCCAACCGCGGGCACGCGGTGTGTGCAGGAAGTCGGTGATGGTGTCGGCGACGACCTGTGGCAGGTCGTCGTCGACATCCTCGGGAACCGCGTCAGCATGGCCGGCAGCGAACACCGGAGCCGTGGTGTCGGCTGGCCGGAAGGTCACCGGGCGCCTATCGGCGATAGACCGTTTGTCAGGACGCCTCCATTGTCGATGGCGCCCCAAGCATAGGGCCCGTGCCGCGAGTTCCGGGAAGGCGCACGGAGCCGGCGGGCACGTCACGTCGTTCCACCGCGAAGTCTGCGACGGCGACCTACGGTTGCATCCGATGGATCCGAGCCCGTCGAAGCTGCCCGGCGACGCGCCGGCGGTGGTCGCCACCGCGCCGGCTTCACCACAGGGATTCCCGGACGCCCTGGCCGTTCCGCAGGTCGATGATCAGGAGAAACCCGGCCGGGAACTGCACGGTTGGACCAACCGCCTCGTGGCCGTCGTCGCCTTCGCCGTCGCGGTGCTCACGATCGGGCAGGTGTTCCGGCCGCTGTCGCAGGGCAGCCAGTTCTAACTGATCGTCTTCCTGGCCGGATCGCTGCCGCTGGTCTATCTCGTCTACCGATCCGGCCTTGTGCTGTCTCGCTCCTCGCGTCCGCGGCGCCGGCTCGACCCGGATGCCCGGCCCGGTGTGCTCGATTGGCTGCTCGCCGGTGTCACGCTGCTGGTCTGCCTCTATCCGGTGCTCCCGATCCAGGTCGGATCCGGCGGTGGCGGCTACAACGCCTTCCTGGACCGGCAGGGGCTGCTCGAACCCGTCGATGTGGCGATGGGGGCGCTGCTGCTCGTGCTCGTCCTCGAGGCGTGCCGGCGCACCACCGGCTGGGCCCTGCCCATCGTGTGCGGGCTGTTCCTCGCGTACGGCTACTACGGCGGCCTGCTCCCGCAGGGCTGGGCCATCGCCCATGCGGGTCTGGACTTCGACCAGATCGTCGACGCGCTCTACAACTCGGGCAGCGGCTTCTTCGGGACGCCGCTCGACGTCGCCGCGACCTACATCGTGTTGTTCACCATCTACGGCGCGGTGCTCGAACTCTCCGGCGGCGCGCGATTCTTCGTGAACCTGTCGGTGGCGGCGTTCCGGGGGTCGCGCAGCGCGGCGGGCCGAACCACGGTGGCGTCGGGGTTCCTCCTCGGCACCGTCTCCGGTTCGGGGACCGCGACGGCCGTCAGTGTCGGCGCGGTCACGTGGCCGATCATGAGGCAGGCGGGCTACACCCCGGAACGTGCCGGCGGCGTGCTGGCGGCGGCCGGCGTCGGCGCGTTGCTGTCACCGCCGACCCTGGGGGCGGCCGCGTTCATCGTGGCCGAGTATCTCGAGGTCTCCTATCTCACCGTGCTCGGTTGGGCGATGATCCCGACGATCCTGTACTACCTGGGCATCCTGCTCGCCGTCGAGATCGACGCCCGCCGGTTCGGGATGCGCGCAACCCATCTCGATGCCGGGTCGCCATGGAGGCTGCTCGGCCGCTTCGGGTACCACTTCTCGTCGCTCATCGCGATCGTCGTCCTGCTGGCCATCGGGATGTCGGCGACCCGGGCGGTGGTGTACGCCACGATTCTGGCTGCCCTGCTCTCCTTTCTCGATCGGCGCTTCGCGCTGACACCACGCCGACTGTTCGACGCCCTCAGCTCCGGGGTCAGGGGCGTGCTCCCGGTCGTGGCGGTGTGCGCGGCGGCCGGGGTGATCACCGCGATGACGACGAAGACCGGTCTGGGCGCCCAGTTCTCGTCCGTGCTGGTCGGGGGCGTCGATGCGATCACCGACAACCGCACGGTGATGCTCGCGCTCGACGTCCCCGCCCCTGCGGCCGCGATGTTCGTCTTCTACTACTCGGTGCTCTCGGAGGTCACGCCGCCGACGGCGCTGGCGGCCGTCGGGGCGTCCGCCGTCACCGGCGGCCGGGCGATTCCCACGATGTGGCAGACACTGCGCTACGCGGCCCCTGCGTTCCTGGTTCCCATCGCGTTCGTCGTGACCGACCCGGGTGAGTACCTGTTGGGCCGTGGCCCGGTGATCGGGGTGGTGTGGGCGTCCGCCGCGGCCCTGGCGGGCATCGTGGCACTGTCCTTCGCGGCGGGTGGGTGGGTGCTCGGAGTCGGCGCCATGCGACCGATTCCCCGAATTCTCACCGCGGTTGCGGCCATGCTGTTGCTGTTCCTGAATCCCGTCACCATCGCGGCGGGATCGGCGTGCCTGCTCGGTGCAGTCGCGCGGACCATGATCTTTGACAAGAGGAGGTCGACAGCAGGACGACGGACATGAGGTGTGGCGCGCGGGCTTTCGCGGTGCTCGCAACGTTGGCGCTGACCGGGATCGCGGCGACCGGTTGCGGTGGCAGGCAGGACGTCCCGGGCGCCGATGCGGGCGGCGAGATCACCTGCGAGGTCGGCTCCGACACCCGGGTGAGCATCGCGACCGGCAACGCGACGGGGGTGTACTTCTCGCTCGGAAACGCTTACGCGGAGCAGATTTCGGCGGCCACCGACGGCCGGGTGAAGGCGACCGCCGCCGAGACCGGGGCGTCGGTGCAGAACATCCAGCAACTGGTCGGCGGCAGCTACCAGGTGGCGTTCTCGCTCGCGGACACGGCGGCCGACGCCGTCGAGGGCAAGGGCAGTTTCGACGGCGAGGAACAACCCGTGCAGGCGCTTGCCCGCATCTACCCCAACTACACCCAGGTGATCGCCAGGACGGGCAGCGGTATCACCTCCGTCGCCGACATGCGGGGAAAGAGGGTTTCCACCGGCTCGCCGGGGTCGGGCACCGAGGTCATCGCCAATCGCCTGCTCGAGTCGGCGGGCCTGAACCCGCAGTCCGACGTCGCCGCCCAGCGACTGGACCTCACCAAGACCGTCGACGGGATGAAGGACGGCTCGATCGATGCGCTGTTCTGGTCCGGCGGCCTGCCGACGCCGGGAATCACCGATCTGCTGACGACGGCGGGCAACGAGGTCGCCATCATCGACATCACCCCGCAGCTGGCCAAGATGCAGGAGTTGAGCCCGGCCTACGAGGAGGGCGTCATCCCGGCCGCGACCTACGGGTTGCCTGCCGACGTCAAGACCATCGTCGTGGCGAACCTGCTGCTGGTCCGCGACGATGTCGACGCCAACCTGGCCTGCGTGCTGACCAAGACGCTGTTCGAGAAGCAGCCCGCGATGGCGGAGGTGGTCGGCGCCGCCAAGGGCATCAAGCTCGAGACCGCGCGCGACACCGAGCCGGTGCCGCTGAACCGGGGTGCCGAGCACGCGCTCGACGGCCTCGACGCAGCGAAGTAGCGGGGCAGGGTCATCGCCCGGCGCAACCTGTGGCTACCCTGCTGGCGGGTAACGTCGTGTCACATTGACAGCGATGATGTGACTGACTACATGTGGGGCAACGCAGAACTTGGACTGTCACACGAGCGGCTTCTGGATGGGCCGAAGTCTGGCCTGATCGGGGGCGGTGGAATTGGCGGGTGAACGCTCGGGGCTCGCGCGGATCTTTCGCGTCCTCGCCGTGCCCATCGTGCTCGCCTGGATTCTGCTGACCGTCGTCACCAACGTTGGGGTCCCCTCACTGGAGAAGGTCGGCGAGGACCGCACGGTCGGGCTCAGCGCCGACGACGGACCGGCCTTGATCTCGATGAAGCGCATCGGCGCCAACTTCGAGGAGTTCGACTCCGACAGCACCGCGATGATCGTGCTGGAGGGGGACGAGCCGCTCGGTGCCGAGGCGCACCGCTACTACGACCAACTCGTCGACAGGCTCGAGGCCGACACCGCACACGTCCAGCACGTCGCAGACTTCTGGGGCGACCCGCTGACAGCGTCGGGCGCCCAGAGCGCCGACGGCAAGGCGGCCTACGCACAGGTGCATCTTCGCGGCAATCAGGGCGAGGCGCAGGCCAACCAGTCGGTCGAGGCGATACGCGAGATCGTCGACACCACGCCCGCGCCTGCGGGGATCAAGACCTACGTGACCGGCGCTGCGCCCTTGATCGCCGACCAGCATCACGCCGGCGACAAGAGCATCTTCCGGGTCACACTCATCACGATCGGCGTCATCGCGGTGATGCTGCTGCTCATCTACCGGTCGATCGCGACAATGCTGCTGATCCTCGGCATGGTGTTCATCGAGCTCGGCGCCGCCCGGGGCATCGTCGCGTTCCTCGCCACCAACGAGATCATCGGGCTGTCGACCTTCGCGGTGAACCTGCTGACCCTGATGGTCATCGCCGCGGGGACGGACTACGCCATCTTCGCGATCGGCCGATACCAGGAGGCCAGGGGAGCGGGCGAGGATCGGGAGGCCGCCTACTACTCGATGTTCCGTGGCACCGCGCACGTCGTGCTGGGATCGGGGCTGACGATCGCCGGCGCCATGTTGTGCTTGAGCTTCACCCGCCTGCCCTACTTCCACACGTTGGGCGTGCCCTCTGCGGTCGGGACGCTGGTCGCGGTCTCGGCGGCGTTGACGCTCGGACCCGCGGTGGTCGTGGTGGCCGGTCGTTTCGGGCTGTTCGAGCCCAAGCGGGCCATCCGGTCGCGCGGCTGGCGGCGGATCGGGACGATGGTGGTGCGATGGCCGGGACCCGTCCTGGCCGCGACTCTGGGGCTGGCGCTCGTCGGTCTGGTCACGCTGCCTGGTTACAAAACCAATTACGACGCCCGTGTGTACCTGCCCGAGGAAATCCCCGCCAACGTCGGCTACGCCGCTGCGGACCGCCACTTCGGTGCTGCCCGCATGAATCCCGAATTACTCATGGTGGAAAGCGACCACGATCTGCGCAACCCCGCGGACTTCCTCGTCATCGACAAGATCGCCAAGGCCATCTTCAGGGTCCCGGGGGTCGCCCGCGTCCAGACGATCACCAGGCCCGACGGAAAACCGATCAAGCACAGCACGATCCCGTTCCAGATGAGCATGCGGGGCACGCTCTCCCAGCTGAACGAGAAGTACATGCAGGACCGGATGGCAGACATGCTGGTCCAGGCCGACGAGATGCAGAAGACCATCGACACGATGGAGAAGATGTCAAGCCTGATGGGGCAGATGCGCGACACCACCCACCAGCTGATCACCAAGACCAAGAACATGACGATCGACATCGCCGAAGTTCGGGACAACCTCGCCGATTTCGACGATTTCTTCCGGCCCATCCGCAACTACTTCTACTGGGAGCCGCACTGCTACAACATTCCAGCGTGCTGGGCGTTTCGTTCGGTGTTCGACACGCTCGACGGCGTCAACACGATCACCGAGGACATCAACCAACTGATCCCTGAGCTCGAACGCCTCGACACGCTGATGCCGCAACTGGTCGAGCTGCTGCCGGGTCAGATCGAGTCGATGAAGACGATGAAGTCGATGATGCTGACGATGTACCAGTCGCAGAAGGGCCTGCAGGACCAGATGGCGGCGCAGCAGGAGAACTCGCACGCCATGGGCGAGGCGTTCGACGACTCCCGCAACGACGACTCGTTCTATCTGCCGCCGGAAATTTTCGACAACGAAGACTTCAAACGCGTGATGGACCAGTTCATCTCACCGGACGGCAAGTCGGTGCGGTTCATCATCAGCCACGAGGGCGACCCTGCGGCGTTGGAAGGCATCTCGATGGTGATGCCGATCAAGAACGCGGCCAAGGAGGCGATCAAGGGCACTCCGCTGGAGGGCTCGACCATCTACCTCGCCGGCACCGCCGCCACGTACAAGGACATGCGCGACGGGTCGCACTACGACCTGATGATCGCCGGAATCGCCGCTGTCACATTGGTATTCACGATCATGCTGATGATCACACGCGCACTGGTGGCGGCGGCCGTAATCGTGGGAACCGTGTTGATGTCACTGGGCGCTTCGTTCGGGCTCTCGGTGCTGGCCTGGCAGCACATCATCGGCCTGGAACTCCACTGGATGGTGCTGCCCATGTCCCTCGTTCTGCTCGTGGCGGTGGGATCGGACTACAACCTGCTACTCGTCTCGCGGTTGAAGGAGGAGATACCCGGGGGGTTGAAGACCGGCATCATTCGCGCGATGGCGGGCACCGGATCGGTGGTGAGCTCGGCGGGTCTGGTGTTCGCGCTGACGATGGCCACGTTCGCATTCAGCGACCTGAGGGTGATGGCTCAGGTGGGTACCACCATCGCGTTGGGCTTGTTGTTCGACACGTTCATCGTGCGGTCCTTCATGACGCCCTCGTTGGCGTCACTGCTGGGTCGCTGGTTCTGGTGGCCCCAGCGGTTCCGGACCCCGGCCTCGCTGCGCCGACTGCAGGCGATCAGCCCCGCGGCCGCGGATCACTGATCCTGCCGGCCACCTGCCAACTGTCCGATCCGGCTGGTGTCCAGATTCGCCAGCAGGTCACCGGCATCTTCGAACACCGCCGCCGCACCGGCCTCGAGCAACTCCCCGCGCGAAACCCCACCGCTGAGCACCCCGATCGACGGAAGCTTCGCTCGGGCGGCGGCTTCGCAGTCCCACACGGCGTCGCCGACGAACACGGCGTCGGCCGCGGTCACCGCGGCCCGGTCCAGTGCCACCGCGACGATGTCGGGTTTGGGCTTCGCCGTCTCCACGTCCTGCGATGACGTCACCGCGGCGATGACGTCATCGCAGTCGAGAACCTTTCGCAGCATTGCCAATTCGTCCTCGGGAGCCGATGTTGCGAGCACCACCTGCAGTCCTCGGTCTGCGACCGCGCGCAGCAGATCTCTGGCGCCGGGCAGGGGAGCGAGCAGGGGCGCGGTCTCTTCGTAGAACTCGCTGTGCCGTTCCTTGAGACGGTCCAGCACTCCCTGGCCGGCGTCGCCGGACAGCGTTCGCACCAGCGTCGTGCCGTCCATGCCGATGCACCGGTGGATGCGCCACGCGTCGACTGGAAGCCCCTCGGCGTCGAAGGCGCGCAACCACGCGCACACATGCAGGTAGTTGGAATCCACCAGGGTGCCGTCCACGTCGAAGAGCACTGCGGGAGGGGGTTGCGGTTTCATGGGCACCTGACTGTCGGGTTGTCACTGGGCAGGTACCCGAGCCGCGGATCGCCGAAACGGTGCGACGGTCCCAGGAGGATGGGGCGGACGTCACCGCTGCGCGCCGGCGGGTGACGCCGGGGTGTCGTCCGGGGCGGACCTGTCGGCGTGCGACTGGTTTCCCGCGCCCGCCTCGGATTCGCTCTCGTGGGCCACCGACTCGGCTTCCTCGGGCGCCTCGACGCAATCGTCGGCGCCTTGTTCGTCACCGCCTTCTTCGCCACCGCCTTGTTCGTCGGCGCCTTCTCCGTCAGCGACGATGTCCGACTCCGATTCGGTCGGTTCGGGAGCCGGGTGGGACTCGGGTCCGCCAGCGCGGTCGGTGTCTTCGGCCGTCACCTCGGGCGCCGGGTTCTCCTCGGCGACAGGCTCCTCGGGAGCACCGGATAGAGCGATCGTCGGTGCGGCCAGGTCGGGGACCTGGCCTGCGGGGGATGGCGATGACGACATGGTCTCGCCGATGTCCTGCAGTGACTCGATCAGGAACGCGACGGGGCCGGTCAGCTGGTCGACCACCGGAGCCTCGAACACGGGGTCGACGAATCCGTAGTACGCGTGTGTCTCGCCGTCGACGACGCCGTTGAGGAATCCATCGATGACCCGTGCCGGGATGTTGGTCGCCGCGTTGACGGCGCCGACGATGTCGAGATCGAACAACGCCTCGGCCACGTCGCCCACCGCCGCACCCGCCGCGAACACTCCGCTGACGACGGGCAGCGCCAGCCGGGCCAGGAAGCCGACCGCCGTCTCCAACGGCTCACCCGCGCTCACCACCCTCGCCAGGTTCAGCACCGGCTGCGCGACGGCGTCGACGATCGCGCGGACCACAGCCGCCGGATCGTGGCTGACGGCCGCACCGACGATGCTGTCGAGGGCTTCGAGCTGGCTCTCGGCGATCGCGCGCACGATGGGGAAGGGGTCCGCGAAGTACTCGTCGAGCCGATCGCCGGTGTTGGCGAGCGAGCGCATGAGAACCTGCGGGTAGTACTCGAAGGGACTCGGGGTGGCGGTCAAGTCCACCGCCGAGTTGGCGATCCGCACGTCGGCGTGAGGCGTCGGCTCGACGGGGGCGACGGCGATGACACCCGCGCCGACGATGGCCACCCCGGTCGTGACCCAGGGACGGCGTGACCTCGACATACCTACCCCCACAATGGCTTCGCCGAGATGGTCGTCCCGGCGCCGCCGCGATTGAGCGTCTACGGTAGCAAATCTGCAGGTCATCGAGTGTCCGATCGGGGCGTGTCCGAGAAGCTGCGATCGCCGCGCGCCCGGCCGGTTGCCAGCGGGTAACCTTCGGTGCCATGACCGCAGATGCGTTCACGGTGACGCCATGAGCGCCGGCCTGTTCGCGCTTCTGGACGATGTCGCGGTGTTGGCGAAACTCGCGGCTGCCTCGGTCGACGACATCGGTGCGGCCGCCGGGCGCGCGACCGCGAAGGCCGCCGGAGTGGTCATCGACGACACCGCCGTGACACCGCAGTACGTGCACGGCATCGCCGCCGAACGTGAGCTGCCGATCATCAAGCGCATCGCGATCGGGTCGCTGCGCAACAAGATCGTCTTCATCCTGCCCGCGGCGCTGCTGCTCAGCCAGTTCGTGCCGTGGCTGCTCACCCCGATCTTGATGCTCGGCGCCACCTACCTCTGCTACGAGGGTGCCGAGAAGGTGCTGGGCAGGCTCCTCGGACACGATGCGCACGACGTCCCCGCGGCCACCGTCGGCCCGGACGCCGAGCGCTTCATGGTCACCGGTGCGATCCGCACCGACTTCATCCTCTCGGCCGAGATCATGGTGATCGCCCTCAACGAGGTGGCTGCCGAGTCCTTCTTGCCGCGGTTGATCATCCTGTTCGTGGTCGCCGTGGTGATCACGATCGCGGTGTACGGCGTCGTCGCCGGCATCGTGAAGATGGACGACATCGGCCTGAGCCTCACCCAGCGCTCATCCGGGTTCGCCAAGAAGGTCGGCCACGGTCTGGTCACCGGCATGCCCAAGCTGCTGTCCGCGCTGTCGGTCATCGGCACCGTGGCGATGCTGTGGGTCGGCGGCCACATCCTGCTCCTCGGGACGGACACGCTCGGCTGGCACGCGCCCTACGGTCTGGTCCACCACGCCGAGGAGTGGGTGCACCACGTCTCCGGAGTCGGCGGTGCGCTGGCCTGGCTGGTCAACACGGCGGCCTCGGCGGTCATCGGATTCGTCGTCGGTGCCGTGGTCGTCGCGGTCATGCAGGTGCTTCCCTTCGGTCGCAAGGACAAGGACAAGGACAAGCACGCCGCGAAGGCCTGACTCCTCACGTCTGGGCGTACGCGCGAACCGCTTGTGCGCAGGCTCAGTCTTCGCTGCTGTCGCGATCGCCGATGAAGGCCAGCAGCTGCGGGTCGTCACTGGTGAAGCGCCCCACCTCCTCACCGGCGTCGCAACGCAGTAGCGCCACCGTTACGGCGCCTGCGGTGCGTCCGATCACTCGCCACACGGCGCCGGCGTCCTCCCAGCGTTCAAGTTCGGCGACGCGGTCGGGGTTCATGTCCCAACGATGTCACCGTAGGCTTCTCGACGTGCACGCCGGCTCCGCTGTCGCTCTCGCCGCCATCTCCGTCTGGCTCGGGATGGTCGTGGCGATCTCGTTCATCGAGGCTCCGTTGAAGTTCCGCGCCCCGGGGGTGACCCTGCAGATCGGTCTGGGTATCGGCCGCCTGGTGTTCCGCGCCCTCAACGGCTGTGAGCTGCTGCTGGCGGCCGCTGTCGTCGTCGCATTCGTGGTGATGCCTCCGAGCACCGGAGTCGTCGTCGCGGCGGCCGCGGCCGGGTTGGCCCTGCTCGCGCAGATCCTGGCCGTGCGTCCGGCGCTGAGCAGGCGTACCGATGCGGTGCTCGCCGGGAGCGAGGGCCCGCGGTCGCACGCCCACCTGTGGTACGTCGCGCTGGAAGTGGTCAAGGTCCTGACGCTGATCGTCGCGGGGGCGCTGCTGGTCGTGCAGTGACGTCCACCGCCGATGAAGGTAACCCTGCCCTTACCTTCTCCGGTAGGCTCCTCGGTCAAATGACCGACATCGACGAGGCCCTCAAACCTGTCCTCCCGCGCGAGCTCACCTCGATCTCCGATGACGTCCGGGCCGTGCCGGGACCGCCGGCCCCGACGGTCGCACCACCGTACGGTCTGCGGATCGCCGACCCGGTCGCCGACGCGGAGATGGTGTCGGAGTGGATGAACATGCCGCATCTGGTCCAGGCCTGGGAGTATCCGTGGCCGCCGCAGCGGTGGCAGCGCTACATGCAGGCCCAGCTCGACGGCGAATACTCGAGGCCGTTCATCGGCAGTTTCCGCGGCCGTGACGTCGCCTACATCGAGATCTACCGGGCAGCAAAGGATTCCATCGCGCCCCGGTACGCAGCCGATCCGTACGATCTCGGCATCCATGCGGCGGTCACCGATCTCGCACTGCTGAACCGGGGGCTGGTGCCGTTGCTGTTCCCCAAGGTGGTGGCGAGTCTGTTCGACATCGAACCCCGTTGTCGGCGCGTGATGTTCGACCCGGATCACCGCAACGCCGGCGCCCGGCGGGTGTGCGAGTTCGCCAAGTGCTTGTTCCTCGGCGAGCACGACATGTCCAACCGGCGGATGGCGCTCTACGCGCTTCCCCGCACCGTGGACGACATCCCGGCCCTGAGCTGACCGCCCTCCGGCTTTCCCGCGAAATAGCGTTCCTGGTCGCGATCTCGGCCGGAAGCACAGCCAGGAATACTATTCCGCGCTACTTGTGGGGATGGTTGCCGATCATCTGCTCGTAGCCGTCGAAGTCGGGCTTCATCGCCGCGGCCACCAACTCCCACAGCACCTCGTCGGTGCCGCCGCCGACCCGGGCCAGTTTCATGTCGCGCCACCACCGGCCCAGCGGGGTCTCGTCGACGAGATAGCCGGAACCGCCGAAGATGTGCATGCACTCCGACAGCACCTCCTCGCCCAACCGTGCCGCGGTGACCTTGACCGCCGCAGCCGCTCTGAGGTCCAGACGACCTTGTGCGGCAATGCCGTTGAGCCCGTGCCGCAACAGATCGACGCGTGCCTGAAGGTCGGCCATCCGCATTCGCAGGGCCTGGTGCTCGAACAGCGTCGCGCCGAATTGACGGCGCTTGACCATGCGGGCGTGGGTCACGCCGAGCACCCGCTGACACGACGAGGCCACCTGACCGGCGATCGACATCCGTTCGTGGGCCAGACCCAGGAGATCGCCGCCAACCCGGTACCGGCCCTGGCCACCAGATGGTCGGCCGGCACCCAGATGTCGATGTGCACGGCCGCCGTGTCCAACGGCCCGGCGCCCACCTTGCGGTACGGCGTCTGCACCTGCACCTTCGTGGTGGGCACCGCGATCACCAGGACGTTGCCGTGCCTGCTGCCGGGGTCGTTGTCGACGCCCCGGGCGACCACCATGATGTGATCGGCGACGGGGGAAAGCGAGACGAACTTCTTGACGCCGCGGACCTCGAAACCTTCTCCGGAGGAGCGCACTTCGGTCTCCACGATCTGCAGGTCCGAGCCGCCCGACTCCTCCGAGGCGCCGATGCACAGCACCGCCTCACCGTCGATGGCCTGCTCACAGATCGTCTTGAGGTGATCGGATTTGCCGAATCGACGCAGCAGGGCGATCGCCGAGTCGTGCAGGCTGACGCCGACCCCGATCCCGGCAGAACCCAGCCTGCCGAGCCGCAACGCCAGTTCGTTCAGTTTGGCGACGTCGGGGTGTTGGCCGCCGGCCGGACCCCACTTGCTGCGAAACACCCCACTGGCGCCCAGGTGCTCGATCAGCTTGCGGGGAAACCGTTCCGACACTTCGGCTTCGGCGGTCCAGCCGACGATCGTGTCGTCGAACACCTCGTCGAGAAGCCGGCGGTAACCTTCGATGTCGGAACCGACAGAGGTGGTCATGCGCGCACGGCCGCCAGGTTTCGTTTCACTTCGAGCCGCCGCAGCTTGCCCGACGACGTGCGCGGCAGCGAACCGGGCGCGAGGAACACCACGTCGGCAGGCACCACACCGCAGTGCGATGCCACCCGCTGGACCAATTCGCTTCGGGCGCCGGCCTCGTCGGATCCCCGGAACTCCGCGGCGATGACGAGACCCTGGCGAGCCGAGCCGCCGTCGGCGCTCACCGCCACGACGGCGCCCTCGCGCACACCGCGCACCTGCGCGCGACGCGCTCGACCTCGC
>Ga0209347_1001074_pt1 | contig 50855 bp, 44 predicted proteins | sample AutmiccommuBRH23_FD_187382 | JGI IMG/M metagenome (GOLD analysis project Ga0209347, IMG submission 187382) | Deep subsurface microbial communities from Mt. Terri, Switzerland - Autotrophic microbial communities BRH/23 (SPAdes) (version 2) | ecosystem: Environmental > Aquatic > Deep subsurface >... | reverse complement strand
CTCGAGCCGCTCCCGGACGACGCGCTCGATTCGTTGGGCGCGGCTGACCAGGTCGTGGGTCTGCACCATCTCGAAGACGCCCAGTGCCGCTGCACACGCGAGCGGGTTGCCGGCATATGTCCCTCCCAAGCCACCAGGGGCCGCCCCGGCCATGACCTCAGCCCGCCCAGTCACTGCGGAGAGTGGCAGTCCGCCGGCGAGCGCCTTGGCGGTAACGATCAGGTCAGGCACGAGACCCTCGTGCTCGCTGGCGAAGAGAGAGCCGGTGCGGGCCATCCCGGACTGCACCTCATCGGCAACGAAGACGATGCCATGTCCGCGAGCAATCTCCTGCACCCCGGGAAGGAATCCTGTGGTGGGCACGACGAAACCACCCTCGCCCTGAACCGGCTCAACAACGATGGCGGCGATGTTCTCAGCCCCGACGCGCTCCAGGAGCTCCTCAAGGGCAGCAAGGGCCTCCTCGGTTGCGTGCTCAACCCCAGTCGGCCAGCGCAGAGGATAGGGGAACGGCGCCCGGTGGACGTCCGTCGCGAGGGGGCCGAAGCCGGCTTTGTAGGGCTTCTCCTTGGCGGTCATCGCCATCGTGAGCAGGCTTCGACCGTGGTAGGCATGGTCGAAGACCACGACGCCGGGCCGGCCGGTGGAGGCGCGCGCGATCTTTACGGCATTCTCGATGGCCTCCGCCCCGGTGCTGAAGAGGGCGGTCGTCTTCGCATGCTCGCCGGGGGTGTGCTCATTCAGCCAGTCCGCAACGTCTACGTAGCCCTCGTACTCGGTGACAAGAAAGCACGTGTGGGTGAAGGTCGCGGCCTGCTCCTGCACCCGGCCCACGACCGCCGGCGCGCTCGCCCCTACGCTGGTGACGGCGATGCCAGAGGCGAAGTCGATGAGGTGGTTGCCGTCGACGTCGACGATGATCCCCCCTCCGGCCCGCTCCACGAACACCGGCAGGGTCGTGCCGAGGCCTGGAGGAAGGGCACGATCGCGTCGCTGCTGAAGGGCCATGGAACGAGGACCCGGGAGTTCGGTCACGAGAATGCGTCGCTGCTCCGGCTGCCCGTGCGGGCTCGCCGGAGCGGCCACGGGCGATGAGGGCTCAAAGATCGACATGGAGGGCTGGCCCTTGAATGCATTCATGGGCCACACGCTAAAGGCCAAGTCCTCGCCGCACATCGGATAAAGTGCACAGCACTTGCCATCTGTTGTGCACTCTGCACCCTGCTCGGAGCCCCCAAATGTCCACGCTGCGCGACCTCAGCTTGACCCTCGGTGAAGGACTGGCGCCGGTCTCCCCACAAACAGACGACGGCCGCGAGGTCACTGGCGTACACGTCAGCGAACTGGTTGACCCCACGCCGTACCTCGCCGGAGGAGAACTACTTCTGACCACCGGGATGCCGCTCACGGGGCGGAGCGCGCAGGCGCGCGCCTACGCGGCACGCCTGGCCCGACATGGCATAGCCGGCCTCGGCTTGGGGCTTGGGCCGGTCCACGACGAAATGCCCGCATCGCTCGTGCACGCATGCGCAGAGGTCGGGCTGCCGCTCTTCAGCGTCTCCGCCCCGACGCCCTTTCTCGCTGTGGCGCGGGCGTACTGGAACCAGCTGGCTCAGGCCGGCCAAGCTGAGCTCAATGCGTCCTTGGGCGCGCACCGTGACCTTGTGCGGGCAGCGGCCCAGCCCGACCCGGTGTCAGCGGTGGTCCGCACCTTGGCCTCGGGCGTCAGGGGCTGGGCGGCGCGGCTCTCCCCCGATGGGAGGGTGATGGACGTCTGGCCGCGGGCACGACGCGCCGCCGCCCGACAGTTGCGCACGGAGATTGGGAGGCTCCGCGCGGCTGGACCGCACTCGTCGGCAAGCTTCCCGCTGGGCGAGGAAGACGTTGTCGTCCAGCCGCTGTCGGGGGCGGGGCGACTACTGGGTTTCCTTGCCAGCGCTTCTCCTCGGCCGACGCGCCAGCGCGACCGACAACTCGTCCTGGCAGCGTGCGCCCTGCTGACTCTAAAGCTCGACCACCGGCACCAAGCAGTGGCCCGAACGCGGGTTCAACAGGGGTGTGTGCTGCGGCTGGTCCTCGACGGTCAGGTCGCCGCCGCCCGATCACTCTCCGCCAGCTTGGGGCTCGACACCGTCCCCGTCCGGGGTCGCCTCTTCGCGGTCGCACTGCCGACCTCCATCGTGGCCGACGACCTGCTCGACCTCTGGGAGGAGGGCGGCGCCTTGGGGCCTCTCTGGGCGATCGAGGACGGCTCCGTCCTGTGGGCTCTCGCCGCCGAGCGGGCAGCTGGGGCCGATCTTGACTTCTTACGCATCATCGCGCAGGCCGAGCCCGAGATCAGAGCAGTAACCGGTCCCGGCGGGCTCGTCGAGTCCCTCGCTGCCCAGCGGGGCGCTCTAATGGCGGAACTCGAGCGCTGCCCGGCCGGTCAGGTCGCCCCGGCGGGCATGGTGCGGGCCCTGGCCGGGGCCGAGCACCTCCTTGAGGCGCTTCGCACATACGGCCGGGCAGATCTGGTGGGGACGGTAGCGGCGTATCTGCGCCATCGCGGCAACGGAGAACGGGCGGCCGCCGCGCTCGGTGTGCACCGCAACACGCTGCGGCACCGGATGTCGCTCGCAGCCAAGGCCACCGGAGCCGACCTCGACGACCCCGATACCGCGAGTCGCCTCTGGCTCGCACTACGTGCCGCGGGCCTAGCCTGACCACGCACCTGCCATTCTCGTCTTCGACCGCCGATCGCACCCGTACACGGGCCACGAAGGGGCCACCGACAGACCGGGTCGGTGTCGGCGACTTCGCCTGGGCAAAGCTCCATGGTCGCAACGGAATGGGTTACGAGGCTCGTGGCCCTTCAGGGGACACAACCGCCGATTCAGTACTCAAGTAGGTCACACCGCACCGCAGGGCAGCGACGCCATTTCAGATGGTCAGGGGCTCATTGCACGGGCTTCATGTCGTAGGTGATCCACATCGTCCGCGTAGCGAGCTGGTCGTACTTTGCACGCGCACGGTGGTTGTCGTCCGCTGTGATCCAGCGGACGACGCTCCAGCCGCGCTGGGCGGCGAGCTCACTCAAACGGATGAGCAGCATGTCGGCGACGCCCGAGCCTCGGCGCTCGGGAGCCACGAATAGGTCATCGAGGAAGCACCCGGTAGTCGCGGAAAGCGGCCTCGCGAATGGGCGGTAGTGCGCTAGGCCGATCAGCTGACCGTCGACGTCCTCGGCCACCAAAGCGTCGACCTCATGCCCAGGATCAGTGACCCACGACCACGTAAGGGCGACGGCTTCCTCCGTCTGGTCCGCCTTGTAGAAGGCCGCGTACCCGCGGTAAAGGAGACGCCACTGGGGGAAATCCTCGGGGCGGGCGGCACGAACCCTTATGTTAGACATGCGAATTGAACTCCTTGGGCCGCAAAGTAGAGCAACACCGGGATCAGAGCGCCCTAGGGTCAGTCAAGGGCTGCCAACTCCCCAACAACTGCGATTGATGGCCTGGTCCGGTCGTCAAGCAGGAGGATATGTGCTCGGCCTGTCAGAGGGCCGTCTCATCGGCCCCTCGGCCCGTCACGGGAGCCGGGCCCAAGATCCGCGCTTAGAACGCCAAGGCCTTGCGCGGATCAGGCGGCCGCACCGCGGTCAGGCCAGTCCAACCGCTTCGTCCGGGCCGTGCTGAACGTCGCCCACCAAGACGGCGCATCGTCCGCGACCCCTTGCAGATCCCAGACGAAGTGCACAGAAGTCCCCCGAACGCAGCATCGCTACCACAGCCGCTGTGGCGCCCAGCTCATCGAGGCGATCACGCCGCGCTTCGCGCAGCAGTGGCCCCGCTGAGTGGTGCGGCTCGCCGCGCGGGGAGGTCCACGCGCTGCGCAGGCGGACGTCGACTTGGACCCCGGTCGCATAAGCAAGCGTCGTCCGCGCCCGCAACAAGTTGGGGCGTCACGACATGACCTTTGGCGCACGGGCCCGGTGGCTCGTCGCCGCCATCGGCGCCGGTCCCGTCGATCTCGAGAAGCGGCTCGTCCACTGCTCAGCTGCGGCCTCCCCGGCGGTCCTGCACCCAGCGCGGAGAGGCACGCCCATATAGTTGATGCGCTCTCTAGAGTGGCAGCGAAGTACGATGTGAGGCACGCACCCAAGTCGCTCCGGTCACACGAATCGCACGGCGGATCGTATGATCGCGGCGAATTTGCCTCTGACCAGCACCAATTCGCCTCTCTGAAAATCGGAAGGTCGGCGGTTCGACCCCGCCCCTGGCCACCATATCTACTGCCCGGTAACGGGGTTTGACCTGCGGTTATGTCGATTTGGTTGCACGCCGAGCGAGTCTTCGAAGCGCGTCCGTGGCGTCTGCTCGGAAATCGGAGTGTTGCCCGGCTTGCGGCCGTCGTGGCATGGCCGTCCAGGCGGCTGACCAGGGCAAACGCCGCCGCGGCCGACTGCTGCTGTGCGGCCGTGGCGAGTGAGCACAGCCCCCTTCGCGGCAGTTCGTTGCACGACTCGTTGCACGACACTTCGATATCGAAGACCTTCCTCGTGGCCGGGCGGAAGGTCAGCGGCTACGCAGCCGGCAGTGTGAACGGCCGGCAGCGCAAAGTGAAGCCATTCGACCACCGTGACAGCATGTCGTCGTGACGAACAAGCGACACCGTGCCGTGCGACGCAACGCAACACGGAGACGACCAGTCCGTTCTCTGCGCCCTGACACTGCGTCGGAGCAGGGTCCGACGTCCGTCTCGGGCGTCCTCGCCCCAGACCTCGACGGGCTCGGCGACGCGGCTGCCGCGGTGACCGCCTCGTTGGCCTCGGAAATCGCCCGGGTCCGTACTCCCTTGGCGGCCGAGCTCGTGCTGTGCCAAGCGTTTCGAGTGATGGAGATGGGGGCGCCGAAGGACGCCGACGAGCAGGAGCGTCTCGAGGCACGCTCGGCCCTGCTTGGTCAGGTGATCGCTCACGCCGAGACCTTGTCAACCCCCGACGCGCTGGCCGTGCTCCGAGTCTGCGCGACCCTCGGGCCGGATGTTACGCGCCAAGCCGCCGGACAGGCTGCGGCCCGCGTCGCCGCCGCGGGAGTCGCAGACCGCCCGTGGGCCGAGTCGCTCGGGCGCCCCCACCTGTTGCGAGCATGGCACTACGGCGACGTCTTCGGCTCCCAAACCTCGGCCGGCGCGCTCTTTGACTACCGCGGCCGCGACCACCTCCTCATGGTCCTCATCGACCACGACCTCGGTGGTGGCGTCAAGGACTGCTGGGTCGCCGAGGGCCGCCGGGCACGCGAGATGCGCGACGCAATCGCCGCCAGAATGGCCAGCGACGACGCCGCCTTCTTCGAGGACATCGACGCAGCCGGCTTCGCCGAGCTCCTGGGGTCGGCGCTGGCCAAGCCACCGTGCCCCAGGCAGGTCGACCAGGTCGAGGACGTCGCGACCTACTTCTACCTGACTCGGTCCCGCGCCGATCACGTCGCTCGGCTCGCGGGAGCATAGCGAGGACCGGCTTCTGAGCTCTGGTTCTACATGCGGGCGAAGTACCAGACGCGGATGGGTCTCCAGGCTGGCTTCCATGCCCGCCCCGGTCGCCCTAGTGAGCTCAGCCTGAAGCCACCGCGGCTGTTTCTGACGGGTGGGATGGGACCAGGTCGACGTCGACCTGGTCGTCACAACCGCACAGTGGTTCGCGGCCCACCCAGTCCCGGATGACACGTGGACCCCCCGCCAAGTGCCGGTGCCGGGTTGCACGCGAAATGGCTCGACGCGACGAGCCGGCGTTCGCTGATCGAACAACTCGCGGCGATCCCAACGCTGCGGCTGCGTGAGCGGACGGCGCAGACCCGGATTACCTACCTCGACCCTGAGCATGTGGCCGGGCGCCGCCGGTGGGACATCGCGACGGCTGGGGGACAGCCTCTCGCTGTCGTACTCGCCCAGCGTCGTCCTCATCATCGAGAATCGGGACAGGGCGTTCTACTTCCCACCCCATATCCCCGGCGGCGTGGCGTCCTCGGCAATGGCGATGCCGTGGTCAACCTCATCGCCGGCGTCCAGCCGCTGGTCGGTGCGGCAGCGGTCATCTACTGGGGCGAGATGGACGCCGGCGGACTGCAGATCGTCTCGCGCCTGCGTGGACGCGGCCACCCCGTGGACACGATCTTGATGGAGCTGCACTCGTTCGTGGAGGACGCGGCATACTGCACCCGGTTCGACCAACACGGGAAGGTCATCCCGGCTGGCAACCCAGTCCCGCCCCCTCACCTCACCGACGACGAGGCCGCGTTGTACCGACACCTCACCAGCCACGGGCGGGACGGGCCCCGGCGAGTGGAGCAGGAGCGCATCCCTCTGACAGCGGCTGTCAACGCCGTCAGGCGTCATCTGGTCTGGCGGGGCTCCGCGTCGCCGAGCGCCGTGCTCTCGAGCGCATGAAGGCGGGCCTCCGTTGATCAGATGTTTTGAGTGGTCACCTTGCTGATCAACTTCGGGTGGTCGGGTCGCTCTCCATGCGGCCGCCCTACCAGTAAATGATGGTTCGGTGTTCGGTATTGACCGAACACCGAACGGCTGGGAGGATGAATGCATGGACACTGGGGCTCTCGCCGTGGATGCCTTCGCCCAGTTGAACATCACGGCCCGAACCGTGGGTGCTGGCCACGACGGGGGCGTCGACCTCGTCCTAGACCTGCACGGGGTTGAGACGCCAGTGCAGCTCAAGCGGCGGCCCTTGGTCACCGAGGACTCCGCGCGACGACTGTGCTCCCAGGTCCTGCCGACGCTGCCGGCGGATGTCGCCCTGATCGTGGTGTCTGATCGCGTCACCGCGGAAGCTGGACGAGTCCTTACGCGCAACCAAGCGGGCTATCTCGACCTGCGGGGCAGGCTGGTCCTCCACACGCCACATGTCGTCATCGATGCCCAAGTGGAGCCGGTAACGAAACGCCCAGAACGGTCGGACGCCCTCTCCGGGAAGGTGGGACTGGAGGTCGCAACCGCGCTGCTCATGGAGCCCAACCGACCAACGGCGGTACGCGCGCTGGCCCGGCAGCTGCAGCGGTCCCCGAGCACTGTCTCGGAGGTGCTCAAGGCCCTCAGGGTGCAACGCCTCATCGACGGGGACAACAGCGTCCTGGACACAGGCTTGTTCTGGGGGGTCGCGGACCGCTGGCCCACGGTCCGCGTACCGCTCGCGAGCCCACCTCGGCCCGGCGACGCCAGCAACACTGCGGCCCTGAAGCTCGGGCTCGAGGACCCGCACGCACCCGGCTGGGCCCTGACAGATTCGGCGGCCGCGGCCGCCTACGGGGCACCGATCGCCTTCCGCACCGGACAGGTTCTCGACTTCTTCGTCCCCGACCAGTCCATCGTTCGCCGAGCGACGACCCTGCTGGGCGGCGTCGAACACGGTCGCCAAGCGAGGGCGACCATCCGGGTGGCCCCAGTGCCGGCCGCCGTCACCGGACGAGTTGACCTTCCAGCCAATCCCTTGGAGTGGCCATTGACGCATCCGCTTTTCGTCGCACTCGACCTCGCCCAAGACACCGGGCGCGGACGCGAGATCCTCGCCGGCTGGACGCCTGAGGGAAGGTGGACGCGTGTCTGGTAGCCGAGTCACCTTCGTCGGTGACGCCATGGCAGCAGTCGTTGCGGGCGTCATCGAAGTCAGGTTGCACATCGGGCAGCCCCCAGTCATCGTCGGTGGGCTCGCCGTGCTGTCACGGCTGTCCATCCCGTACCGGGCGACCACCGACCTTGACGTGGTCGACCGAATGCGCTCCGGGCTGCGGCAGCTCGAACTTCTGCGAGCAGCCTCGGACGCCAAAGCGATCGAGCCCGCCGCCGTCGAACTGGTCACCCCGTACGGCCCCGTCAAGGTCGACGTCCTCGAGGTACGGCAGGTGGAGATCGACCACCCGAGCGATGACCCCGGTGACCGCCTGCACGCTTCAGCCCACGCTTGGGCCAACGACACCGCGACCGACCTCACCATGGAGGTGATCCTTCCGGGAGGCGAAAACATCGAGGTGACCACGCCCGTCGCCGAACCGGGACCACTGGTCGCCATGAAGCTTCAGGCCATCATGAACCGTTCGCTCGACAAGCAAGGAACCGACCTACTCGACATCATTAGGCTCACCCTCGACCCCGCCACCCGGCCCGTCGCGTTGGACCAGATCCGCGGTGTCGACGAACAGGTGCGCCGAGACATCGCCCAACACGTCGCCCTCTGGTTCGATCGCAAGCAGGACCAAGCCTTCACGTGGGTACAACGTGCCGGCGGCCACGACATCGTTCTCGACGACCTCAGCCTCGTGGGCGAGCTACTCACCGATGCGACCAAGGGCACCTAACTCGCAGAAGCGTCACGAAACCATCTGCGCGGTAACGTCGCCCGAACTTTGCGGTTGCACGACCCGTTGCACGAACCCCGCAAAACGCGTGCTGACCTGCCGCGATGTGCGCGGCTGAAAATCGGAAGGTCGGCGGTTCGACCCCGCCCCTGGCCACCACCCGAAACCGCAAGTCACGCCACATGTGACCTGCGGTTCGGCTGCTCCGGGGCCAGAGCGCCACACCTCGCCGGGACAGCGGGTCAAGGCGGGTGGTCAGGCCACTACTCCACGGTCTCGCATAGCTGACACCTCCTGTGTTGACAGGCCGAGCTCATCCACCAAGATGGTCTCGGAGTCCGCGCCGAGCGCTCGCCCGGTGCCGCGAATGCGGCCCGGGGTTCGGCCCATCCGCCACATGACGTTCTGCATCCGGATCGGACCCAGGTCCTCATCCGGGACGCTGGTGATCAGTTCAAGCGCCTGGACCTGAGGGTCCTCGAGCAGCTCGCTCGGCTTGTACACCGGCGCCACTGCGGCCCCAGACTCCTCGAAGGCCGCGATCACCTCCTCCCGTGTGCGTGCCGCGATCCACTCCCCGACGTAACCGTCGAGCAGGTCGGCATGCTGGGCGCGGGTCCTCCCCTGCGCGAACCAGTCTTCTTCAATGACCTCTGGGTGGCCCACAAGGCGCAGGACGCGCTCCGCGATCGCGTTGGCGCTGGTGGAGATCGCCAGCCAGTGGTCGTCGCGGGTCCGGTAGGTGTTGCGGGGGGCGTTGTTGAGCGAACGGTTCCCCGTCCGGTTCTGGTCGATCCCGAGCTGATCGGCATAGATGACGCCCGGCCCGACCGCGGTCATGATGGGCGAGAGCAGGTCGAGGTCGATCTCCTGACCCTTGCCGTCCCTCTCGCGCTGGTAGAGGGCCATGGAGACGGCTGCGGCACCTGCCACGCCGGCGATGGAGTCCGCCAGACCGAAGGCGGGGAGCGTGGGTGGACCGTCCGGCTGTCCCGTGAGGTGCGCGAAGCCGCTCATCGCCTCGACCAAGGTCCCGAAGGCCGGCCTCGCGGCATACGGTCCTTTCTGCCCGAATCCCGTGACCCGCAGGAGGATCAGGCCTGGATTGTCGGCGGAGAGGACGTCATAACCCAAGCCCCACCGCTCGAGCGTCCCAGGGCGGAAGTTCTCGACAACGACGTCTGCAGACTTCGCGAGCTGCCTGAAGACGCGCGCCCCCTCCGGGTCACCCAGGTAGAGCCCTAGCGTGCGCTTGTTGCGGCTGATGCTCTTCCACCACAGGGGCTGGCCATCCTTGTCCAGGCCGTGTCCACGCATGCCGTCGCCGCGCGACGGGTGCTCGATCTTGATGACGTCAGCACCGAAATCACCGAGGATCTGGGCTGCCAGCGGTCCGGCGAGGATCGTCGACAGGTCCAGCACCCGCAGGCCGGACAGCGGCCCATCCGCGGAGCTCGTGTTCATGCATCCCCCTTCGCGGCGGCCCCCCGGCGCAGGTACTGTCCGCGCGGCTCTCCCACGACCTTGCCGTCTTCCAGGACGTGCATCCCCCGCACCCAGGTGTCCGTGACCTTGGCACTGAGCTCGAAGCCCTCGAAGGGGGTGTACTCCTGGCTGGACTCGGAGTCAGCCGCGTGGATCGTCCAGGAGCTCGAGTGGTCGACCAAGCAGAGGTCGGCGTCGTAGCCGACGGCGATGCGTCCCTTGCGGTCCCCGAGGCCGTACCGCTCAGCGGGGTTGAGCGAGGTGAGCTCGGCGATCCGCTTGTATGACAGCCCCCGTTTGGTCCCCTCGCTCACCAATGCAGGCAGGAGGTACTCGGTCCCGCCGAAGCCGGACTTCGCCGCGAACACGTCGTCCTCGTCGTCGCCGAACTTCATCTCCTCCTTGCAGCAGGCGTGGTCGCTAACCACCCAGTCGATGTCCCCGGCGACCAAGTGCTCCCAGAGGCTTTCGACGTCCTCGCGCGGACGGATCGGCGGGTTGACCTTTCCGCCGATGCCAGAGGCGGTGTCGATGTCGGCGACGAGGTGTCCGATGGTGACCTCGCGCCGGAAGTTCACGTGCGGGAACGTCTGCTGCATGAGCATGGCGGCCTTGAGCGCCTTCGCCGAGGTGAGGTGGAGCAGGTTGATGTTGGGCAGGCCGGTCTCGTCAGCGAGGTACGAGGCGATGGTGATGGCCAGACCCTCTGAGTGCGGCGGCCGGGAGGCGCTGTATGCCGCGAGCCCCGTGAGCTCGCCGGCCTCCTCCACCATCTTGGTGTAGGCCGTCATGATCTCTGCGGTCTCGCAGTGCAGGGACAGAGAGATCTGGTCGGCGAGCTCCGGGTGCTCCTCGCGCGCCTTCTGGATGCCCCTCATGACGAACTCGAAGTGCGCGATGTCGTAACGCTCGCCCGGCGGAATCATGAGGAAGTCGCTCTGGTCCTGTGAGCGACCGTGTAGGCCGTGGCTGCCGTAGAACATGAAGATCTTGAAGGAGGGCACCCCGAAGTCCGTGATGATCGAGGGAACCTCGTCGATGTGCTCGCGCATCATGGGCGCCAGGTGGAAGCCGTAGTCGACGTACGACCGGTTCTCGGACGCGGCAAGGACCTTCGGGAAGAACTCCCGGTAGGGACCCGTCTGGTTCAGGTAGTACTGCCCGGTGCGCATGTACGTGATGCCGGTCGTGACGCCACCCTGTGCGCTCGCGCGGCTCTCGGAGACCGTGTCCTCCTCCAAGGGGTTGTAGATGCCCCAGTGCTGGTGCGCGTCGACGACGCCCGGGAATGCGACCAGCCCCCGCCCGTCGACCACCTCGGCGGCCTCCTCGGCCGGGATGTCGGACTCGATGCGAGCGAACTTGCCGTCCACGATCCCGAGGTCCAGACGCTGGCCGCCGTCGGGAGCCCCCTCCTGGGTGCTGACGACGGTGACATTCTTGAAGAGCAGATCGAGCTTCATGTGTCCTCCTTCAGGACGTGGGGTTCTCGGAGAGTTCATGTGCGGAGGCGACGTGCTCGGCGGCGAGGAAGGCGAGGCCGAGGGCCGGCAGTAGGCCGTTGCCCGCGAGGTAGCCAGCGGCGCCATGGCCCGAGATGCCTTCCGCAGCACCGCCGGACGCGTACAGCCCTGGGATGGGGGTGCCGTCGGGACGGACGACGCGAGCGTGCTCGTCCACGACGAGTCCACCTTGGGTGTGGAAGAGCGCCGGGACGACGCGGACTGCGGCGAACGGCGCGCTCAGCGGCGCCTCGACCGAGGTGCGCCCGAAGGGGTCGGTGGCGGCGCCTTGCGCCACCTGGCCCAGCCGCTCCACCTCCTCTTTCAGTGCGGCCGGGTCGACGGAGATCGCAGCTGCCAGCTCCTCGATGGTGTCGGCCCAGACGAGCGCACCGCTCTCAACGGTCTGTTGGAAGTCGGTGAAGGGCAGACACGCGTCGTGGACCCGCTGGTCGAGGATGAGCCATCCCTCGGCGCCATCCTGCGCTGCGAGCTGCGCGGCATACTCCGAGTAGCCCGTGGTCTCGTCGCCGAAACGGTGGCCCGAACGGTCGACCATGAAGCCGCCGTGCATGATCGTGGCCCAGCCGACGAGTGTTGCCCCGCGCTTGGCCAGCGCGGCGTGTCCTTGGTAGGCGTCCAGGAAGGCGGTCGCCGCCCCGAGGTGCTCACCGATGCGCAGCGCGTCGCCGCGAGAGGCCTCGCTGCCGTGGTACACCGCGTCGGCAATCTCCGGGAGGTGGCGCTCGACGAGCTCGCGGTTGCCGCCGTATCCGTTCGTGGCCAGCAGCACGGCCCCGGCGTCAATGCGCTGCACGGTGCCATCCGGCTGCTCGATCACCGCCACGCAACCGGACTGTCCGACCTCCACGTCGACCAGGCGGGCGGGCACGAGCATGGTGATGCGGTCGGAGTCCCGGACCTTGCGGACGAGGTGTCCGAGCAGGACTGACCCGTGGCGGCCTTCGACCGTGTGGCACCGGTCGACGCTGTGGCCGGGATAGTGGAAGTCCGTGACGAGCTGGAGCGGGATGTCGAGGTCGTCTGCCAGCCACTCCACCAGCCGTGCCGACACCTCCCCCAAGGCTCGGGCCAACCGGGGGTCGCCCTGGCCCTTGGTCTTCCGCTCGACGTCCGAGACGAACAAGTCCGGCGAGTCGCTGATGCCTGCCTGCACCTGCCACCGTGACCCCGCGCCGGGGATCATCGCAGTCGACATCGACGTGTTGTTGCCGCGCCGGTAGTGCTCGCTGGCCTCGACGACGAGCACGTCGAGCCCGAGCTGGGCAGCCCGCAGCGCCGCAACGAGACCGCCACCTGCGCCGGCCACGACGAGATCGGGCTGTTCGTCGCTCATCGTCCCTCCCCGGCCGCGAGGAGCCTGAGCGCGAGGGCGGTGGGATCGACGACGGACTTCTGTCCTTCCCCGTCGACTTCCACCGCCGAGCATCCGTTGATCACCGTCCTCACCTCGTCGGCGAAGTGAGTGAGGGCCTCCCCCAGGCTGGCGGTCCACTGGTCGTGGTCCGCGATGGCCTCGACGCCAAGGCCTAGGATCTCGACACCCTGGACGTGGTCGGCCCAGCCGTAGGCGCGGGCACGGGCCAAGAGCTCGTCGGCGATGGCCTGGTTGCGTGCTACGAGGCCGACTCGACGTCCGCGGATGGCCTGCCAGCCGAGGCTCAGTTGCAGTATCCCGACCACGGGCAGCTCGCCTGCGAGGTCGGCGACGCCGGGGTCGAGGACGCAGTCCGGCATGAGTAGGTCGTAGCCCTCTGGGGCAGCCCTGAAGGCGGCGATCACCGCCGCCTCACTGTCGCGGACATCCTGAGCCGTATCGAGAGCGTGCGGGGCGTCCGCGCCGATGTCGACCAGATCAAGGGTGAATCCCGGCGGCATGAGGGCGTCGTAGCGCTCCTGTCGGCGGGCGAGCTCATCATCGCTGACGTGGATGGGCGTGACGGAGTAGATACGCATGTCGGTGAACCTTCAGGTGTGGGTGGGCAGCTCGAGGTCGGGTGCGGGGGCGTTGCGCATCGGCGTCGACAGGGCGGCGAGTTCTCCCGGTTCCCCTCCGGAGAAGACGCTGTCCACCGCAGCGGCGATCTTGGTCGCGTCCTCCCCGCTGCCGAGAAGTCGGCTGAGCAGTGCATGGAGGCCTTTCTGGCCGAACGGATGAAAGGCGCTGTCCCCAATGGGATTCGGCCTCTCAGAGACGAGCTCTTGTCCGCCTGACACCACTGTGACGCGCATGGCTCGTTCGTCGGGCAGCCGTGCATCCAGGTCCGCCGCGCCTCGAACGTCGACGCGCTCGGCGAGCGCTCGAACGCGTGGATCCCGAAGGAGTGCGCCTTCCGACACCTCGGGGCCGACCGAGCCGTGGACCGCCGCGGCAGCCACGACGAAGGGGATGGAGAACATCGCGGACAGACGGTCAGTCCACGTGGTCCGGTTCAGACTCACTGCGAGGGAGTGGGTCTCGACGGTGATGCGGTCGATGGCGTCCGGGGCGGGTAGCCGCCCGGACTCGCGCAGCTCGAGCACGGCGTCAGCGGCAGGGTGGGTGAAGGAGCAGGCGGCGTGCTGCTTGAAGTAGCCGAGCTCGATGTCCCAGCGCGTCCCCAACTCCGCGGTCGTCTCGGTGGCGTCGAAGCGCCCGAGCAGCGCGCCCAAGGTGTGGGCCGCGGTCCCTGTGTTCCTCGCGATGCCGGCCGAAGCCATCCGCGCGGCGTTCAGGCCGGAGAGATTCGAGGCACCGATCCACGCATCCCTGACCCGGTTGCCGTCCAGGGCACTCGTGAAGTGCGCGGCAACCGCCATGCCCGAGGCGGCGTCGATGGCTGCAGCCGTGGCGTCCCCGTCGAGCCCGAGGACCCGGGCACAACCCGCAGCCGCGCCGGCGACGCCCCAGGATCCGTGCGGGTGCATGCCGGGGCGCAGGCTCGTCGCTCGGCCGAAGCGGGAGCCCACCTCGTACGCGACAACCAGCGCCGTCAGGAGGGTCTGTGCGTCCACCCCTCGGGCAGCCGCCAGTGCCAGAACGGCCGGGAACCCGTGAGCAGCCGGGTGCCCCTTGGCGAACTTGTTGCCCTCGTCGAGCTCGAGTCGGACCAGCGCGGTCGCGTTGAGCCAGGAGGCAGCCTCGACGGTGGTGGCCATCCCCGCGCCGAAGAGGGGAGCCGGACCCACCGCCGGCTCCCAAGCTTCGACCAGTCGCTGCTGCTCCGGATCACGCGCGCCGATGGTGGTCACCGCCAGGACGTCCGTGAGCACCAGCCGCAATCGATGTCGGACTGCGGCGGGCACGTCAGGCCATGACAGCCCCGACACCCAGCGTCCGAGAACCGCGACTTCAGCGGCCGTCACGGAGTCCACGTCGATCACATTCCCAAGTAGGCGCTTCGGACCCGGTCGTCCTTGGCCAGCTCAGGTCCAGGCCCCTCGAGCACCACGCTCCCGCTCTCGAGGACGTAGGCACGGTCTGCCATGGCGAGCGCCTGACTCGCGTTCTGTTCGACCAGGAGGATGGCTACACCGGTGTCCCGGATCCGCTTGATCGCCTCGAATACCGCCCAGGTGAGCTTCGGCGACAGACCTGTGGAGGGCTCGTCGAGCATGAGCAGCCTGGGCTTGGCCATGAGGGCTCGGCCGATGGCCAGCATCTGCTGCTGGCCACCACTGAACGTCTCGGCGACCTGTGTCCGTCGGTCGTAGAGGATAGGAAACAGTTCGAACACCTCATTGAGGGACTGACCGATCGTCGAGCGATCCCGAGTCCAGCCGCCCATCTGGAGGTTCTCCTCGACGGTGAGGGTGCCGAAGAGAGCCCGTCCTTCGGGGACGAGCACGAGTCCTTCACGGACCAGATCACTCGGACGACGACTCGCTGCGGGCTGGCCCGCGAAAGTGATCGAACCAGAGGACGGCTTCACCATGCCGGCGATGGTGTTCAAGGTGGTGGTCTTGCCCGCACCATTGGCCCCGACGATCGACACGATCTCGCCCTCGTTCACCTGGATCGAGACCTCGTGGAGGATCTGAAGCCTGTGATAGCCGGCGGTGACCTTCTCAAGAGTCAGCACGGGTGGGCTCCTCTCCGAGGTATGCCTCGATGACGCGGGGGTCCTTGGTTACCTCTTCCGGCGTGCCAGCGGTCAGCACCTTTCCCAAGTTGAGGACGAGGACGGAGTCGGACAGCCGCATCACGGCGGCCATGATGTGTTCGACGAACACCATGGTGATCCCCTCCTCCCGGCGGAGCCTTTCGAGAAGGTCCATCACGGGCGCCCGCTCTGAGGGGACGAGACCGGCGAGGACCTCGTCGAGCAGGAGGACCTTTGGCTGCAGAGCCAAGGCCCGAGCAAGCTCGAGACGCTTGAGGGCGGCGGTGGGCAGTCCCTCCGTTGGGGCATCGCGCCAGACGTCCAGACCGACGGTGTGAACGATTTCGGCCGCCCGGTCGCGGGGCGCCCGGTGTCCTGTGCGGCTCGCAAGGACCGCAATGGCGATGTTGTCGAGGACACTCATCGAGTAGAAGGGCCGCATCAGCTGGAAGGTCCGCACCATCCCTGCCTGCGCAATCGCGTGCGGCGGCTTTCCGGTGATCTCGGCCCCTTCGAGAAAGGTCCGCCCAGCGTCCGGTGCAACAGCGCCCGCGATCAGGTTGAAGACGGTCGTCTTGCCCGCGCCATTCGGGCCGATGACACCGAGGATGCTGCCCTCTTCAACCTCGAAGCTGACATCGTCGACCGCGGTGACGCCGCGGAATCGCTTCGTCAGCCCCTCCACTCGGAGGATGCTCATGGACGGAACCACCTCTCGCGGACCGCGCTGTAGATGCCCTGCGGAAGCACCAGGATGATGATGATCAGCAAGACGCCGTAGATCATGACGTCGAGTCCTCCTCGGCCGGCCAGGAATGCGAGGAACTCGGGCGGGTTCCGCAGCAGGGTCGCCGTCATGTCCGAGAGTGGACCAAGGATGACCGCTCCTAAGACGGGCCCCCAGATGGTGCCAACGCCGCCGATGACGGCGGGGAGGATCGCCTGGATCGAGACCGCCGAGCCAAAGGCCAGGTCAGGGTCGATGAAGAGGTAGTACTGGACGTAGAAGGCCCCAGCGACCGACGTGATGGCCGCCGAGAGCGCCATTGTCAGCAGCTTGTACCTGATGACCGGGATCCCGAGTGCCGCCGCGGCATCTTGGTCGTCGCGGACGGCCAAGGCGAACTGGCCGGTTCGCGAGCGCAGGAACAGAACGCTGATGGCGAGAGCGGCGATCAGGAGCGCGAGCGCGATCCAGAAGTAGTTGGGGGATGTGGGAGCGAACTGCATCCACCACCATGATTCATCCACCTTCAGGGGGACGTGGTATCCCTCGGCCCGGTTGACGAGGTCAGTGTTCGTGGCAAGCAGTCGGAACATCTCCGCGAACGCGAAGGTGGCGAGGGCGAAATAGGCGCCCTTCAGGCGGTAGCGCAGGGCCAGGAACCCAGACACGACGGCGAAGACGGAGGCCACCAGGACGCCAGCAGCCATGCCGATCCAGGGCGAGACCTCACTCTCGACCAACAGCCAGGCGCTGGTGTACGCGCCGAGTCCGAAGTAGGACGCGTGACCAAACGAGAACATGCCTCCGAAGCCACTCATGATGTTCCAGCCCACCGACATCAGGGCAAAGATAAGGACCCGCATGGCGATCGACTGCTGCGAGGCCGGGAGCAGGAGCGGCACCGGCACCATGAGCACGGCGAGCACGGCGATCGCCAGGAGGTGGCGGTTCCACGGCTTCCGAGGCAGGGGCTTCGACGCCGCACGGTCCGTAGTGGCGGTCTGGGTCACGACGTCCTCCCGAAGAGTCCCTGCGGCCTGAGGAAGAGCACCAGGACGAAGACGATGAACACCGAGAGAAGGGGGCTCTGCCCGGGCAGGAAGATCGTGCCGAGCTGCTCGGCCAAGCCGATGATGAGCCCTCCCACGAGGGCACCGACGACATTGCCCATACCGCCGATGACCACGACCACGAAGGCGACGATGTTGAACAGCGCACCCGTGCTCGGCTCGACGGTTACGAGAGGCGCCACCAGGGTTCCTGCCGCGCCGGCGCAAGCCGTACCGATGGCGAAGGTCAGTGCATAGATGCGACGAGTGTCGATACCGACAAGCTGAGCGCCGGTGTCGTTGGCCGCAACGGCTCGTATGGCGGTGCCCAGCCGGGTGCGCTGCAGGACCAGGAAGAGCAGTCCGGCGAGGATGAGCGCGCCCACGAAGGCCAGGATGCGAGAGAGGTCTGCCACGGCACCGAGGACCCCTACTGTTTGGTTACCCGGCAGAGCTACGGCGCGGGGGTTGGCGCCGAAGAAGAGCAGGAGCGCGTTCTCCAGGACCAGTGAGATGCCGAGCGTGATGAGCAGCTGGTTCTCCAGCGGCTTGCCCATCGCGCCCGACAGGATCCCGCGCTGCACGGCATACCCCAGGGCGAACATGATCGGGGCGGTGGCCAGCATCGTCAGATAGGGGTGGAAGCCCATGCTGCTGACCAGCCACCAGGTGATGAAGAGCGCAACAGCGAGGAAGGCGCCGTGCGCGAAGTTGACGATGTCTAGAACCCCGAAGATCAGCGTCAACCCCATGGCGACGAGCCCATAGACACCGCCGATGAGCAGCCCCGTGACGATCGCCTGCGTCGCGATCACCGGGCTGTCGGCGCGCAGGTACGCGAGCACGACCGCCGTGGCGATGACCGCGACCACGATGAGGCGACTGCGGGTGAAGGCGTCGACCAGCCGCCGAGACTGCCCAACCGTCGCGGTCTGGGTGGTGGAGAGGTCCTCCTCAGGCGCAACGCCTGAGGAGGACACTCCCTGCTGGTGATCGGCCATCGGACCGTCAGCCACCCATGGCCGGGTAGGTCGGCTCCGCCTGTGCGAGGTCAGCAGGCCACACCTGGTTGACCACGCCCTTCTGGACCTGCATGAGGATCGGGATCGCGCCCTTGTTCTCACCCTTTTCGTCGAAGGCGATCGGACCGCTCTGGGCCATCAGCGACTCGAGGTTGGTCTGGGTGATCGCCTCGCGGATCTTCTGCGGCTCCTTGCTCTTGGCCCGCTCCATGGCGTCGGCCAGGACGCGCACAGCGTCGTAGGACAGGACCGCGCCCGTGCGGATGTCGTCGTTGTACTTGCTCTTGTAGAGGGCCGCGAGATCCTTGGTCGTCTGCTTCGTGTAGTCCGGGTGGTAGTTCGCATCGAAGTAGCCTTCGCCGGCCGCACCTGTTTCCTTGGGGAACTGCGGGAGGTCGAACGCACCGTTTGCCACGCCGTAGACGGCGTTCACGGGCGGCTTGACGGAGTTGACCGCCTTGGCGACGAGGACACCATCGCGGTAGTACCCGGTGACAGCCAGGACGTCGGCACCAGAGGCCTTGACCTGGGTCATCTGCGTGGTCAGGTCCGCGACACTGGCCGCGTCGTAGCTGAGGGCGGGGCCGACCTCGAAGCCCAGCTCCGTGGCCTTCTTGGTGAAGGCGTCCCTCACGCCGGTCCCGAAGGGGCCTTGCTCGTGGAGGAACGCGACCTTCTTGACCGGCTTGCCAGCGGCCTTGGACATGTCGAAGAGGTACTGAGCGCCCTGCTGACCGATGACGCTCGCGCTGGGCTGGACGCGGAACGTGTACTTGTAGCCCTGGCTCAGGATGGAGTCGGCAGACGAGACATCGATGACGAAGGGCACCTTGTTCCGCTCAGCCACCGTGGCGATGTTCGCGCTGACGGCACTCTGATAGGCCCCGACGATGCCGACGGCGCCATCCTGGATGACGCGCTGGGCCTCGCTCTGGCCAACCTCCGGCTTGCCTTGGGAGTCCGCGGACACGATCTCGATCTTCGCGCCGCCGAGCGACTTGATGCCCCCGGCAGCGTTGATGGCTTCGGCCGCGAGCTTCGCACCGTTGTCCATCTGCTGACCATCGGCCGCGGCCGCTCCGCTGAGCGGATGCAGCGAGGCGATCTTGATCGTCTCTCCCGAGCCCCCGCCGGTGGCACCGCCGCCACCGGTGCCCGAGTCACCGCATGCGGTGAGCGCCAAGGGGGCAACCAGCGCCACCCCAACGAACCAGGCCTTCTTCATGGGTTCACTCCTGAGTCCCAGGACGTTCCGTTGATCGGAACAGTCGCCTTGTGGGCAAGACTGACACCGCCGCTTATGGAGGTCAAGGGTTTGCCCAGAATCCGCTTCTTCCTCTGTCAGACACCGTTTTCCGCTCGCGACGACCTTGCGTGGGCCGCGAAGGCGCTGCCATAATCTGTTCCACTCAGGGGAACGTCGACGGATACCGCCGACGCGACTCATCATGACCGGCTGGTCCGCCACGCGGCACCGGGTCCGACGGAGGAGCCCCATCGTGGCGACGGAGCGCAAGGGAACAGAGACGGCGACGAGGGTCGCCGACGTGCTGATGCTCTTCACGGACGGGCCGGACTCCCTTGGAGTGACAGCGATTGCGCGTGCCCTCGGTCTATCCAAGACCGTCGTCCATCGCACCCTCTCGAGTCTGGTGGAGCGCGGGTTCCTCGCCAGCGACCCCCGGACCAGGGAGTACTCGCTCGGGCCGTCCCTCGCCTCGCTGGGCGCGCGAGCGCTTCGCGAGTCGACCCTGCGCACCGCGGCGCTGCCGGTCATGCGTCGGCTGCACAGCAGCACCGGTGAGACAGTCACCATCTCGGCACGAGTTCCCCGGGGCCGGGTGTACCTCGACCAGATCGAGAGCACCCGAGAGATCAAGATGACCGTGGAGCTCGGACGACGATTCCCGCTGCACGCGGGTTCGTCCAGTACCTGCATTCTTGCCTTCCTGCCGGAGCCGGAGCGGCGCGAGTACCTGGGCCACCACGAGCTCGAGGCCTTGACGCCAAGGACCATCACCAATCCCAGCGACCTGGCGCAGCGCATCGCCGATGTCCGGGCGACCGGGACCGCCCAGTCGGACGGGGAACGCCAGCAGGGCGCAGGCTCAGTGGCCGCGCCCATCTTCGGTTTCGACGGTCAGGTGGTCGGGGCGCTCTCGGTGTGCGGACCCGCATATCGAATGAGTTCCGAGACCCGCGCAGAAATGGTGCCGCACGTGCGCGAGGCCGCCGACGAGATCTCTCGTGCCCTCGGCTGGCATGGGGGTCTTCCCGATGGCCTGCACAAGGACGCCTCATGACCGGACTGCTGCGGACGTGGCTCTACGTTCCCGCTCACCGCGTCGACCGCGCCTGGAAAGCCCTCGGCTCCGGCGCCGACGCAGTGGTTCTCGACCTGGAGGACTCGGTGCCGGCCGAGCGCAAGGACGAGGCGCGCGCCGCCGCCGCGACCTTCCTCGACGAGCTCCCAACGGACCGGCCACAGGTCTGGGTGCGGGTGAACTCGCTCCGATCCCCTTGGGGTGAGACCGACCTCGAAGCGGTCGGCCGGCCCGGGCTGGACGGTGTACGCCTGCCCCGCGCTGAGGACCCGGAGGAGGTGCGCGCCGTTGCCGGGCAGCTCAGCTGTCCCGTCCAGCTGCTCGTCGAGACGGCAAGAGGCCTCTTGCGCGCCGAAGAGCTGTCCCGGGCTCACCCCTCTGTCGCCGGCATCGCACTGGGCGAAGCCGACCTCGCGGCAGACCTCAGGGTCACAGCGGCAGGGCTCAACTGGGCCAGAGGATGGATCGTGGCGGTCGCACGGGCCGCGGGGCTTCCGTCACCAGTCCAGAGCGTGTACACGACCGTGGCCGACCTCGACGGGTTGCGGACGACCACCTCGGTCGGCCGGGCCCACGGCTTCTTCGGTCGGTCCGTCGTCCACCCGCGACAGATCGAGACCATTCACGAGGTCTACCGCCCCGCCGGCGACGAGCTCGGTAGAGCCCAGGACGTGCTCGCCGCCTACGAGAGCGCCCGAGAGCGGGGAGAGGCAGCCTCGCTGACGCCGGACGGACGTTTCGTCGACCCAGCGGTCGTGGCCCAAGCCCAGCTCACGCTCGAACTTGCCGCGATGTACCAACCCGAATCACCAGTGTTGAACCCACCCAGGAGAACCGATGACCACACAGGCGTCTGACCACATGGCAGCCACGCGAGCCCTCATCGAGGCCACCCGTGGCACCCGCACGGTCGAGCTGGGGCACCCCCACTTCACTGGAATGCCGTGCTCCCCGAACCACCCGGGATTCCGCATGACGCTGATCCGACGCCACGGTGACATGGTCCGCCCCGACGGCGGTTCTGCCTCGAACGAGATCATCGTCACCGGCGGACACGTCGGGACCCACGTGGATGCACTGTCCCACGTGAGCCACGACGGCAAGCTCCACGGCGGGCTCGACGCCGACGAGACTCAGCGTGGAGGAGTCTTCTCGGCACTGGGCGCCGAGCACACGCCCTTCCTCCTGACCAGGGGCGTGCTCCTCGACGTGGCGGCCGCCAAGGGAGTCGACACCCTGCCCGCCGGTTACGGAGTCACGGCCGAGGACCTGAGGCAGGCTGCCGAGCGGGCCGACGTGGAACTTCAGCAGGGAGACGTGGCGCTGATCCGCACGGGCTGGGCCAGGCATTTCGACAACGCGGCGACGTATCTCGGCCAGACGGACGGGGTCCCGGGACCGACGGTCGACGCCGCCGAGTGGTTGGCCGCTGCGGGGGTTCGCACCACGGGAGCCGACACCACTGCATACGAACAGATCCGTCCCGGCGCAGGCCACTCGATCCTCCCGGTACACCGCGTCCTGCTCGTCGAGGCGGGCATCCACATCATTGAGCACTTGAACCTGGAGGCGGCCTCCGAACAGCGCCTCACGGAGTTCCTCTTCGTCATGGCGCCCCTGCGTATCGTCGGTGGCACGGGTTCGCCGATTCGACCCGTCGCGGTGGTGTCGGCGTGACGGCCCAGCAGACCGTAGCCCAGCGATTGGCCTCGCTGGCGGCCGACGTGCGCCGGGACGGCTTGTCCGACGGGCTGCGCGACGACGTCGCCCGGCGTGTCCTCGACGTCCTCGGCAACTCCCTCGCGGCCGCCGACCAGCCGGCCGCCCGAGCGGTGACCACCGTCGTTGCCGCTTGGGGCGGCCACGCCCAGGCGACCGCGATCGCCTCCGGCGTCCGCCTCCCGGCCCCATCCGCGGCGCTCGTCAACGGGACGCTCGCCCACTCCCTCGACTTCGACGACACCCACCTGCCCTCGGTCCTGCACCCGAGTTCTTCGGTGGTCCCCGCCGCGTTGGCGGTGGCCGAGGCGACCGGGTCGAGCGGTCCGGGTCTGCTCGACGCAGCAGGCGTCGGTATCGAGGTCACGGTGCGCCTGGGGATGGGCGGATACGACAAAGAGCTCGGCAACTCCGTGTTCTTCGAGCGGGGACAGCACGCCACGTCGATCTGCGGGGCGGTCGGATCGGCCGTGGCCGCAGCCATGCTCATGGGGCTCGACGAGAAGGGCATCGCGGATGCGATCGGCATCTCGGCCAGCATGGGGGCCGGGCTTCTCGAGGCCAACCGGACCGGCGGGACCGTCAAGCGCATGCACTGCGGCTGGGCGGCGCACTCCGGGGTCGTGGCAGCCGAACTGGCCAAGAACGGCCTGACCGGTCCCCCGACCGTCATCGAGGGCCGGTTCGGCTTCCTGCATGCCTTTTGCGGCGACCAGGCCGACGTCGATGCCGTCGTCGACCGGCTCGGAGAGCACTGGGAGCTGCCCGGGATCTTCTTCAAGCCCTATCCCTGCAACCACTTCACGCACGCTGGCATCGACGCGGCGCTGCAGCTGCGCAGCCAAGGCGTCCAACCGGGCGACATCGCCGAGCTCCAGCTCGGTGCACCCACCCCGGTGCTGCGCACGATCGCCGAGCCCCCCGAGGCCAAGGCGAAACCCGAGTCCGGCTACCACGCCGCCTTCAGCGGGCCCTACACCCTCGCCGCTGCCCTCCTCGGCGGAGGGGGCCTCGGCGTCGGCCACGAAGACTTCACGGACGAGGCCGCACGAGACGCGGAGCGCCTCGCCCTCGCCGCCAAGGTCCGGTGCGTGCCCGACTCTCGGTGCGACGAGATCTTCCCGAACCAGTTCCCCGCGGTCGTCCGCGCGACGCTGCGCGACGGCACACGCCACGAGGTCAGGGTCGACGTCAACCGCGGCGGGCCCGGCAACCCCCTGTCGGCCGCGGAGCTGGCGCTGAAGTTCCGCATCAACGCCAGCAACCGGCTGGGCGAGGAGACCGCCGCGAAGGTTGCCGACGCGGCATACGGCCTGCCCCACGCCGGGTCCGTCTCCGACCTGATGAGCCTGGTGGAGTGATGACGGCCCGGGCACGGGACGCGGGCACTCGTCCAGCCCTGCTTCACGGCTTGGTGGGTGCCGCCGCAGGCACCTCGTATGCCGCGGCGCCGGCCGATGTCCGCCAACGGGTGCGCGACGTGGTCATCGACACCATGGCCGTGACCGCCTGGGGCAGTCGCCGCGCCGAGCTCGCTGCCCTCCGCGCCACGGCCGCCGTCAGTTCCGACGTGGGGGGAGCCACGGTTCTCGGCACGGCACTCGCCCAGCCTGCGGCCATCGCCTGTGCACTCAACGGCAGCGCCGCGGCCGCGGACCAGCTCCAGGACGGTCACCGCAGAGCGCGCGGCCATCCTGCGTCGCACGTCGTGCTCGCCGTCTTCGCGCTCGCGGAGGAGCGCGACCACCCCACCGAGGCCATGCTCTCGGCGATCCTCGCCGGCTACGAGGTCAGCGTTCGCCTCGGCATCGCGATGGACGGTACGCCTCGTGGGGTGCACGACATCGGGACGTGGGGCGCGGTCGCCGCGGCCGTCGGGACAGCGCACCTGCTTTCGCAGGGAGATCCCGACGTCATCGCCCGCGCGATCGAGCTGTCTGCGTCGTGCCTGCTGATCAGCGACGCCGCCACGATCTTCGCGGGACGCGACGGCGGCCACGCCTTTCTCGGAGCGTCAGTCAGCCATGGGCTCTGGCTCGGACAGGCTGCTGCTGCTGGACTCGCGGCCGCTCCGGGCGCGCTCGAGCGTTTCCTGGCGCCGCACGCCGCGGCGCACTGGCGAGGGCTCCCGGAGGTGGATCCCGACGGATGGCGGGAGTACGAGATCGTCAACGGGTACATCAAGCTGCATCCGGCCTGCGCCCACCTTCACGGTGTCCTCGACGCGGTGGACGAGATCACGCGAGCCCGGGCGGGACAGAACCTGGTCGACGCGGTTGAGTGGGTTCGAGTGCGCACCTATGCCGCCGCGAGCAAGTTCGGGACGCCCGCCGAGAACGAGCTCGAGGCGCGCTTCAGCATTCCCACCTCCGTGGCGCTCGCGCTCCGGCATGGCAACCTGTCCGACGGCGTGCTGACCGATGATGAGGTTCGCAGTCCGGCCACACGACGGCTCGCTCGTCTGGTCGAGGTCACTCACGACCCGGGGCTTGACGCTGGTTACCCAGCGGGCCGCCCAGCAGCCGTCGAGATCCGCACCGTCGACGGCCGCACCTGGTGCGCGAAGAGCGCTCGCCCACGCGGCGACAGCGATGGGGGTGAGTCGCGGGAAGCCTTCAAGGACAAGACCGCCCGGCTGTTCCGGGGTGTCTTCGGCGACGGAGCTTCTACTGTCCTGGATGCCCTCGACACCTGGCCTTCGCAACACACCCCCCGCGAGCTCGGCCGGCTCCTGCGGGCATCTGCCTCCGCGCACGGGCAGGAGGCGCGATGATCCTCTCCCAACGCGAGCACGGGCTCTGCCTGGTCGAGCAGGTGGAGCACGGAAGGATCGCAGGCGTCCTGGCTGCCCAATGGGGCAACGACCGCTTCGACACCCCCCGCCCGAGGGAGTCGGTCATCGTTGCCGCGAGCCTGCACGACGAGGGCTGGCGCGCCCGCGACCTGCAGCCGGTCCTCAACGAGGTGGCCCGACGCCCGGAACACTTCCTCGAGATCGAGCCCGACGCACACGTCCGGCTGTACTCGGAAGGAGTCGAGAAGGTCCGCCTGGGTGACGTGTATGCCGGGCTGCTCGTCGGCATGCACTGGACCGGCCTGTACCGCGGACGGTGGTCTGGCCCTCACGCCCGGGGACGCCTCGCACGAGATGCGGCGGATGAGCGGCGCCTCGACGAGGCCGTGCTCCAGGAGGAGCACCGATGGGTCGAGGAGCGACGACGTGCTTGGCAGGAAGATGAGCCCAGAGCGGCCTTCGAGCAGAACCTCTGGCACACCTACGAGCTCCTGCAACTCTGGGATCTGCTGTCTCTCTACCTCTGCGTGATGCCCCACGAGCCGGGTGACCGCTCTGGACTGCGGCAGCCATGGGGACCGCAGCTGACGTCGCTCACCCACGAGCCCGAGGCCGTCACGCTCCCGTCCGTGCGCACCGGAGCGTACGGTCCTCGCGTCACGATCGCGGCTTTCGTGGATAGCCAGTCCACGGTGACGGTTGATCCGTGGCCTTTCGTTGCGCCCTCCTTCACAGTCGAGATCGAGCAGCGGGTCTTGCCGGATCTGCCGCTGGAGCGATCCGTGCCCTGGGAGGCCGTCGCCGGTGCGCGTACCGAGGCTCTCAGCTGGACCATCACCTCGCCCGCTTGCACCCGGGAGTACACCCATGCCTGATCCGTCCGACCTGCAAGCCCGGGAACGAGCACTGCGATTCGTCCTCGAGGAAGCCGGATTCGCACAGCTGACGACCATCGACGCTCGCGGATACCCGGTGACCAGGACGATGACGGCCTTCCTCGACGACGATTGGGGCGTAGCGACCGTCCAGCGACGCCTGCACCGGCGCATCGACCAGTGGCACCGGAGACCGCACACCGGGGTCGTCTGGGTTGGGACGCCCCAGCCGGAAGCGACGAACGAACGCCCCCACGTCTTCGATCTCGGCCTGCTTCCGCCGCGCTTGGTGGCGATTCGCGGGGATGCCCAGCTCATGCCGGCTGCATGGACCGAACAGGTGTACCGGCGAGCTGTCTCTGCGCAGCGTGCTGCCGGCCACGACCGAGCCCCCCTCCGCTCCCCCGCCGAGGTCGCGGAAGAACTCGTTGGCGTGCTGATCCGCCCCGTCCGGGTCCGGCTGGAGGGCTTTGGACAGGGCGCGCAGTCATTCACCTTTACGACCGAGGCACCACGGCAAGGAGACTGATCCATGTACAAGACGATCCTGGGCTACGACATCGAGGACGGAGTGTCCGAGGAGGAGTACGAGAAGTGGCTCTTCGAGGTGCACGCCCCGGACCTCCTCGCCAACCCCCATCTGGACCGCATCATCTTCAACAAGGTCGAGTCGCGGGTGACCTCCGCTTCAGGCGGCACAGCCGCCATCCCACCCGGCGCGACGTTCTATCGCATTGCCGAGATGCAGTTCGCCGACGAAGCGGCATACCGTGCCTACCGGGAGTGGTTCAAGGACCACCCGATCTCGGTCGACCGTGGCCCTGCGGGGAGGACTCGCTTCAAGTTCTACGTCACCGCCACACCGATCGAGGTCACTCGGGAGTCGCTCTCGGCAACCGAGCGCTGAAGGACGCGGACCGTGCCAACAACGTTGGCGGACGCGTTGTCCGAGGCTTTGCACACGTCGGAGTCCGCGTGCGAGGCGGAGCTCGCCCGTGCCGAGGCCGAGCTCTCGCGACTCGCCCATGCCGCGACCGACCTTGATCTGGTCGAACGCGCGATGCACCAAGAAGCAGGCGACACCCCGCTGCTGGGAACGTCCCTGCAAACCCATGTCTATCCCGCTTTGATCTGGAACGGCGAGCGGTTCGAGCGGCTGCAGGCAACCTGGCCCGCTCGTCTGGCCTTTCTGGTCCTCGCGACCGCTGGCAAGGACTTCGGCCGTTCCCGCAGTGCCCGCGCCATCACGGTCGGAGAGGCGGTTCGCCGTAACTGGCCGCAGGACCCAGAGAGCCCGGTGACCGGGCTCACCACGTCCTCGGTTGGGGCCGCTGTCTGCGCTGCGATCGCCGCGGGCGTCCCGGACGACGACCTCGAGGCGGTGGCCGAGGTGGCGGCCGCTGTCATGCTGGTGACGCCAGTCCGCCCGACGGCTGAGGTCCGCGAGTCTCATGCCGGTCACGCCTTGGCCTCGGGCTGGCTCGCAGTCCAGCTCTTCCGGTCGGGCGTCGTCGCGGCACCCGGCACAGCGGCTGAGGTGTTGGGAACACAGGTGGCCCCGTGAGCCGCCTACCCGTGCTTCTCAACGTCGCCCGCCGGCGAGGCGAGGTCGACGCCCTCGCGGTCGCCCGGGACGCCCAGGCGGCTGGGCTGAGCGGCGTGGGTTTTGCCGACAGCCCCCGCCTGTTCCCCGATCCTCTTGTCGAAACCACGCGGGTCCTGACCTCCCTGCCCGATGTCATGGCCGGGCCGTGCATCCTGTCTCTCCCGCTGCAGCACCCGGCCCGCGCCGCCAGCGCCCTCTCGACTCTGGCACGCCACTTCCCCGGCCGGCTCGTCGCCGTGGTCGGACGTGGCGAGAGCTCCACGGCGAACGAGGGTCTGCCCAGTCCGAGCCTCAAGGAGTATGCCGCCATGCAGGCCTCGCTCAAGAGCCTGCTCGACGACATGGGAGCGCCGTCCCTGCACCTGATGGGCGCGGCGTCAGGACCCCGGACCATCACCGCGACCGCTCAGGCGCTGGGCGGGGTGATGGTCGATGTGGGCGTCGATGCGAAGGCCGTGGCGGCCGCCGTGGCCCACGCACGCGCAGACCGTCGCGACGTATCGGTCTGGGCCTTCCTTCGTGTCACCATCGCAACCGACCCGAGTGTCGCCGCTGACGCGTCCGCTTCACTATTGGGCTCGTGTGCCAGTCGTATGGTGGCCGCACCCCAGTGGTACGGCCTCACCGAGGAACTCGCGAGTGCTGTTGCGGACCTTGCTGCCGCGCACGACTATCGGCGGCACGGGCACGCTGGTGCGCTCCGTCTCCCCGACTCTGATCTGGACGCCCGGCTGGGGCCGGCGGCGGCACTCGTCCGACAGCGGTTCATCGTCGCCGATCGCACGGAGCTCGTGACCGAACGCCTCCGCGGCCTCGCGTCCACCGGGATAGACGGTGTGATCCTTGCGGGTGGCCTGCCTGGCGTGCTGGACCACCTGACCGAGCTCGCCCGAGTGGCGCGCGCGCTCTGACACGATCCAAGAAAGGACGGGCAGCCATGGCCAGGCCCTCAACGTCGTTGGCTGAACACATCCGCGCCCTGGCCGGCTTCTCGGCCGAGTGGGAGTCAGCATCGCTTCCAGCCGAGGTCGAGCACTTCGGGCGCGTCCTCCTGCTCGACACCATCGGAGCTTTGGTCGGTGCCACCCGGTATGAAGCGGTCGACCGCCTACGCGACACTCTCGGCACCACGAACGTCGAGGACTCGGCACCCTTCGCCCTCCTGTTCCGGCTTGGCACTGCGGCGACTTGGCTGGACGCCGACTCAGGCGGTTCTTTCCATCCACAAGGCCACCGACTGCCGCCGGTGCCGACGGCCCACCCGGGGCCCCATGTACTGCCAGTCCTGCTCCACCACGCCCTGCGTGGGGTGCCCGACGCTGATCTGTTGCGGATATTCGTGCTCTCGGTTGAGATCGGTATGCGGTTCGGGACAGCCACGTCTCTTCGTCCGGGGCTGCACCCCCACGGCATACACGGCCCGGTCGCAGCGGCGGCGGCGGAGAGCCTGCTCCGAGGCCATGACGTAGATCTCACCGCGGATTCAATAGCGCGAGCACTAACGACGCCCGTGGCGGCGCGACTCTGGCAACCCATGCATGGTGGCACGGTGCGCAATGCGTGGACTGGCATCGGCGGTTACTACGGCGCGAGGGCGGCTGTCGAGGCGGAGTGGCGCCGAGAGACGTCTTCCAAGTCGGTTGATGCCGCCGTCACATCCGTCTTCACGAAGGACACGGAAGTCGATCTGCTGAGCGACGGACTCGGATCCCGCTGGGTCTTCCTCGACAGTTACCTCAAACCGTACGCGTGCGCCCGGTGGATTCACCCGGCCTTGGACGCCGCGCGGCTCGCGTTGTCAGAGAAGCGCCCAGCCGGTGACGGAAAACAGATCGAGTCCATCGACGTCGAGACGTTCGCCTTTGCGGCCTCGCTGCAGGCGCTAGCGGAACTTCGTACAGACCTGCATGCGCGGTTCGACCTCCCGACCTGCATGGCGACCTTCGCGCTCGACCGCGAATTGCACGCTCCAGCGTTCCTCCCTGAACTACTGGGGCGTCCCGAGGTCGCGGCACTGCGAGAACGGGTCACGGCGCGGGAGAACCCCGATTTCACAGCCGCGCTGCCTTCGGAGCGACCCACGACGGTCACGATCACGTGGCGCGAAGGAGAACGAACCCAAGGCATGGTCCGCAACGCCACGGGAAACCCCGACCGCCCCATGTCCTTGGAACAAGTGCTGGAGAAGTTCAAAGCCAACGTGGACTCAGTTCTTCCGGAGCATGTCGCTCAGTGGTGCGTCGAATGGGGCCGTGGTCTAGCTCAGCAGCACGCAGTGCTGAAGCAGGTCGCCGAGGTCGTCGCGTAGCCCGCCAAGGGCAGCGCCGGCCGGCCGACTACCCAGGTCCTCTTCAATGACCTCCGGATGGCCCACAAGGGACGTCGCGGGGACCCCCGGCATGGAGCCAGTGAGCCGACACCTCGTCAGCGTGGTGCATGTGATCTTGCACCACATTTAGATGAGCCGACGGTCGATCAGTAGTGGGCCCCGGGGTTTGAGACGGCGACCAAAGCTCGGTCACCTCGCGACGAAGCACGGGTGCGTCCCGCGGGCCCGGCTCCGCACCGAACTCCTCGGCGTAGCGGCGTCCCGACCACACTGCCGCGGCGATCGTGCCAGGGGCACACGCGTCACCGATGGCCTGAACCGACCGGAGCTTGCCAGCGGCCGCGGCCGCAACCAACGCCTGGTGGAGCGCGTCCTCCGGGAGCCTGGCGGTCACCATCACCACCGTGTCGCAGGACAGTTCCTGGGGGGCGCCGGTGAAGACGTTCTCTATCCGTACTGATTCGGCTGCCACGGACATCAGCACCTCGTTGGCTCGGATCCGAACACCGGCGAGGAGGAGCTCCCGCTGCACCTTCTCGACCTCGAGGGTCTGCTCAGTCCAGGCCGACGCCAATGCGGCGGGGGTCACCAGGTCGACCTCGTAGCCCTCTTGGCGCAAGAGACCGGCTAGCACTCCACCGAGGTAGTAGTGATCGTCGTCGAAGAGCACGACCCTCCGCCCGGATGGCCGCTTCCCACGCATCAGGTCGTCTGGGGTCAGCACCTCGGCTCCGGCGTCGATCGGGATCGGCCTCGTGTGCCAACGCGCGACCCCGTCGGCGCGCCAGGAGGAGCCGGTCGCCACCGCCACGTGCGCGAATCCGAACTCCAGTACGTCGTCGGCCGAGAAGCGGCTCTCCCGGTGGATCTCTACGTTGGGCAGCTCGGCGATCGCTTGCAGTCGGTAGTCGACCACTCGGCGCCACGCGGACAGGCCTGGGAGTGCGGCCTCCTTCAGGACCCTCCCGCCCAGCTCACGAGTCGCCTCGGCCAGCACCACGTCGTAGCCACGGAGGCCGAGCGCCCGTGTGGCCTCCAGGCCGGCCGGCCCGGACCCCACGACGAGGATGCGCTCGGGCGCGTGCCGGGCACGGATGTGCTCGGGGTGCCAGCCGCGACGGAACTCCTCCCCCATGCTGGGGTTCTGCGTGCACCGGATCGGCGACATGGTCAGGTCGCCGGAGACACACATGTTGCAGCCGATGCACTCCCGGATCTGCGCCAGCCGTCCATCGCGGATCTTGTTGGGCAGGAAGGGGTCGGCGATCGAGGGTCGCGCTGCTCCGATCAGGTCGAGCACCCCGGAGCGTACCTGGTGGACCATCATGTCGGGCGAGGTGAAGCGGCCCACTCCGACGACGGGCTTGCTGGTCAGCTGCTTCAAGCCCCGGACGAACTGCTCCTGCTCGCCCTCAGGGCCGAAGCGGGAGGTGTTGGAGTCCGCCGCCCAGTCGCCCAGGACGAAGTCCCACAGGTCCGGCAGCTCGCCGATCTCGGACAGGACCTCTTCGAGGTGCTCGCGGCGCAGGCCATCGGGCACGTGTGGCTCTTCGACACTGATTCGGCAGGCCACCGCAGCGCGACCCTCGGCGACCTCCATCGTGTCCTCGAGCAGCTCGCGCATCAGCCTGATCCGGTTGTGCGCGCTGCCTCCGTACTCGTCGGTTCGTTGGTTGTACCGCGGTGAGAGAAAGTGCTGGGCAGTGCCCATCCCATGCCCGGCGTAGACGTAGACCAGGTCATAGCCGGCACGCAGTGAGAGCTCCACTGCCTTGCGGTGCCACCGACGCACATCGGCGATGTCCTGCTTGGTCATCGCCCGGGCCTGGACGGGCGGATAGCCGTAGGTCGCCACCGGCAGGTGTTGCGGCGCGAGCGGCGTCTCTCGCGTCGTGAGGTTGGGGGCGTTCAAACCTCCGTGGACCAGCTCGATCCCGGCCAGGGCGCCGCCGGCGTGGATCTCTGAGGCGATGAGGGAGAGCGCGGGAAGGTCCTTCTCGTCCCAGGCACGCAGCTCGATGTAGGGGGTCAGGTCGGAGGTGGGATGGATCTCGACCTCCTCGGTGCAGACGACGCCCCAACCGCCCTCAGCCTTCGCGCGGCGCATCGCTGCCTGCGCGCTGGGGTCGCGATAGCCCATCCCGTTGCAGTGGGGCACCTGGAAGAACCTGTTCTTGGTGACCAGCGGGCCGATCTGCACCGGCTCGAAGAGGACGTCGTACGGCGAGGGCACGGACTGAGCGCTCACGACTTCACCCTGCTGCTCGATGGGTCGTAGAGGGGCCGGAGGGATGCCTGCGCCGAGATGCGCTCGCAGGCCACCTCCACCTCGTACTCGCGGGCGAGCAGAGCCGGGCCGTCGAGCCTGCCCTGCTCGGTGGACACGTAGCCGAGACCGAGCGGCGCGCCGATCGTGTGCCCGTAGGCACCGGAGGTGACCCGGCCGACGATCCGCCCATCGCTCCAGATCGGCTCGTTGTGGTAGATCAGCGGGCCGTCGTCGGGCAACTGGAACTGCATCAGCCGTTGCGCGGGGCCGCTCTCGCGGTGCGCGAGCAGCGCTTCTCTGCCGATGAAACCACCCGGCTTGTCCCGGGCCACCGCGAACCCGAGCCCGGCCTCCAACGGGGTCTCGTCGGTGGAGAGGTCGTGGCCCCAGCTTCGGTAGCCCTTCTCCATCCGCAGCGAGTCGAGTGCGTGGTAGCCGCAGAGCCTGAGTCCGACCGGGCCACCGGCATCCTCGATCGTGTCGAAGACGCCCGCAGCGAACTCGGTCGGCACGTAGAGCTCCCAGCCCAGCTCACCCACGTACGTGATCCGGTTCGCTCGGGCGCGCGCGTACCCGAGGTCGACGACGCGGGAGGTGCCGAAGGGGAAGTGCTCGTTGTCCAGGTCGATGTCCACCAGACCGGAGAGCAGCTCCCTCGATCTCGGGCCCATGACGCTGAGGACGGAGAGGCCGGAGGTGACGTCGGTGACGGTGCAGCGAGAGTCCGACGGGATGTGCCCACGCAGCCAGGCCAGGTCCCGGATCTGGGTCGCCGCGGCAGTGACGACCAGGAAGCGGTCCTCGGCCTCGCGCGTGACCGTCAGGTCGGCCTCGACGGTGCCCCGGTCGTTGAGCCACTGGGTGTAGACGATTGTCCCGACGGGGACGGCCACGTTATTGGCGCACACCCAGTTGAGCACGCGTTCGGCGTCCGGGCCCTGGACAAGGAACTTGCCGAACGATGACAGGTCGAACAGACCGACGCCCTCGCGGACCGCCCGGTGCTCCTCTCCCGAGAAGGGCAGCCAGTTCTGTCGGCCGTAGCCATACCGGTACTCAGGCACCATGCCGGCCGGGGCGTACCAGTTGGGCCGCTCCCAGCCCGCCACCACGCCGAAGCAGGCCCCCCGGCTCGCGAGCCGGTCGTGCAGCACGGAACGGCGCACCCCTCGGGCCGTCTCGGGCTGGCGGTAGGGCCAATGCATCGCGTACAGCAGACCCAGCGCCTCGACCGTCCGGTCCCGCAGGTACGCGGCGTTGTGCTGGAACGGCATCATGCGGCGGACGTCGACGTCCCACACATCCATCGGCGGGTGCCCGTCGAGGATCCAGTCCGCCACGACCTTGCCGGCCCCGCCCGAGGACTGGATCCCGATGGAGTTGAAACCACAGGCCAGGAAGAGCCCCGTCACCTCGGGGGACTCGCCCAGCAGATAGCGGTCGTCCGGCGTGAAGGACTCTGGGCCGTTGAAGAACAGCTGGATCCCGGTCTCCGCCAGCGCCGGCACCCGGTGCGTGGCGGTCTCCATCATCGGCTCGAGATGATCGAAATCGGCCGGCAACGTTCCGAAGGAGAAGTCCTCCGGGATCCCGGTCCGTCCACTCTGACGGAGGGAGGGCCACGGCTTGGCCACCGGCTCGAACCATCCGACCAGCAGCTTGCCCGCCTCCTGCTTGAAGTAGGCGTAGCCGTCCTGGTCACGCAGCACCGGCATCCGTGGCGACAGCCCCTCGATCGGTTCGGTGACCACGTAGTAGTGCTCCGCGGCGTGCAGCGGCACCGTTGCTCCCACCGAGCCGCCGAGCTCGCGGCTCCACATTCCCGCAGCGTTGACCACCACGTCGCACCTGATCCGGTGCGGCTCCCCACCGACCGCGCACTCCACCCCCACGACCCGGTCGCCCTCGACGAGGATGCGCTGGACGGGGGTGCGCTCCCGGATCATGACCCCCGCCGCTCGTGCTCCCCGGGCCAGCGCGCGCGTGGTGTCGACCGGATTGGTCACCCCGTCGCCGGGCAGGAATACGCCCCCGACGAGATCGTCCACTCGTGCCAAGGGCACCAGCTCGGCGATGGCACGTGCGTCGAGCAGGTCCACCTGCAGTCCGAAGACCCGTGCCATCGACGCCTGCCGCTTCAGCTCCTCGAAGCGCTCCGGGCCGGCCGCGACGCTCACCGAGCCGGTCTGACGGAAACCGGTCGCCTGCCCCGTCTCGGCCTCCAGGGACGAGAACAGTCCGCTGGTGTACTGGGCGAGACGGGTCAAGTTGTGCGTGGCCCGCAACTGGCCGACCAAGCCGGCCGCGTGCCAGGTCGTACCGCTGGTCAGCTCCGCGCGCTCCAGCAGCACGACATCAGTCAGGCCGCGGCGGGCGAGGTGGTAGGCGATGCTGCAGCCGACGATCCCGCCCCCGACGATGACGACTCTCGCGCTACCTGGCAGGTCGTGTCCCATGATGTCTCCTCATCCTTCGCTGGCGGATCAGTCGGGAACGTCACCGGGTGACGTCGAGCAGCCGCGCGGCGACATCGATGACGATCTCGACAGGGGCGTTGCCCCCTCCAGTCAGGAACGGGTCCTGCAGCACGATTGACACCGCGATGCCGTCGGCGAGAGCAGTGAGCTGAAACGCCGCAAGCGCAGGGTCGACGTCGGATCGGAACCGACCACTCTCGATCCCGGCCCGTACCACCTGCTCGACCAGGCCTCGCCACCGCCGATACACCGTCCGCGCCCCCTCGCATAGTTCGTCGTCACGCATCGCCGCCCGCCAGTACTCGACCCAGGTGCGCCACACCGGGTCGGCTTGATCGCCCTGGGCAACCCCGATGCCCAACAGACGACGCAGCTGCTCCCAGGGATCGCCGCTGTCCCGCAGCGCCTCCGTCATCGCCTCCAGTTCCTTTGAGGCGACGTGGTCGAAGGCGGCGTGGAGCAGATCCACACGGTTGCCGAAGTAATACTGCAGGGTGCTGACCGGCACCCCACTGGCCTCACTGACGTCGATGAACCTGGTCGCCTCGGCGCCCCGCTCAGCGATGACGTCCGCGGCAGCCCGGAGGATCTCCCCCTTGCCCCTGCCCGCGCGCCGCCGACGACGTCCGGGAGCCGGGCTGCTGGGTGTCTCTGAGGTCGACGAAACATCCATGTGTATGACGGTACCGTATCTCCATACGGGTTTGCCATACGTGAGCAGGCACGGACCGGCCGCACATGGGCCATCGGCCTCCCGCGACCGCCCGGATCCGACGTCGCACTCGATGACGTCACCTACCGCGTCCATGCCACCGGCGAGTCGAGCCCCACGGCCCTGCTGTTCCTGCACGGGTCAGGACCCGGCGCCACCGGGACGTCGAACTGGAAGGCGGTCATCGAGGAGCTCGGCGAGCGGTACTACTGCCTCGCCCCGGACATGATCGGTTTCGGCGACTCCGAGCACCCGGAGAACCCCCCGTCGGGGATGAAGGCCTTCAACCTGCTCCAGGCGGACACGCTGTGGCAGCTGCTCGACACGCTCGGGGTCGACCGGGTCCACCTCGTCGGCAACTCGATGGGTGGCATGATCTCGATCCGCATGGCCCTCTCCCAGCCCGAGCGCGTCGAGACGATGCTCCTGATGGGCTCGGGCGGCGCTCCCGACCTGCCCATCACCCCCGGGCTGCAGCACCTGCGGACGTTCTACGCCGACCCCACTCCCGAGTCGCTGCGCGCGCTGCTCGAGTCCTTCGTCCACGACATGGGCACCCTCACCGGTGTCGTCGACCGGGTCGTCGCCGAGCGCATGCCCTACGTCGAGCGGGCCGACGTCAAGCGCTCTCACGCCGCCATGTTCGACCCGAAGGCCGGCCCGCCGGCCTTCACCGACGAGGAGCTCACGTCGCTGCCCCACAGGACGCTGTGCGTCCACGGCCGCGACGACATCATCGTGCCGGTCGAGTCGAGCACCTACCTGGCCAGGACGATGCCGAACGCGACCCTGCACATCATCCCCAAGTGCGGGCACTGGACCCAGATCGAGGCGCACGACACGTTCGTCTTCCTCCTCGAGAGCCTCCTCGCGGGCAGGCTCTGAGGCTCCGAACCAGCACCAGAGCGATGCCGTATGCCGCTGGGCTCGGTCCGCGACGCCGCTGACGTCAGGTGGTGGGCGGGGGCCGCGGGTGGGCACCCGCCGAGCCCAGCGGCATACGGCAGCGTCCTGTTCTTCGGGCACGCCAGAGGGTGCCCCAGCTCCTTGAACGGGCTCACGCCTGCGGCCCTGCCCAGGTGGAGCGGATGTGGCCGAGGTGCTGCGCCACCAGTCGGCGCATCCCTTCCTCATCGCGCCGGAGGGCGGCATCGACCATCTGCTCGTGCTCGAGGGACAGCTGGGCGAGCACGCCCGCCTCGGCAAGCGCCTCCAGACCATAGAGCCGCGAGCGATGGCGCATGTCTCGGACGACCTGGACGACGTGGTCGTTGCCGTGCAGCGCGAGGAAGCGGCCGTGGAACTCGATGTCAGCCTCCGCATACGTGACGAGGTCGCGGGCGGCCGCGGCATCGGTGATCCGCCGTGCCAGCGGACGCAGCCGCTCCACCTCCGTGGCGACGGAACCCTCGCACTTGGCGGCGACGAGTCCCATGACGGGGACCTCGATGAACGAGCGCAGCTCGGACATCGCGTCGAGGTCACTGTCACGCAGCTCGGTGACCCTGAAGCCCTTGTTGCGGACGACCTCGACGAGGCCCTCGCTGACGAGATCGAGCATCGCCTCACGGACGGGGGTCGCGGACACGCCGAATCGCGCCGCGAGCTTCGGGGCGGAGTAGAGGTTCCCCGGGCGCATCTGTCCGGTGATCAGCAGCGCCCTGAGGGCATCACCGACCTGCTGGCGAAGGTTCGCCTGGTTGTCGAAGCTCGGCAGCGCGAGCGCTGCCCTGTCCTCCGCCTGGTCCACGTTCACGTCCTCATCCCTTGTCTCGACCCGCTCACCGCAGTACGAAGCCCGGCACGAGCTCGTCGCCCGGGTCGACGGTGAACGTGCTGGAGCCGATGCGGTGGGCGGTGCCGGTCACCTCAGGGACGACCGCTTCGTGCCCGTCGGCAGCGACGCGCGCGACGACCCGCGCGCGGAACCGGCTCCCCACGATGGAGTCGTGCACGAGGATGTCACCATCGCGGAGGACGCCCTCGTCGGCGAGCAGGGCGACGCGCGCTGCGGTGCCACTGCCACAGGGTGAGCGGTCGACCTCCCCGTCGGAGAAGATCACGACGTTTCGCTGGTGCACCGCTTCGTCCGCACCCAGGCCCTCAAAGGGGCGCCTCGCTGGCTCGTCGTCCGACGAGACGTCCTCGACGAAGATCGTCCCGTAGACGCCGGAGAGCCGGGGGTCGGACGGGTGCTCGGCCGCCCCCGCGGCGTTGAGGGCGTTGCGGATCTCCCGCCCGGACCGGATGAGGTCGGGAAGGTCGTCGGCGCGTACCCGCAGTCCGACCGCAGCCGCCGGCAGCACGGCATACATCGCGCCGCCGAAGGCGATGTCGCACGTCACGTCGCCCCGGGACGTTGCGACGACCACTGCGCGCCGGTGCACCCAGCTCGGGACGTTGACGAAGGAGACGCTGCTGACCCGGTGCTCAGTGAAGTTGACCCGCGCCGTGACCCGCCCGGACGGAACGTCGATCACGACGTCGCGTGAACCGCTCTGCTGGAGTGGGATCCGCCCACTCTCGACCGCCCAGACACCGAGCGCGATGGTGCCGTGCCCGCACGCGGTCGAGAACCCGTCCTTGTGCCAGAAGAGCACGCCCAGGTCCGCCCCTGAGTCGTCGGGGTCGGTGATGAAGCCGCCGTACATGTCCGCGTGCCCTCGGGGCTCGGAACAGAGGAGCGAACGGATGAGCTGCACCTCGGGGTCCACGATCGCGTTGACGCGCTTCTCCGCGACCGTGTCGCCGGCGAGACCCACGACACCGGGACCGACGATGCGAAACGGCTCGCCGCCGGTGTGGTAGTCAACTGTGCCGAACTCGCGACCGCCGAGATCACTTGCCAAGGTAGGCCTCCACCACTCGCGGGTCCTGGCTCAGCTCTTCCGCGCTGCCCTGGATGGACACGACACCCGAGTCGAGGACGTAGCCCCGCTTCGCGACCTTGAGGGCGGAGCGGGCGTTCTGCTCGATGAGCAGCACGGCCGTTCCGCGCGCGTTGATCGCGCGCACGACGTCCATGACCTGGGCGACCATGAGCGGGGCGAGGCCCATCGACGGCTCGTCGAGCATGAGGATCTTGGGGTCGGCGATCATGGCCCGCCCGATGGCGAGCATCTGTTGCTCGCCGCCCGACAGGGTCCCCCCCTGCTGGTTGCGCCGCTCGGCGAGCCGCGGCAGCAGCTCGTAGACCTCGGCGATCCGCCTGTCGATCGCCTTGGCGTCCCGGACGGTGTAGCCGCCGACCTGGAGGTTCTCGTGGACGGTGAGCCGGGAGAAGATCCGGCGGCCCTCGGGGACCTGGACGATCCCACGTTCAACGAGGTCCCACGCCTTGGCGTGGGTGATGTCCTCGCCAAAGGCGCTGATCCGGCCGGACACCGCCCGGACGACACCGCTGATCGTCGAGACCGTGGTCGACTTGCCGGCCCCGTTGTTGCCCAGCAGTGAGACGGTCTCCGCCTCGCCCACGGTCAGGCTCAGGCCCTTGAGGGCCTCGACCTTGCCGTAGTTGACGTAGAGGTCCTCGACCTCGAGCACGTTGGTCACGACTGAGCCTCCCGCTCGCCAAAGATCTCTTCGTCGCTCATCTGCGCCACCTGCTCGGCCTCGGCCCGGGCCTCGGCGTCCTCGGATCCGAGGTACGCCTCGATGACGGCCGGGTTCGTGCGGATCTCGTGCGGAGTGCCGTCCGCGATCTCCTTGCCGTAGTTGAGCACGACGATGCGCTCGGACACCTCCATGACCAGGCCCATGTCATGCTCGATGAGGACGACCGCAGTGCCGAGCCGGCTGATCCGACGCAGGAGGTCGAGCAGCTGGTCCTTCTCCCCGTGGTTGAGGCCGGCCGCCGGCTCGTCGAGCAGGAGCATCTTCGGCTCCCGCGCGAGAGCCCGGGCGATCTCGACCCGGCGCTGCTCGCCGTAGGGCAGGTTGCGCACGGCCGAACCCCGATCACCCGTCGACCCGACGAAGTCGAGCCAGCGGTGCGCCTCGTCCGTCGCCTCCTGCTCGCTGCGGTGATAGCGGGGGGTGTGCAGAATCGCGTCGAAGGCGTTCTGTCGCAGCCGGACGTGCATGCCGGCACGGACGTTGTCGAGCACGGTGAGCTCGCCGAAGAGGCGCAGGTTCTGGAACGTCCGGGCGACACCGCGCCCGGCGATGCGCGCCGGCCGTTGGCCGGTGATGTCCGCTCCGTCGAAGAGGACCCGTCCGGCCGAGGGCTTGTAGAACCCCGTGATGCAGTTGAACGCGCTCGTCTTGCCGGCGCCGTTCGGGCCGATGACCGAGAGGACCTCGCCCTGGTGGCCATCGAAGCTGAGGCCGTTGACGGCCGTGACGCCGCCGAAGGCGACCGTCATGTCCCGGACCTCGAGCAGGACGGCTCCCGCGGGCGCGGCGCCAGTCGTGGACGCCACCGCGCCGGAGGTCGGACCCGCGCTCATGCCGGCACCGCCTTCGCCTGCTCCTCGGCTCGTCGCTTCTCGATCTTCGACTGCTTCTCCGACACCCGGTGGGGCCAGATGCCCTGGGGGCGGAAGATCATGACGACGATGAGCAACACCCCGAAGACGAGGTAGCGCCAGTTCTCGGCTCCGCGAAGCAGCTCGGGGAGCAGCGCGATGACGAGGGCTCCGACGACGACTCCGGGCGTCGACCCCATGCCGCCGAGGACGACGGCCATGAGGATGAGGGCGGACCAGAGGAAGTTGAAGCTCATCGGCGAGATGGCGGTCTGGTGGGCGGCGAAGAGCACTCCCGCGAGGCCGCCGAAGATCGCGCCGGTGATGTAGGCCGCGAACTTGATCTTGTAGGTGTGGATGCCCATCGCCTCGGCCGCGTCCTCGTCCTCGCGCACGAACCGCCAGGCGCGGCCGAGTCGACCCCGGCCGATGCGGGCGGAGGCGAGCACGGCCAGCGAGACCACCGCAGCGGTGACCCAGTAGGTCGCGATGTCGGTGCGCAGCCCGAAGCTGCCGAAGTCCGGGATGCCGAAGATGCCGTTCGGGCCCCCCGTGAAGTCGAGGTTGTTGGCCGTGATCCGGATGATCTCCCCGAAGCCGAGCGTGACGATGGCGAGGTAGTCGCTGCGCAGCCGGAGCGTCGGCCCGCCGATGAGCAGCCCGCCGATCACGGCGGCCACGATGACGAACGGCAAGGTCAGCGCGATGTGCCAGTCGAACGCCGTGGCCAGGATGCCGGAGGTGTACGCCCCGATCGCAAAGAAGGCGGCATAGCCCAGGTCGAGCAGGCCGCAGTAGCCGACGACGACATTGAGCCCGACCGCGAGCATGACGAAGATCAGTGCGTCGGTGGAGATCCGGATCGCGTACGCCGACGAGTTGATGAACGGCATCGCCAGGGCCATCGCCACGACGGCCCAGGCGAACAGCGGGTGGCTGATGGCCCGGCTGACGGCGGTCGGTCCCGGCGAGCGTCGGGGCGTCAGGCCCTTGCCTGCCGCGGCGACGACGGAGGACCCGCGCTCCTCGACGGCGCGGACGAAGCCGGAGTCGCCCTGTTCGGGTGGGCTCTGGTGGGTGTCTTTGGACATCAGACGCGCTCCGTCACTCTCTCGCCCAGCAGGCCGGTCGGTCGCACGGTCAGGAAGAGGATGAGGAAGGCGAAGGCGAAGACGTCGCGCCACTGGGCTCCGAGGAAGGCGGTGCCGAAGGACTCGAGCAGTCCGAGAACGATGGCGCCGAGGACCGCCCCGCGCAGGTTGCCGATGCCGCCGATGACAGCCGCGGTGAAGGCCTTGAGGCCGATGATGAAGCCCATCAGGAAGTCGACCTTGCCGTAGTACGCGCCCGCCATGACGCCGGCGGCACCCGCGAGCGCCGAGCCGATGAAGAACGTGCGCGAGATGACGTTGTCGACGTTGATGCCCATGAGCAGGCAGGCCTTGGGATCCTGCGAGATCGCTCGCATGGCCCGACCTGTCCGGGTGCGGCGCACGAGCTGGTCGAGGGCGATCATGAGGCCGACCGCCACGGCCATCATGAGCAGCTGCGCGACGGTCAGGCGAGCACCGAGGATCGTCACCGAGGCGTTGCCGAAGCCGACGGGGTAGACCCGGGGGTTCGGGCCGTAGGCGACGGCGATGCCGTACTCGAGTGCGAAGCTGGCGCCGACCGCCGTGATGAGCACGGACAGTCGCGGGGCTCCCCGAAGGGGTCGGTAGGCGATCCGCTCGAGGACGAGGCCGAGCGTGCCGGTCATGACCATGGCCACGACGAGGATCACGACGAGGGCGACGAGCGATCCGCCGCCGAGAGCGCCCGCCCCGAAGGTGAGCAGCGTGTAGCCGCCGAAGGCGCCGACCATGTAGACGTCACCGTGGGCGAAGTTGAGCAGCTTGATGATCCCGTAGACCATCGAGTACCCGAGGGCGACGAGTCCGTAGAACGAGCCGACGAACAGGCCGTTCAGGACGAGCTGGAGGAAGTAGTCCATGGGACTCCTGGGAGCGGCGGCCGGAGTCTCGGCCTGACGGGCGGGGGGCGGTCTCCGGGGCGCAGTCGCGCCCCGGAGACCGAGCTGTCACTTGTTCAGGACGAAGTCGCTGCCCTCGACGACGAGGATGTCGAAGCCGCCCTCGGTGAGGGTGTGCTCCTCGGTGAACTTGAGCTTGCCGCTGAAGATCTCGAACCCGTCGATGGCTTTGAGGGCCTTGATGATGTCCTCGCCCTTGGTCGAGTTGGCCTGCTTGAGTGCCTCGGCTGCGACGCGCACGGCATCGTAGGCCTGCGGGGAGTACGGGCCGGGGTCGGCGCCCGTCTTGTCCTTGAACGTCGCGACCCACTGATCGCCGCCCGGGATCGTCTGCGGCGTCTGCGTCATCGTGGCGAAGACGCCCTGCGCGTTGCTCTCACCGGCGATCGAGACGAGCTGCTTGTCGACCGAGCCGTCGGCGACCATGATCTTGCCGGTGTACCCGGCGCCACGCAGCTGCTTGATCAGCAGGCCGCCCTCCTGGTAGTAGCCGGTCCAGTAGACGAAGTCGGGCTTCGCGCGGAGGATCGCCGTGACGGCGGCGGAGTAGTCGGACTCGCCCGCGGTCACCGACTGCTGGCTCGCGACCGCGACCGACCCGTCATCCTTGAGGTTCTGGGCGGTGCGGGTCGTGATGTCCTTCGAGTACGACGTGTTGTCGTCGACGAGCGCGACGGCCTTGGACCCCTCGGACTTCATGAACTCGACGGCGGCGGCGGCCTGCTGCGCGCCGGTGCCGTTGATGAGGAAGACGTTGGGCAGCTTGTCCTTGACGAGGTCGTTGGAGTTGGCCGCCGGGATGATCATCGGGATGTTGGCCTTGCCGAAGATCGTCAGGGTGGGGAGCGTCGCAGACGAGCAGTAGCCGCCGACCGAGACGATGGTGCCGGCGGTCACGAGCTTCGCGGCACCGGCCGCGGCCGTCTTGGGGTCACAGGCCTCGTCCTCGACGACGAGCTTGAGCTGGCGTCCCATGACGCCACCGGCCGCGTTGATCTCGTCGACCGCGAGCTGCCCGCCGTTCCTCATGTACGGACCGATCGCGGCGCTGCCGCCGCTGAGCGGGGTGAGCATGCCGAGGATGATGTCGCCCGACGTCGCCCCTTCCCCAGGGCCACCGTCGGTGATCCCGCCGCCACCGCAGGCCGCGAGGAGAAGGGCAAGGCCGGCGCCGGCAGCCACCGCTCCGATCCGTCGTGGGTTCCTCATCATGCGTCTCCGCTCTTGACGGCCACGTGCCGTCACGTTGGGTGAGCTGTCCACACAACTGCTGTGTGACATTGCACCAACTGTAGGGAGTGACCCCCGTGTTCACCAGAGCTTCGGGAGCCGTTGTCAAACCGTGATCGGGTCCCCCGCCGACCCACGCGTCAGAGCTCGAAACCGGTCGGGAACGGGTCGGTGGGGTCGAGCATGTACTGCGCCGTCCCCGTGATCCACGCCCGGCCGGTGAAGCTGGGCAGGATGCCCGGACGCCCGCCGACCGTCGTCTCGCCGAGGATCCGCGCCTGGAACTGACTACCGATGAACGACTCGTTGACGATCTCCTCACCCACACCCAGCAGCCCGCGCGCGTGCTGCTGGGCGAGGCGGGCGCTCGTGCCCGTGCCGCACGGCGACCGGTCGAACCACCCCGGGTGGATCGCCATCGCGTGCCGGGAGTGGCGGGGCGTCGAGCCCGGCGCCTCGAGGTAGACGTGGTGGCAGATGTCGATCTCCGGTGCCTCGGGGTGGACGACGGGGTTCTGCTCGTTGATCGCGCCCATGATGGCGAGCCCGGCGTCGAGCAGGCGCTGCTTCTCCGCGCGGTCGAAGGGCAGGCCGAGCTCCTCGAGCTTGACGAAGGCATAGAAGTTGCCGCCGTAGGCGATGTCGTAGCGAACCCGGCCGAGGCCCGGCACCTCGACGTCCTGGTCGAGGGCGTGGGCGTAGGCCGGGACGTTCTCGAGGGTGACGGCGACGGCCCGGCCGTCCCGGACCTCGGCCCGGGCGACGACGAGCCCGGCCGGAGTGTCGAGGCGCACGACGGTCTCCGGCTCGGTCACGGGCACCATGCCGGTCTCGATGAGGACGGTGACCGCGCCGATCGTGCCGTGCCCGCACATCGGCAGGCAGCCGGAGACCTCGATGTAGAGGATGCCCCAGTCCGCGTCGGGCCGGGTGGGCGGCTGGAGGATCGCCCCGGACATCGACGAGTGGCCGCGCGGCTCGAACATGAGCAGCTTGCGCAGGTCGTCCCGCTCGGCCATGAAGCGCAGGCGGCGTTCGGCCATGGTCGCCCCCGGCAGCACCCCGACGCCGCCGGTGATGACCCGGGTCGGCATCCCCTCCGTGTGGGAGTCCACCGCGTGGTAGACGACGGAGGTGCGCATGGCTCAGCTCACCCCGGCGTCGATCAGGGCCTGCGTGGCCTCGCGGACGACCTTCTCCTGCTCGGCAGTGAGCGGCTGGCGCGGCGGACGGCAGCCGCCGCCGTTGCGCCCGATCATGTCCTGCCCGAGCTTGATGGCCTGGATGAACTCGGTCTTCGAGTCCCACCGGAGGACGGGGTGCAGCTGCCGGTAGAGGGGCAGGGCGGCCTCGACGTCTCGGGCGACCGACAGTCGGAAGAGCTCCCGGCACGCCTGCGGGAAGACCTGCGGATAGCCGGCGACCCAGCCCACCGCACCGGCGATGCCGACCTCGAGAACGGTGTCGTCCGTGCCGATCATGAGGTCGAGGCCGGGCGCGAGCTCGGCGATCTCGTAGCAGCGCCGCACGTCGCCCGAGAACTCCTTGACGCCGACGATGAGGCCCTCGGCGTGGAGCTTGGCCAGGATGTCCGGGGTGAGGTCGACCTTGGTGTCGATGGGGTTGTTGTAGGCGGTGACCGGCAGCCCGACGCCGGCGATGAGCTCGTAGTGCTCGAGGATCGCGCGCTCGTCGGCGCGGTAGGCGTTCGGCGGAAGGGCCATCACGGCGTCGCAGCCGAGGTCCTTGGCGACCTGCGCGTGGCGCCGCGACTCGCGGCCGCTGTAGGCGCCGACGCCGGGCATGACCGTGAAACCCTCGGGCGCGGCCTCGCGCGCGGTCCGGACGACGGTGTCGCGCTCCTCCCAGGAGAGCGTCTGGTACTCACCGAGGGAGCCGTTGGGCGCCACCCCGTCCAGGCCCTGCGAGGCGAGCCACGCGACGTTCTCGCGGTAGGCCGCGAAGTCGGGCTCCCCGTCGGCGTCGAACTGGAGGCTCGTCGCGACGATGACGCCGTGCCACGGCTTGCGCTGGTTGTCGGACATGGTGCTCCTCGGGTCTCGGGACGCGAGGTCCGTGCCAGACCTCGCGGCGCGCACCAGACTAGGGCGCGGCAGCGTTCAGTGCAATATTACATTGCACTTTTGCTCGGGGGGTGTGCCAGCACGCCGAGCGGTACCGGGGTCGAGACGAGCCGCTCGGTCGCGGCGCCGCCGCCGCCGGCGAGAAGCTCGACCGCATAGCCACAGACGCGTCCCTGGCACCAGCCCATCCCCGCGCGGGTGAGCTGCTTCACCTGACGGGCACCCGTCGCCCCGCGCTCCGAGATCGCTCGTTGCACCACGCCCGCCGAGACCTCCTCGCACCGGCACACGACGGTGCTCGGACGCAGGGTCTCGGCCCACCCGGCCGGGACGGGATGGGCACGCTGCATCGCGGACGCGAACCGGCGCAGCCGGGCGATCACCGCCCGCAGCCCAGCCACCTCCGCAGGCGGCCCGCTCCCGGCGTCGCCGGCGACGACCCCGTATGCCGAGAGGTGGCCCTCCGCGACCGCGAGCGCCGCTCCCCCGACGCCGCACGCCTCGCCGGCCGCGGACACCCCGGGTCGGCTCGTGCGCTGCCAGTCATCGACCTGCACGACCGCGGTGCCCGACGTGTCCGGGGCGAGAGCGCAGCCCAGGGTGACGGGGAGGTCGAGCTGCGGCGAGAACCCCCAGCCGACGCCGACCGCGTCCACCTCGAGCCTGCGCAGGCCGTGCCGTTGCGGCCGACCCGCGCCGTCCACCCTCGCCACCGTGACCGCCTCGACCCGGTCGACTCCGTGTGCCTCGACGATCATGGTGCGCACGTGGACGGGGACCCGGTGTCGCACCAGGGTGGCCGCATAGCCGGCGCCCTCCGCGAGCTTTCCCCGGTTGGCGGCGACGGGTCCGAGCTCGCGCAGCCACCGCACCGGCGAGTTCGCCTCGAAGACCCCGACGACGGACGCGCCGCGCGCTGCGAGTCCGGCCGCGACGGGGAGCAGGAAGGGTCCGGTGCCGCCGACCGCGACGCGCCGACCGGCCGCGACGTCACCGGCCTTGAGCAGGGCTTGGAGGCCACCGGCCGTCATGACGCCCGGCAGGTCCCAGCCGGGGAAGGGCAGCGCCCGGTCATGGGCCCCGGTGGCGATGACGAGGCGGTCCGCGCCGATCTCCACGGTGCGCTCGCGGCCCGGGCCCGCGCCGCGGTCGACCGCGTGGACCACGTAGCCACCGGCAGTCGGGACGACCGTCCACACGTGGTGCTCGGTGAGCAGGGTCGCCCGGCCGGCTGCGCGACCTTCGTCCAGGCGGGCCCGGAGCGACTCGAACGTGCCGAGGTCGTGGTGGAGCCCACGAAGCGCCTCGGGGTCGACGCCCTGCGGGTCGTCGGTGGGCGGCGGCTGCCGCCAGTACTGCCCGCCGGGACCTGCGCCGGCGTCGACGAGGATGACGTGCATCTCGCTGACCTCGAGCAGCGTTGCGGCACAGGCGAGCCCGGCGGGCCCGGCCCCGACGATGATGACGCGCTCGGGCGCGAGCTCACTCGGCGGCATACCCTGTCCCCTCCTGTGTCGTGACCGCGCTGCTGTCGCGGGCCCGCACGAGGCAGGCGCGCTGGTTGGGCACACCGTCGACCGTGACGAGGCAGTCGAAGCAGATGCCGATGCCGCAGAAGAGACCCCGCGGTCGTCCCTCCAGGCGGGTGGTGCGCCACGAGACCGTCCCGTGGGCGACGAGGGCCGCCCCCACGGTCTGTCCGTCCCGGAAGGGGACCGGCGACCCGTCGAACGCGAAGCTCGGCATCACGCCTCCTGCTCGATGAAGCGGTCGGGCAGCAGCTCGGTGTAGCGGGCGACGTCGACGCCGTCCCCACCGAGGATGTGCTGCGTGATGAGCCGGGCCGTACCCGGCGCCAGACCGATGCCGGCCCCCTCGTGTCCGCAGGCGTGGAAGAGACCAGGGACCCTCGGGTCGGGACCGATGACCGGAAGGTGGTCGGGGCAGTACGGGCGGAAGCCCCGGTAGACGCGCAGGAGGTTGACCCCCGCGAGGAAGGGGAAGAGCGCGGTCGCCTGTCGGGCCAGGATCGAGATGACGTTGACGTCCAGGGTGGTGTCGAACCCCACCCGCTCGCGGCTCGCCCCGATGAGGATGGTGCCGCCCCGCGTCCCCTCGACGACGCACGACGTCTCCAGCCCGGCGTCGGAGGAGGCGACGTTGGACACGTAGTCGGCGGAGTACACCTTGTGCCGGACCATCAGCGGGAGCGGCTCGGTCACGAGGATGAAACCGCGTCGGGGCAGGACCGGCACGGCACCACCGAGCCGCGCGCCGACCTCGCCACCCCACGTGCCCGCCGCGTTGACGACAGCGTCCGCGCCGATGACCTCTCCCGTGCCGGTGCGGACCCCGGTGAGGCGCCCGGTCCGGTCGAGGACGGCCCCCCGCGCGTCGGCACCCGGCACGAACCGCGCGCCATGCCGTTGGGCCGCCTCCAGCATCGCTGCCGCCGCGAGGACGGGCTGGACCTGCATGTCCTCGGGATAGAGCACGCCGCCCGCGAGCCCCGGCGCGAGGTGCGGCTCGAGGCTGCGGAGGTCGTCGACATCCAGGGCCGTGGTCCCGGCAGCGCGCTGGGACCGGGCAAAGCCCTCCAGTGCGTCCAGGCCCTCGGGGGACGACGCCACGACGACGCCGCCCTTCTCCTCGAGCTCCATCGGGTCCCGCCCGAGCTCGTCCCCGAGCTCGAGCCAGGCGTCACGGCTCAGCCGCGCGAGGTCGAGCTCGGCACCCGGCCCCTTGTCGGAGACGAGGATGTTGCCCTCGCCCCGGCTCGTCGTGCCCGAGGCGACGGGACCGCGGTCGAGGACGACGACGTCCGCACCCCCACGGGCCAGGTCGTGGGCGCACGCCGCTCCGACGATGCCCGCGCCGATGACGACGACCGTACTCACCTGTGAACCCTCGGCACGTGTGTAATGTTACACAGCACAGTCCGGACCGTTGGCGCGAAAGGCCCCCCATGCTCCTGACAGGACAGTCCATCATCGCCGGCACTCCGACCGCGGGCTCGGGCGGCACGTTCACGGCCGTCGACCCGAGCACGGGCGCAGCCCTGGGCCCGGAGGTCTCCTGCCTCACCCCGGACGAGGTGGCGCTCGCCACCCGGGCCGCAGCCGAGTCCTGCACCGCCTACAGCGCCACCACGCCCACTGAGCGGGCGGCCTTCCTCGAGGCCATCGCCGAGGAGATCGAGGCCCTCGGCGACGAGCTGCTCGAGCGGGCCCATGCCGAGACGGCCCTGCCGCTCGCCCGCCTCCAGGGCGAACGCGCCCGCACGTGCGGCCAGCTGCGGATGTTCGCCGGCGTCGTCCGCCAGGGGGACCACCTCGGCGTGCGCATCGACTCGGCGCTGCCCGAGCGGGCGCCCCTTCCCCGGCCCGACCTCCGGGTCCGCCAGATTGCCCTCGGGCCCGTCGCGGTCTTCGGCGCAAGCAACTTTCCCCTCGCCTTCTCCACAGCCGGCGGCGACACGGCATCCGCGCTGGCCGCCGGCTGCCCCGTCGTCGTCAAGGCGCACAATGCCCACCCCGGCACCAGCGAGCTCGTGGGACAGGCCGTCGCCCGGGCCGCGGGGCGCACGCAGATGCCGGCCGGCGTCTTCTCCCTCGTCTTCGGCCTCGGCAACGAGGTCGGCCTGGCGCTCGTCACCGACCCACGGATCCACGCGGTGGGCTTCACCGGCTCCCGCGTGGGCGGACTCGCCCTCGTCGCTGCGGCGGCAGGACGGCCCCAGCCGATCCCGGTCTACGCCGAGATGTCGTCGACCAACCCCGTGATCCTCCTCGAGGGCGCCCTCACCGGTGACCCGACCCGCCTGGCCTCGGCCTACCTCACCTCGCTGACGAGCGGGTCGGGCCAGTTCTGCACCAACCCCGGCCTGCTCTTCCTGCCCGATGGTGAGGCCGGCGACGCATTCCTCGCCGCCGTGGCCGAGCAGGCCGCGCAGGCCGCGGGACAGACCATGCTCACGCCGCAGATCCGCACGGCCTTCGGGGCGGGCGTCGAGCGACTCGGCGCCCACCCGTCCGTGCGGACCATCGCTCGGGGTGTGGCCGGCGCCGGCGACAACGCTCCCGGTCCCATGGTGTTCGCGACCGAGCTCGCCGCACTGGCCGAGGACCACGGCCTGACTGAGGAGGTCTTCGGAGCCGCGGGCCTCGTGGTCCGTTTCGGTGACGTCACTCGCCTCGCGGAGCACCTGGCCGACCTCGATGGACAGCTCACCGCGACCATCCACGCCACCGACGCCGACCACGAGGCGGCGGCCGTCCTCCTGCCCGTCCTCGAGACACGCGTCGGCCGAATCCTCTTCAACGGCTGGCCAACCGGAGTCGAGGTCACCCACGCGATGGTCCACGGCGGCCCCTTCCCCGCCACCTCCGACGCACGGTCCACCTCGGTCGGGTCACTCGCCATCGAGCGATTCCAACGGCCGGTCTGCTACCAGGACGTCCCGGCGTCCCTGCTGCCCCCACCGGTCCGCGACGACAACCCCTGGCAGCTGAGTCGCCGCATCGACGGGACGGTCGAGCCGCCCCAGTGACCCGGATCGTCGCCGAGCCCGAGCCGTCCCGGCTCCGCCTCACCGCCGAGGAGGAGTCGATGCTCCGGGGCGACGAGGGCGCCGGTGTCGCGATGGCGATGCGGGTCGTCACGGGGCTCGCTGAGGTCCGGCGGGCTCCCCGTCTCGTCGGGGTCACCTCGGCGCACGTCGACGGGTGCCTCTACCACGGGCAGGTCGGACTCGACTTCGCCCGGCGCCTGCACGACCTGGGAGCCCGGGTGCGGATCCCGACGACCCTCAACGTCGGGTCCGTCGACCTCCTCCACCCCGACCTCGTCCGCGACGCCACGCCCGCGGAGCGAGAGGTCCGGACCCAGGGGAGGGCCCTGATGGACGCCTACCTCGCGCTCGGTGCACGGCCCACCTGGACGTGCGCCCCGTACATCGTCGACTCCCGGCCCCGACTCGGCGAGCACGTCGCGTGGGCCGAGTCGAACGCGATCGCCTTCGCCAACTCGGTCCTCGGCGCCCGCACGGATCGCTACGGGGACTTCCTCGACATCTGCGCCGCGATCACCGGTCGCGCGCCGTATGCCGGCCTGCACACGGACGCTGCCCGCCGCGGCCAGGTGGTCGTCGACTGCACCGCGATTCCCGAGCGCGTCCTCGCCGGCGACCTCGCCGGACCGCTGCTCGGTTACGTCGTCGGGAGCCGGGTGGGCAGTCGGGTGCCGGTCTTCGTCGGGCTGCCGTCCACGACGTCCGAGGACCAGCTCAAGGCACTCGGCGCGGCAGCCGCGTCGTCGGGCGGCGTGGCGATGTTCCACGTCGTCGGCGTCACCCCAGAGGCGCCGACCGTGGAGGCTGCCCTCGGTCCGGACCGCTCCGGAGACCTGGAGACCATCACGCTGACGACGACGGACCTGCGGGCCGCTCGGGACGAGCTCACGACCGACGCGGGTGAGCGGCTCGACGCGGTGAGCATCGGCACCCCGCACGCCTCGGTCGACGAGGTCGCCGCGCTCGCTGCGCATCTCGCGGACGGACCTGCGCTCGCTTCGGGCGTCCACGTCTACATCTCCATGGGGCGGTCCGTGCTTGCGGAGGCGGAGAGCCGAGGCCACATCGCCGCGCTCGAGGCAGCGGGCGTGCAGATCGTCGTCGACACGTGCACCTACGTCACGCCGATCCTCGG
>Ga0209347_1001073_pt1 | contig 50875 bp, 40 predicted proteins | sample AutmiccommuBRH23_FD_187382 | JGI IMG/M metagenome (GOLD analysis project Ga0209347, IMG submission 187382) | Deep subsurface microbial communities from Mt. Terri, Switzerland - Autotrophic microbial communities BRH/23 (SPAdes) (version 2) | ecosystem: Environmental > Aquatic > Deep subsurface >... | reverse complement strand
TAACTTTCTTTAGAAACATTTGTGGCCTCCAAGAGCAACTCAGTTAGTACTACAAATATTATACCACAAATGCTGATAATAAAGTATATTTTCGGGTTAATATTTTCGAAAAGTTAGGACTACACAATAGTGGTTGAGGGCTGTAACCCTTGTGCTGCAAGGGCCTGGAAATTTATGTCGCCAAACTCGGGTTTAAAAAGCGATAATTAGGTTTGCGATAAGGAAAAGTGGCTGGTTTTTACCAGTCACTTTTTTTGTTTATCTCTAATGTCTAAAGCCTACAAACTATATATACCTAGGTATAAATACTCACTTTCAAGAAAAATCTAATGCCTGCCAAGTATTAAACCTCTGTTTTTCTAACAAGACTTGATGAATCCGTATTCGCCCCTTGGCAAGAATATTATTCGACTAATAACAATAATCAAAATTAATTAAAGAATTTGATTATTGTTATTACAATATTGTCTAATTTATGGTAATATTCAATTAACTGAATTGAAATTCATTTATTGTTTAAACGGGAGCCTTATTTGTCCATGAACTTCTGTATTACAACGCGGACTTGTTTTTATCAAATTATTATGAAATGGCAGGCGACTATGACATGAATGAAAAGCCGGGAACAATCTATGATGATGTAAAAAAGTGTGTTGATGAAGTCATTAATTATGTGGGAAAAGACATTACCTTCAGTATGACCCTTGCCCTTGGTAAACCTATCCTGTTTATCAATGAACTTTACAGGCGAGCCAAAGAGGATCCCGAGATAAAGCTCAAAATCATTACTGCTCTGGCTCTTGAGAAACCGAAAGGCCACAGCGACCTAGAAAAACGATTTCTAGGACCTCTCTCGGATAGGATTTTTGAAGGAGTGCTAGAATTTGACTATATGCTGGATTTTAGAGCTGGAAAACTCTCAAAAAACGTTGAAGTCTTAGAATTCTTCTGTAAAGCGGGCGGATACCTGAATAGTCCCGAAGCTCAGCAGAACCATTTAGCTACGAACTACACCCATGCTAATCGGGATGCTGTGGCTTTAGGTTGTAACGTCTTTGGTCAGTTGGTAGGTTACCGAAAAATCAACGGAAAAACAATGTATTCTATGAGTTGCAATACAGATGTTTGTCTTGAAGCAGTAAAAAATCTTAAGGAGCTTAGGGCCAAGGGAAAAAAAGTCGCTATCATAGGGGAAGCTAACAAAAAACTGCCCTTTATGTATGGAGATGCCGTTGTGGAAGCGGATACTTATGACATTATTCTTCAAGGTCCACAGTACAACTACGAACTTTTCTGTCCTCCTCAAAATCCTGTGGCCCTGCCTGATCATATGATCGGTATTAACGTTAGCACCTTAATTAAGGATGGTGGCACTATCCAAGTAGGGATTGGTGCCCTTGGCGACGCTATTGTATCAGGGCTTATCATGCGAAATGAACATAATGACCTATATCAGGAGTTCCTCCAAAAATCCGGCATTATGAAGAGATACGAGAAACTCATCAGCGAGTGGGGAGATACAGGAGTTTTCCAGAAAGGTCTCTATGGTTCATCGGAGATGTTTGTAGATGCCTTTATGCAGATGTATAAAAGCAAGATCTTAAAAAGAAAAGTCTTTGATAGCATCCCGATTATGAAACTAATCAATAGTGGAAAACTCGCAGTAGACAGCATCCCTACAGACATCATAGATCAACTCATTGAAATGAAGGCAATCCACTCTAACCTAAATGAGGAAGATTTTACTTTTCTTGCAGAATACGGAATTCTGAAACAGGGTCTTACCTATGAATCGGGCCATATTATGGACGGCGAAACCAAATATTCTGCGGATATGAATGACAGTAAAAACCTCATTAAGATCCGAACGTTGCTTGGACAAGAGCTGAGGGGTGGTCAAGTTATTCTGGGCGCATTCTTTTTTGGACCAAAAGCTTTCTATCAAGCTCTTAATGACATGAGCGAAGAGGAAAGAAAACTCTTTGGCATGTCCGGTGTTGAAAAGGTTAACCAACTTTATGGTGGAGAAGAACTGAGAACCCTGCAAAGGAAAGATGCACGTTTTGTCAACACTGGAATGGTGGCAAGTGTTCTGGGGTCCATTTCTTCAGATCAGCTGGAGGATGGTCGGGTTATCAGCGGGATCGGTGGACAATATAACTTTGTGGCTATGGGGCATGCCCTACCGGATGCTAGAGTTATTATGATGGTTAAGAGTACCAAGGGCTTTGGTAAAAGTCTGAAATCCAATATTGTCTTCAGTTATGGGCATTGCTCAGTGCCCAAGCATCTGCGAGACATCATTGTAACAGAGTATGGGATTGCAGACGTTCGCAGTAAACCTGAAAAGCAAGTCATTGCCGAAATGATCAATATTGCCGATTCTCGTTTTCAACAGCAGCTGCTTGATCAAGCCAAAAAGGCTGGCAAAATACCTCTAGATTATGAAATCCCAGCAGAATATAGAAATAATACCCCAGAAACTATCTCCGCCCTTTTGAAACCCTATCAAGCCCATGGTGTTTTTAAACCTTTTCCATTTGGGACGGATCTAACAGAGACGGAGGTGGTTCTGGGGGGAGCGTTAAAGGTCCTAAAAAGACTATCGACTGGAAATCGCCTTACCCTGGCAAAAGGGGTGCTCTTCGAATTGTTCAGACCAATCCCCAAATCTGCTCATCCCTACATGGAACGCTTGAAGCTTGAAAAGCCGTCTTCTATACAAGAGAAAATCCTGAGAAAACTTGTTACCTTTGCCTTAAGGCACAACAACAGTCTTCGCGATTTTGCTCCTCCTCAAGTGCCTAATACAACCGTAAAATCTTTTAGTAAATAACTCTCTCGCAGTGAAAATCGTGTATCCATAAAATCAAAAGGACAAGGCTGGTTTAAAATCCAGCCTTGGCTTTTTGATTTCTAAGAAGGCAATCGTCGAAGCCGAACGCTTGACGCCAGCTAGGTCTTCCTTATACTTAATACCTTGTTCTAAATTCGTTTTCCGGCACCTCTAAAAGCTGATCTAGGCTATTTAGAATAATTGCCTTGTCCTTAGGAATAGTTCCATTGACCCAGGCAAAGTTTGAGAAATGATCACTTAACAATTCGAAGGGGCCTTCTAAATTTGCAACCAATAACCGTGTTTCTCTTAAAGCTTCGTGAGGACTTAGAAGCTGAAAGCTTCCTTGTTGTAGTTCTTCATAGAGAGGGGTTCTTTTATAGGGAACATAAGTCCGTAAACGGACAAAGTCTGGGGTGAATTTATTCAGTACTCGAGCGCTTTCTATGGCATGTTCATAGGTGCGTTCTCGCCCACCAATCCCAATCAGGATATACTCACTTAGTTCAATCCCCGCTTCTCTCACTTTGAGACCTGCTTCAATCATTTCTAAGGCAGTGAAGCCTTTTTGAATTCTGCGCAGAACTTCGTCGTCCCCACTCTCCATTCCCGAATGGATACGGTTTAAACCTGCTTCTTTCAGTAAACGCAACTCCTGGAGAGTTTTTAATTTGATAAATTTTGCGGAACCATAGACGGTCATACGCTTTAAGAAGGGAAACAGTTCTCGAGCATAGTTGAGGATTTCTATGAGCTGGTCTGTTTTCATTAATATTGTATTTCCATCCGGGAAGAAAATTGTCTGAACCTTGTTTCCATAATAATCCTGAGCCATTCGAAGGTCCTCTTTAATGTCTGTTACGGACCGGATCCGGAATTTCTTATCTCGATACATATTACAAAAAGTACATTTATTATGAGGACAACCAATGGTCGCCTGGATCAGCAAACTCTCGGCCTCACTTGGTGGTCGATAGACCGTTCCTTCATAACGCATTTTGATTCACCCGTACTTTCCCTCTTCTTAATTACCACTTTTAGTCATTCTATCATAACTCTTGAGGAAGCGTAAATAACAATCTGCAGTTTATTATTTATTTAATCTATTAATTCTGAATATACATTAAATTGTGACTAACTGTAGAAAAGGGTTTTTTAATTATTTAAGTAATATAAATAATCATAATAGATAATTAAATTTGATTATTTATATTACATTATGTGCAAATTTATGATAACATTCACTTAATGAATGAGGATTCACCAAAAAGGATCCTCTTGGTCGGGGCTATAATTTACATCAACCGCACTCTGTTGTTAGAAAATTTCGATGAAATGGCAGGCGACTAGAATGTTGAATGAAAAGCCAGGAATGATCTATAATGACGTGAAAAAATGTGTCGATACGGTGATCAACTATGTCGGGAAGGATATCACCTTCTCTATGACCCTCGCCCTAGGAAAACCGATTCTCTTTCTCAATGAACTCTACAGACGGGCTAAAGAGGATCCGGAAATCTCGCTTAAAATCATTACCGCTCTCTCACTTGAAAAACCTAAAGGCCACTCAGAACTCGAAAAACGCTTTCTCCAGCCTCTTTCAGATAGAGTCTTCGCAGGGGTTCCGGAGTTTGACTACATGCTGGATTTCAGAGAGGGAAAACTTCCGAAAAATGTTGATGTTTTTGAGTTTTACAGCAAAGCAGGCTCAAATCTCAATAATCCACTGCCTCAGCAAAACCATCTGTCTTCACACTACACCCATGTTGTGCGTGATGCTTTAGCCCTTGGAACCAACGTCTTCGGGGAACTTATCGCTTACCAAGAAATCAATGGCAAAACCCTCTATTCTATGGCTTGCAACCCGGATATCTGTCTTGAAACTATCCGGAAAATGGGTGCAATGAGGGATAAAGGTGAGAAGGTCGTTATTATCGGGGAAGCCAATAAAAAACTGCCCTTTATGTATGGAGATGCTGTTGTAGAAGCGGAAAGCTATGACATTATTCTGCAAGGGCCACAATTTGACTATGAACTCTTCTGCCCTCCTAAAGATTCCGTGGCCCTGTCAGATCACATGATTGCTCTTAATGTCAGCACCTTGATCAAAGACGGCGGCACAATACAGGTAGGGATTGGTGCCCTTGGCGATGCTATTGTTGCAGGACTTATTATGCGCAATGAACATAATGATACATATCAAGAGGTCTTGAACAAGGCGGGCTTGACAAAACGCTATGAAAAACTAATTGCTCGATGGGGGGATATAGGAGTCTTCCAAAAGGGGCTTTTTGGTTCATCAGAGATGTTTGTCGATGCCTTTATGCAGATGTATAAGAGTGGTATTTTGAAAAGGAAGGTTTTTGACAGTATCCCTCTCATGAAACTAATTAATGACGATAAGCTCTCCGCTGACAACATTCCACCGGACATCATAGACCAACTGCTCGAGATAAAAGCAGTCCATAGAAAGCTTAGCGCCAAAGACTTCTCCTTCCTTTGTGACTATGGAATTTTGAAAAAGGGTCTTAAGTATGAAAATTTATCAATCATAGATGGAGAGATCAGCTACTCAGCGGATATGAACGACGAAAAGAACAGACTTGCGATTCGAAAACTGCTTGGCAAAGAACTTCTCAAGGGGTTTGTCGTGCAGGGTGCCTTCTTTTTAGGCCCAAAAGCCTTCTATCAAGCTCTTAATGAGATGAGTGAAGAGGAAAGACAGCTCTTTGTCATGTCAGCTGTGGAAAAGGTCAACCAGCTTTATGGTGGAGAAGAACTGAGGACCCTGCAGAGAAAGGATGCCCGCTTTGTGAATACTGGCATGGTGGCAAGTGTTCTGGGGGCAATCGCCTCAGATCAGCTCGAGAATGGTCAGGTAGTCAGCGGAATCGGTGGCCAATATAACTTTGTTGCGATGGGCCATGTCCTACCTGAGGCAAGAGTTCTGATCATGATCAAAAGTACCAAAGGGTCAGGTAAAAGCCTTAAGTCCAACATTGTCTTTAGTTATGGACATTGTTCAATTCCTAAACATCTGAGAGATATTGTGGTTACAGAGTATGGAATTGCTGATATTAAAGGTAAACCAGAAAAACAAGTTGTCATGGAAATGATCAATATCGCTGACTCTAGATTTCAAAAGCAACTCCTTGAGCAAGCAAAAAAAGCGCATAAGCTACCTTTGGATTATGAAATTCCAGAAGAGTACAGAAATAACCTGCCCCCAAAAATTTCCGACCTGTTAAAGCCGTATCAATCTCAAGGTCTCTTTCAGCAATTCCCGTTTGGTACGGATTTAATGGCAGAGGAAGTTGTACTAGGTGGAGCTTTGAAGTCCTTGAAGGCCTTGGCCAAAGGAAATCGCCTTAAGATGGTCAAGGGGATGGTCAGCGAATTACTCAGACCCATCCCCAAATCAGCTTACAATCACCTGAAGAGAATGAAACTGCACGATCCGTCTTCTTTGAATGAGAGAATCATGAGAAAGACCGTTGTGTTTGCTCTTCGGAACGTCAATGCGCTGAAGAGTACTGCTCCTTCTCCTCTTAACTCTTCCAATCGAGCAGAGTCGAAGTAAGTACTAGACACAGGATATTCAGAGTTGGCAAACGATATTTAACAAACTAGAAACAGAGGTGCAGCGATCATGATCTGATCGTTACACCTCTGTTTTATTGACGCAATGACTATGACTACAGCACTGTGCGCTATTAAACACAGGGGATAGTCTGTAGTTCAAACTATCCCCCTAATTCAAGATTCTGTAGCAGTCATTCTATTGAATTTTAGTATTTACCATAGACGATGCGTTCGCGCAGCTCTCCCACCATGGCTGGTACCTCGATGCTCATCGGGCAACGTTCTACGCATCTGCCACAACGCAGACAGGAATAAACGAGGGGAGCCGCTTTCTCCATGCCACCAGACGCGAATGCCGTCCAAATCGCACCGATACCACCCATATAAACATGCCCGAAGTGACCTGCTGTCACTTGGAAGATCGGACACTCATACATACATCCACCACAACGTAAACAATGCAAAGCCTGACTAAACTTTTCCTCCTTAGCCATATCGCTGCGACCATTGTCCACGAAGATCACATAAAATTCTTTAGGGCCGTGCGCCCCGTAGGTAGTTACTTTCTCTATATCCCCGGTTTTGCTTGGACCACTGATAATATTAACATACCCTGGTACGCCATATTGTGCGTAGCGCCAAGTAACCTCAGCAACTTTCATAGCATCCTGGAACGCAGGAACTATTTTCTCGGTTCCTACCATTACGATATGAACCGGGGGAGCACCAGTAGAAAGCCGTACATTCCCCTCATTTTCAATAATCACCATCGCACCGGTGTCTGCCGCCACGACATTGGCTCCACTCATTCCCACATCAGCTGTAAAATACTTCTCCCTCATGAACTCCCGTACGACCTTAACTTCTTCGGCAATATCAGGGGGTACTTCTTTACCAAAAAACTTGCTAAAAACTTCCGCTACCTGTTCACGAGGCACGTGAATGGATGGAGAGACTATGTGCATGGGGCGGTCCTTGCGCAGTTGGAGGATGAACTCGCCCAAGTCGGTCTCCCAAACTTCGTTGCCATTTTCCTCCAGATACTCACGCAGATGAAGTTCTTCACCCAACATGCTTTTCCCTTTGACCACGGTTTTACCCCGACCGATGATGCCGAGGGCAATTTCTAGAGCAGCATGATGATCTTTGGCGAAGAATGCTTTTCCTTTATTGCGCTCAACAGAAGCCATTGCCTGTTTTACTAATTCATCATTATTAGCAATTGCGTTGCGTTTAATCTCCTTCACTTCCTCTGCCAATTCTGGAGTGTGAGGATAACGCTCTAAGGTTTCGGCAACTGTGCTGCGGTAAGAACTGACCGCTCTAGTGATTGCTGTTCGAATATTGGTATCTTCGCTCGCTTTATTTAGGTCCTTGGCATAAGCGACAAAGTCCTTTCTTAAATCGACGGTCATGCTTTAACCCCCCTATATAGGAATTCGATTAAATCTTCTATAATGGCCGAATCTCCCTTGGCTCTACCGCCCTCTAAGGCTGATAAACAATAGGGACACGATGTCAAAATATGCTCAGCGCCGCTTTCTTTCAATTCATTTACACGGCGGGCTCCAATGACATGGGATAACTCTGGAAAGAGGATTTTTATGGGTCCGCCACAACATGAGGTCCATTCTCGATTGCGAGGCGCCTCTTTTACGTCTGCTCCAACACTTTCAAGAATATCTCGTAATTCCTGATGAATTCCTAACTCACGAGCCAAACGACAGGAATCATGAATAACGACCGGCCCTGTGGATTGGATCTTAGCAAGCTTATCTCTTCGTTGCCAGATCAGATCCACATAGGTGACGATTTCAAAGTCAAACCCTTCCACCATTTTTGGATAAACAAATTTAAAGACTTCTGCCGCATGGGGAGAGAGGCAGACAATGGTTTTGGCACCACTCTTTCTAATGACCTCAACCACTTTTTGGACATAGGTCTTCATATCCTCTAAATAACCCAGTTCATAGAGTAAAGCACCACTATACAGTTCTTCATTTCCCGCGTAACAGAACTCATAACCCAGTCCTTGGAGCACCTTGGCAGCTTTCAAACATACGGAATTATACCTCACCTTGTCCTTGGCAAGGACCGATGCGTACATTTTCTCCGCGTTAATCCCAGTCTTATTGAGGATATTTCGGGCGCCCATCATCATGGAAAACATCTTGCTGCCCTGATCAAGATGGGTTATCGTTTTAACCAGAGAGTCAATAAAGGGCAACAACTGATATTCCCCACCGGTATAGAATAGCAATTCCCCTTTAACTGGCAAATCAAGTTCTTTAGCCCAAGACGCGACCTCTGAACCCTTTAAGGCCAGCGGATTGCCATGCTTAATAATATTTTCACTAATGATATCAAGTACCATCGGCATCTTTGTCTCCATAGTCAAACACGACCTCCAAACTATATTTTTCGTTTTCAAAACGCCCATGCTCTTGATGATGGACATTTTTCTTCATTCAGAAGGCGCGCATCGATTCTCTCTTAGCGCGCCTTTATTGCGTAGTTGTTTTATTATATTATAAAGAAAAATCAATCTTAATGTAACCCCCCAAGCGAATGTATTATGTATTCCTGCTGATTATGCACCAAAGCATACTTGACTAATGTCATAAATGACTGGTTTTCATTCTATAGGCTTAGAGGTAGCGGTTTTCTCTCGAAGAAAACTTCTCCTTAATCTTCGCGCTATAAGTGTTTTTCTCGGGCATATTGAAGTGTTTCTCTTGAGACATATTATCAAAGAAAAAACCGCATAGACAGATATCTACACGGTTTTTTAAGTGAAATCGTTAAACTTAAGTCCTTTACTGCAACTGTGCCATCTTCATATTCTTTAGATACATTTTCAAAAATTACCATAACTCATCTCCTCTCTCTTATTAATAATGATGGCAATTATTACTGGCATTTTTACATGTTTCAATTTCTTTTATTCTTCAATCAATCAATCGTTTTAATGTTGCAATAGAAGTTATTAGATGCCGAAAATTTGGCACTTCTTCCAAAGCATCCCATTTATAAATAAACTACATTCTAGAGATTATAGACAAATCCTGCCTTGATTCGAAAATTTTTATTATTACAATTGCTTAAAGGTCCCCATTTAAATAGAGACCTTCTACAAAATTTTAAAGGTTACGCCTTCTTTGGCGCGTTTTCGGTTTATGAATTTCCCACTCTTGTTCAGCCGCTTCAATGATTTCACGAAGTTGCTGTGCTACAGGCGCTGGAAGATGTTCAGGTTTATGATGTTCTAAAATATACCGAACTTGTTCTCTGGCCCGCGTCACTATATCTTTAGAGCCATTATCTGACCAATTTTCACGGGGGGTTCGATCGAACAGTTGACTTTGGGATTGGACGGTTTTCATGTGTTTAAATGTATGCTCTTCCATTAGGAAGTGTCCTCCGGCGCCTACCTTACGGATCACATCCACTGCGAGGGTTTCATCCGTTACACAGATTCCTCCGACCACTTTTCTAACCATTTTGGCGATTTCATTGTCAACAACTAGCTGGGCAAAATCCAAAGTCATTCCTAATTCAATCATGCCTAAGCCATAAATCATGTTAGCGCCTGCTAACGCGGGCAGCATCATAGTCAGGGTTTTCTCATGTCCAGCTTGTTGATCACCCATTTTACTATCTGTCTACGTCCCGGCCACGTAGCTCGGTATATTATAATACTGAGCCAGCCAATTTGCAAACATCAGCACTTAGCATCCCTAATTCAGGGCAACCGATCGTCGCGGAAGCAGATCTCAAATCCATGATGGTTGTTGAGCTTCCGTACACGTTCGGGGTTCCTTTATTGGTTAATTGAGATAGCACTATGCCGCTTAAGACTTCCGCGTTATGGGTCACCAAGGTACCTGCTAAAGTTACGGGCGCGGTACCACCGGCCATGGCCATGGATAAAATGTTCATCGGTAACCCGTGTTTGGCATAGGTAATAATAGCCTCACAAGTTTCTTCGGACAGTGATAAGGGGCTTTGTGGACAAACAGTAGCGGAGGTAATGGGTCTATGTCTAAGTCATCTGTTTCAATCTGCTTATTTGTCAATAACCTTAAATTCGGTTGTCCATCGAAGGAAAACTTACTCATTGATTTAGCCTCCCGTTTCGTGTTCGTCAAGGTGGTTCAGTGTGCACTACCCTGTTGCTCCTTTCTAGAAATGAACATCAATTATGACTATATGCAAACGTCATGCCATTATGAGATTTTTTTTAGAGAGTCGCTCTTAAAGTCGCTAGTTTCAAGGACTTTCTCCTAAAAAATCATATGGTCTCTTATTCCGCTCCCATTATTCCCTGCCGATTTTTGGGCATAGAATAATTAGAGCTCAGATCATACATTTTTAACTTGTACTGGAGAGTTTGGCGAGGGATACCCAATAGTATGGCTGTCTTAGAAATATTATTTTTGCATTGTTCCATAGCTTGGTTTAGACACCGTTTTTCAACATTGTTCAATATTTCTGGCAAGCTGTGCTCCCCGAGGATGACTTGGTTATCGCCACTGATTTTAGGGTCATTTTTTTGACGCAAGTGGGATGGCAGATGCTCTAATTCTATGATCTGACCCGAAATAATGTTCATAGCATGTTCAATGGCATGCTGTAATTCTCGGACATTACCTGGCCATAAATGCTTATAAAAGGTTTGCTTTACTTCCTCACTTATTCCGCTTACTCGGCAACATAATTTTCGATTATACATACTTATAAAGTAATTTGCTAAAGCGGGAATATCACTCTTTCGTTCCCTAAGCGGGGGAACAGTCAGGGATACAACATTTAGACGATAATAAAGGTCAATCCGGAGTTCTTTATTCCGCACGGCATCTTCAGGGTTCATGTTCATGCAAGTAATAATCCGAGTATCAACTTGCCTGACCTTGTTGTCCCCTATGCGCCGTAAGGTTCCATCTTGTAGAACTCTCAGTAATTTACTCTGGAGTTCCATAGGCATGGAATTAATCTCATCTAAAAACAAGGTGCCACCATGAGCTAACTCGAACAAACCCGGACGATCTTCTGCTCCAGTAAAGCTACCCTTTACGGTTCCGAACAGGATGCTTTCTAGCAATGTAACCGGAAAGGCGGCGCAATTTTGAGCCACAAAAGGCTCGTTTTTCCGAGCAGAGGCATTGTGAATTGACTGAACTACCAATTCCTTACCAGTTCCTGTTTCTCCGGCCACTAAAACTGACGACGAATTAACTGCTATTCGTTGTCCCAATATCTTAAGTTTGATCATCGAATCATGACTACCAATCAGATCGTTAAACGTATAGCGGGCAAGACCCTCTGGGGCCACAAGTTTTATTTTCTGTCGTTCTCGAATCCGCGTATCCAACAATTCTGAGTGGAGATTGATCACACGATCGGATAATTCTTTAATTTTGGTAATATCTTGAGATATATCGCAGGCTCCAACTAAAACTCCGTTGCGATATAAGGGGAACGTGGAACAGATAATGTTTACGATCTTGCCTGTACTGGTTACAATGGTTTGCTGCAAGTCAAGTAATGGTTTTCCCGTTTTTAAGACGGTCATAAAGCTGCTCGTTTCCAAGGTTAGTGAGGGATAGACTTGCATAATATGTTTACCTAGGACATCCGAAACTTGAAAATCATCCATTTCTGCTGCCAACTTATTGTAATAGATGGTTATTCCCTCAAAATTAACCACTTGAACTGCTTCAGCGATATGGTTTAAAACCAACTCTAAATAGGTATCGACCTCTGTCTGTGAATGATTAGGCAAGCATAATCCCCCTCAGCTAGTATTAGCCTAATATTTTCCTGCATAAATCACATCTAATTATTAATTTGCAAGCTTTTTAGCCTTTCATTTCAGTAATTCTAGGCTATTATTGTAAATCCCTTCAATTATTAATATCTATTCTAACTTTTATGAATATACTTACAATATCAATTTCCTAATGATTTATGCCCAAAAACTGGCATCTATTCGCCTATTTTTGGGCTAATATTGACCTCTGTGCTATGCTTAGATTCCAGCTTCATGCTAAAACGTGGTCTTTAAGACTGTTTTTCCCCTTGGCATGAAGTTTGCACACTACGATTACACAGAGCACATCCTATTAAATGAACACCGAGGAGGTTCCCTTTATGCGCACTCGTCAAGACCTCTCTAAATGGTCTCAGGTTCCTGATGAACAATGGAATGACTGGCACTGGCAAATCTCCCAACAAGTTACGACCGTTGAAGAACTAAAAGAGGTTATCCCATTGACAGAAGCTGAAGAAACGGGCATTACCCAATGCCTAGAAACTCTTCGTATGGCTGTCACGCCATATTACGCCTCGCTCATTAACCCCGATGATCCCCATTGTCCAATACGCAAACAAGCGATTCCCACCGCCTTGGAACTTCATGTCGGGGAATATGACCTCTTTGACCCCCTTCACGAAGATACGGATTCTCCCGTTCCAGGCTTAACCCATCGCTACCCGGATCGTGTTTTGTTGCTCGTAACAGATCAATGTTCTATGTATTGCCGGCATTGTACTAGGCGGCGTATGGCGGGCCAAACCGATCAGGCCCTACCTTTAGAACACTTTCAGCAGGCCCTCAATTACATCCGAGCCACCCCGCAGGTCCGTGATGTCTTGATCTCGGGTGGGGATCCCTTCACCTTCTCGGATGATCGTTTAGATTACATCTTATCTAATTTACGTGCCATTCCTCATGTCGAAATCATCCGGATTGGCAGCCGTATTCCAGTCGTCCTTCCCATGCGCATTACAGATAGTCTCGTCCAAATGCTGCGTAAGTATCATCCCATTTGGGTTAACACCCATTTTAATCATCCCAAAGAAATCACGCCTGAATCCCAGGCTGCCTTGGCGCGTCTGGCAGATGCCGGAATCCCACTGGGCAATCAATCCGTTCTGCTCAGGGGAGTCAATGATTGCCCAAATATCATGAAGAAATTGGTGCATCTACTGGTCAAGAACCGGGTCCGCCCCTATTATATTTATCAATGCGATCTTTCGACTGGCATTGAACATTTCCGGACGTCAGTATCGAAAGGCATTGAGATCGTGGAAAACCTGCGCGGACATACTAGCGGCTATGCTGTTCCTACCTATGTCGTCGATGCTCCCGGGGGCGGCGGCAAGATACCAGTCAGTCCTCAATATCTGATTTCCATGGGACCTAATAAAGTCGTTCTCCGCAACTACGAAGGGGTGATTACGGTTTACGATGAGCCTAATCTTTTGCAAGAAGAGTGTCAATGTGAGTACTGCCGAGAAAACGATCCTCAGGTCGGGGTTCTAAAACTCTTAAGTCATCAGAAGCTTTCTCTGGAACCTGAAAATCTTGACCGTCGACATCGCCACGTTAAGTAAGGTCTAGTAATTGAATATTCAAGATTGAAAGGAGATAGTTTTATGTCATTAGGTTGCCCTTACGGAACTCATCGAGTCCTTAAACCCCTAGGGGTATTGCCGCAACCCGCAGAAACCCTCAACAATGATTTCTCGGCCCTGTATGATAACGAGATCCTTATAGATGTAGAAGTGTTAAACATTGACTCAGCCTCGTTTACCCAAATTAAAACTGAAGCTGGTGGTCTTCCGGAGAAAATTGCTCAAATCATCTTGAAAACGGTTGCTGAGCGTGGCAAACAACACAATCCAGTCACCGGATCTGGTGGAATGTTGATTGGGAAAATTAAGGCCATCGGATCTGCTTTGCAGAATCGTCCCTTGAACGTAGGTGATCGAATTGCCACTCTTGTTTCCTTATCCTTGACTCCCCTCCACATTGAGGAAATCCTTGCCATACATAAGGATGTCGATCAAGTAGAAATTCGAGGCGAAGCGCTCTTATTTGAAAGCGGTATTTATGTAAAGCTTCCAGACGACATGCCCCAAAAACTGGCTTTGGCGGTGCTTGATGTGGCGGGTGCTCCAGCCCAAACTGCGAAAATCGTCAAACCTGGAGATACGGTCGTGGTGATCGGCGGGGGCGGAAAATCCGGACTTTTATGCCTTCACGAAGCCTGTAAACGGGCAGGTGTTACCGGCAAGGTGATCGGCATTAGTCAGTCTAGCGCAGGTGTGAAGCGGATGAAAGAATCTGGTCTTCCGCTCATCGCCCTTCAAGGGGATGCCTGCGACTCACTATGGGTGCTGCGTGAAATCGAAGGTCTTACCGAGGGGAAATTAGCGGATCTTACTTTAAATATGGTCAACATTCCCCGGACTGAACTCGGCAGCATTCTAGCGACTAGGGATAAAGGCATTGTCTATTTCTTTAGTATGGCAACCTCGTTTACAGCAGCAGCTTTAGGTGCGGAGGGCATCGGTAAGGACGTAACCATGCTGGTTGGAAACGGCTATACCGAAGGACATGCCGAAATTGCTCTGGCGATCATGCGCGAAAACCCTCGCCTGCGCGAACTCTATGAGAGAACCTATGCCTAAGTCTGATGATTGGCTGCTTGAGTTACGCTCCAGACTTTCCCCTTATACCACCCTAGTCTTTGCGGGGCTTGCCAAGAATGCAGGCAAAACAACAGCCTTAAATGCCGTCAATAGACTTTTTCCTGGTCAATGCCTTGGACTAACTTCCATTGGGTATGATGGTGAAACATTCGATGCCATTTACCGCCATCCTAAACCTTCTATTACAGTGCATCTCGGGCAAATCATTCTTACAGCAGAACGCTTTCTTCCTGACACCCCGAAAGGCTATGACATTCTTGAAGCTTGGGGAAACCATCCTCAGTTCGGCTCTTGGCTTATTCTCAAAATAACCGAACCCGGAGATTTTCGTATGGCAGGTCCCTCAGCTCTATCAGAACTCCTAGAGGGGATTTCACGCCTGCGTCAGCATGGCGCAACTCGGATTCATGTGGATGGGGCACTGAACCGACTCTCTCATATTTCTGTGTTATCATGGGGGTCTGATCGCACAAAAGAAGCGGTCGCCCTTGACAGGTTAAAGAAGTTGAAGGGGGGAGAGAAGATTGAGAGAGCCGTGAATCAGGATATGAGTGTAATTCTAAGTACAGGTGCCGCTTTAGGAAACTCCTTAAAAGAAGTGACCGAACGCTCGCTAAATATCCTAGAATTATTACAACTTCCTACCTTTTCACCCGGGAGTGGTTTCTCCATTGGCAGCACTTCTCAAGACGTCTTTATAAATCACAACGCCTTTTTTGAACAAGGCGCCTGGTTTCCCTTACCGTGTTTTCTCTGGAACCAAGACGTGAAATCCCTCATTCCACCCCAAGTCGAAGCTGTATACGTCAAAGGTGCGCTTACCGACTCCTTTTACTTAGCGCTCCGTACTGCGGGACGTTTACCTCGTCAGTTTATAGTTCGAACTCCTGCTCATATTTTACTTTCTCCTAACGTATGGAATGGTTTAAAGTCCCGAGGAATCGAAGTGAAGTTACTGGAACGTCCCCAGCTTGCGATGCTCACGTTAAGCTCTTGGCACCCTATCACGCCAATCTCAACTGAGCGGATCGCGGAAGCTTTGCTTCCTCATTCTACCGTTCCCCTGGTGGACATCCAAAAACAACAAGTCTGGTTGCCCTAACAGAAGTCTGTAGCGTTCTCTAAATCACTTTTTACTAAATACTCGCCACTCAAAACTACCCTGGAAGAGGTGATCCGCTTGACTCGCCCATACGTCCAAAACAAACTTAATCTGGATCCGGATCTAATTAGGAAGGCAAGAACACTGGCCCAGGACATCGTTGAGCAAATTACCCCATTTATCCTTTCCCACAGTACGGTCAGTATCGAACGCACAGTTCTTCGCTTGCTGGGTATTAATGGCGTTGACCAAGAGGGGATTCCCTTGCCAAATAACGTTGTCGACTACTTAAAAGAGCATCTCCTCCTCGATGAAGGGGTCGCTCGCATCTTCGCCAAAGCCTGCCTCCACTTCAAAGCGGAACCACAGATCCTGGCTGAACGATTGGCACGCCATGAAATATCCTTCGAGAATCTCCCGGATTTCTCCGAGGACCAAATCGCAAAAAAGACCTTCGACCTCGCTCGGCCTTCTATAGAGCACATTCGCAGCCAACGCCATAAACGTGAGCACTCTTTTTCGACCTTAAGTGTAGTTCCAGAACCTTATCTCTACGTCATTGTCGCCACGGGCAATATTTACGAAGATGTCTTACAGGCGCGGGTTGCCGCACGGCAAGGTGCCGACATCATCGCTGTGATTCGCTCTACTGGCCAAAGCCTTCTCGATTACGTGCCCTATGGGCCGACTACCGAGGGCTTTGGGGGAACGTTTGCGACCCAAGAAAATTTCCGAATTATGCGTGAAGCCTTAGATGAAGTCGGGCAAGAACTGGGGCGCTACATTCGTCTTACAAACTATTGCTCTGGGCTCTGCATGCCGGAAATCGCAGCCATGGGTGCTTTAGAACGACTTGATGTAATGCTCAATGACTCCATGTACGGCATCATCTTTCGCGACATCAACATGCAGCGCACCTTTATCGATCAATATTTTTCTCGCTTAATTAACGGCTTTGCTGGGATCATCATCAACACGGGCGAGGACAATTATCTGACCACAGCTGATGCGATGGAAGCAGCGCACACCGTCCTTGCTTCAAACTTTCTTAACGAACAATTTGCCTTCCTGTCTGGGCTTCCAGAAGAACAACAGGGTCTAGGCCATGCCATGGAAATCAACCCCGATGTGCCGGATGCCTTCCTCTATGAAATTGCCCAGGCTCAGATGATTCGAGAGATATTCCCCCGGTCCCCTATCAAATACATGCCACCCACCAAATATATAACCGGAAACATCTTTCGCGGACATGTTCAGGACACTCTTTTCAATGTGGCCTCTGTCTTAACCGGTCAAAGCATACATCTGCTGGGGATGCTTACTGAAGCCATTCATACTCCCCTCATGCAAGACCGCTTTCTAAGTCTGGAGTCCGCAAAGCTGGTTTTTAAGACAATAGGGCATTTCCATGAAGAAATAACCTTTGTCACGGACGGCTTGGTACAACAACGTGCTCAAATAACCCTTCAGAAGGCGGTTAACATGTTGGAAGAGATTCAAAAAACGGGTCTATTCTCGGCCCTGGAGCAGGGTATGTTTGCGGAGATTTCTCGAAAGCCAACAGGCGGCCGAGGGCTTGACGGTGTCTTTACTAAACGTCCTAATTACTTAAATCCTTTTCTTAATCTACTTAAGGAAAGTCGCTCTGGTTCGTAATTCGTAGTTCGAATACGTTATACTGATACGAACCACGAACAATGAACAATGGACAACGAACATTGAACATCGAACATCGAACTTCGAACTTCGAACTTCGAACTTCGAACTTCGAACTTCGGACATCGGACTACGAATAGCGAATAAGGTGGTGATTTTCATGCCTACGCTTGATCTTAAACAGGTTCGTCCTTATGGGGATACTCTTGATGATGGCATCGTACAACTTTCCTTTACCTTACCTGTTCCTTTTGGAGAGGAAGCGCAGGAGGCCGCCCGACGCTTTGCTTTGCAGAGCGGCTTTCAAGATCCTAAGGTAGTTCATGCGCATGATTTAGGGGAAGACTTTAGTTTCTTCGTCCTATATGCACGTTCTCCGGTCAGTGTGGACTACACCAGCATTGAAATCCCTAAGCTCTCACATGAACGCCTGGAAAAGCCGGAAATCGAAAACCGCATCCGCACTCTGCTCGGTCGTAAGCTGGTCGTGGTGGGTGCCTGCATCGAAAGCGATGCCCATACAGTTGGGATCGATGCCATCCTGAACATGAAAGGGTATAACTCCCATAAAGGACTTGAGAGTTATCACGAAATAGATGCTTTCAATCTTGGAGCTCAAGTTCCTTGTGAAGAATTACTAGCGAAAGCACACGAAGTCTCCGCCGATGCAATCTTAATCTCTCAAGTGGTCACGCAAAAATCCCTCCACCTCCACAACCTTACTCGGATGGTCGAACTCCTCGAATTAGAAGGACTAAGGGACCGTTTTCTTTTGATTGCTGGAGGCCCAAGGATTAACTATGAATTAGCCAAAGAATTAGGTTACGATGCAGGCTTCGGCCCTGGCACGTATGCAGAAGATGTGGCGAGCTTTGTTCTTGATCGGGTACTAGCTCGATCTAGCAAGGATTAAATAGCAAAAATAAAAGCATGAAGCAAGGTAAGAGTTCGGGATATTCATTTATCTTTTTGTGATAGTTTCAATGAGTAAACTAAGGAGTGTGAGATCGATGTACGAAGGCAAAATTCGTTTACGCATCGGCGCTGGGGATGCTCACTACGGTGGTGGCTTAGTGGACGGAGCGCATATGCTTAAGCTTTTTGGAGATGTGGCCACCGAATTACTCATCTATACTGATGGGGATGAAGGTCTTTTTGTGGCTTATGACACTATCGAGTTTCTTGCCCCAGTCTTTGCCGGGGACTATATCGAAGCCACCGGCGTTATTACGCAGTATGGAAATACATCGCGCAAAATGAGCTTTGAAGCTAAAAAGGTGATCTCTCCGCTACCCGGCAGCAGTTCGGCGGCTGAGATCCTTGAAGAACCCATCCTAGTCTGTCGGGCGAGCGGGACTTGTATGGTCCCTAAGGAAAAACAACGCAATAATCCCCCTCTGCGTTCCTAGTGAACTTGTAAAATAAAACTGAGGTTCAGTGTATCGGAGGGAATCCATGGAAAAGCTGATTATCACTGTCGCCCTAGTTGGCGCAGAAGTCACACGCGAACAAACGCCATACCTACCTCTTTCCCCTCGCGAAATTGCCGACGAAGCTAAAAAAGTGCGCGATGCCGGAGCGTCCATCGTCCATTTGCACATGCGCGATCAATTCGGGAACCCATCGCAAGATAAAGCACTGTTTGCCGAGGCGATTTCCTATATTCAAACCGAAACCGATCTTATTATTCAGGTATCCACTGGGGGAGCCGTCGGAATGACCGCAGAGGAACGGGTCCAGCCTGTAACCCTGGCTCCAGAAATGGCTTCCCTGAGTATGGGGAGTGTTAACTTTGGGGATGATACTTTCAGTAATCCCTTACCTATGGTTCGAGAGTTTGCCCGAGTTTGTCAAACCCATCAGGTTAAACCCGAACTTGAAGTCTTTGAAAGCGGGATGGTTCAAAACGCTTTAACCCTTGTGAAACAGGGCCTGCTAGATAACCCTTTACACTTTAATTTTGTTTTAGGGGTTCCTGGAGCGATGCCTGCCACCGCTAAAAACCTGCTCTTTCTTCTCGATCTGATCCCGCCTACTTCAACCTGGACCGTTTCAGGTATTGGCAGGCATCAATTAAGCATGAACACCTTCGGTATTCTGCTAGGAGGACATGTGCGAACGGGCTTTGAAGACAATATTTATTACCGCAAAGGGGTCCTTGCGCAGGGAAATGCTCCTTTAGTTGATCGATTGATTAAGGTTTCCGAAAGTTTGGATCGCCCAGTAGCAAGTCCCATAGAAGCTCGCCAACTACTTGGACTCCTTCCTCGTTAAAGCTCCCCTAAGGAAGATAAGACATGCTCCCTCAATTTTTATTGTGGTGGGCATGTTTTTCCTATATCGGATAATGTAGAATTAAATTCATTCGACAAATTTAGCTTGACTTGTTGACAAGCAGCGAAATGACGTTTATTGTACTCTTAGATATTCTAAAAAAATCATACCAATAGTCGAAGACTGCAAAGCTTTTGATTTAACATAGTTTCTGGAGGAATTTAATGAAAAATAAATACACCATCATCTTCATTCCACCTGATCATTCTAATACTCACCAGTTTCAATTTTCCAAACTAGGCAAACAGATTCTTGGTGGCGGAATGCTCCTTATTGGTGTGATAATGATAGGGCTATTTGCTCAAAACCTCTATTTGAATCATTATATAAAGGAACGCCAACCTACCTTAAACCACATTGATCAACTGGAGACCACGCTCGTTGAACGTGATCAAGAGATCATTCACTTAAACGAAATGTCCAATCAAATAACCGACGATCTCCAAACCATTAAGCAGTTAGAGGAGAAACTTTCCTCTCTTCTAAAAATTAATCCGACCTCATCCAGTGCAACCGTAAGCCGGGGGATTGACCCTGCCGTTCAAAGCTTTGGGTCATCTAAGCCAGCAATTCAAACGCTAGACCATCAAGCCACAATAGTGACTGAACATTTAAACCTCTTACAACGTTATTACGAGGTAGCAGTCCTTCAAAAAGATAAACTTGATCACACACCGACTATTCTACCTGCTGAAGGTGAAATCACCTCTTCTTTCGGTTATCGCCGCAATCCCTTCGGAGGCCGATCGACAGAGTATCATAATGGAATTGATATCGCCTGTAATTACGGCACTCCAGTCTTAGCCTCAGCTGCTGGTGTTGTTACCTTTGCTGCGCGAGATCCCGTTTATGGCCATAAGGTTGTTATTGATCATGGTCATGGAATTGAAACCTTTTATGGTCATAATTCTCGTCTCTTAGTGAAAAAAGGGGATCAAGTTAAAAAAGCTGATCTAATTGCCTATAGCGGTAATAGTGGACGAAGTACGGGATCTCATCTTCATTATGGGGCCATTGTGAATGGGCTGAATGTCGATCCCCTTACTTTCACAAATTTCATATAGGAGATAGAACCAGTTGCTTTAATCTTACACAAATATCATCATTGCTAATCAAATATTCTTTAAATTACCACTGCTTGTGTTATAATATAGTAGAGGTGAATGCAATGGCGAGCAATTTAATAGATATAAGTGAAGCGGCTCATCGGTTAGGGGTAACGTTGATTACTCTGCGGCGGTGGGATGCATCAGGTAAACTTAAACCTGTGAGGACCTTTGGAAATCATCGTCGCTACAGGATTGAAGATATTGAAGCTATTGTTAATTCTGTGGAGGTTGTGCAATCCGTAAAGAAAAACGCGTCTATCTATTGTCGGGTTTCAACTAAAAAACAACAAGAAAACGGTCATCTTCTGAGGCAGAGAGAACGATTGATCCAATATTGCATAGATAAGCAGTACACAGTTGTTAATGTATATGAAGAAGTTGCTAGTGGACTTAACGATCACAGACGAGAACTAATGAAGATGTTCAGGGCTCTAAGCGAAACTGATCTGATAGTGGTTGAAAACGAGGATCGTTTAGCACAGTTTGGCTATTCCTACCTTAAGGAATTAGCAAAGTCCTTTAATGTCGAAATTGAAGCAGTTGAGCAAGGTTTAAAGCTGCAACCTAATGAAGAAATGGTCAACGACTTAGTAAGCCTAGTTACTTGTGTCAGCGCGAGGTTATATGGAGCCAGAGGTGGCAGAAAGCTTAAGCAGACGATCGTCAAAACCTTAGAAACTTTGGAGCAGGAACGAGGTGAGTCCTGTCAAAACAACCATGAAAGCGATTCTAGTCAACCTAACGAATGAACAAAAGGCGCTAATAGATAACCTGATGCTCGTATTCTGTACGGCTATTCGCTACTCCTTTAAACGTCAGCTCGAAGGGCAAGTGATCGGTGATTTAGAGAAGGTTGTAGCGCATAACTACAACTTAAATATTCGACAAGCCAAAGATGCCGTTGAATCAGCGAGACAAACGATAGCTTCTCAACATGAGCTTGTTAAACTTAATCGCGAAAACTACAGCAAGAAAGTTGAAGAACTTGTTAAAGTGCTAAGAAATCCAAAACTCTCTGAAAAGAAAGTTAAAGCTCTGCAATCCAAGTTAGCGAAACGTCAGCGAAACTTGGATTATTGGACGACGTTTTTGCTAAGCAAAACATTTCCACCTGTAACCTTCGGGACTAAAGCTTTGTTCTTGAGACGATGTAAGGGGTTAATTACAAAGCAAGAATGGCAAGACCGAAGAAACAATAGACTTTACAGTCGGGGTGATAAATCTAAAGGTGGTAACCCTAATTTAAGAATTGTTGTTAAAGAAGGTTCCAGTTTCTTGGAGATTTCCACATTGGAAAAAACCAAGACGAATAGAGCAATTAAGGTCTTAATGCCGATTTATTTACCTCAAAAGCTATCGAAGAAGACAGGTAAGGTCAACGGCATTCATTATCGAAAACTGTTTATGGACTCATTAGAACGAGGGGATGCCTACCAAGTCGAGATACTCAGGCGGGACGGAAAGTATTATGCTCACATCACCTTTGAAGAGCTTGAAGCAAAGGTGATTTATACGGGACATGTTAGCATAATAGGAACAGATACCAATCCAGATGGTTTTGGTCTCACTGAGGTCAGTAGACAAGGAAACTATCAAGGACACGCCTACCTAAGACAGCATGAGTTAACCTTCTGTCGAGGTAACAGACGTCTCAATTTATGCGGTGAGCTTTCAGCACAAGCCGTTAGTAAGGCGGAAAAACATAAATGCGGAATGGCAACGGAGGATTTGAAATTTAAGGATGACCGCGATGTTTCTAGCAAACTAGCGAGAGTAACTCACCAGTTTGTTTACGCCACGTTACTACGAATGTTGGAACGTCGATGTTTGCGTCGAGGGGTTGAATACGTCAAGGGACCCCCTCAATATACTAGTAAAATTGGGCTTTACAAGTATTGCCACCAATATGGGCTCGATGTACACAACGGAGCAGCCTTAGTGATTGCAAGGCGAAGTTATGGATTAAAGGAAGCTGTACCGAAATTACTGCTTGATAAATTAGTGCCATCGAAAAAGCGTCAAGAATTTATGGCAAAGACCGAATGGGGTCAGTGGAGCGAGATTAGCAAACAGGTCAATAAACTATTTAAAAAACGGAAGGAAGTGAACTCGCCTGGTTTATGGCTAGTGCGTAGGAAACTTCTACTAGGGATTGCTTAAACATTAACCTTAGAAACTATCACTGCACAAGTACACTAAGTTGAAAGGCTTGTGCGGAGTGGCTTTAAGGGCGACTAACCGTCGCACATCTGATGTACTTAATGGATGTCTTACTCCATAGGCTTGCGGATGTTTGATACGAGAGTATTGACCCTAGTAGCTGAATCCTGTGACGCTACCGCTTTGTTTAGTCAGCAAAGTGAAGATATTAGGCAAATGTATAGAATTGTTTAGTATTTGGAAACCAGGAACCGGATGTTTAAAAGACCATCAAGCAATCAATCCAGCGGTGGAGACACCACCTTCATTGCGGCAGAGTGCCAAATTACCGGATCAATCACTATTAAAGGTAATGCAAGAATTGACGGGAAAATTGATGGAAATGTCCATGTAACCGGCGATTTGATAATTGGTGCAAATGCCTTCTTGAAGGCTAATATTGAGGCAAGCACTGTTAGCCTTGCTGGAGAAGTGCATGGTAATATCAAAACTACGGATCTATTGGAATTGAATCCTACTGCTCGCTTAGTCGGCGATATTTGCACCCGTCAGTTTAAAGTAGAACAAGGTGCCCATTTTACTGGGGCGAGTCAGCTTCTTGAAGAGGCTACAACTCCTTTATCCTTAACTGAAGATAGCAAAGAACTTCACGCAGTGAAAGACAAGAAACTCGTTTCAAAGCGTTCATGAGTTCTTTCAGCGGCAAGCTAATATACTTGAAATAATAAAACCGGAAGGGCAGTTGAACCAGCAATCCTGGTCAACTGCCCTTGTACTTTACACAGTTTTTTAGCATTAAGGATTTTTAAAATCTTTATCCATTATGGAGCTTTGGGTAATATTGAAATCTCAAACCAATATTCTTTTAATTTTATGATTGCGTTTATGAATCCCTCAAAGCCGACTGGCTTTTGAATATAGCTGTTTGCACCTAATTGATAGCATTTTTCTATATCTCTAATATCGTTGGAAGTCGTTAATACGACAACCGGTATCTTTTTCAAATTAAGATCTGACTTTATTATTTTTAGCACTTCTCTTCCATCGATTCCCGGCAAGTTCAAATCAAGCAATATTAACCCTGGAAATAGAATTTTTTCTCCCTCAAATTTGCCCCTTCCGAATAAATAATCTAGGCATTCATCGCCCATTTCAAATCTTATGACTTTATTATTCATCCCTACCTTTTTGAATGCTCTTATAGTAGTATCATAATCCTCTGGGCTATCTTCAACTATTATAATTAGGCTATTAGTATCATTTTTCATTAGTATCCTCCACTGAGCAAGTATTTTTTCCTTCTGTCACAGTAAAGTAAAAGGTTGTCCCTTCCCTTAATTTCGATTCTATCCATATTTCACCACCTTGTAAGGCAACACATTTTTTTGTAATGGTTAGCCCAGCTCCTGTGCCTCCTCCATACTTATCTCTGGGGTGCAATCTCTTAAAAATCATGAAAACATTCTGGAAATGTTTTTCCTCTATCCCTATTCCATTATCTTTAACGTAAAAGATTGGGCTATTCGATTCTGTAGACATATACCCAACTTCAATATACCTTTCGGCCTTATCATTATATTTTAATGCATTTCCGATTATATTTTTAAATATTTCTGTGGTTCTTAACCGATCGCAGATAATTACTGGTTGATTCTTCATAATATTAATGATAGTTGGTCTCTCTTTAATTGTAAGCTCAAATGAACTAACTGCCTCATCAATAATATCTCCTATTGAAACAGTTTTTTGTTCTGCGGATGTTCTACCCAGTCGCGAATAAAATAAAAGTGAGTCAATAAACTGGTCTAATCTATTAGCAAGTTTACTTACTGTAGTAAGCATAGTTTTTCCTTCATCATCAAGTTTATCGGTGTAATCTTCTAATAGAAAGTTTGAATAATTGTTTATACCTCGTAAGGGTTCTTTTAGGTCATGTGAGGCAATATATGCAAAATCATCAAGTTCTTTATTGCTCTTTTGCAATTCTAGGGTTAACTTTTCTAATTTATATTTTTCAATGGTTAATTCTAGATTTAGGTTTTCTTCTATATTTAGCAAATTAGATATCTTTTTATTAATTTCCAATTGTTGTTTTTTAGCTAATCCTAAATTCCCAATCATTTTTGCTAATTTTAACAGAAACTCCATAGTTTTTTTAATTTTACCTTCTGTGAATACTGGCGTTTTGTTTAACGCTTCAAGATATAAGGATTCATCAAATCCAAACTCTTTTGCTTGTGCTTTAAAATAGTTTAGATCAGGTGCTTCAAATAATAATTGACCGATAAAAAGATTTCCCATATGATTTTCTTCAATTATTATCGGAACAGCAACATCCATCAATCCATTTTTGCATTTATAAATATTATATTGTTTCCCTTTACTCAATTGAGCTGCAAGTACGGTATCACTTTCGGTACACTTTTTACTCGTTAAAGGGTGTATCCGATGAAATTTTGTACAAATATCCGCCCAACCAGTTGCCGTAAGAATTTGCCCATCTAAGTCAAGTATGGCAGTTCCAAATCCAGTCGCTGTAGTAAAACTTTCTAGAAGTGATTGAAGTTCATTGATGTCAATAAGCTCAGAAAATTTATAGTCCATAATAATCTTCCTGCCTTCATTTTTGACTTAAAGACTTACCTAAAATTCTATCCTATCTCGACCGTTATTCTTTGCCGAAAACAATGATTTATCTGCATTCTTAAGACACTCATAAACTATATCGTTAATAGTATTCATTTCCGCTATACCTTGGCTAAGCGTTACAACTTTACTTACAGTTGAAGCCTCATGTTTAATAGCAAGATTTGAAATATTTTTTCTAATTCTTTCAGCTACACGAAGCGCCCCATTCTTATTAGTATTTGGAAGAATTACGACAAATTCCTCTCCACCATACCTCACTACAATATCAGAAGGACGTAGCAAAGAGAGTCTTATTTCCTGTGCGATTTTTTTAAGACAATTGTCTCCTTCCTGATGTCCGTAAAAATCATTATAATTTTTAAAAAAATCAATATCTAACATTATCAGAGATAACGATTCATTTTCCCTTAGACATTTTTTCCATTCTTTCTCTATATTCTCATCAAAATATCTTCTATTGTATATCCCTGTTAAAGAATCAAAAAAGGTCTTTGCCGCTAATTCTGTTTCTCTTAGTTTGATTTCAGTAATATCGTTGATTATTCCGATTATACCATTTACCTCACCTAAGGAGTTATTATAAGTTACTTTCTTAAAAACAACGTATTTCTTTTCATGATTACTAGTTTCATACTCATATTCATAAGTCTGAGTTCCTGGATTATCAAATAACTGTTGATCCATAGAGTCATATTTTTCAGCATTATTCTTCTTTGAGATCTCATAGACACCTTTACCAATAATTTCTTCTTTATCTTTACCAATGAACGTTTCAAAGGCTTTATTACATCCAAGATAGCTTCCTTTTCTATCTTTGTAGAATAAAGGTACAGGTATAATATCTATCATAGTTTTTATGAATTCATTATAGGATTTTTCTTTATAGTCAAAATCCCTTTTTTGAATTCCTTTCATAATAGATTTGTTTAGCAATGTTCCTGATATTTCACTTTTTACAATATAATCAAATGCACCCATTTTAATCGATTCAACCGCTATCTTCTCATTTCCTTGCCCTGTCAGAAATATAATCGGAGTATCAATTTTTTGGTAGCTACGAAATTCTGTTATGAACTCAAGTCCATTCATGGCAGGAAAATAATAATCTAAAATAATACAATCAACGGTGTCTTGGGTTAATTCTATTAAAGCCTCTTCAGGGTTTGTATATTCAACTATTATATACTCACTATTTTGTTTTGATAGCATCTTCTTTATGGCGAAAATATCGTCCAGATTATCATCAATTATTGCTATTTTATAGTTCATATGGCAGCTCATCCTTTCTTAATTAACACTACAGTCAGTTCAGCAATTGTTGATGAATCAGCGAAAATATAACGCTTTTAAAACATTCGACTTATTATCTCTAATTCCTTCTTAATAACTCCTCTAACATCAGAAAAATACTTTATACTTTCTGTTTATAGCCATTCCACGCATTTCTTCTCTCCAAATATCGAGGTCTTTCTCCTTCAACTTAAAAGTGAATAAAAAGGGGGAGTTTGAGTTCGAAAATACGTCAAGAGGGCAATCGCACACGTAATATGTTGTGATCACCCTCTTGCTTTATCCTGAGGTTACCTACCTATATTCCGCATAATCTTATTATAGAAACTATGCGTTTTATCCTTTCGTTCAGTTTAAAGGTTATAGTTCAGTATGCAAATCTCTCTTATCTAAGGCATTAATATAAGCTTTGGCACTGGCTTCAATAATATCCGTGGAAAAACCCTTGCCTACTACAAGGCGGCCATCATCATAGCGCAATTTAACAGTCGCTTCCCCTAGAGCCTCGCTACTCCGAGTCACAGACTTGAGGGTATAATCTTCAAGGAGAGCTATATTGCCAGTGATTCTATCAATCGCGTTGAATAGAGCATTGACCGGACCGTTCCCGCAAGCGGCATCAGTAATAAGAATTCCCTCTATTTCCAGGATTACGGTGGCGGTCGCCATCTCAACCCCATTTGTCGCGATAGACATACTCTGCAGCACAATATTACTTTCTATCCCACCAGAATCCCCCATGAGGACATATAGATCTTGATCGAACACTTCTTTCTTCTGATCCGCCAACTGTAAGAATCTTTGATATACGTCATCCAACTGAGCGCCCTCTATGGTATACCCTAATTCCTCCAGGCAATGTTGGAGGGCATGTCTTCCGGATCTTGCTGTCAGGCTGATGATATTTTGAGGTACACCGATGGTTTCAGGCTTGATAATTTCATAGGTTTCCCTATCTTTCAGAACCCCATCTTGATGGATACCTGAGGCATGATTGAATGCATTGGCTCCTACAATCGCTTTATGATCCGGGACCGTCACACCAGTTATCCGAGAAACGAGTCTGCTGGTAGCAGAAATTTCACGGGTCTTTATTCTACTCTCCACTCCGTACCCATCACGCCGGGTATAAATGGACATTATGACTTCTTCCAAAGAAGTATTACCAGCCCGCTCTCCAATACCGTTAATAGTTCCTTCTACTTGGCTCGCTCCCGCTTTAATCCCTGCCAGGGAATTTGCAGTTGCCATTCCTAAATCGTTGTGGCAATGAACACTGACAACCGCTTTATCAATATTCTTCACATTCTTGATAACATAACTAATCAGTTCTCCGTATTCCCACGGGTTAGCATAACCGACTGTATCCGGAAGGTTAACGACTGTAGCTCCAGCAGAAATCACGTTTTCGATCACTCTGGCCAAGAAGGTTGGGTCACTGCGGAAAGCATCTTCTGCGTAAAACTCCACATCGCTCACATATTTTTTGGCATATTTCACGGCAGCAACCGCTTGCTCCACGACTTGATCTGGAGTAAGCTTTAACTTCTTTGCCATGTGAACCGGAGATACCCCTATGCCCGTGTGGATTCGAGGGTATTCTGCTTTGCGTAACGCTTCGGCACAAAGATCAATGTCTGGGACAACGGCTCTTGTCAAACCACAGATAATGACTCCTTTAACTTCCTTAGCAATCGTTCGGACAGACTCCATGTCTCCCGGCGAAGAAGCTGGGAAACCGGCTTCAATAACATCCACCCCGAGCTTCACTAACTGGTGGCCAATCTCTAACTTCTCTTTAACATTCAGAGTTATCCCCAAGGATTGCTCTCCATCTCTGAGGGTAGTATCAAAAACATACAATTTACGCATTAGCTTTTCCTCCTTAAAAATAAATAAACCCTTCGTCTCATATTTGAGACGAAGGGTTAGTTTCGCGGTACCACTCAAGTTGACAACTAACAAATAGCTGTCTTCTCTGCAGATACGGGAGTAATCGTGGTTCGTGGTCCGATGTTCGTGGTTCGACCCTAAAAAACTACTTTTGGTTCGAACTTGGCGCATCGAACTTCGAACATCGAAGTTCCGATATCTCCTTCCTTTTAACGGTGGAAGCTCCGTCCGAGCCTACTTTTAATCCAATTTCGGTCGGCTACTCGAGGAAGAGTTCCAATCCTATCCATTACTGCCTTGCACCAAACGGCAACTCTCTTTAAATGGAAACAGATTGTACTATGTCCTCTCATCGTCATTTTAGCAGTTTTAACTATTCTATACTACTTCTCGATATTGTCAAGTGTCTTATTATAATCTTTGGCTATTCTTTAGCTGAAATCGCTTCTAGATTTTAATCTATGTACTATCATGGTCAATTGTGCCAATTACTACCGACTCTAATGCCAGCATCATTAATTCTCTGGCTCTTAGCTCTTTTCATTCCAACTGCCCTCAGTTTGTTGTCTCTCCAAATTCGGTTTATTCTTTCTACTCCAAGTTTTTCGATATCATTGGGCGCGGGCCTCTTGCAGCACCAGCATATTGCTTATGGCATCGAACCTTCCAAATACGGCTCCATGCTCGGGGAAGTATATTTTCAGCCACCGCTGTTTACGGTTTTTTATGCTATCCATTTCCTTTTGTATGCGCATTCTGCAAGCCGTTGCTATTCGCAGTTCCGCGTAGATCCCTTCCGGAATGTATGGCTCATTGTATTAAAAGAGCCAGAGAACAAGTCTCTGGCTCTTAGTCTTCTCAAAATACCCGTATTGTGTTTTCCTTCTACACCGATTAACGGAGTAGTTGGAGAACACCTTGAGGTTGTTGGTTGGCTTGAGCCATCATGGCTTGAGCGGCTTGGGAAAGGATGTTGTTCTTTTGGAACTGCATCATTTCTTTAGCCATGTCTACGTCACGTATACGGGACTCGGCAGCGGTTAAGTTCTCGCTTGAAGTTCCCAGGTTGGTGACAGTGTGCTCCAGACGATTCGTGAAGGCACCCAACTTAGAACGTTCAGCAGAGACGCTAGTAATTGCGTCATCAATTACACTAATTGCTGCAGTCGCCTTAGCAGCAGTGGAAATATCAAGTGAGTATTCGGTAGTGTCATTGTTTGTACCATCGGTTACATTGCCCGAAGCTACATAGGATGCAACTTGCCCGTCTTTAGCTACTCTCGTACCCGTGCTGTCAGCACTTACACCTAAGGCTTTACTGCGCATATCCGAAATATCAATGCCCATAGTCTGCTGAGCATTAGCACCTACTTGTAGCTTAAGTCCGTTGTCTACGGCATTCGTACCAGTAGTGCTAACAGCACCCTCTGCAGCTGTCAACTTTAAGGTTTTAGCAAGATCACCAGAGCTAATAGATACTGTACCTGTTTCTCCAGTATTGCCCGAACTTATTTCAAACTTACCATCAACCACGTTTACAGTTGCATTAGCAAGACCTACGTTTCCTCTAATCGAGGTTTGTAATTCGCTGGCAAGATCCGCTGCTGTTTTTGTTCCAGCAGCTAAGCTAATATTAGCGGTTGTCCCGTCTATTACAATTGATCCTGTATGATTGGCGTTTTTACCCTGCTCTAGTGTAGATGAGCTTAATCCTAAATCGGACGATGCACTACCTGTGGTGTTGCCGATTGTACTGTTTTCTCCAGTCAGATTATTAGTGATAACTAGATTCTGCCGAGGATCAAAGGCTGATCCGCTAGCCTCAAAAGAAGCTGTAACATTTCCTGCACCGAAAGCAGTAGTGAGTTTGCCTTGTAGGTCGGCTAGGAAATCAGTTCGATCTTGCGCAACATTAGCAAAATCATAGTCATCAGTAGCAAGAGTAATGGCTTTGGTTACGCCGCCGACGGTGATAGATAACTCGTTGTTACCAGATCCCTCATTAGCGGTTGCAAAGCTGGTGCCCACAAGCGCTTTCGCTCCGCCGCCATCTACAGTTAACGTGTCTCCGCTGTCAGCAGTGGTAAATACCATCTTGTTGTTAGCATCAAACCCAACTGTGACTGTAGCGAAATCTCCACCTTCTGCTTGAAGCTTAGCTTGTATGTCTGCTGCAAAGTCATCTGCGCCCTCAGTTACACTTGTATCATAGTTTTTTATGTCTAGAGAAACTGTCTTTTGGGTTCCGTTTAGGGTAACTGTTAACTGATTATTTTCAGTTCCTTGTATTATATCAGGAGTTGTTAATCCAAGTGATGCTGCTGCGTCACCAGAAATATCAGTTATAGTACTTGTTGTTCCCTCTGCATTATTTGTAAAAACTAGCTTATTAGTTCCATCAAAGCTTGCAGCTACATTACCAGCACCAAAAGCTGTATCTAATTTACCATTGATATCTGCTAAGAAATCAGTTTTATCTTGTGCAACTGAGAAATCATAGTTATCATTAGCTAGCGTAATTTGTTTGGTAACGCCGCCTACTGTAAGTGATAAATCATTGTTACCTGTCCCCGCTGTTCCAGCTGTGAATGTACCTCCAACAAGGGCTTTTGCACCGCCACCATCTACAGAGAATGTGTCAGTACTGTCAGCTGTTGTAAATACCATCTTGTTGTTAGCATCAAACCCAACTGTGACGTTGGCGAAATCTCCGCCTTCGGCTTGAAGCTTGGCTTGTATGTCTGCTGCAAAGTCATCTGCACTATTGTCTGCACCTGCAGCATAATCAGCTAGTTCTAGGGAAATTGTCTTTTGCGTGCCGTTTAGAGTAACTGTTAACTGATTATTTTCAGTTCCTTGTACAGAGGTAGCAGCTGTTAATCCAAGTGTTGCCGCTGCGCCACCAGAAATATTAGTTAGCGTACTTGATGTTCCTGTTGCATTATTTGTAAAAGTTAGCTTATCGTCTGCATCAAAAGTTGCAGTTACATTACCAGCACCGAAAGCCGTATCTAATTTTGCATTAAGATCTACTAAGAAATCAGTTTGATCTCCAGCTCCACCAGAGGCAGTTAGATCATATGTGGCATTTGCCAAATTAATTGTCTTAGTTGTGCCACTTACTGTTAGCGTAAGATCATCGTTAGCAGTTGCTGTTGTCGTTGTTAATGAATCTGTTGGTGCTGCAAGTAAATGTTCTGTTGCTAATCCACCACCATCAATTGACATGGTGCTACTATTCGTATCAGCTAAACCTATAGCAATTTTACCGTCAGCACCAAGGGTTACGGTGATATCATTCGGATTAGCATCTGCAGCTGCAGCTAATCGCATGGCAGTCTGTAAATCATCTGCAAATTTAGCGGCACCATTACCAGCTGATCCATCATAATCATTTGCTACTAAAGTAGCAGTGTAAGCACTTCCATTAAGTGTGAATTGCAGTTCATTATCTGTAGCTGTTACTGTTGGACCTACAAATTCTCCTGCACCACCACCAGCAACAGTATAAGCCGCAGTACCCGTTGCTACATCTCCTGAAAAGCTGTCGATCTTAGCAGCAGCATCTGTTATTGCTGTACCCGTTGCTGTTCCTTTAGTTAATTGAACAGTTGGTCCTGAATCAGCAGCAGCATGACCTGCATAAACCACATCACCAGTTTCGGTCAGGCCGCCTACTTCTGAAATATCAGCAGTTGCAAGTGCTACACTACTTGTAGCTGTAGCCTTAGTTAATTGAACATTTGGTCCTGAACCAACTGCAGCATGACTTGCATAAGCTACATCACCGGTTACTGTCTTACCACCTACAGCAGAAATACTCACGTCACTTAATCCTGTACTTGTAGCAGTAGCCTTAGTCGCGGAAGTTATGATGTCAATACTATCACCAACCAAACCACCACTCACTTTAGCGGTGACTGCACTCTGTACATTCAGTTCGCCTTTAAGCAGTTTCTTTGTGTTGAATTCGGTGGTGTTACCAATGCGGTTGATCTCAGAAGTAAGCTGATTGACTTCCTTCTGAATCTCAGTACGGTCATTCGTGGTATTAGTATCATTGCCCGCCTGAACAGCAAGCTCGCGCATCCGTTGCAGAATGCTATGGGTTTCGCTCAATGCACCTTCAGCAGTGTTGATTAATGAAATACCATCTTGACCATTACGAGCTGCCTGATCTAGACCACGGATCTGACCACGCATTTTTTCGGAGATGGCAAGACCAGCAGCATCGTCACCCGCTTTGTTAATGCGAAGACCTGAGGACAGTTTTTCCAGCGATTTGCTGGTGTTGGTCATGTTGGTACTCATCTGACGATAGGTGTTCAGTGACGCCATATTGTGGTTGATAATCATAACTATAACCTCCGTGTATTTTTTATTTATGTGAACTTCCGTGTTCACATATTTATAACAAGCCTCATGGCCACTCGGCTTATTACCAAATTAATGATTAGGAGCTATAAAAAAAGGACGATCCTTGCCTCATCTAACCCAGCGTCCTGCTGGAATGAGCAAAGGTAATCATCCTTGAAGTATTTATTAAGGTTCTTTTCAAAATTACGAGATACTTTTGTTAGTTGATCTTGGTGGTTTATTTTGCTCTTCAAATAATTCTCCACGTATAATAGGTGTGTGTTTAGGGGCATCGATTGCCAATCTCAAATCACCGAAGTCACTTTTAATGACTTTGACCATGATGTCGTCGCCAATCATCACATACTCGCCAGGCTTTCTTCCTAACACCAGCATAATTTACTCCTCCTTGATTAATTGGATTAATAAAAAAAACGAGCAAACTATCCCAAATAACTCCCCTACGTCCTGTAGGGTTTATTTGGCTATTTGCTCGTCCATGTACCTGCATTAAGTTTAGTTCATACTAGTGTGCCGTTGAAAAGACATTACTGGATATTAGTCGTGAGAGAATTCTTTTGACATTCGTATAACTCTCCCCGTGTAATACTTACGTTTTTAGGAGCATCAATGGCGAGTCTTAAATCACCTGAGTTACTCCTGACTACTTTAACCATAACATCGCCGATCATGATATATTCTCCAGGCTTTCTTCCTAACACCAACATGTTTTTTCCTCCTTGATTTTGGTGAACTAATAAATCAATAAATAAAGAAAACGAGCAAATATTCCTAATCTCCCCTACGTCCTGTAAGGATGATTTGGCTTATTTGCTCGTCCATGCAACTATATTTAGTTACTTGTTCTAGTTAGTTACTGAATGGCTTGGTGTTTATTAATCGTAAGAGAGTCATTTTGATTTTCATATAATTCTCCACGTGTAATAGTTGTGCTTAGAGGGGCATTGATTGCGAGTCTTAAATCACCGAATTCACTTTTAATGACTTTGACCATGATGTCATCGCCAATCATCACATATTCGCCAGGCTTTCTTCCTAACACTAGCACGATTGTTCCTCCTACTATATTATCGTAATATCGATGCAAAACTTAAGGGCTTTTTTAAAGATGTTTAAGATTTTTTGATGACTCCAGTTCAGAAAGTCGAATCGATACATTTTTTACTCTGAATTGATATTGCTTATAGACTTTCATTCATAGCTTCGCCTCCTATTTACTGCGTTACTCCGATCATAAAACACTCACCCTAAATGAACCCTAAATGGGAAGTGCCCTATAGGATTGATCTCTCCTATTGGGCACTTCGGTAAAACCTTATATATCCTATGTTTTTCGTACTTATTCTCGAAATCTCAACATATTTGCCTTGAAAACTTCTATCTATTTAATTCTTTTTCTTCAAATCATCCATTACCCTTGTGCACATTTCGTCAAGTTCAGCTGCTCTTGGATGGGCCCAGGCATACCCGCTCGCTTCCATATATCCCCTATGCTTTAATTGCTCAAGTAAACGTAAATCTTCCGTCCTTTTGCTCTGATAGCCCTTGATCAACTCTTCCAACTGATAGAGTTCACAGAAAACCTGCTCTGTCACAACTCGATAATTCCCACGACGGCTTTCCAATATTTGAGATATGCCTGCCTCTGCCAATCGTTTACGCAGCAGATAGGTGTTGGCATGGAAATTTGTTTGGGCTTTCTCAGAATCATAATCAGGCCATACTGCATCCGCTATCTTTTCCCAATTGACTGGTACGCCCTTTTTGTGAATTAAAAAAGCTAATAGTTCCTTGGCCTTGGAGTTTTTCCAGGCCAGCACTTCTCCGTTTAAGAAAACTTCGAAATCACCAAAGCATTGAATAATTGGTTTCCCGGGGCGCTCGACTGTCCTTTTGGTTTTCAATAATCGCTGGACAGTTTTACCCAGTCTTTCCGCTGTCAAGGGCTTCATAATATAATCCATCGCCTGTAACTCAAAAGCCTCAACTGCATATTGGTTATAGGCGGTCACGAAAACAATATCGATCGTTTCATTTATATCTAAGATCCGTTCGGATAGCTGAAGGCCATTAACACCTGGCATTTCGATATCTAAGAATACAGCATCCAAGGGATGATCTTTTAGATAGGATAATAACTGTTCTCCCGTTTCAAACAGACCACACAACTCAAGTTCCTTAACTTCCAACACTATTCTTTCGAATCGTTCTAACACATGCATCTCATCGTCGACTGCCGCAATCCGTATCAATTACTGCCTTCCCCCTTTCTGTATCACCATTCTCACGCAGGTGCCACATCCTAACTCACTGTTGATATCAAGTCCTCTGTCATACAATCTCAGGAGCCGATGGTGGATATTAAGGAGACCGACGCCTTGATCGTTTCCTTTTTCACTTAAGAGGAGCGTAAGCTTTTCCTCATTAATTCCAATCCCATCATCTTCAATCTCAATGCCTATGCCTATGCCTTCCTCTATCTGTATTACCCTGACGATAACTCTTCCTCCGCCTGGTTTTTTTGATATACCATGTCGAACGGCGTTTTCCACTAAGGGCTGGAGTATGAGTACAGGTAACTGATAATCTAAAGGTATTTCAATCTCTGTAAGCAGCTGTATCTTTTGACCAAAGCGTGCTTGTTCAATGCTAAAATACGTGTTGATAAATTCCAGTTCTTTGTCTAGCGTTACCATTTTATCCAGATGATTAAATTCCAGACTTCCTCTTAAATAGATTGCTAAGTCTACAATGAGCTTGCCAGCCTTTTTCCCATCCTTTTCGCAGACATTGGCAATAGCATTCAGGGCATTGTAGAGAAAATGCGGCTTAATCTGGGCTTGTAAAAAGGACATTTCGCTTGCCATTATTTTGTCCTTGAGTCTGTCTGCCTCAACTAACTTTTCATTGAACAAAATGAGCTTTTTATGGGTATGGGCCTGTTGTTTGGCTTGAACAAAAGACATAGCTAATATAACTACGAAATTTCCATATAAAAACACATAGGAACTATTAATTCCACCCATCCCTTTGTAGTGAAGGATATCTGTGAGGATCGCTAAAACGAAAACGTAGATAGCAATAAACATTAAGATCGCATTGTCCCTTTTATAGAGCACGGCTTTTATTAGGACGCCCATGATGTAAATCATTTGCAGCAGAATCAGTACGTATAAATACTTAGTGAATGTAGACATAAATTCAGGGGGGGTTAGGAACAATATATTAAAAAATACGGAAGGTAGTAAAACTAAACCAGCTATCGTTTTTTTATAGTCCAAAGGATAAATACTTAGGACAAATAAGTTCATAATCGGCAATAAATTATAAGCTGTCAAATAATTAATATATGCCCCGACCTCGAATGGCATATTAGGAAAGAAGATCACAACAGGGACTTCGCCCCAAATTAAGGAACGCAAGGCTGTGATAAAACAAAGTATGCTAAAGAACAGGGCAGTCTTATTTTTGGTTTGCAAGAGAAAGAGTAAGAAATAATAAATACCGAATATAAAAACACTGCCCATAAAGAAGAGCTGCTGCGCTAAGAAGATCATCTTTTGCCGCTCTAATACTTGTTTTGATCCAAAGACTGGACCTTCGCGAAGTCCTCCTCTGGCATAATTGAGATTGCCAACCTGAAAAACCAATTCAAGCTCTAGCGTATCCTTTGGCAAATTTAAAATGAGCGATTCCTCGCCTTCTTTGAAATCTGAAGGTTTGTCGGATACCTTTCCAACTTCAGCTATAAGCTGTCCATTGACATAGAACTTATAGGCATTAGCAACATTTCGGATGCGTAGAGCTGGGTCATTAAGTGTCGATGGATAGGATAGGCACATACGATAGGTGGCAACCCCACGTTGTGGATAAACCTTGGTTCCTGCTTTTCTATCATCCCAAGTGCCTGGCACTTTCATAAGCGAATCCATTTGTGGAGGTTGCTCAGCAATAAAATCCTCCGGCGTCAATAATTGATCCCAATAGAATTCCCAGTGACCATTTAATTGCACTGATTTATTCTGCTTAAAATCAACCCTCGACAAATCCACCTTGCCGTCAACAACGCGCCCTGAACCAAATGAATACATCATGCCAAGGGCAAAAAGCATAAAAGCAATTAATACTATGATGAATCCTATTCTCCAATTCAATTTAGTGCTTTTCATAACTCTTTAGGATAAACCTTCATATAAAGTCCTGCTTTCTCTTTTTATACTTCCATTCTACGCTATTCTTCTCCAAATATCGAGGTCTTTCTCCTTCAAAGTCAAGGGGGAGTTCGAGTTTGAAAAATAAATAAACCCTTCGTCTCATATTTAAGACGAAGGGTTAGTTTCGCGGTACCACCCAAGTTGACAACTAACTAATAACTGTCTTCTCTGCAGATACGGGAATAATCGTGGTTCGTAGTTCGTGGTTCGATGTTCGTGGTTTGACCCAAAAAAACTACTTTTGGTTCGAACTAGGCGCATCGAACTTCGAACAAGTCTACTGCCACTGGTGTTTGCTACAAGTTATTCTTACAGCATTTCTTTAAGGCGTTTACCTTCCTTAAGTTCCTTTAAGCTAGGGTCTTGTAAAATAAGATCCCCTTCTACTAATCCTTGCTCAATCATCACCTGACTGTCATTTTCCAGACCTTTCTTCACAGGCTGGATCTTAGCCTTGCCCTCCCGAATCATCCAGACAGCATCCCCTTCTTGATAGGGAAAAAGGGCTGTTTTCGGGATCATTAGTTGAGCAGGAATTTCCACAGTGGTAAATTTAACATCCACATTACTGCCCAGAACGACGTTGGGAGAGGGTTTAGCGAGTTGAATCGTGATTTTTACGCGGTTCTCCTTAAGTCCAAGGGGAGAAATTCTCTCCACGGCTGAGATATCTACGGCACTAACCGTACCCTCAAAGGATTTATGAACTGTGCTGGTCGCTTGGGTCACTTGGACCGGGCTCCCAACTTTGATATCAAGGGCATCACTAGCTAGGACAAAACTCTCTAATTTATAACCCTCGTTTGTGAACACGGTCATGATCTGCTCGCCTTGAGGGATTAGGTTGCCTTCTTTAAGAGTGAGGTCTTTGATGATTCCGTCTTGCTGGGCAACCACTACGGCTTTGCTAATCTTATCTTCCAATGGGTCAATTTGCGCTTGAAGAGCTTTCTTTTGATTACTATAATATAGTTCAGTCCCCTGAGAAGTCTGATGTTGCTCATAGATTAATTGTAAGCCTAATTTCTGCTGTTCTAAAAGGTTTTTCGCTTTCTCGAAGCTTCTCTCAGCTTCTTCATATTGTACTCGAGCAATGGAGCCACTATCATAGAGGGCCTTCATTCGAGTCAAGTTTAGTTCTTCTGTCTGAGCATCCTTTTCCGCTAGTTGTATGAGTAAGGTTTGCTGGGCGATTTGCGCCGTTTTGGGACTTTGATAATTCTGTAGGCGTTGTCCTTCCAGACTTTGTAATTGTGCTTTTAGTCCTTCCAACTGGTAGTTTAAGTCGCTAGTACTCATTTCTAAGAGTACGTCTCCCTTTTTAACGCTATCTCCATTTTGAACCTTGAGGGATTGCAGTTTCCCTTCAACAGAGTTGAAGATCGGCCACTCTTGAGCAGCCATTACTTCCCCTTCCTCTGTAAAACCTTTGCTAAAGTCTTTGGGCTGCAGAGTAAGAACGTTCACAGGTAGGGGCATGGCATTTGAGATCGTAACAGCAATCAGAATCAGGAGTGCCAGCCCTCCCATAAGAACGAACTTGCGTTGTTTGAGCTTAGGCAGTTTAAACGTTTTTGGGGTTAGCTTAAATTTTGTTTTTTCTATGGCCACTTTCATCACCCTCTCATAGACTTTTCCATTGTCACTCTTAATCTCGTGTTGCAAGAATCTCAACATAGGGAAGTGACTTTATTTTGTAGTAAGCCCTGCTTTGTGCCACCAGAACAGAAAAAGCGGTTCCTGCAGCCGCTCCCAGTAAAGCCATTGGCGGAAGGTCTGCCGGTAGAGAGTACATATCATTGCTCATAGACCCCGCCATACTAATACTTAATCCATAGGCCAAGGGAATTCCAAGCAGGATTCCAAAAATATATAAGGTCCATTGTTCTGAGGTAATCACCCGTAATACTTCTCTGGGTGTCATTCCTAATACTCGGAGGGATGCCAATTCTCGTTTCCGTTCAGAAAGTGAAATAATACTAGCATTATAGATAAGGGCAAATCCGCAAATTCCACCGAGAATGGCGATTATCCAAACCGTAAAACCGAAGGATTCCATCATTTTACTAATCTTTTCCCCCGTATCCTTGAGAGATTCGATCGAAGCGACATTACTGGCATTTCGGTACTTACTCTTCATGGTTCCAACTTCAGAAGGGTCCATCTCAATCAGCATTGAGGTACTGATTTCTCCTTGCCTTAAGAAGCGATGCAATTCTGTATCCTTCATAAAAGCATTAAGCCCTACATACTGAGGAACTACTCCCTTGACTAACAGCATCTCACCCTTCTGCCCAATAGTTTCTCTCCTCAAGGGACTTTCGACATATATTTCGTCTCCTGCTTTGACATTTAGAGATTTAGCTAAATGTTCAGATAGCAAAACCCCATGATCAGGAACCTCCACCTTTTGCCCTTTTTTATCGAGAATATTATAAAGTGTGGTTTCTTGAGTAAGACCCATCAGCGCGACGTCTTTCTTTAACCAACCGTTTCTCAAAGAAGCGGGTACTTCTAATAAGGGTTCAACTTTAGTTACCCCAGGTTCATGCGCGACGGCAAATTTTGTAGCTCCTGTGGGGGAAGGCTGGCTTAACGACAATTTGACATCAAAGGTTTGAACTTTTTCTAACTGGACCGTCGTCAATATATCAGTCATGTTCTGCATCGACCAAGAAACTGTCATCAAGCTAAAGACTACCGCAATCCCAAGGACGTTAAAGAGACTCCTCATAGGGGTGCGAAACACATCTCGAATACCCATCTGGGCTTGTGACGAAAGGTTTTGCCAAAACCAGGTGAATTTTTCGATCAAGGTTTTAGACGCGGTCCCTGGAGCCGGGGGCCTCATGGCTTCGGCTGGTTCTAAACGCAAAACATCGAGACTGCCTTTGATCCCACTTAGAACGCTAAAGACGAGTGCTAATGCAAGGCTAATAAAGAGGTATTTAATAGAGAATTCGCTTTTAAGACCCGGCAAATCAAAGAATGCCTTGTACATCGTTGTTAAGGGAAAGGAAAGAGCCACCCCAGCTAATCCTCCCAATAATCCCCCTGTCGTGCCTATGACGACGGGATAGGTCAGATAATGCAAGACAATCTCTCGACCCGAAAAGCCAAAGGCCTTCAGGGTACCGATGATCCCTCGTTGCAGCTCGATGAGGCGCCGCAACATAGTATACAAAATTATGGCAGCCACTCCCAAAAACACTACAGGCAGAGTTTTGGACATGGTTCGGATTTGTTTAATCTCACTGGTCATAATGGTGTGGCTCGTTTGATCTTTACGAGGGATAATACTCCGAACTCCATAGGGTTTTAACATGGCTTGAAGACTGTCCTTAACTGAATCAAAACTAACACCCTCCTTGAGGGTTATCACCAGATCATTAACTTGACCTTTTTCCTTAACGAGTGCTTTGAGCGTGCTAAAGGAAACGTACGCCATGCCAAATTCTTCTGGGGATGGGTAAAGGTCTTGGGCATTTCTCATAATGTAAATAAACTCTGGGCTTTGCGCAGTTCCAGTAATCATCAAAGGCACTTGATTGCCATCAAGATTCACATTGATGGTATCCCCTAAGGACAAATGATTAGCGGCCAAAAATTTGGGGTCCACGAGAATTTCGGGTTGGTTTTCTCTCGGTAGCTGCCCCGTTGTGAGATGAATTTGGTTGATTTGTGGGGTATTCGGAGGATTAAGGGTGAGGATTTTTAAATAACGATTAGAGTCTTTCTGTTGATCAATAATGCGCACCTCTTTGGTAATTCGGCCGGCTGCTTGATCAATTCCAGGTATGAACGACAATGAGTTCACTTTGTTTTCGGGATAACCTGTTACGCTGATAAATCCGTCCGCAAAGTTTGTTTCAGTATAATACTCCTGCAAGGTCTTATCCATGCTCTCCACGGCAATCGACATAGAAGTATAAATGAGCAAACCTAGGGCGATGACCATAATACAGGCAAAATAGACCCCTTTATTCTCTTTGATATCTCTCCATGTCTTTCTTCTGAGCATCACCATGATATATCCTCAGGACAAAGTGGATGTTCATTAACTTTAACATCCTCGAGCAGCCCATCTTTTAAATAAAAAACCCGGTTCGCCATTTTGGCGATTTCAACATTATGGGTAATGATCATCACCGTCTTATGGTATTCACGGTTTAACTTCTGTAATGCTTTTAATACTTGAATCCCAGTTTGAATATCTAAGGCACCCGTCGGTTCATCACAGAGCAATAGCTCCGGGTTTTTGACAATGGCCCGAGCAATAGCAACCCTTTGCTGCTGGCCTCCTGAGAGCTGGGATGGGAAATGGTCCGCCCAAGCATCAAGACCTACTTCACGTAAGATATCCGAGACGGAGAGTGGATTTTGAGCGATTTCTACTGCTAACCTTACATTTTCATAAGTTGTGAGATTTGGCATTAAGTTATAGTTTTGAAAGACGAAGCCTACTTCATTGCGTCGATAAAAAGTAAGTTCTTGGTCATCGATCTCATGAAGGGGTTGCCCCTTGTAATAAAGCTCACCTGTTGTCGCCTGGGTCATTCCACCGATAATATTCAGCAACGTGGTCTTGCCAGAGCCGCTTTGACCCAATACGACAATGAATTCTCCATAGAAGATTTGAAAGTTGATCCCCTTTAAGACTTCAATTTCTACTTCGCCAGTCCGATAAAGCTTGCGGAGATCTTTTCCTTCCATAAGCACATCCATTACGTCTCACCTCCCAGAAAATGTATACTATCTTGCTCTACGTATTTTTGGTACCTAGCTTTTGGATTTAGTTATTTAATATAGTTATTGAATTTAGTTCTTCAATTCTAAATCATACATCCCATACTTTAAAATTTCTAAATACTCCATGTACTCCGCCATGATTTTATCGTAATTCTCGAACAAATCTTGTTCCTTACCTTTATAATCCTTGAGATATTTTTCTCCAAGTGCCCCTAAAAAGAGCATGATTATTTCGATTGCCTTAGATGCTTCCACTCCACTACGAAACCTTGAATAATCAATATCCTTAAAAAACATCGGCATAGATTCCTTTGAGGCTTGAACGTATTTCTGTTCAATTTCCGTTCGCATGTCCTGAGGAGAATTCATAAGTCCTTCCACGAATAACTTTACAATATATGGATATTCATGAGCTATTTTAAGCTTAATCACTCCCAGTTCACTCAATCTTTGAAAGATATCCCTCGTCTCAGTTAAGGGGTATTTGTCAAACTCAGCAAGCATTTTCTGAATACAGTAATCGACAATATACAAAAATAAACGTCGCTTATTCTTAAAGTAATGAAACAGAATTCCTTTAGAAATTGCAGCTTCCTTAATAATTGAGTTCGTTGAGGCCTTATCATATCCTTTATCGGCAAATTCTTGGATACAGGCCTTTAAAATTGTTTGCTTTTTATCTTCATGTAGATTTTCAAAATTACGGTACAATGTTATCGCTCCTTGTAAAACTCCTTTTACCAACCGCTTATGATCAACGATGATAGGATTATACGCCCCTTTTGACCAAGTGGTCAATATGATTGGCTAGAATTTTTTTCTCTTATGCTAACAATAGCCGATTGGAATATATCGTTCTTTTGTTACATAAGCTCTTTGTCATTAAATTTGAACTTAATTGTGTTGCTTGGTCTATAAATAGAATGCTTGGTAACTCAAACTCCTAAAGTCTAATGAAGGCAAAGGCTGGGGTAACATGATTGTCGCATAGTAAAATCGGATAAATCTTCCTCCTCACTTTTGGTGCTAAGCTAAGAATTTTGTTATAACAATATATTATGGGAACTCAAATACGCCGGCTAAAGACACCTTTATGTGGAAATAACTAAATCTCAAAGTCCCTTTTTTGATTTAATCAGATACTCGGAAAGGCATAGTTTGCCATGCCAACAATAGACAAGATAATACATAAGCCCTTCATGTCCGTGAATGAACATGAAGGGCATTTCTAACCATTCTCTGTGTGAAAAAAACAATTATACACTAAGGCAATAATTATCGATTCCTGCCTTAGTGAAAACCTTTAATTCACCTTTATAGGTCAAATACACGAGGTGAGCCAAGGTTTCCGCCATGGCGAAACGCAGCTCATGAAAGCTGAGATCCTGTCTAAAAACCTGTTGGCAGACTTGATAAGCTGTCGCACCACTGCCAGTACAGTCTTTCATTTCTTGCAAGCGCGCTTTGTGATGAGCCTCTAATTGACTGATTCTTTCTTCAACCGTGGAGAACGGCTTGCCGTGAGCGGGCAAAACTAATTTACAATTCAAGCTCCGGATACTGTCGATGGCCAGCAGAAAGTTTTCCAAGGGGTTAGGATCAGCGCCGGTTTGGGGCCACAAACTAATATTGGACGAAATTTCAGGCAAGAGGTGATCCCCTGATAAGAGTACCCCTTGTTCTACATTGTAAAAGCAGATATGTCCATCCGTATGCCCTGGTGTCAAGATGACTTGGTATTCGAAATCCCCTATTGTCACCGCCTGGCCTGCCTTTAAGGTTGTCAGCTCTGCATGTGGAGATGTATAACGAATCAGGTTATCAACGGAACCGATGGTCTCTTTGACGATCTTATTAGGCATGCCATTATCCCTAAACAAGGTGTCCAGCGCATCGAGAATAGCGTATTTACCTTTCCAGTAGCGTTCTATCCGATCGGCATCAATTTCCCCAATATAGACTGGAGCACCTGAGTAATTCTGAAGCCACCCCGCACATCCATAATGGTCCGGGTGAAAATGAGTTAGATAGATTCCTTTAATATCTGAAGGCTTAATAGCATGTTCTTCAAAAAACTGCATCCACCCTTCAACTGTAGCCTCCCGGCTGAGACCCGCATCGATGAGCCACCAACCAAGGGTTCCTTTTACTGCATGACAGTTCACATGATTTAGTCTAAATGGCAAGGGTAATTTCACTTTATAAATCCCTAGTGGTTCAAAAATCATCAGCGTCACTTTCTTTCTTTGCTTTCTTACAATAACCGAAAAGTCTAACTACTTATTTCTCCATGCTGCTTCAAATACCTTCCATTTTTACGACTGCCCCTGATAAAATTCGGGTTAATCTACCTAACATCGACTAACTCGTGGCAGCACTGAATATTGGATGCTATATACAATCATCCAATTGGATGTTTTCAAGTGCCAATCTCGCCCCTATAATAAGTTTAAAACTCGATAGGGGGAACATGGTTATGCAACATACCTATGCCAAAAGGGTAACCCACATGGAAAATTCAGCGATTCGTGAACTTCTAAAACTTGCTGAACAACCGCATATCATTTCTTTTGCTGGTGGTCTTCCAGCCCCAGAGTTATTTCCACTCTCCGAAATCAGGGAGTCTTATGCTCAAGTTCTTGGAGCAGGCGACCCTTCTGTCCTCCAATACGGAACTACCGAAGGATATTTACCCTTACGTGAGGAGATATCCGACCAAATGCGCTCTAAGGGGATCCCCTCTGAAGCAGACAACATTTTTCTTACCAACGGCTCACAACAAGGATTGGATCTCATTGCCAAGCTCTTTCTTGATCCTGGGGATGTAGTGCTCCTTCAAAACCCGAGTTATCTTGGAGCCATCCAAACCTTTCGCAGTTACCAGGCCAATTTTGCGACCATTCCTACAAATGCGGCAGGAATTGATGACATCGCTCTCGAAGTATCTATAAAACTGAACCGTCCCAAGCTCATTTACCTTGCTCCCACTTATCAGAATCCTACCGGTACCACCCTTACTATCGAAGAACGAAAGGCGGTTCTCCGCGTAGCGAGTAAGTACGGGGTTCCTATAATAGAGGATGATCCCTACGGTGAACTCCGCTATGAAGGTTCTGCCTTACCAGCTATCAGGTCTTTCTCCACCGAGGACGAGGTGATTTACCTTGGTACCTTTTCTAAAACACTAGCCCCCGGACTTCGACTCGGTTGGATCGTTGCCGGAAAGAGCCTGATAGCCAAACTCGTGGTAGCAAAACAAGGAACTGATTTGCACACCAGCACTCTCTTACAAAGGGCTACCCACTACTACCTAAACCATTTTGACGCCAATCAACACATCGAAACGATTCGTCAAGCCTATAAAGTACGCAGAGATCTTATGCTCAGTGAACTCCAGGAGAACTTCTCCAATCAAGCCATCTGGACCAAGCCAACCGGAGGTATGTTTATTTGGCTAACCCTACCAGAAAAATATGACACGGTTAACCTCCTGCCCTCTGTCCTGACGGGTAATGTAGCCTATGTTCCGGGAGCGCATTTTTTTACGGACGAAGGAAGCTGCAGTAGCATGAGATTAAATTTTTCCAACCCTACACCGCTGCAAATACAACAGGGAATTAAACTCTTGGCAACTATACTGACACTTTAAAGGGGATACGAAGTCCGAATATCAAAACTTCGAACATCAGGCCTCGACATCGAGTTTCGCACTTCACCACCGAATTGAGGGAAAACGCATCATGAAACTGCACATAGACCGTTCCGGTAAGACGCCGCTTTACTTACAGATCAGGAGCCAGATTCGTCAACTCATCCTAGCTAATGATCTTCCTCCCGGTTTCCGCCTCCCGCCTGAGCGAAAGCTGGCAACCACCTTAGGCGTCAATCGCAGCACCGTGGTCAATGCCTACCATGAACTGGTAGCCGATGGATTGATTCAGCCACACGTTGGCAAAGGGACCATCGTAAGCCCCCCTCAGCCAGTAGGCCCTTCTCATGACCGTTTTACAAATGCCAACGATTCTGAGGCACTGGGTGCGCCTGTACAGCCGATATCTTGGCAAAATTTTTATACCAGACAGTCAGAGCGCCTGCATAATCCCGTCTTGGCGTCAATATTGGATGAGATTGGTGAAGAGGATCAGATTTCTTTCGCCTTGGGATCCCCAGCAGGTGAATACTATCCGCTTCAGGAATTTAGTCAAATAAGCCAGGAGGTCATGCGCCCCGGCAATTGGCAAGCCTTCGAATACGGACCTACCATTGGTCATTATCCCCTGCGCCAATATATAGCGGATTGGCTTAGTCAGAGAGGCATACGCACTCAAGCCCAGACTATTTTAATAACCTCCGGTTCTCAACAGGGGCTTGATCTTCTAACTAAGGTTTTCTTGGAGCCAGGAGATTACATCGTCATGGAGGAACCTTCTTTCCTTGGAGCTATTGGTGTTTTTAAGGCATCAGGCGCCCATATCCTTACTGTACCGTTAGATCAGGAAGGTTTAAGAATAGATGTCTTAGAACAAATCTTAGCACGACATAGGCCTAAATTCATCTACACCCTTCCGACATTCCAGAATCCTTCCGGGATAACCACGAGTCTGGCACGACGGCAACAGCTTCTTAAATTGGCCTATCAATACCATGTACCGATCGTGGAAGATGATCCCTATAGCGAACTGTTTTACGGAAATCAGCCCTTCCCTTCTCTTAAGTCCTTAGATGAGTATGGACATGTTATCTATCTGGGAACGTTCTCCAAAATACTATTTCCTGGACTTCGCCTCGGCTGGTGTGTGGCACCTACCCCAGTACTAGAGCAATTATCCCTTGCCAAACAGCACGTTGACCTCCATACCAGCACGACCGCTCAGTGGGTTATGACAGAATTTTGTAAACGAGGACTGCTGGACGAACACCTTCTAATCGTTAGAAAACAATATAAGTGTCAACGCGATGCCATGGTGTACGCTTTAAAGGAGTTTGCGCCTCAGGGCTTATCCTGGACAGTCCCGGAAGGTGGTTATTACTTGTGGTGTGAACTGCCGCCTGGCATGAAAGCCGCAGCGCTGCTCACCAAAGCAGCAGAAAAGAAAGTGACGTTTGTCCCAGGGAATGCCTTTTATGTTAACTCCGGAGGGAAAGACCGGATTAGACTTTGTTTCTGTCGTCATTCGGAAACAACGATTCGAGAAGGGATTTACCGCCTCTGCGAGGCTATTACGGAGATGTTAAATCAATCTCAAACTAAAGGTACGACTAACCGGCCTCGTTTTACCGAACCTTTGGTGTAAACGTAAAAGTATCTCGCGGTTCAAAATGAACTGCGCCCCCTTTTATCCATTTACCACTTGTTGCCGCCGTAAAGTGTCAAGAATTAAATCTATATCCCGTTCCCCATAAAGTTTCGATAAATTCCGGATTTGAAGGGTCTCTTTCGATCTTTTTTCTTATCTTTTGTACATGAACAGGTACGGTTGCACTATCTCCAAAGTATTCATTCCCCCATATAGTCTCGAAAATATGTTCTTTACTAAAAACAATATTTGGATTTGTGGCAAAAAACACTAGCAATCCATATTCTGTTGTCGTCATTTGAACTTCTTTCCCATTAACAAAGACTTTATGGGATGCTGTATTTATCTCCAATCCTCTGTGGTTTATTATTTCAGAAGCTACTGTTTTGCCTTTCAGACGTTCATATCTTGTAATATGAGATTTAACCCTTGCCACCAACTCCGCAGGGCTAAATGGTTTTGTTAAATAATCATCAGCTCCATAACCAAGTCCTCTAATTTTATCGATATCCTCATTTTTAGCAGACACGATGAGCACAGGAATCTCAAATTTATCGCGAACTTCTTTGGTGATTTGATATCCATCTTTACCTGGCAACATTAAATCCACAATGATAACATTATATTGGCCCGTCAAGGCCATCCTCAGACCCTGTGCTCCATCTTGTACAATATCCACTTCATATCCATTTAATTGAAGATAATCTCGTTCTAGTTCAGCAATATTTTGATCATCTTCAATAATTAAAATCCGTTTCATACCTACCTCTTTCCAAATCATTTTTGATAAGAATTGGGAGCCGTATTGTAAAACAAGCGCCCTCTCTTTCCAGACTTAATACAGTAATTGATCCTCCATGGGCTTGCACAAGTTCCTTAGCAATGGCAAGTCCAAGGCCAGTACTCATTAAGTCTTTTGTACGCTCGTTATCAATTCTGTAAAATCTATTGAAAATATTAGGAAGTTTGTCTTCAGGAATTCCCGGTCCATTATCTTCGATATTAATACCTATAAAATCGTCTTGTCTATCCAGTTCTATCTTGATGGTTAAATCCTGATTAGATCCATATTTAACAGCATTTCCAATAATATTCCTAAAAGCCTGATATAATCTTTTCCTATCAATATTAATCAGGCAATCACCTTCCATCTTATTCAGATAATAAAAATTACACTGCTTTTCTTCAAGTTCAAACTTAAATTCTTCCATCAAATCATCCATAAAAGCTCTTACTTGTACATTTTCAAACTGAAAATCCAGTTTTTGCAGATCCAACTTAGAAAACAAAAAGAGATCATCGATCAATTTATCCATATAAACTGTATTTTGATAGATCGTTTTAAGGTACATCGTCCGTTTTTCCGGTGATATAACGACCCCGTCCAAAATCGCTTCAATATACCCTTGAACTGTTGAGATAGGTGTCTTAAGATCATGTGAAATATTAGCAACGAGCATCTTTCTATTTTCTTCATACTCGGACTTCACTTTCTCACTTGCTTGTAACTTTTGGGCCATTTCATTAAAAGAATCCACTAAAAGCCCAATGAATCCGAGATCATTCATTACGTCGCTCTCCACTTTAACATTATAATTCCCTTTAGAAATCTCTTCCACTCCATCTTTAAGCTTATGAATGGGTTTAAATACCCTCTTCTCTAAACGCCAGAGAAAAGAAAACTGCAAGATTTCTTTAATAATTATAAATACTGCAAAAAAAATACTAATTGACTTAATACCTACCCATTTAAATAGTAAGTATAGAATGATTAAGTTAAATACGATGCTAACTGGACGTAAAAAACGAAGAGACTTATGAAACTGATTGAATTCCCGATGTTTTCTCTGAAATTCCTGATGACAACATAATTCACGTTGCTGCTCATGGAATTCCAGTTGTTTTCTGCGGAATTCCCGATGACCGCTATGGTGAACGTTCTTTCCTTTTTTTAATTTTCTCATAAGACGTTTTATCATTCTCTTCAACACATAAGTTCACCCATCGATGCTTCCTTCTAATTTTAAACACTACAGTACCAATTTAGTTTTGCTTTAATCAAGTTAATCAAAACTAATCAGAGTGACTATAACCATTGTTCCTTAACCTTCATTGAAGCTTATCGTATTCATTATATCTATTAAAGGACGCAAAACAAATCATTGTTTTGCGTCCTCGGTTTAAAGGAGGAAAATTCTTTTCTGACTTGGTTTAGTTAAGTTAGACGCAATTCTGCCAATAGACTCATATCATGGTTTTCATTAAGTTCATTGACTTGCTTTCCATCAACGGTCACCACAAGCTTTTCTACTTCTCTAGTCTTTTTGATCCAAACCTTAACCTCGATCTTTGGATCTTTCAAGGCACAGAACTCCTTTATACAGCCGTGATGTTGATGATGCTCGGACATTTTTCCCTGACTACATCTTTCCTGGAAGGTTTTTTTAATGTCATCCGGAATATCATTTAGGCTTAAGGATAAAAAGACGGACTTATCCTCTTTCTCATCAACCTTAATTTGATTAAAAATACTTAGTACAAACGCCAGTTTCGTTAATTTCCCTTTAAACCCTCCACATTTTAAATCCCCATTGTTTTGACCATTATCGTGGTGGGTATGATGCATATGTTTCATAAAGCCATGATGCCTATGCCCAGCGCAGCAGTCCTGCATTGTAAACTCGGTTTGGCTTTCATGTTTCACTTTCTTGCCATCACAATCCAGTTCTGTACTAATCTTGACTTTGGTCTCACCGCTGGAAAGATTCTTTTCAAATTCATTCGTAAAGCTTACTAATTGTAGTTGATCTTTCTTGGCTTCCGCTTGAAAAATACCACTAATAACCTCCTTCTCTTTCAATATGGAAATCACATCGTACATAAGTTTCAGTTTACTCATCTAAACGACCTCCCTGTTTTTTGCTACAAATTGATTATAGCGGGAGGTTTTAAACTCGTTTTAAAGCAATTATAAAAATTTTATAAAAAGATTCTAAAGTTCTATCCCGAGTTTGGCGACATTTTTTTCCAGACCCAGGCGTAGCAAGGCTTTAGACCATGCGTAAGAAAGCGTTTTGTCACTACAACATGTTTTACAGTAAGAAATTATTGAACTGGTTAATCACTTTCGG
>Ga0209347_1001071_pt1 | contig 50915 bp, 32 predicted proteins | sample AutmiccommuBRH23_FD_187382 | JGI IMG/M metagenome (GOLD analysis project Ga0209347, IMG submission 187382) | Deep subsurface microbial communities from Mt. Terri, Switzerland - Autotrophic microbial communities BRH/23 (SPAdes) (version 2) | ecosystem: Environmental > Aquatic > Deep subsurface >... | reverse complement strand
TCGGCTCGGCCGTCGGCCGGGCCGAGCTCGGGAAGTACGACATGGCCTCGCCGAACGCGTGCTCGTGCGCCTCGACGATGGCGAGGTCGCGCAGCTCCTCCCGGTTGACCTCCTCCTCGAAGAGCGAGTAGAGGACGATCGCCCCCACCCCGGAGTCCGCCAGCGCGAGCACCCGGTCGAGCGACACGGACAGCGGCGACGCCGACGCGACGAGCGGGTTGCGCAGGTCGAGGCCGAGGTAGCGCGTGGTCAGGTCCATCAGTTTCTCCTCGGGTCGGAGGCGAAGCGCGCCGGACCGCGCGTGGCCATCTCCTCGTACGTCGCCCAGCGCTGGTCGACGGCCTCCTGCGCGAGGTGGAGGAGCCGGTCCGCCTCGTCCGGGTCGGAGGTGCGCAGCATCCGGTAGCGCAGCTCCCGGTAGATGTAGTCCTCGAGCGGGATCCGCGGCCGCGGCGAGTCGAGCTGGAACGGGTTGCCGCCCTTGGCGCGGACCGTCGGGTCATAGCGCACCAACGGCCAGTGGCCGCTCGCGACGGCGCGGTACTGCTGGTTGAGCCCGTCCTTCATCTCGATGCCGTGGGCGATGCAGTGGCTGTACGCGATGATGATCGACGGCCCGTCGTAGGCCTCGGCCTCCCGGAAGGCCGTCAACGTCTGCTGCGGGTCTGCACCCATCGCGACCCGGGCGACATAGACGTTGCCGTACGAGATCGCTTGCAGCGCAAGGTCCTTCTTGCCGACCGCCTTGCCCCCGGCGGCGAACTTCGCCACGGCGCCCACCGGCGTCGCCTTCGACGACTGGCCGCCGGTGTTGGAGTAGACCTCGGTGTCGAGGACGAGGACGTTGACGTCCCGCCCGGTGGACAGGACGTGGTCGAGACCGCCCGAGCCGATGTCGTAGGCCCAGCCGTCACCGCCGACGATCCACACACTGCGGCGCAGCAGGTGGTCGGCGACGCTCCGCAGGTCCGCGACCGCCGGCCCGTCCAGCTCGACCAGGCGTCGCCCCAGCTCGCCGACCCGCTCGCGCTGGGCCGTCAGCTGCGACTCGCGGATCTGCGGCGCCTCGAGGATCGCGTCGGCCAGCTCCACCCCCACCTCGGTGCGCAGCTGGGCGAGCCGTTCGCGAGCGAGCTTGGCGTGCAGGTCCGCGGCGAGGCGCAGCCCGAGCCCGAACTCCGCGTTGTCCTCGAAGAGCGAGTTGGACCAGGCCGGTCCGCGGCCGGCGGCGTTCTTGCTCCACGGTGTGGTGGGCAGGTTGCCGCCGTAGATCGAGGAGCAGCCCGTCGCGTTGGCCACGGTGGCGCGCTCGCCGAAGAGCTGCGAGAGCAGCTTGAGGTAGGGCGTCTCGCCACAGCCCGAGCAGGCCCCGGAGAACTCGAAGAGCGGCTGGAGGAACTGGGTCCCTCGGACCGTCCCGAAGTCGACCCGGGCGCGGTCGTTGTGCGGCAGGCTCTCGAAGAACGCGATGTTGGCCTGCTCGGCCTCGACGACCGGCTCGAGCGGCTCGAGGTTGATCGCCTTGCGGGCGTCGTCGAGCGGGTTCGTGACCGGGCACGTGTCGACGCAGAGACCGCAGCCGGTGCAGTCCTCGACGTACACCTGGAGGGTGTAGCGCGAACCGGGCAGGCCGGCGGCATTGAGCGGGGCCGACGGGAAGGCTCCGGGGGCGTCGATGAGGACGTCGGGGTCGTAGTACTTGGACCGGATGACGCTGTGCGGACAGACGAAGGCGCAGTTTCCGCACTGGATGCAGCTGTCCGGGTCCCACTGGGCGACGACGTCGGAGATCCGGCGCTTCTCCCAGGCGGTCGTGCCGCTCGGGTAGGTGCCGTCGAGGGGCATGGCGCTGACCGGCAGCTGGTCCCCGCGGCCCGACATCATCGCGGCCGTCACGGTGCGGACGAACTCGGGCGCGTGCTCCGGGACGACCGGAGGCAGGGCCCGGCCGGCGACATCCGCGAACTCGGGGACCGGGACCTCGTGCAGCGCTGCCACGGCGCTGTCGACCGCGGCCTCGTTGCGGCGCACGATCTCGCTGCCGCGCCGGCCGTAGGTCTTTCGGATCGCCGTCTTGACGGCCGCGAGCGCCTCCTCGCGGGGCAGCACCCCGGAGATGGCGAAGAAGCAGGTCTGCAGGACCGTGTTGGTGCGCCCCCGGAGGCCCGCGCCCTCGGCGACGGCGTCGGCGTCGATGGCCCACAGCTGCAGGCCCTTGCTGATGACCGCCTCCTGGACGGGACGGGACAGGCCCGCCCACACCTGCTCCGGCGACCCGGCGGCGTTGAGGAGGACACGCGCGCCCGGACGGGCGACGGCGAGGACGTCGACCTGGTCGAGGAGACCGAGGTGGTGGACGCCGACGAAGCCGGCCTGACGGATCAGGTAGGGCGCCCGGATCGGGTGCGGCCCGAAGCGCAGGTGCGAGACGGTCTGCCCGCCGGACTTCTTCGAGTCGTAGACGAAGTACGCCTGGGCGTTCAGGTCCGGGTCGGCGCCGAGGATCTTGATGGTGTTCTTGTTCGCCCCGACCGTTCCGTCGGAGCCGATGCCGTAGAACACCGCTCGCAGCGTCTCGGCCTCCTCGATGTCGAGGTCCTCGTCGTAGGGGAGGCTCGTCCCCGAGACGTCGTCGGTGATGCCGATCGTGAACCTGAGGCGGGGTGCGGGCGACGAGAGCTCGGCGAAGATGCCGGCCACCATGCCCGGGGTGAACTCCTTGGAGGACAGCCCGTACCGGCCGCCGATGACCTGGGGCAGGACGGGGACCCGACCGGCGTGGTGACCCTCGGTGAGGGTGGCGACGACGTCGAGGAAGAGCGGCTCGCCGTTCGAGCCGGGCTCCTTCGTCCGGTCCAGGACGGCGATGCGGCGGACCGTCGGCGGGAGGGCGTTGATCAGCTCCTCCGCCGGGAAGGGGCGGTAGAGCCGCAGCCGCAACACGCCGACGCGCTCGCCCCGCTGGCGCAGGTGGCGCACCGTCTCCACGACGGTCTGCCCACCGGACCCCATGATGATGATGACCCGCTCTGCCTCGGGGTCGCCGTCGTACTCGACGACGGAGTACTGCCGGCCCGTGTGGGCGGCCAACCGGTCCATCGCGTGCTGCACGATGCCGGGGACGCGCACGTAGAACGGGTTGACCGTCTCACGCGCCTGGAAGTAGACGTCCGGGTTCTGGGCCGTGCCGCGCACGAACGGCCGCTCGGGGCTGAGGGCCCGCAGCCGGTGCGCGCGCACGAGCTCCTCCGGGACGAGGTCGCGCAGCACGTCGTCGTCGAGCCGCTCGATGGTGTTCAGCTCGTGGGACGTGCGGAAGCCGTCGAAGAAGTGGACGAACGGCACGCGGCTCTCGAGCGTCGCGGCCTGTGCGACGAGCGCCAGGTCGTGGGCCTCCTGCACCGACCCGGACGACAGGAGGGCGAACCCGGTCTGGCGCACGGCCATCACGTCCGAGTGGTCACCGAAGATCGAGAGGGCCTGTGCGGCGAGCGCCCTCGCGGCAACGTGGAAGACGGTCGAGGTCAGCTCGCCGGCGATCTTGTACATGTTGGGGATCATCAGGAGCAGGCCCTGCGACGCGGTGAACGTCGTGCCCAGCGCCCCACCCTGGAGCGCCCCGTGCATCGCGCCGGCAGCCCCGCCCTCGCTCTGCATCTCGACGACCGTCGGCACGGTCCCCCACACGTTGGTCCGGTGGTGCGAGGCCCACTCGTCGGCCAGCTCGGCCATGGTCGAGGAGGGCGTGATGGGGTAGATGGCGCAGAGCTCGTTGAGCCGGAAGGCGACGTCGACCGCCGCCTCGTTGCCATCCACCGTGACGATCTGCACGGCAACCTTCCGGTCGACTGCTGTGGTGACCACGTCAGCCCCTTCCCACCGCGTCGGTGACCGCGCTGGTGACCGCGGTGGTCGTTCCTGATGTCGGCAGCGCTGTCGGCGCTGGTGTCGCCAGTGGTGTCGGCGCTGGTGTCGGGGCCGGGTCGAACTGGGACTCGGACACCATCTCGATCGCGTGGACCGGGCACTGCCGGTAGCAGGTGCCGCACCCCGTGCACTTGGCGTAGTTGAACTCGTACCGTTTGCCCTTGCCGAGCTTGATGATGGCGTCCTCCGGGCACGACCCGAAACAGCCGTCGCACTCGAAGCAGTTGCCGCACGAGAGGCAGCGCCCGGCCTCGAAGCCGGCCTCCTGCTCGGACAGCCCCGCGACGACCTCCTCGAACGCGCTGATGCGCGCCGCCGGGTCGAGCTCGGGCTGCTGTCGGCGGTCGTGGTCGCCGAAGTACCAGAGGTTGAGCCGGTCGGCGTGGATGATGTCGTGCTTCGGCGGCGTCGTGAACTCGGCCGACCGGAGCCAGGCGTCGATGCTGCGGGCGGCGCGCTTGCCGTGCCCGACGCCGATCGTCACGGTGCGCTGGCTCGGCACGGCGTCCCCGCCGGCGAAGATCCCGGGCGCGCCGGTCATCAGCGTCGCGGGGGTCACCTGGACGACGTCGTCGTCGAACTCGACGCCGGGGATGCTGCGGAGGAAGGCGGTGTCGCTCTCCTGCCCGAGGGCGAGGATGACGGTGTCGGCGGCGAGGGTCTCGTAGACGCCGGTGCCGCGCGGGCGGCCGTGCTCGTCGAGCTCCTGCACCTCGACGGTGAGCTGGTGCTCGCCCATGTCCTTGATGGTGCGCAGCCAGTTGATCCGAATGCCCTCCTCCTCCGCGTCGGCGGCCTCCTCCTCGTGGGCGGGCATCTGCTCGCGGGTGCGGCGGTAGACGATGACGGACTCGTCGGCGCCGAGGCGCCGGGCGACGCGGGCGGCGTCCATCGCGGTGTTGCCGCCGCCGTAGACGGCGACCGTGCCCGTCAACGGTTGCTGCTCACCGGTCTCCACGCCGCGGAGGAAGCTGACCGCGTCGAGGACCCGACCGGCATCCATGTTGGGGATGTCGACGCGCTTGGACAGGTGGGCCCCGACCGCGACGAAGACGGCCTCGAAGCCACCGTCGACCCGCTCGGCCTCGAGGTCGGTGACGAGATGGTTCTGCTCGAACGTCACCCCGAGGGCGACGAGGCGCTCGATCTCCGCGTCGAGGACGTGCCGGGGCAGCCGGTAGGCCGGGATGCCGTAGCGCATCATCCCGCCCGGCGCCGGCCCGCTGTCGCGAACGGTGACCTCGTGGCCGAGCCGGGCCAGGTGGTAGGCGGCGGAGAGGCCGCTCGGGCCGGAGCCGATGACGAGGACGCGGCGTCCGGTGTGCGTGGTCGGCTGCTCGAACTGCCAGCCGTGCTCGAGCGCAAGGTCGCCGAGGAACCGCTCGACCGCGTGGATCGACACCGCCCCGTCGAGCTCGACCCGGTTGCAGGCGGTCTCGCACGGGTGGTAGCAGACCCGACCGTGGATCGCCGGGAACGGGTTGTCGAGCGTCAGCTGGCGCCACGCGGCCTCGTGGTCGCCTTCCTTGACGTGCGCGAGCCAGGCCTGGATGTTCTCCCCGGCCGGACAGCCGGCGTTGCAGGGCGGTAAGAGGTCCAGATAGAGCGGGCGCTGCGACCGGACGGGGCCGGATCGGAGCCGTCCCAGCCCCAGGGGTGCCAGAGGGGTGAGGTCTCGTTGCTGGTCGGACACGCGCATCTCCAAGGTCCGTTGCCCGGACGGTTCGCGCGCCGGGACGAGGGGTACTACTTGCTGTAGTACTACCGTACTCCCGGCCTCCGCGGCCCGGGCCCCCACCGGCCGTCACCTTGGTCACGCCCCACCCCGCCACCCCCGCCGGTCACGAGCGTGCGGGGCGAGCCCAGCGGCATACGGCCTGCGGTGCTCGACGAGAAGCGGACACTTGGCCCGGGCCTGACCTCAGGGCGTCACCAGGACGTGTGGAGCGGCCGACCCTCGGCGTAGCCCGCCGTGCTCTGCAGCCCGACGACCGCCCGCTCGTGGAACTCCTCCAGGGTCCGCGCCCCGGCGTACGTGCACGAGGAGCGCAGCCCGGCGATGATCTCGTCGAGGACGTCCTCCACGCTGGGCCGGGCGGGGTCGACGTACATCCGCGCCGAGCTGATGCCCTCCTCGAAGAGGGCCTTGCGGGCCCGGTCGTAGGCCGAGTCGGCCGCGGTCCGGTTGAGCACCGCGCGCGACGACGCCATCCCGAACGACTCCTTGTAGGACCGACCGTCGTTGTCGGTGTAGAGGTCGCCCGGGGACTCCAGCGTCCCGGCGAACCACGAGCCGATCATGACGTTCGAGGCGCCGGCAGCGAGCGCCAGGGCGACGTCGCGCGGGTGGCGCACGCCACCGTCTGCCCAGACGTGCTTGCCGAGCTCCCTTGCCGCGATTGCACATTCGAGCACGGCGGAGAACTGCGGCCGGCCGACGGCGGTGCGCATCCGCGTGGTGCACATCGCGCCCGGACCGACACCGACCTTGACGATGTCGGCACCGGCCTCGATGAGCTCACGGGTCCCCTCGGCGGAGACGACGTTGCCGGCGACGACGGGGACCGAGGGGTCGAGGGCCCGCACCGCGCGGAGTGCGTCGATCATCTTGTCCTGGTGCCCGTGGGCGGTGTCGATGACGAGGACGTCGGCGCCGGCCTCGAGGATCTGCGCGGCCTTGGCCGCGACGTCGCCGTTGATCCCGATGGCGGCCGCGACGCGGAGCCGGCCCGCGCCGTCGAGTGCCGGCGAGTAGAGGCCGGAGCGCACGGCGCCCTCCTTGGTGAGGATCCCGACGAGCGTGCCGTCGGCGGCGACGACCGGTGCGACGCGACGCCGCTCCGCGGTGAGCCGCTCGAACGCCGCCCGCGCGTCGACGTCCTCGGGCAGCACGACCATCTCGCGGAACATGACGTCCTGCACCTGGGTGAACCGGTCGACGCCGGTCAGGTCCTTCTCGGTGACGATGCCGACGGGGCGGTTCCCCTCGATCACGACGGCAGCGCCGTGGGCCCGCTTGTGGAGCAGGACGAGCGCCTCGCCGGAGGTCATGTGGGGGTCGAGCGTGATCGCCGTGTCGTGGACGAGGTGGCGGCCCTTGACCCACTCGATGACGTCGCGCACGACGTCGGCCGGGATGTCCTGCGGGATCACCGCGATGCCGCCGCGGCGGGCGACCGTCTCGGCCATCCGCCGGCCCGCGATGGCGGTCATGTTCGCGACGACGATCGGGATCGTCGTCCCCGTCCCGTCGACCGTGGCGAGGTCGACGTCGAGGCGGCTGGTCACCGCGGAGCGGCTCGGCACCATGAAGACGTCGTCGTAGGTGAGGTCGAGCTGGGGGCGCAGGCCGTTGAGGAACTTCACCCCGTGAGCGTATGCCGCTGGGCTCGCTGCCGCTGTCCCGTGCCCTCCCGCTCGGGCCCCCTCCCACACGTCGAGTGTGCACTTCGTGCCGCTCCGGCGTGGGCACGAAGTGCACACTCGAGGAGGACTGCGTGGGCACGAAGTGCACACTCGAGGAGGACGGCGTCGGCACGAAGTGCACACTCGAGGAGGACGGCGTCGGCACGAAGTGCACACTCGACGAAGGGGTTCCCGCGGTTCCTCGGGGTCAGCCCTGACTGCACCCTGAGACCACCCCTCAGATCCCCCGTAAACGTGGTGACGGAGCGCCCCTGCCCTGCCTACCGTCGAACGAGGGGGCCGCACCAGGCGGCCACTGGTCCAGGGGGAAAGGCACTAGACCCATGACAGAAACACGCATCGGCGACGTGGGGAGGCTGGCCTGGCTGCCGGCGTCGCGCGTGACGAAATGGCTCGTCGTCGGCTTCTGGCTCGTCATCCTCGCGGTGTCGTTCGGGCCGGCAGGCCAGCTGCCGGGAGCACTCAACAACGACGCGGCGTCCTGGCTCCCGGAGAACGCCCAGTCCACCCGGGTGACCGAGGAGCTCGAGGCCTTCCAGAGCCGGAACGAGGCCCCGGCGGTCATCATCTACGAGCGTCCCGACGGAGTCACGGCGGCCGACCTCCACGCGGTCGCAGGACACGTCACGGCGTTCAACGCGATGGCCCCGGTCCAGAAGGACTCCGTCGGCCCGATCCCGTCAGAGGACGGCAAGGCGATCCAGGTCATCGTCCCGATGGACATCGGCGAGGACGGCTGGGAGAACCTCCCGGAGACCACCGATGAGCTGCGGTCCATCGCCGCCGACCGTCCCGCGGGGCTGACGATGCACGTCACCGGCCCGATCGGCTTCGGGGCCGACTCGTCCGAGGCGTTCTCGGGGATCGACGGCAAGCTGCTCTACGCCGCGATGGCCGTCGTCATCCTCATCCTGCTCGTCACCTACCGCAGCCCGATCCTCTGGCTCGTCCCGCTCATCTCGGCGGGCACGGCGCTCATGGTCGCCCAGGCGGTCATCTACTTCCTCGCGGACAGCGACACGCTGACCGTCAACGCGCAGAGCTCCGCGATCCTCACGGTCATCGTCTTCGGAGCGGGGACGGACTACGCGCTGCTGCTCGTCGCCCGTTATCGCGAGGAGCTGCGCCGGCACGAGGACCGGCACGAGGCGATGGCCTTCGCGCTGCACCGCGCCGGCCCCGCGATCGTCGCCTCGGGCGCGACCGTCATCGCGGGCATGCTGTGCCTGCTCGTCGCGACGATGAGCTCGACGAAGGGCCTCGGCCCGGTCGCCGCCATCGGCGTCGCGGTCGGCCTGCTCGTCATGCTCAGCCTGCTTCCGGCCCTGCTCGTCGTCCTCGGCCGGTGGATCTTCTGGCCGGTCCGGCCGACGTTCGGCTCGGTCGACCACACCCGCGACGGCGTCTGGGCCCGCATCGGTGCCCGCATCGCGCGCGCCCCGCGGCGCACGTGGATCGTGACGTCCGTCATCCTCGCCTTCGCGAGCCTCGGGGTGCTACAGCTCAACGCCACGGGTCTGCAGAACAAGGACGCCTTCTACACGACGCCGGAGTCGGTCGTCGGTGAGGAGGTCCTGGCTCGGCACTTCCCCGCCGGCTCGGGTTCGCCGGTCCTCGTCATCGCGAACACGTCAACGGCCGGCGCGGTGGCTGATCGGCTCGAGTCGGTCGAGGGCGTCAGCACGGTCGCGGAGCCGGTGGCCCGCAACGGCCGGTCGCTCATCCAGGCGACACTCTCCGATGCGCCTGACTCGGACGCGGCCGGAGTCACGGTCGACCGGATCCGCGACGCCATCCGTGCCGTGCCCGGGGCCGATGCGGTCGCCGGCGGTGACACGGCTTCGCGGGTCGACACGCTGCGAGCATCGGACGACGACAACCTGCGGACCATTCCGCTCATCCTGGGGGTCGTCCTCCTGATCCTCATCCTGCTGCTACGGGCCGTCACCGCACCCCTGCTGCTCATCGGCACGGTCGTGCTGTCGTTCGGCGCGGCGATGGGGATCAGTGCACTCGTCTTCCGGCACGTCTTCGGCTTCGCCGGTGCGGACCCGTCGCTGCCGCTGTTCGTCTTCGTGTTCCTCGTCGCCCTGGGCATCGACTACAACATCTTCCTGATGACCCGGGTGCACGAGGAGGCCAAGGAGATCGGCACCCGCCGTGGAGCCCTCGTCGGGCTCGCAGCGACGGGTGGGGTGATCACCAGTGCGGGGCTCGTGCTGGCCGGCACGTTCGCGGTCCTCGCCACGATGCCGGTGGTCGCCTTCGCCGAGGTGGGTTTCGCGGTCGCGCTCGGGGTCCTGATCGACACGCTCATCGTCCGGTCGGTCCTCGTCACCGCGCTCAACCTCGACGTCGCCGGGCGCATGTGGTGGCCGAACCGGCTCGCTCACCGGGACGCCGAGTTGGCGGCCGCGGCGGACGATGCGGAGCAGCAGGAGCAGGAGTCGCCACAGCTCGTGCCGGCAGGCTGAGACCCAGCCCGGCACCACGGGGCCCCTCGACCACGGTTTCGCGCTGAGTCGGTCCCCGCACGTTCTGCACACTCGACGGGGCGGCGGTGCGCGGCGGGTCCGTGACCTGACCGATCGAAAGAGCAGTTCGTCCCCTTGCCGACGGAGGGCCACCTTGGGGGCGACGGTGGGACGAACTGCTCTTTCGATTGATTTGGGGGGTGCTCTGTTTTGGGTGTGGCGGGCGCCGTACGGGAGCACCATGGGAGGAGGGGGCGAGGCGCGCCTCCACGACCCTTGGGGGACCACATGACTGACAAGGTCTGCTTCGACCGGATCCTGCCGCAGGACCTGATGCGCCCACACCGGCGCACCCGGGACCTCGAGGGCCGGGACCGCGCGATTTCGCCGATCGGCAAGTCGTGGATGAACGGCACGACGCTGCGGGTCCGCTTCCTCGGCGGCACGCCGGACCAGCAGGCGGTCGCGCGGGACCAGGCCGGCTGGTGGGCGCAGGCGTGCAACCTGCACTTCGACTTCGGCAACCACCCGCCCTCGGCCAGCGACCTGCGGATCTCCTTCGACCAGAACGACGGCGCCTGGTCCTACGTCGGCACCGACTGCACGGGCATCCCGTCGAACCAGCCGACGATGAACCTCGGCTTCCTCGACGGCGGGACGGCAGCGCACGAGTTCGGGCACGCGATCGGACTCGCGCACGAGCACTCGAACCCGGCCGGCGGGATCCAGTGGAACGAGCCGGTCGTCCTCGCCGCGCTGGCGGGGCCGCCGAACTTCTGGGACGAGGCGACGGTGCGGCACAACGTGTTCCGCAAGTACGCGCTCGACCAGATCAAGGGCACGGCCTTCGACCCCGACTCGATCATGCTCTATGCCTTCCCCGCGTCGTGGACCCTCAACGGGACGGGCACCCACTCCAACGAGGTGCTGTCCGGCCTCGACCGGCAGTTCGTCGCGGGGGCGACGATGTACCCCAAGCCCGGGCCGGTGGTCGGCGACGCGGTGACCCTGCCGCTCGACGGGACGAAGGTCAACGCCGACATCGGCAAGGGCGGCGAGGAGGACCTCTTCACCTTCGTCGTCGAGAGCGACGGCGTCTACGAGGTGAAGACGAGCGGGTCGACCGACGTCTACCTCAAGCTCTTCGGTCCGGACCAGGACACGGCGCTCATTGCCGAGGACGACGACAGCGGCTACGGCCTCAACGCCCGGATCCGACGGGGCCTCGTGCCCGGCCGGTACTGGGCGCAGGTGCGCCACTGGAACGTCGAGTCCGGCACGGGGAAGTACTCGATCAGCGCTCGACCCCGCTGAGTCGCGGAGGGGCGAAGCCAGCTCCGCTGGGAGGTTGCGTATGCCGCTGGGCCAGCTCAGCGGCATACGACTGCTTCCGCTGTGGGCTGAGTCCGTTGACGTGGCCGCCTTGCGGAGTAATGATGATTACATGATTACCGAGCAAGCAAATGAGCGTGTGCGGGGTTGGTTCACCGGCCGCCTGCCCCAGGAGTGGCAGCAGGCGGCACCCGACATCACCGTCGACCGGGAGGAGATCACGGTCGCCCTGACGATCGACGACGTCGACCTGCCCGACGGCTCGAGCGACGCCGAGCGCGCCGAAGCGAGGGCCGGGCGGGCCAAGGCATTCCGGGAAGACACGCGCGGACGCCGGATCGAGATCGCCCGCGAGGCCGAGCACCGGTTCGACCGCAAGGTGTCCTGGGCGGTGCGGGTCGGCGACCGGACCGAGCTGTTCACCCACGTGGCCGCGCCTGCGATGACGCGACTGCGCCAACGCGAGCGGCTGGTCCTCGACACCCTGGTCGATGCGGGTGTGGCGCGGTCGCGGGCCGACGCGCTGGCGTGGTGCGTCCGGCTCGTCGGGCAGCACGAGTCGGACTGGCTCGGCGAGCTGCGCGAGGCGATGACGCACGTCGAGGACGTGCGCCGGAAGGGGCCGGCCGCCTGAGGGTGGACGGCGGGTACGGCGGCTTCGGGCTCAGCCCTGGTGGTGGTCGCCGTCGTGCTGGTCCTGCTGCCCGGCCTCGTCGCCAGCGCCCTCGGGTGCGGTCTGGACGGCGGAGATCTCGAACTCCAGGGTGATCCGCTCGGAGACGAGGACGCCACCCTTGTCGAGCGGCATGTTCCACTCGAGGCCGTAGTCGCGACGGTTGATGCGACGCGTGCCCTCGAAGCCGGCCCGGAGCGCACCGAACGCGTCGGTCTGCACGCCGAGCAGCTCGATCGGGATCGTCACCGGCTTGGTGATGTCGCGGATCGTCAGGTGCCCGGAGACGACGTAGGCGCCGTCACCGACCTCCTCGATCTGGGTGCTCTCGAAGGTGATGTCCGGGAACCTCTCCACGTCGAAGAAGTCCGCGCTGCGCAGGTGGTTGTCCCGGTCGTTGTTGCGGGTGTCGACGCTCGCCGCCTTGAGGATGACGCGGGCGTTCGACTTGGACATGTCGTCCAGGTCGGCGTGGAAGTAGCCCTGGACGTCGTTGAACGAGCCACGAACGGTGGTCACCATGGCGTGCCGCGCGGAGAAGCCGATGCGCGTGTGAGCGGGGTCGAGCTCCCAGTCACCGCTCAGGGTCGAGTCGTCGGCCATGCGGTCTCCTGTGTGTCGTGTCGTGGTTCGCGTTGAGGTCTCGCGTGATGATTCGCGTTGAGGTTTCGCGTGATGGAGCGTGGGTCAAACGAAGTTGAAGGTTTCATGGCGGAGCCGGTACTCGCAAGTTGGCGCCACGTAGTGGTATCGGTACCCACCCTGACCCACTCATCCTCAACCTCATCCTCAACGGGCCGGGCGAGGTCGTCTGGCGCTGCGGAAATTCCTTCCTGAAGAACCCCCGGTGGGGAGTTTCGGACCCTAGAGTGCGAGCACCCCCAACGAGTTTCCGGAGGCTCTTCCATGCGCTCGAATCGCGCCCTTGCCGTGACGGCTACCGCCGCACTGGCACTATCCCTGGGAATGGCGGCTTCCTCAGCCGCCCAGCCCGAAGCCAACACCCGTCAATCCGCGCCGGAGGTCGACAGCAGCTATGCGCTCGTCCGGCTGGCGAGCGAGCCGCTCGCCACCAACCCGCGCACCGCGCCCGCCAAGGGCAAGAAGATCGGCTTCGCCAACCAGTCGGTCAAGGCCGAGCGCGACCGCATCAGGGCTGAGCAGGCCGCCTTCAAGGCCTGGCTGCGCGTCAACGCCCCCGGGGCGAGGGTCACCAAGCAGTTCGACGTGGCGGTCAACGCCGTCGGGGTCCAGCTGAACGGCACCTCCCTCAGCACGGTCCGCTCGGCGCCCGGCGTCACCTACGCCGAGCTCCAGGGCGTCTTCACCCCGTTGGCTCACGAGGACCCAGACCTCGAGCTCGTCGACGCCTTCGAAGGTTGGAACGCCGTCGGCGGCGCCGCGGAGGCCGGGAAGGGCGTCAAGGTCGCCATCATCGACAGCGGCATCGACGTCACGCACCCCTGCTTCGACGACACCGGCTACCCCGCGGTCACGCCGATCGGCGACGCGAAGTACACGAACAACAAGGTGATCGTCTCGCGCACCTACGGCAACAAGGTGGCCAAGAACGGCTTCGACGGCCAGGACCTCAACGGGCACGGCACCCACGTCGCCGGGACCGTGGCGTGCAACCCGCACACCACTGCCATCGTCGACAGCACCGTCATTCCGTACGCCCCGTCCGGCGTCGCTCCCGCCGCGACCCTCGGGTCCTACAACGTCTTCCCGGGCACTGCGGGCTCGGCGCGCTCCGAGGACATCCTCGAGGCGATGCAGGACGCCTACGTCGACGGGTTCGACGTCGCGAACATGAGCCTCGGTGGTGCCCGGAACGACGGCGGTGGCGCCTTCCTCCTCGACAACGCCGTCGACAACCTCGACAAGGCCAACATGGTGGTCGCGGTGGCTGCCGGCAACGAGGGTCCCGGCTACTGGACCGTGCACTATCCCGGTGCGGCCCCGCGGGCGCTCACTGCTGGTGCGAGCACCGTCGGGCACGCGCTGGTCAACACGGTCACCGTGGCGGGCACGGACCACGACGTCGTCGTCGGTGACTTCGGGAAGCTGACCGAGGACATCACGGCGCCGCTGGCGGTCGCCAAGGACGCAGCCTCCGGGCACCCCCTCGGGCTCTCCCTCGCCTGCAACGGGTCGCCGCTGCCCGACCTGACGGGCAAGATCGCTGTCATCGGACGCAACGTCTGCACCTTCCAGGAGAAGATCGACAACGTCACGGCCGCCGGGGCGGTGGCCGCCATCGTCGTCAACCGCGAGGACGCCCTCCTCACCATGGCCGGCGACCAGACCGGAGTCGTCTCGGTGATGGTCACCAAGTCCGACGGCGCCCAGATCATGGAGCACGACGGTCAGGACGCGACGATCAACGCCGACATGCTCTACAAGTCGATCCCCGAGGCGACCAACCGGATGGCCTCCTTCTCCAGCCAGGGCCCGACGCACGGTGACCTGCTCATCAAGCCGGACGTCGTCGCTCCCGGCGCCGACGTGCTCAGCGCCCAGCCTGCCTGGGCCTGCGGCACCCCGCCGTGCTGGGCGATCTTCGGCGGCACGTCGATGGCCACGCCGCACCTGGCCGGCATCGCCGCCGTCGTCCGCGGCGACCACCCGACCTGGAGCGCCGCCGAGGTCCGCAGCGCCGTCGTCAACACGGCCAAGCAGGGCGTGCTCCGTGACGCCCTCACCGACACGGTGACCAACGACGCCCTCAAGGTCGGCGCCGGCCTGGCCGACACGGACGCGGCAGTGGCCAGCCAGGTGGCGCTCGACCCGGTCAGCGTGTCCTTCGGAGCGATCGCCAGCGGCTCCGGCCGCAGCGTCTCGAAGTCGGTGGTCCTGACCAACACGAGCTCGGCCTCGATCTCGGTCGATGTCGCGATCACCAACAACCCGGCCGCTGGGGTGAGCTACTCGGTGTCCGGCGGTGCTGCGTCGCTGGCGGCTGGTGCGAGCACCACGGTGACGGTGACGGCCACCTCGGCCAAGGGTGCAGCTGACGACTTCTACCAGGCCCAGCTCGACGTCTCGGTCGGCGGCACCGTCATCTCCCACGGCATGCTCTTCACCATCGTGGGCAGCGGCGTCGCGGCACCCGGCCAGCACCAGGTCCCGCCCGGCCTGAGCTGATCGGTGAGGTCGCACTGACGTCAGTGACTGACGTCAGTTACGGTGGCCGGCTCGCCCTCGGGTGAGCCGGCCACCGTCGCGTTCTTGGGGACCCCTCGCCCCCGCTGAAGCGGGGAGACGGTCGTGTATAGTTGGCGACGCCCGGAGCGATCCGGGTATCTGTTTGCGCAGGCTTCGGATTGGTGCGCAGACCCGGCCAGGTAGCTCAGTTGGTACGAGCGTCCGACTGAAAATCGGAAGGTCGGCGGTTCGACCCCGCCCCTGGCCACCACCCAAAACCGCACGTCAGAGGCCCCTGACCTGCGGTTTTCTCGTTTCTGCGCTCCTTTCGCGCCGGTCTTATGGGCCGGGACGTCTGACCGCGGGTGACCGCGACACGCCGAGGATCGCCGGGAGTTATCGCACGAGTTGTCGCACGACATCTCGATATCAAGACAATTGGCGACTGGGCGCAGCCAGCATTCGCACGCGGAGCAGCGTCGCACAGAACACCCGACTGGGGGGCTGGGCGGTCGTGGTACCGACCGTGTCCCAAGCCCTGCACTGCAAAGCGTGGTGTTGGCCCCGTTGACGATGCTGGCTGGAACGGTCCGTCTTCGAGGCTGTTGCCAGCTGTTTGCGGACTGGTTGGGTCTACTCGCGGGGACACACTGGGCGCGCCCAGCGCCATAGCGACCACATTCGGCTCACGCCCCGGTCCTACGAGACCGTCGGTTGACTACTACTCTTGCCGAACACAGTTGGTAGTACCTTCTCGGGGGGCGCAATGGCACGATCTCATGCAGTCAGGCAAGTGTTCCGACCTCACGAGGTCCGGAACCGCGTCTTGGAGGTCAAGTCTCGTTCGGGCCGAAATCCCACGCGCCGAGCCGTGAGCTTCCTACTGGCCACGGTTGAGTCGACCGAGAGGCTCCGCGCCCTGGCGAAGGATGCCCTGTTCCAAGAAGACCACGTCCTGATCCCCATCGAGGATGTCGATCCGACCGTCGCGGACTTTGCCCGCTCAATGATCCTGTTTGCCGGAGCGGGAATTGACGCGACCATGAAGCAACTAGTCCGCGATTGCATACGACATGCGGTGGACAACAACGCGAGCGCCGCCGCAGCGTTCCAGAAGCACGTCGAGAAGTCCCTGCAACGAGATGGCACCATCTCCGCGAGGGCCCTATGCTCGGCCAACCCGCGGGAGCATCTTATAGATCAGTATGTAGGTGAGCTCACTGGCGGCAGCTTCCAGTCGTTTCAACAGATTGCAAAGGCTGCTGCCGCGCTGGGCGTCGGGGCCGTGTCGAAACGGAAGGAAACCTTCGATCGGCTCTTCATGGAGCGGAACTTCATAGCGCACGAATTGGATCTTCTGGATCCAGAAGTTCACGGGATGAATCGTCGCGCTAGGTCCGTTCAAGACGCGTGGGGGATGGCCGAGGACGCGTACGCCGCGACTCTGGACGTCATTGAACATGTCGGCGATCGATTCGCCTGACGTCCGTCAGCGTACTCCGTTTGGTTGGTGACGGGAGGCCCGAGGGACGCCGATGGCGTCTGCCCCACACCCATGCCGAATCACCGACCCAGCGCTCGCAAACGACGGCCCATGGATCGGATACGCGCAGCGAGGCACCACCGGCAGGCGGACCCGCGCTCGCACAGGTCCTGCTGCGGCAGACGCTTCCGGGGTCTTCGGATCTGAGCGTGGGCCAGGCGGAACGCGACACGCCGCCCCACGGGTTGGTCTTGCCCATCTCCCAGTCGACGTCACCGAGGCTCGAGTGAGCATGGTCATCTTCTTGTCGAAGTTGTCGTGCTCGATGCGCTGGCGATGATGTCCTTGCCGAGTCGGGCGACGGAAGCCACGCCGACCATAAGGTCGTAGTGCCGACTATTGCAGAGTTTGGAGACATGACGGCGCATGGAGAAGGGCGAACGCCTCGGTATGGCCGCTGTGATGCCCCGTTGCCGTAGTGCTCGAACGTACCCGCGCGGCACGGGTCGAGCCCGGCGTGCTCGAAAGGGGCGAGAACTGCTCGTCCTGCTTGAGCAAGCCGGTTCAGTGCCGACGCCGGTGTGGACTTGGTCCCGCTCCCGCTCTGAACGGATGGATTACTCGGTTCTGCCGCGGATTGTCCGCATTGGTCGCTATGGTCGGGACGAACAGGGGGATGGATTGAAACTCGAGGACATCGCGTCGGGCGCCCACATCGAGGGCCTCGCCCCGACGACTGCTGCTGTACTGGCCGTGCAGTGGCATGGTGAGGACGCTTTGGAAGTGACGTACAAGGCAGCGAGCGGGCTCCTGGGGCAGCGGGTCGTTTACCGCTCTGATGAGCCCACCCTCAAACCGGCAAACGTCGGCGGTCGGCCCTTTGATGCATCTTCCGCGGACTTCAAGCTGGCGGCCGAGGCTCAGCGCATCAAGCTAGCCGGGCTGTTCGACCCCATGCTGGCCGTGACCACCAGTGATGTTCAGCCGCTGCCACATCAGATCCGTGCCGTCTACGGAGAGTTGCTTCCACGCACACCGTTGCGCTTTCTGCTGGCCGACGACCCCGGCGCGGGCAAGACGATCATGGCGGGGCTCTACATCAAGGAGCTCTTGCTCCGCAACGATGTCCAGCGTTGCCTGATCGTGGCTCCCGGTGGTCTCGTGGAGCAGTGGCAGGACGAGCTCTTCTTCAAGTTCGGACTGCGGTTTGACATTCTGACCAACCAACTCGTCGACGCGAGCATCGCCGACGCGGTCTTCCAAACCCACCCGCTTCTCATCACTCGGATGGACCAGCTGGCCCGCAATGACGACCTGAAGCGGCAGTTGGGGGATTCCGAGTGGGACCTCGTGGTGGTGGACGAGGCCCACAGGATGGGAGCGCACTACTTCTCCGGCAAACTGGAGAAGACCAAGCGGTTCCAGCTCGGCGAGCTGCTCGGCCGCGTCACCCGCCATCTGCTGCTGATGACCGCCACACCACATTCGGGCAAGGAGGAGGACTTCCAACTCTTCCTCACACTCTTGGATAGGGACCGCTACGAGGGGAGGTTCACCAAGGGCGTCCACGCGGCCGACACCAGCGGAATCATGCGCCGGATGGTCAAGGAGGACCTGCTCACGTTCGAGGGCAAACCCCTTTTCCCAGAGCGCGTGGCCCAGACGGTGCCCTACGAACTCACCGAGCTCGAGGAGGAGCTGTACGAGCGGGTCACCGAGTATGTGCGCGAGGGCATGAATCGCGCACAGAACCTCGACGGCAAGCGACGCAACACGGTTGGTTTCGCCCTCACCGTGCTTCAACGCCGGCTGGCCTCGAGTCCGGAGGCGATCTATCGCTCCTTGGTTCGCAGGGCCGAGAGGCTGGAACGCCACAAGCAGGCCATCCTGTCCGGCGAGGTCACCGCAATCGCGGCGATCAGGCCGGACTCCACTGTCCCCGACGACCCCGACGAGTACTCGGCGGAGGAGATCGAGGAGATTGAAGAGGAGCTCGTCGACTCAGCGACCGCAGCGCGGACAGTCGCTGAGCTCGACACCGAGCTCAAGGAGATTGCTGCGCTGGTTGTCTCCGCCAAGCGCGTCCGCGATAGCGGCCAGGACCGCAAGTGGGTCGAGCTGCGGACCATCCTCGAGGACAACACCCTCGAGCCGACGTCCGCCGACGGCGCTCCCCGCAAGCTCATCATCTTCACGGAGCACCGCGACACGCTCGACTACCTCACCACACGGATCCGCTCCCTTCTGGGCAAGCCGTTCGCCGTCCAAGCCATCCATGGTGGCGTGCGGCGCGGGGAGCGTCGCCAGGTTACTGAAGAGTTCACGAAGAACCCTGAAGTGCGTGTGCTCCTTGCCACGGACGCGGCCGGGGAGGGTCTCAACCTCCAGGTCGCCCATCTCATGGTCAACTACGACCTGCCCTGGAATCCAAACCGCATCGAGCAGCGCTTCGGCCGGATCCACCGGATCGGTCAGACAGAGGTGTGTCGGCTGTGGAACATCGTCGCGAGCAACACCCGAGAGGGCGCGGTCTTCACCCGGCTCCTGGAGAAGATCGAAGAACAGCGCAAGGCGTATGGCGGGAAGGTCTTCGACGTCCTCGGCCACGCCTTCGACGAGACCCCTCTGCGCGATCTGCTGCTTGAAGCGATCCGCTATGGCGATCAGCCCGAGGTGCGCGCAAGGATGCACCGGGTCATCGACGCCAGCGTCGCTGAGGGGCTTAAGGAACTGCTCGAGGAGCGTGCGCTCGCCAACGAGACGCTCGCCGAGGCGGACCTCGCCGTGCTGCGCCGCCGCATGGACGAAGCCCGGGCTCGGCGCCTGCAACCGCACTACATCGAAGGCGCCTTCCGGGAGGCGTTCAAGCGGCTCGGAGGCAGGCTGGGTCGCCGGGAGCAGGGGCGTTTCGAGATCGGCAACGTTCCCGTGCGGCTCCGCACGAGCCGCCACCAACCCATCGCAACCCGCTACGAGCGAGTGGCCTTCGATCTGGCTCACGTCGAGCCTGACGATCTGACGCGTGCCGACCTCATCGCCCCGGGACACCCGTTACATGACGCCGTGATCGACGAGGCGATCTCTCGATGGGGTGGCAGTCTGGAGCGAGGCACGGTCCTCGTCTCCGCGACCATCGAGACGCCTCAGGTCTTGGTGGGCGTGACGCAGGAAGTCGTCGACGGGACCGGTGCGTCGATCGCCCGCCGCTTCGGCTATGCATTCGTAAGCGAATCCGGCGAGGTCAGTCCGGCGGGTCCGGCCCCCTATCTCGACATGGTCGAGGCACCAAGCGTCCAGGCAGCGGCGGCTGCGCGGGCCCTCCCTTGGTTGGCAGCTGCAGAGGCGAGAGCGACGAGCTGGATCATTGCCAAGCAGCTTCCGGACTTCTTGGATGAGGTCCGAGTGCGGCGAGCGGCGGAGGTCCGTCGCACCAGAGAGCAGGTGTCGCTGCGCCTCAATACCGAGGTCAACCGACTGTTCGCTGACTCGATCGTGGCGTCTGATGCCGAGGCGCACCGCCAGAAGGTGAAGGAGAGCTCTGAGAGCCTCTCGAGGAAGGCCGCCGAGCTCGAGATCCGGCTGGACACACGGTTGGCCGAATTAGCCCTCCAGGAGTCGCTGTCCACGCGCCCGCCCCAGGTGGTCGCGTCGGCGCTGGTCCTCCCGGTGTCCCACGTCGAGGAGGATCTTCCCAGCGACGCTCCGGCACATGCTGTGGAAACCAAGGAGGTCGAGCGGCGAGGAGTCGATCTCGTCCTGGCGACGGAGCGCGCGCTGGGGCGGCGACCGCTGGAGCAGGCCTTCAACAATCCCGGCTTCGACGTTCTCTCCGAGTCGCCCGACGGGTTGCCGCTGCGGATCGAGGTGAAGGCACGGCTCGCCGGCGCCGAGGACTACTTCGTCACGCACAACGAAGTGATCACAGGCAAGAACGCCGTCCCCCGCTACCGTCTCGCGCTCGTCCGGGTGGATCCCGCGGGTCGACAGCATGACCAGGTGCGCTACATCGGCGACCCGTTCGCCAACGTCGAGCTGGGCGACTTCGATGCGATGGGCGTGCGCGGCGACTGGGCCAAGTCCTGGAACAAGGCTCAGGAGCCCTTCTGATGACCGTATGCCGCCCGCCTCGCCCGGCTTGTTCCCGTCCTCTCGTGCCCGGTTAGGTTGGGCTCGACGCCGCCCGCAGTCGTGGGCCCCTCAAGTCCCTAGCCAGTACCTGAAGAACGAGGAAATTAATGTCCACCGCGCCGAAGCGCAAGCTCATCGAGGTCGCCCTGCCGCTCGAGGCGATCAACCGCGAGTCTGCGCGGGAGAAGTCGATCCGCCACGGTCACCCGTCGACGCTGCACCTGTGGTGGGCCAGGCGGCCGCTGGCAGCGGCGCGGGCGGTGCTCTTCGCGCAGCTCGTTGACGACCCCTCCAGTCATCCTGAGCAGTTCCCCACGGAGGAAGCCCAGAGGGCCGAACGCGAACGGCTGCACGGCATCATCAGGCGTCTGGTGGTCTGGGAGAACGTCCGCGACGAGCGCCTTTTGGCCGAGGCGCGGGTGGAGATCCTGAGATCGACCGACGGCAACCCTCCTCGCATCCTCGACCCCTTCGCAGGCGGCGGAACCATCCCCTTGGAGGCGCAGCGTCTCGGCTTGGAGGCACACGCGTCAGACCTCAATCCCGTGGCGGTTCTGATCAACAAGGCCCTCATCGAGATCCCGCCCAAGTTTCGCGACCAGCCCCCCGTGTTTCCGGGGCTGGCCGAGTCCCAGACCATCGCGTGGAAGGGCGCCCAAGGTTTGGCTGCGGATGTTCGTGCTTACGGGCAGTGGATGCGGGACGAAGCCGAGCGCAAGATCGGTCATCTGTACCCCAAGGCGACGCTCCCTGACGGCTCCAAGGCGACCGTAATCGCCTGGATCTGGGCGCGGACTGTTACTTGCCCGAACCCCGCCTGCGGGATCGAGATGCCACTGGTGCGGTCTTGGTGGCTAGGCAAGAAGAAGGGCAAGGAGGCCTACATCGTTCCCGAGGTCGTTGCCGACAGCACCCACGCAAGTGGGTTCCGCGTTATTTTTGGGATAGCGAACGACAGTGCCAAGGGGCCCAGCCCGGATATGGACGGCACTATCGGTCGCAACGGCGCCTTCTGTGTAGCGTGCGAGTCGTCGGCGGCTCTGGACTACGTAAGGGGCGAAGGAAAGTCCAAGCGTATTGGAACTACATTGATGGCAGTGGTGGCTGAGGGGGACCGGCGCCGGCTCTATCTTCCTCCGACCGAGCAGCATCTTTACGCGGCCCAATGCGATTTGCCCAAGGATCTCCCAGAAGGAGAATTGCCTCGACAGGCCCTCGGATTTCGCGTGCAAGGTTACGGAATGAACAAGTATGTCGACCTGTTCACGAGTCGGCAACTAGCTCTGATGGCCATGCTGAGCAACCTTGTGGGCGAAGTGAGGCAGCGGGTGTTCAGCGACGCACTTTCGCTAGGGGCCCCTCCGGGCGAGCGGCTCGAAGAGGGTGGAAGGGGTGCTGCCGCATACGCGGATGCGGTTGCAACTTACCTTGGCTTCGGAGTATCCAAGGCCTCGGACTACCACAATTCGCTTTGCGCTTGGCGTTCCGACGTCAAGAACGAAGGTGTGGGTCATCTATTCTCACGCCAAGCGATACCGATGGTGTGGGATTACTGCGAGGCGAACCCTATGTCCGACTCGTCTGGCAACATTAGGGACCAATTCGTGTGGATCAGCAAAGCGCTAACGGGCATCTCTGCCTGGCGGCCAGGAACGGTCGGCCAAGCCGATGCCGCTACCCGTGACTATGACGGGTTCGTGATTAGCACCGATCCCCCCTACTACGACAACATCCAGTACTCCGACCTCTCTGACTTCTTCTATGTGTGGCTCCGTCGTAGTCTGCGCGATGAGCACCCTCACCTGCTCTCGACTCTTCTCGTCCCGAAGGCTGAGGAACTTGTTGCCAATCCGTTCCGGCATAATGGTCGTCAAGGAGCCAAGAATTTCTTTGAATTGGGCTTTCGCGAGGTCTTTCGTCGAGCGCGTAGTGCTGCGAATGTGTCCTACCCCATCACCGTCTGGTATGCCTTCAAGCAGTCGCAGACTGATGGCGACGAGAACGCGTCCACCGGCTGGGAGACTCTCTTGGAGGGCCTCATTCGGTCAGGTTGGCGCATAACGGGCACTTGGCCGAACCGGAGCGAGATGGGAAATCGCGTGCGGGGATTATCGTCTAATGCCCTCACTTCTTCTATCATCCTCGCTCTCCGACCCCGACCCGAGGACGCGGTCGTGGTAGACCGCCGTGGCTTCATCGCCGCGCTGCGCTCAGAGCTCCCTGACGCTCTCCGGGAGTTGCAGCAGGGCGCCATTGCACCAGTCGACCTCCCCCAGGCGGCGATTGGGCCAGGAATGGCGGTCTTCAGTCGGTACGCCTCAGTTCTGGAGTCGGACGGCACGGCGATGACCGTCCGCTCGGCCTTAGCGCGGATCAACGAGATCCTCGACCAGGTGCTCAACGAGCAGGAGGGCGACTTCGACTCGGCCACCCGCTTCGCCATCGCGTGGTACCGCCAGCACGGCTACGGCACGGGCAAGTTCGGCGACGCCGACAACCTCGCGCGCGCACGGAACACGGCCGTCGACACGATGGACCGCGACGGCATCCTCATCTCCAGGGCCGGCAAGGTGGGGCTCATCAAGCCAGCTGAATTGTCGACCGACTACGACGTTCTGGCGGACCTTCAGACGAGCGCGTGGGAGGCGCTCCACCATCTCATCCGAATCCTCGAGTCGGAAGGCATCGCCGCGGCGGGTCAGTTCCTCGCTGCCGCGGCGAGCCGCCCTGACGGTGCTATTGAGGGCGATCTGGTCAAGGAGTTGGCGTTCCTCCTCTTCCGTGTCGCCGAGACCAACGGCTGGACGAAGGATGCGATCTCCTTCAACACCCTGGCCACGTCGTGGCCGGAGATCGTGGACGCCTCCCGCGCTACGTCCGCAGCCACGTCCACCCAGTCCGCCTTTGACTTCGAAGAGGATGCCTGATGTCGCTGAAAGCCCACGAGTACCAGCTGCGGAAGATCTTCTCCAGCGACTTCGACTTCCTCATCCCCCACTACCAACGGCCCTACGCCTGGGAGACCGAGCAGGCGTTGCAGTTGCTGGATGACCTTGAGGATGCGCTCGAGCGCGACCTTCAGGACCCGTACTTTCTGGGCTCGCTCGTTCTCGTCAAGCCGGACGACTCCGACCCGGCCGCGGACGTCATCGACGGCCAGCAACGCCTGACCACGCTGAGCATCCTCTTCAGCGTCCTGAGGGATCTATCCGCCGATGCAGACACGGAGAAGGTACTGGCTGACATGGTGCTCGAGCCGGGGGTGGCCTTGGACGGCATCCTGCCGAAGCCACGCCTCAAACTTCGCCGTCAGGATGCGGCCTTCTTCGAGAAGTACGTGCAGACGCAAGGCAAGCTTAAGGAGCTCATGGCGCTGACAGATCAAGCTCTGGGCACCGACAGCCAACGAGCCATCCGCGACAACACCAATGCCCTTTGGGGGCGCCTTTCCTCCTGGACCGACGCTCGACGGAACGAGTTGGCCAGCCTCGCGAGGGTGCGCACCATGCTCGTCGCCGTGACCACGCCCAACATCACGAGCGCACACCGGATCTTCAGCGTCATGAACGCCCGCGGCCTCGATCTCACGCCCGCGGACGTGTTCAAAGCTCAGGTCGTGGGCAAGATCAAAGCGGGAGCACAGGAGACCTACGCCAAGGTCTGGGAGGACGCGGAGCAGGACCTGGGCCGCACCGACTTCGCGGACCTCTTCCTGCACCTGCGCATGATCGTCTCGAAGGTCCGCGGCCAGCGGGAGCTGCTCATCGAGTTCCCTCAACAGGTTCTCCAGGACTACCTCGAGGCCGACCGAGCCGCCGAATTCATCGACGAACTATTGCTGCCGTACTCGCAAGCCTATGGACACCTTCTCAGCCAGGACTACGACGAGACCGATCCGCAGTGGAGGCGCGTCAACGGCTGGCTCAAGCGCCTGACCCAGCTCGACAACAACGACTGGCGTCCCCCAGCGCTCTGGGCCTTGCGGAACCACGCCGACGACCCGGGGTTCCTCGACCAGTTCCTGTCGAAACTGGAGCTACTTGCAGCCAGCATGCTGATCCGGCGCAGCTACACGACCCCGCGAGTGACACGCTACGCCGAGCTCCTGAAGCAGTTGGACGACGAGGCGCTCGGCCTCGACGCCCCTGCGTTCGACCTCACGCAGGAGGAGCTCTCGGCGACGCTTGACCGGCTCGACGACGAGCTGTACCTCGTTCGTCCGGTGCGCAAGTACGTGCTGCTGCGGCTGGACGAGCTTCTCGCCAATCAACCTGGAGTGACCTACGACCACAAGATCATCAGCGTCGAGCACGTACTGCCACAGAGCCCCAGAGACGACAGCGAGTGGGTCAAGAACTTCACGAAGGACGAGCGCGACCGCTGGACGCACAGGCTGGGGAACCTGTTGCTCCTGAATCGTGCTCGGAACAGCGCGGCCCAGAACTATGACTTCCAGACCAAGAAGGCGAAGTACTTCACCACGAGCAGCGGATCGGCGGCGTTCGCCCTGACGACTCAGGTCCTGACGCACGATGAATGGACGCCGGCTGTGATCGAGGCACGACAGAAGAGCCTCGTCGCCTTGCTGGCCAAAGCCTGGAGGTTGAACTGACATGGCGCTGTCCAACAGGGACCGAGTGGGCCAGCTCTTCGCCGTGATCGCGCCGCCGCTCGAGCACTTCATCGCCTCGACCATCGAGCCCCACCTGCAGGCGGGGACGGCATGGACACGGATCGTCTCGGTCGTAGAGGGTGACAACGGGAAAGACATCCATGCGGGCGACCCAGCCGTGCAGCTCAAGCTCCTCTCCCAGAACTACACGGGCCGCTTTAAGAGAGGCTGGTTCCCGTTCAAGGGCATCCTGACCCGGACGCACGAGGCCTACGCGGGCGAGCTCCTCCAGGTCCGGAACGACTGGGCTCACCTCAAGTCCTTCTCGGACGATGACGCCTACCGCGCTCTGGATACCGCCGAACGCCTGATGAACGCGATCAGCGCCGGAGACGCCGCGATGGCCTTGGAGAAGCTGCGACTCGACCTGCGTCGGGTGACTGCGGCCAAGCAGGATCGTCGGGCGATCAGGGAGGACGTGGACAATCCCGCGTCACCTGGCGTCAAGCCGTGGCGTGAGGTGCTCCAGCCCCACGAGGATGTCGCCCGCGGCAACTTCCAGGCAGCCGAGTTTGCTGCAGACCTCTATAAGGTGGCGGTCGCCAAAGAGGCTGCCAGGGACTACTCCGATCCCGTTGAGTTCTTCTCGCGGACCTACCTCACCGCGGGCTTGCGTGACCTCATCTCCGGAGCCGTGCGCCGTCTGGCCGGTGACGACAACGCCTCCCCGGTCATTAACCTCCAGACGAACTTCGGGGGCGGCAAGACTCACTCCATGCTCTCGCTCTGGCACGTCGCCGGTCGCCTCCCGTTGGCGGACTTCCCGCAAGAGACTCAGGAACTCTTGGCCGCAAGCGGGTACAACGGGCTTCCGGAGCAGGTCCGCCGCGCTGCCATCGTGGGCAACCACACCGCGCCCTCGGGCCTCCCCAAGCCCGATGGCACCCAGGTCAACACTCTGTGGGGAGAGCTTGCTTGGCAGCTGGGCGGTCCGGAGGCGTACGCCATCGTCGCCAAGGCGGATGCTGACCGCACACCGCCCGGGCAGGCCCTTCACACGCTGCTGGAGAAGTACGCACCCGCCGTGATCCTGATCGACGAGTGGGTCGCGTACGCGCGCAGCCTCTTCGGACGAGCGGACCTGGCCGGAGGCACGTTCGACGACCAGTTCACCTTCGCCCAGTCGCTCACGGAGGCCGCGAAGGGAACCTCCGGGATCCTCCTCGCCATCTCCATCCCCGCGTCGGAGAGCGGCGACGACTCGAAGCCCGTCCCCGGAAATGCCGAGGAAGTCGGAGGCACGCACGGGCTGGAAGCGCTGAAGCGCCTGCAGAACGTCGTCCGCCGAGTCGCCGACCAATGGAGGCCAGCGTCCTCTGACGAGGCGTACCACATCGTGCGCCAGCGCCTCTTCACGACTCCGGACGCCGCTGCCCTGGCCTCTATCAATGCGACCGCACGGGCGTTCGTCGACTACTACCGCAAGCACGCAGACGACTTCCCCAAGGAAGCGCGCGACACGGCATATGAGGAACGCATCAAGCGGACCTACCCCATCCACCCAGAGCTCTTCGATCGGCTCTATGAGGACTGGTCCAGCCTGGAGCGCTTCCAGCGCACCCGTGGCGTACTCCGACTAATGAATCAGATCATCCACGCCCTCTGGGAAGGCGAGGACCAGGCGCCGCTCATCATGCCGGGCTCCATCCCGCTCAGCGTCTCCGACGTCAACACAGAACTCACCCAGTACCTTCAAGACCAGTGGAAGGTGATCATCGACGCGGACGTCGACGGTCCCCATTCGGAGCCAGCGAAGATCGACAAGGAGAAGCTCCTCTTTGGACAGAGGTCGCTGACCAAGCGACTTGCCCGCACGGTGTTCTTCGGTGCGGCACCCACGATCGGCTCCGCGCACAAGGGCATCGAGACGCAGCGTGTCTTCTTGGGGACTGCCGTGCCCGGCGATGTGCCCGGCAACTTCCACGCGGCCCTCAACCAGCTCGGCGACCGGGCCACGTACTTCTACTCAGGCTCAGGCAAGTACTGGTACGACCTCCAGGCGAACATCTCACGGCGCGCCAAAGACCAAGCCGAGCGGCTGCACAAGGAGGACGTGTGGGCCGAGATCGTCCGACGCCTGAGTGCTCAAGGACGGTCGAGTGGCGACTTCGGCGGCGTGCACGTCTGCCCCGAAGACGCTGCCGACATTCCCGACACCGACGAGGCACGGCTCGTGATTCTCCATCCGCGAGTGACGCACAAGAGGGGACAGTCGGACTCAACGGCAGTCGAGTTCGCCCGCGCCGCCACGGAACGTCGCGGTGCGGCCAACCGCGTCAACCGCAACATGCTCGTGTTTCTCGCTGCCGACGAAGACCGGATGGGCGAGCTCGATGCTGCCGTCCGCGACTTCCTCGGTTGGTCCGATGTCCTTGCGAAGCAGGACGAGCTCGACCTGACGCAGAACCAGAAGAACCAAGCCCTGGAGAAGCAGAAGCAAGCCGGCGATACGGCAACTGCCCGACTCCTCGGCACCTACCAATGGGCACTCGTCCCGCAGGGACAACCCGTGACGATCCGGGCCACCAAGGTGGAGGGGCAAGCGACGTCCCTTGCCGAGCGCGTCTCGAAGAGGCTGGGCAATGACGGCGCCCTGACGTCACAGCAGGCCGCAGCGGCGATTCGACACGTGCTCAATACGTACGCCAAGCCGCTCTGGGAACCGGGCCACCTCAGCGTGGGCGAGCTGTGGAAGCTGTACTCGTCGTACGCCTACATGCCGCGCCTGCGCGACCGCAAGGTGCTGAATGCCGGACTCCTCAACTCGCCCCTGCTCTGGGAGCAGGACGGCTTCGCCCTCGCAGAAGGGTACGACGGTGACCGGTATCGAGGACTCGTCCTCCCGTCGGACCGAACCACCATGCCCATCACGGACTCGACCCTCATCGTCCAACCACAGCGAGCGCTCGCGCAGCGGGCCAGGGAGACCGAGGAAGCGCAGACCGACCTCACGTCGAAGCCTGGCGACGAAGATGACGGTGACATCCAGGCCGCGCCCCCTCCCGGGCCCACTCCTCCCGCCACGCCGCGGAAGCGCAGGTTCTACGGAATCAAGGAACTCAGCGCTGACGGCTACGCCAAGGACTTCAAGAAGATCACCGATGAAGTGCTCACCCACTTGGCGGCTGCCCCCGGAGTGCGCCTCAAGGTGACGCTAGAGATCGAGGCCATCAACGAGGAAGGCTTTGAGGAGAGCAAGGTCCGCACGGTGTCGGAGAACGCGAGCGTTCTGAAGTTCGAGCAGTCCGGCTTTGAGGAGCGCTGAGGATGCATGCGGTGTTAGATGCGGAGGCATCGCGCTCCCAGGCGAGCCGCGACTACCGGGCATTCATGCGCAGCAAGGACCCCGCAGCGGTCATTGACACCGTGACCGCCGAGTTCACGCGATGGCTAGGCGAGAAGGGACTGCAGCAAGACACGCATGACGACGCCCGCTGGGCTTCAGACAGCGGCAGCGGGCAGGTTCAGCGGGCGGCAGCAGATGGGACCGAACTTCTGAGGTGCCAGCTCGTCGAGCCTGGCACGACCATGGGCACTTGGACGACGGAGGTTCTGGCTTCGTCCGAGGGCTGGATCGACGTAAGCGTCTCCAACAGTCAGGGCCGCTTCGTGGCGGTGCCCCGGCTCGCGAAGGCACTCATGCGCGACTTGGACCTCCGCGACGGCTCCCTTCAGCTCCTCGACAACGTCAAGTTGTGGGACGTCGCCGAACTGGACATGCTCGTTGACCTCTTGCAGGACCCCGACCGGCACGGCCTGGTCCTGGTGGCGGGGACAGGCCCGGACCCCGGCCTCTTCGACGCCTTCAGCGCCCGAATCCCCACGTGGACGCGCGAGGTATTCGGACTCGCCCAGAGCATTGTTTTGACACCACAGGCGACGTGGGCCTTGGGCGAGCGTCTCAGCTTTCACGGGGTTCCGCCGTGGACGCTGCGAACCTACTACCCGGGGGTCCAGCCTCTCGATCCCATCGATTCGCGGCGCCACCGGTACCTATCCACGGCGACTTTAGCGAACGAGCCAGACCCCTACCTCCGGAGCTTGCTTGGCAACGTGGCTCGTGCTCACGCTGCCCGCCGCCCCAAGCCGCTGGAGGTCGTGGCCGCGCGGCGGGCCCTGGACCGCGCGGAGACCGCTGCCCTCCTGGATCGTCTCGACGCCCCACCCGAGCGACCCGCGGTAACCCGACCTGACAAGGATCGGGCCGGTGAGACCCAGTTGCCCACGGGTTCGGCGGACGTGTCGCCGGAGACTCGTGAGGTTGCTCCTCACGCTGAGGTCATGGCTGCCATTCGCGAGGTCTTGGCGCTTGACGCATTGAGTCCCGAGGCGGTGCGGAGCGCCTTCGGCGCGATGGTTGACCAAGTTCGCGAAACCGAGCGCGAACAGATCCGGGCCGCCAGCCTCCGCATCAAGGAACAGGCCGCGCGCATCGAGGAACTCGAGGACCGAGTCCGCCTGTCAGACGAGCTCCTGGACGATGACGTTTTGGAACGGGCATTGCTGCAGGACGAGGCCGCCCGCGTGAATGCAGAGGTCAGGTGGCTGCGAACCCGCCTTCGGGAGAAGGAGGACTACGAAGCCGCGAACGGAGCCCCACCCGCGGAGTTCGAAACCGACTATCCCGAGAGCTGCTTGGAGCTACTGGAGCGGATTGACGATGATGAAGTCTTGGTCTTCACAGGAGACCGAGATGAGGTCGCGGCCGTTGACGAGGTCGACACCTTGCAGCTGGCTGCCCGTGCCGCGTGGGATGCCTGCACCTCCCTCCGTGAGTATGCGCGGGCCCATGCGGACGGCAAGTGCTCCAGCGGTGTTGATCACTTCTTGCGGCACCGTCCTGCCGGCTACGAGGGGGCCAGCCCGGGCAAGCATGGGGCCACCGAGACGGGGGTCACGATGAGGCGTTTCGGTGACGAGAGGGTGTTCCCGGTGCCGGCTGGAGTGGATTCATCAGGGGCGAGGGCCATGACCGCGCACTTCAAGCTCGCTCGCATCGGCCTATTCTCGCCCCGCCTCTACTACTACGACGACGTCAACCGGACGGGGAAGATCTACATCGGTTACCTCGGAAGGCATTTGACCAACACCCAGACGAACTAGGCCTGTCAGCGAGCCGCGTGACTAGGTTTGTCACCGGCTGAAGATAGGGTCCGATCGTTGCAGCGCCGCATCACGAGAGTCATCAGGGAGCCGTTTTGCCAAAGGCCGCAGAGCTCGCTCAGGAGCAAAAGTACTTCGACCGCGCTTGGGAGGAACGCGAACGCAAGCGCGCAAATCTCAAGATCGCCCACCAAGCTGCCGGAGGTCCGAATAAGGGGATCGCTGCAGTCAAGCGGGCGGCGGATCGGGAACTCGAGAAGATCGGAGGTCCCGACGACCCCGTGGCCTTCGGTCGCTTCGACCAGAACGGCAGCTGCACGTACATCGGGAACCACCTGATCTCGACCGACGAGCGCGACATCCTCGTCATCAACTGGCAGGCCAAGGCGGCGGAGCCGTTCTACAGGGCCACCATTCAGGACACCTTGGGGTTGCGGCTCAAGCGGACCTTCACGACCGAGCGCAACAAGGTGCTTGACTTCGAGGACGTTGTCTTCGCGAAGTTGATCGAGAACCTTGAGGAGCTCACCGGCCCCGAGCAGTGGGGCGTCGATGATGCCGTTCTTCGCGATCTGGACGCTGCCCGCAGCGGAGAAATGCGGGACATCGTCCAGACAATCCATGCGGCCCAGTACGAGCTCATCCAGAAGCCCCTCGACCGACTTCTCCTGATTCAGGGCGGCCCAGGCACCGGCAAGACGGCGGTCGCGCTCCACCGAATCTCGTGGCTTCTTTTCAACCACCAAGAGGCTCTCTCGCCGCAAGACTGCCTCGTCGTGGGGCCGAACCCCACCTTCACGCGGTACATCAAGTCCGTCCTTCCGGGCCTCGGCGACGCGGACGTCAACTACCGAGACCTGCGGGCGTTGGGACCACAGTCCAGCCACGGGACGCCGGAAGACGTTGAGCTGGCGCGTATCAAGGGAGAGCGGCGCATGGCCACCCTTTTGCGCACCGGACTGTGGCAACGGGTCCGCTTTCCCGAGCGGGTCGAGGTCCTGGAGATTGGTACGGGTCGAGGCGCCCCAACCTTCACGCGTCAGGAAGTGGAGGCCGAACTTCGCCGGCACGTTCAGCGGGGCACCTACACCGCAGGGCGCCTGGCGTTCCGCACGTACCTGACAATCCAGAGCGGACAACGCGCTGGGCGCCGAGCAGCTCCGACCGCCCAAGCTATCGACAACGCCGTCGAGCGGGTCTGGCCATCACTGACCGCGCAGGCTTTCTTGCGGGACCTCTTCGGGTCGCGCGAGAGGCTGCTGGCTGCTGGAGGCGATGACTTCACCGCGCGCGACATCAACCTGCTCCAGCGAACGCCGGCCGAGAAGCTGTCCGAGGAGAAATGGAGTGACGCCGACGTTGCCCTCCTCGACGAGCTCGACGAGTTGATCAATGGAAGGGCCACCACCTACACGCACATCGTTGTCGACGAGGCCCAGGACCTCTCGCCGATGCAGTTGCGTAGTATCCGGCGGAGGTCCCGCACCGGCTCGATGACCGTGGTGGGCGACATTGCGCAGTCCACCGGTGCTTGGGCAAGGGATTCCTGGGAGGAACTCGCAGCTGACCTCGCTGGGGAGGTGGAAGTCGAGTCCGCCGACCTGACCCTGGGCTATCGCGTGCCGCGCCAAGTGTTCGAGTTCGCTGCTCAGCTCCTGCCCTTCGCGGCGCCCGAGGTGACGGCCCCCCGAATCGTCCGCGACGGCCCGGCCGAGCCGGAGCTCACAGAAGTAGAGACAGCCGAGTTGGCCACGGCTGCGGTCGCTGCGGCTAGGCAGCATGCCGGTAGCGGGCGGTTCGTAGGAGTCATCGCGCCGGACAGCATCCGCCGCCTGGTCATCGACGAGTTCAAAGACCGCGATATCAGTTGGGCTGATGTGAGTGCGGGCGAACTCGGTCAGTCCATCAATCTCGCCCGTCCGCTCGAGGCCAAGGGCCTCGAGTTCGACGCCGTCGTGGTGGTCGATCCGACGGGGATCGTCGCGGAGGCGGAGCGCGGCTACCGCATGCTCTACGTCGCACTGACCCGCACGACCAAGTATCTGACGGTGGTTCACGACGGAGTGGCAATGCCAGTTCCCAGCCCAGATGGACTCCCGGATGAGGCGAAGGCGCTGGCGACCGTGCTGACCGTTGAGGAGCCTCCGGCTGAAGGCGAGGACATCACCGCAGCCCCGTCTCTGCCGGAAGTCGATGAGTTGCCCAACGTTCGGCGCTCCACCGCTGCACCGAAACCTGCTCCAAGCCATGGCGCCGACCTGGCCAATATGATCGTGCGCGCAGCGTCCGCTTCGGTGGCGGAGCAGATCAGGGCAAGCGTTGCGCCCGCTCAGTGGGCGGCCCTCCTTGACCAGTTGCGGCGGGACCTGGACGTGAGTCAGGACGACCTCTTCGAACTGTTTGACTAAGGAGCGCTCAGATCGCCCACGCGCAGTTCTAGAGACCTCTCCAGAGCGCCCCTGAAGGGCTCCCCTGGGAAAGCCCGATAGGTGTGACGCTGCCACCTCGACGGATGACGTGTCTTGCCTCCAACGAGCCAAACGGGAACGTCCAGTTGAGCGATCCTTTCCTCAAGCCACACCACTTGGGCCGAGTGGTGCTCCCGAGCAGGGCCACTCGGCTTGCCGACCCCGTAGGCCAACAGGATCGCGGAGGCCCGCTCAAGCCCGTCTTCCAGATGGGGCCGTGCTGCCAACCACCCTTGGGGTTCGCTCCCGACCCGGGTGACGTCCCCGGTTTGGCGAGTCGGCACGCTGAAAAGGTTCGCCAACCGTGCTTCGTCGAAATCCAGAATCCGTCGTACGAGCTCGATTCGGTTCCCAGTCCGCGTACCGGGGGTGAGAGGCGGATTACTGGCGACGACCAACAGCGTGGTGGTGCGGGCGGCAGTCCGTTGACTCTGCCCTTGCACCCTCTGCGTGCGCATGTGGGAGAGCGTACGGGGAGCCTGATCGCCCTCATCCGACAGTTGCACTTGGGGTGACTGATGGAGCTGCCTACGGCCGCTCCCACCCAGCCATGGCCCGCAGCGTAGCGCTGTAGACCGGGACCGTGCCAGGCGCGTTTCCGGACAGCATGGCCGGGAATCTTGGCCCCGCGGAAAGGCACCGATGGCACGTCAGCTCGTAGACACCTCGCCAGTGTCCCCCGTGCGCGGCTTATCGTCACAGCCTGGAGCCGCCGGGTGTTGGGCCCCGATCGTGGTGAAGTCGCGCCTGCTCTGCCTGACGCTCGGCTGCGATGCGTTGCTGACGGTTCACGTCCAGGACGGCCGCGCCTTGGGCCTGGAGGCGCCACTCGGCGTGTGCGGCCTCCTGCTCGACGCGACGAGTGGCCGTCGCGGAGAGATCGGCGCCGCTTATCCTGATGACGCCCTGGAGGACCTCCAGGGCATCCGCTTCGGTCACGTCCTCGTGCTTGGTTGCGACGTCGGGATCGTAGGTGGTGTCGACGTAGAGTCGGTTGGATTCCCGGCCTCGGGTAGCCATCACGTAGAGCGGCTCGCGCACCGTCGCTGCGCTCACGTAGGCGTGCGCCGTGTCGACGGTCCGACCCTGCGCACGGTGCGCCGTGCTGGCGTAGCCGAGCTCCACGTGCGCCTGAACGTACGCCGCCGGAAGTTGGGCGACCGCTCCCCTGCCGGCGCGCCGCACCCGCATGGATCCGTCCGCGCCGATGGCCTGGACGATCCAGTCGTCGCCGTTCTTGACCCACCCGCGTCCGGTCACCAGGGCCCGATGGTTGTGACGGGTCACGACCACGTCACCCACGCCGACCGTGACACCATCCGCGAGGCGCACGCCTTCCGCTGAGACTTCGCCTGCTCCCACGCGGTGTGCCCGGGCCCGGGCGTTCAGGTCGGCGACGGTCTCGGCGTCGGCGGCGAGCATCAGCGACGCCCGCCCAGCGCGGACATCCGTCAGCCAGCCGTCGAAGATGAGGTCGATCATGTCCTCGCGGCTGCCGGACTCGACGCGTCCGTGGTCCACATATGCAGCGGCGACCGACGGCCGGCCGGCGCGGAGATTCAGCGAGGCGGCGCGTTCCCACTCGTGCCGGAACCGCCGCACGTCGTGCAGCGCGGGCGCGTCCCGCCGCGTGTCGGCGAGCAGCTTGAACGCTCCTCCGGCCTGCACCGGCGACAGCTGTGCCCAGTCCCCCACCAGCAGTACCTTCGCCCCCGCCCGGGCGGCCGCGGTCGTGATGTAGTCCAGGTCCATCGTGGCAGCCATGGACGCCTCGTCGACGATCACCAGCTGCCCCGGCCACAGGCTGAACCTTGCGTATGCCGCTGAGCTAGCGGCCGCTTGCTTCTGCACTGCGCGGGTGGCTTGGGAGGGGTAGGCGCGAGCCAGCCGGGCGGCACACGCCTCGATCTCTTGGCGCCGTTCGGGAAGGCGACGGTGCTCGGTGATCCACTTGGCGGTGTTCTCGGTGGGGACGCCCACGGCGTCGGCGAGGACCTCCGCTGCCGCGGCCGAGGGGGCCAACCCGATAACGGAGCCAGGGCCGTGGGCCGCTTCCCAGGCGGAGCGGACGCCGGCCATGGTGGTCGACTTGCCGGTGCCGGCAGCACCGACGATCAGGTCGAGCCGGCGGCCGGAGGTGACGACCGCGGACACCGCCGCGGCCTGCTCGGCGGAGAGCACCTTCCGGCCTGCCGCGACCGCGTCGGCGGGGTCGGGCTCGACCGGCGTGGGTGCGGTCGGGGCGTCGGTGGCGGCTGCCCCGTCGAGGAGGCGAGCTTCCGCGTCGAGGAGTTCTTGGGTGGCGTAGAGCTCGCTGTTGCGGGCGCGGAACTTGCTCGACCCATCCGGTCGCTGCAGCGCCTCCGGGACCAGCCCAAGCTCTGGCGGGGTGAGCATGACGGCCCGCCCAGCGGCATACGTCGCGGTCTTCTCAGCGACCTCGACGCGATGGGCGGGCGTGGTGAAGCGGACCCCGTGCAGCTCGCGCAGGATCTCGGCGAGCAGGTTGGCGCGGGTGAAGGTGGCGCGCTTGTCGGCGACCTTGGTCAGCACGACGCTGGCGAGGTCGCGCAGCATTCCGTCGTCGAGATCGGCCGCGGTGAGCAGCCGCGGCGGGGTGCGCTTCGTGAGGTCTCCGACCCAGGTGTCAGGGTCGGCGCCGACGAAAGGGCGGGACCGGTCCTTCCACTCCGTGATCAGCTCCCGCAGGGGTCGGACGTGCTTGTCCTCACGGGTGGCCAGGGTGGCCTGCTGCCGCATCTGGATGACTTCGCGGGCAGTGGGCTGTCGACCGTGGGATGCCGCGAACGCCTCGACGAGGTCGTCCTTGGCGGCCTCGATCGCGCTCGAGCGCTGGGAGAAGTGCTCGCGAAGTTCCTGGGGGACCCCGTCGACCTCCCACTTCGGCTCGGCCGAGCGGCGGCGCTGCTCCGGGGTCCAGCCCCAGCCAAGCTCGGCGGTCAGCTCGTCGGCGAGGACCCCGTTGTACAGCTCCGACATGCCGACCGCGGCGCGGTAGAGCGCCTTGGAGTCGAGGGTCCGCCACGCGCCATCCGTGACGGCCTGGACACGGTTAAGGACCACGACGTGGGTGTGCAGCTGCGGGTCCCCGGCGCGGGAGTCCCAGTGATCGAACGCGGTCGCGACGATGCCGCGGATGTCCTCCTGGACCACGCCGCCCTTGCCCATCCGCGTGGCGAAGACCTGGCTCTCGCCGTAGGCGATGACCGCCTCGAGCGCGCGGCGATGCGCACCGTAGATGCGGGCGCGGGTGGGGTCGTCGGCGAGCGCCCACGCAACGGAGACGGACTTCGGCGCCGAGAACGTCAGGTCGAAACCTGCGACGGTCTGCGGCGGCTTCCTTGGTCTCCCGAGGTGGTCGACCGCCTGTGTGCGATGGGCCGCGGGTGCCTGGCCGAGCTGCTCCCCGGTGACCGGGTCCTGCAGCATGCCGAGCATCCGCCACAGGTGCTCCTCCGTGACGATCGCGCCGGCCCGGACGCCTTGGCCGTGGTTGAGGCCAGCGAGACCGGCGCCGAGGAACCGACCGGGCGGGGTGCCATTGGCGGCGTAGTACGCCTGCAGGCCGGCCGCGGGACCGGCCTGATCCATCCGGGCAACGGAGGACATCAGGTAGCGGTACCCCGCTCCCAGCGTCATCCGCCTGATGGACATCGTCACGGAGGTAAGACGGCGCACCCGGGGCACCATCCGTTCACCCGCGAAGCGGGTGCCAGACGTGTGGGCCCGAGGGTTGGCCTGTGGTGCTGATGGTCATGGTGGGAGCGTGCGATGCCGCCGGCTTGGCTCTGCTAGAGAGCCCTGTGGTGGCCAATCGGGCCGTATGCCGGTGGGCTTGGTTGGGTGCCCAGGAGAAGCTGGTCACTGGACGGGTTCCGCCGCCCTCGTCAGGTCGGTGCCAGCGTGCCCAACGGCGAGCGACCATCCGGCCCCGCAGGCCAGGACACCGGGCCGCCCATTACTCGCGAGCCCCATAAGGTCGGACTGCATCACCGACCGAGCCGAGTCGTCCAAGGAGAGGGTGAGTTCCGATGCCCGATCCATCGATCGATGGAACGTGGCGAGTCTTGGGCGAGCGCCGGATCTACGAGAGCCAGTGGGTCACCCTCGGCCAAGCCGACGTGGTCCTGCCATCGGGTCAGCGGTTCGAGCACCACACCGTGACCATGCCCGCAGCCGCGATGGCGGTGGTGGTCGACGACTCCGGCGAGAAGGTCCTGCTGTCCTGGCGGCACCGGTTCGTCCCGGACGTTTGGAACTACGAACTCCCCGGCGGTCTGGTTGACGTCGGCGAGTCCCCCGTTGAGACGGTCGCACGCGAGATCGTCGAGGAGACCGGCTACCGAGCGCGCAGCCTGCGCCAAGCGGTTGAGTTCGAGCCGATGGTGGGGATCCTCCGCTCGCGACACCACGTCTTCATCGCAGAGGGGGCGGAGCTGGTTGGTGAGCCGAGTGAGGTCGACGAGGGCACGTTCGAGTGGGTCCGCCTGTCCGACATTCCAACGCTCATCACCACTGGCAAGGTGCTCAACTCGGGCACCCTCGTCGGACTGCTCCACTTGCTCGCCTTCGCACAGCGCCAGGACCCCACATAGTCGTTTGCGCTGACGCCGCGAGCCGTAGCGATCGGTCAGGCAGGCCCCGTCGTGCCTCGGAGGGTGACTCAGGTCGAGGATGCCGGACGAAGGAATCTCGAGGAGACCCACGTCTGCACGGTTGTGGAGTTGGCACCCTCCGAGACCACGTAGACCACGAGGGCGGACCACTCGCTGCTCGCCTGGTCGCGTCGCCACTCGACGATGACGCCGGGCCACGGGCCAGGGTGGTCCGGCGGTCCTTCGACCCAGCAGTGGCGAAGGCCCGGTCGCCGCACGGGAACGAGCCCCGGGGTGGCCACAGGTCGGTCGCGCAGCGGCACCCCACGTCCACGTCCCATCCCTCCAGCCATCCATCCATTGTGACGCTAGATCGAACATTTGTTCGACACCGTACATATGGTGACCCCTGCGACCCGTTGGCTCCACGACCACGAAGACTCACCTCTGGAGGCAAGAGATGTGTGCCATGCCCGTCGACCCCGATGCCCGCAAGCGACTCCAGGACGCCCAACGCGCCGAAGCCGAAGGTCTCAAGGCAGTCGAGCTCGCCACGCGAGCGCGCGACCGCGTCCAGGGCAAACTCGACGCTGCGAATGCCGAGCTCGATGCCGCCAAGGCCGCGCTCATTCAATGTTCGGGAATCGGTCGCACTGCCCTTCTGCTTGCGCAAGACGAAGCTGAGCTTCGGCGACTCGCTCGCCTGTTGGGTCGCACCCGTGGACGAGAGACAGAGTAGGACGAGGCTGGAAAGCCCACAGGCAGGTAGCGCCGACTCAGAGGTCATTCCTCATGTGCGCGACGTTCGTGCCAGTTTGCGTCGGCCTTCCACATGCGGGCAAGTCCATCCATCGGCGTTCCTCCAGGGGCTGAGACGCTGCCGCCGGCCCACGAGGCAAGGCCTGGCAAGGCCCTGGGGGCAGAAATGGACCAACGCGCCTTCGTCAGGCGTCTTCGCCGGAGCCCCACCGGACGGTCAACATCGTGGAGTCCTCGAGCGCCTTCCAGGCGTGGACCACGCCCGGCCCCCACATCACGTAGTCCCCCGGCTTCGAGAGCTCGACCTCGCGCTCGGGCAGCCTCTGCACGAACCGTCCCGAGATGAGGAACATGATCGAGGTCCTGGTCTCACCCGTCGTCCACTCCGGGCGCTCTTCGCCGGCCTTGTGCACTCCCCACTTGATCTCGACGTCGGACGAGTTGCGGGTGCTGTCGGCCGGCTCGATGAAGTTGCCGACGATCCACCCGCGGTAGGGGCTGCCGTCTTCGTAGGCGTTTCCTGCGGCGATGCTCACGTCTCGACTCCGATCTCGAGGGGAGGCAGCCTCACCCTGTCGGGGCTCAGCTCGGCCAGTCGTCGCAACCCTAATGCGAACGCGACCAGCCCCTCGTCGGACCAGTCCGGCTCATTGAGCAGCGCCGCAAGCCCCTCACGGTCGAGCGAGGAGAACGCCCGGAGGCGCGCTGCCTCCCAGTTGGCCTCGACGGCCCCACCGTGCAGGTTCCAGAACGTCTCGTCGTGCACGGCCATGACGGAGGCGAACTCGTAGTTTCCGCTCATCAGGTTGAACCCGAAACCGGTCATCTGCAGGTCCCAGTCGGGCGACTCGCGGAGCCATCTCATCGGCTCGCTCAGCCGGCTCGGGTGCATGGGGTCCGCGGCCGCGCCATTCGACGCGGCATCCAGTTCGTCCCGTCCCAGGAGCTCTTCCTCCAGCTCGCGCAGCAGCGTCCGTCCCACGCCGACGTCGCCGGTTACGTCGTTCATGGGCTGATGGAAGCATTTCGGGATCACAGCGAGGCGTCCCGTCGCGTTGACGACCCGCGGACTGCGTTCCTGGATCAGCAGCAAGTAGTCGCCCGGGCGTCCGCCGATTCCGGGCCGAGCGAAGGCGCACAAACCTTGCGCTCCACCCACACAGACCCTTCCCGCTGGTTCGAGCACCGCTTCGATCCCCGGGAGTAGGTCCTTCCGCAGCCGCAGGCCATCGTTGAGGCCGAGGGCGTGGTCAGAGGCCTCCGCCTCGAGGACGTCCCAGGTCAGGGCGTAGCGCGCAAAGGTGTCGACCGCAAATGCCGTCCCGGTGGCCCACCCACCGTCGGGTGGCCGCAGCAACCGATAGAGGGGAGCATCGACGAACCTGGTGCGCCCGACGAGGATCTCCGCCACGCGTTGGACCGCGGCATCGACCCCCGCCGGAGTCAAGGGCACATCATCGGCGTGCACTCCGTGGACGAGCTCGAACGCGCCGGCCTCGTCCCGCAGGTCAAGTCGCCCCGCGAGCCAATCCTTCTGGGACAGCATCGTGGTCGCATGTCGCGCGCCACAGTCGATGCTCACAGTCCCGAACTCCGGAGGCGGTTCGCCGTAGAAGTCACGCACCACCTGTGCGGCGCACGAGCGGTCGAGCGCCCCGCGTGCCCTGGCGCGCTCCCGCACGTGTGCAGCGCCGCCTCCGCAGAGGACCGCCTCGACGTCTCGGCGTGACGTCCCAGACGGTTCATGCCGTATGCCGTCCAGCCAGTCGAGCGCGGACGCGAGGTGCCGATCCCCCTCCAGACGTCGACGCCAGGGCTCCGGCTGTGCTCGCGCATGGGCTCTTGGCACGTCGTCGCGCAGCTGGGCGAAGCGAAGCTTCACGTCGTCGCCGGCGCGGTCGAGCATGGTGTCCAGAGCCTGCTGCATTTCCAGGGTCAGGCGCATCGCCGAGTTGGCGTGCCACTTGGCGATCGTCCGAGGGGCTGCCCCGAGCTTCTCGGCGAAGGCCTCGTTGGTCAGGCGCATGGCCTGCTGCAACTGGCACGCCTCGGTCGGACGCCACTCCGCGACGACCACTCTCATACCGCTGCCCCTTCGCCCGTGGTGAGCGCGACGGAAGGCGAGGTGCATCGGGAGTGCACTGCCCGTTCATGGCGACGAGCAGTGATGGCTGGCTGACTTGGGGTCATGGATCGGCGGTCGGCTCGAGGGCACAGCGCAGCGGAGACGCTTGGCTCGCAGAGCGTTTCCTTCGTGATCCGTCTGACAGGACTCACGTCGTCCTCCCGTGCCTCGACCGGTTGCAGGGCATTTTGCCTGCTCCCGGTGACGACCGTCGGGTCACACCCGCCTTCTGTGGATAACCGGGGACATGGCCGAGGTGGTTTTCCACAGATTGACCGCAGCCTCGTCAAACACCCCTTCAGGTGGGGGACAACTGATACATCCCGGGCGCCTGCCGGCGCCTCGAGTGAAGCAAGCAAGGAGCTTGGCATGAAGCAGAACGAGATCAGGGGTCAACTCGTCGCAGAAGCCTTGGCGGCATGCCCCACACTCGCCCCCGGCACACCGCAGTGGGACACGCTCTGGTTCACCATCCAACGTGCGATCTGCACCCGCGGGCTGTGCCTGGTCACCCCACTCGGGTCATCATCGAGCATCTTCGTGACTCCGGACCACGCCATGGACGAGCTGGTCGCCGCGATGGAGTGGCTCACTGGGCACGAGCAGCAGGCGCGCGCCATGACGCCGATCGCGCTGTTCATCCAGCTCCGCGGCGTGGCCACGCGAGGCGCCTCCGGCTCGGCCCGGGCAGCGCAGCGCGACGCCCTGCACGGACTCACCAACGTCCCCCCGGGTGACCCGATCACCTTCACCGACGTCGACACGCTGGAGGACGCGTCATGACCATGTCCCGCTCCTTCGAGGACTGGGCGACCAAGCAGCTTGGCCTGACTGACGACCTCGTCGAGGAACTGCAGCTCGAGCCGATCCTCGACCTGTTCATCTCCCGGATGGAGGCCGCGAAGGCCCGCGGCGCCGACGACCCGCTCAAGACGATCACTGGCAGGGTCGCCGGGGGCAACTCTCGCGCCTGCACGAAGCGCATGCTCCAGCACCTCGGCTACACCCCCGCCGCGAGACGGGCTCTCCACCGACTCTTGGCTGGGTCGACGTCAGGATGGCCCGGACTGCTGCGCCTCTTCGCCGAACAGGCCGAGCTCACGCGCAAGCAGCGGCACTACGCGCGACGGCAAGTGCTGATCCTGCGCTCTCAGGGAACCGGATCACGCAACGGCTCGAGTGCCGCGTGCTCCGCCAGCGCGGTCACGCCGTAGAGCGCCACCACTCCGACGACCACGAGCGATGGCACCTCCGGGCCCGAAAGGGCTCGGGGATATCCATCGCCGTAGTCCAGGACGACGGACGACCGGGCGAGGTCTGGGTGGAAGCCGACCAGCGAACGCCACCAGAACGACGTGACCGAGCCCAGCGGCATACCGACAATGAGCCGGCGGTCGGTCACGACGACGCGCGACTGCACCGGGCGCGACCAACGGCCAGCATCACAGTGGCTGGCCCAGGCCGTGAGGATCCGGTAGGCCGACTCCCCCGGCTCGAGGACCAAGCCACTGGCCATCGGGTCCACGACGTGCAGCGGTGACAACCCCGCGAGCCCGAGCGCCAGAGCGCGCGCCTCCTGCGCGCCGGCCGTCCTGGCCGAGCGCGCTGGGCGGGCACTGCGCCACCAGCGAGGCATCGCTCGCACCTCCTCGGGTACGTCTTCAAGACTGACGGTCCGGGGCACGACCCGGCAACCCGAGACCGGTGGTGCCCCCGGATGGGGCGTCATCGGGCATGACGCTGCACCGGATCGCTGCCCTGGCCGCCGCCGCTCTCGCCGGACTCGGCGGAACCCTCGGACTCGTGACCCTGGCGGCCATGGGATCACCTGCCTCCCCGCGACCGCCCACGTGCGTCACCAGCGGACCCGTGGGCGGCCTGTACGACGCCCAGGCGCAGAACGCGCGAGTCATCGCCGCGCTCGCGACCCAGCGCGGCGGGGAGCGCGCTGCGTTCATCGCGATCATGGTCGCGCTGGCCGAGTCCAACATCCGCATCCTCGCCAACCCCAACGACCCCTCGGGCGCTGCGTATCCGAACCAGGGCGTCGGCTACGACCATGACTCCCTCGGCATCTTTCAGCAGCGACCTCCGTGGGGCACGGCCGCCCAGCGGATGAGCGCGACCGAATCAACCCACCTCTTCCTGGATGCGCTCCTCAAGCTCGACGGCTGGGAGTCCATGGCGCCCTGGTATGCCGCACAGATGGTGCAGCGGTCCGCGTTCACCGGCGTGCCGAGCGCCATCAACGGCGGCTCGACGATCGTCGGCGAGAACTATCAACGGCAGGCCGAGCGCGCCGCCGGGATCGTTGCCGCGATCAAGGGCGGTGAGGTCGCGTTCGACTGCGCAGGTGGAAGCGGTCCGACGCTGCCCCCCGGTGGCGCGGGGACGTTCGGGCTGCCAGCCGGCTACACGATCCCGGCCGGCACGAGCCAGCGCGGGCAGATGGCTGTGGCCTTCGCTGTCGCCCAGCTCGGCAAGCCCTACCTCTGGGGCGGCGAAGGCCCCGACTCGTACGACTGCTCCGGGCTCACCCAGACCGCCTGGGCTCGCGCCGGCGTGTCGATCGGGCGCGTGGTGGGGCAACAGATGAGCGACGGCGTGCCGACAACGCTGCCGGCGCTGCAGCCCGGGGACCTCGTGATGATCCCCGGATCCCTCGGCACCATGGCTCGACCTGGGCACGTCGGCATGTACATCGGCTACGGCCTGGTCCTGCACGCTCCGCGGACCGGCGACGTCGTCCGCGTCGACCAGCTGCAGCCCTTCATCCGCGACGGCCTCGCCGGGCTACGACACATCGCCTGAGGCGCAGTCACAGATAGTGCCCCGTGCACCGACTACTCCAGACATGGCGCGGATGCCAGATCCGCGCCCTGCTGCGAAAGGCATTGACATGGCTGCACCCTCGTTCCGGACCTTCCCTGCTGACGTCACTCCCAACACGAATGGCCTGCCCGGCATCGGCGCGATCAAGGACATCGTCGGCGGACTGCTCACCATCGGCCTCGTGGCCGCGGTGGCTGGTGTCGCACTCGCGTCGATCGCGTGGGCGATCGGATCGCACTCGTCCAACCCCCATGTCGCGGGCCGCGGCAAAACCGGCGTCATCGTCTCCCTCGCCGCCGCGATGCTCATCGGGGCCGCGAACGCGCTGGTGAACTTCTTCAATGCGGCCGGCGCGGCGGTGAAGTGACGATGCGCCTTCTGCCCAGCCGCCGGCGCTGGCCTGTCGTCGCCGCGGTGTTCGCCTGCACGCTCCTCATCGCGGTCGGCGCTCTGTTGATCTCACGGCCCGACCACACGGGTGGCACCCCCGCCGACCGCGCCTCCGGAGCCGTCCGACCCGAAGACAGGGCTTCCGGCGCCCAGCCACCCGCGAACGAGGCGGGCGCTGTCGAAGCCGACCCAGCGGCATACCAGCTCGAACGCCTGCGCGCTCTCGAGCCGGTCGTCGCAAGTCCAGCCACAGCGGTCATCGCCGGCGAGACCGCCCAGCAGCCGGACCTCTACGCCGCCGAGTTCACGAGGCGGCTCCTGACCCAGGACTATCGGCAGCCTCGGGACGCGCACGTCCAGTGGGTGCAAGCGGAGTCGGCGACCACGACGGAGCCGCTCGTGGTCGGCAAGGTCCCGCCCGAGCTGCGCGACCGCCTCGCGGTCTACACGGTCACTGATACCGCCGACGGACCCGCACCGATCCCCAGTCCGGCCGAATGGGCCGGCCTCGCCGCGCAGCAGGCCTACACGACCGTGTCGATCGACCGGGTCGAGGAGCCGTTCGCGTGGACGAACGCGGTCGCCTCGGGACGCATCACCGACCCGGGGATCACCGGCCGCGACGTCGCCGCCACCGTCACCGTGCACTCAGCCGCCGACGGGCGACCGCACATCGCCACCTACAGCGTCGGGCTGTCCCTCAACCTCGAAGGCCCACCGACCCGCCGCACGTGGGGGTTCGTCGCGGCCGTCTCCTACACAGCGATCCAGGTGAAGTGACATGCCTTGCGACGGAATCTTCCAGTTCAACCCGATGTGCCTTCCGATCATCGGCGCTCGCGCCGGACAGAATGCCGCCACCGCGGTCACCGACAGCGCGTTCGGCTCGATCGCAGGCTTCTTCTCCGCGGCTGCCAACAACGCCACCACCTGGCTCTGGGAGCAGATCAACGAAGCCACCACCCTCGACCTGAGCTCGCCGAAACTCATCCAGGAGATGAGCGTCACCGCCGGCGTCGCCGCAGTGCTCTGCCTGGGGCTGTTCCTCATCCAGGTCATCACCGCGGCGCTGCGCGGGCACCCGGTCATGCTCGGCCGGGCCTTCTCCGGGCTGATCATCGCCTTCGTCGGATCCGCGTTCGCGCTCGCGACCACGAGGCTGCTGCTCGCCGCGGTCGACGAGCTGAGCAACGGCGTCGTCCAGTTCACCCTCGGCACCAACATCGACGGGCTCGGCGCGAAGTTCACCTTCTTGCAGACGTCCGGGCTCAACAACCCCGCCGTCGTCATCCTGGTGTCCCTGGCGGTCCTCGCCTCGGTCGTCGTCATCTGGGCGGCGATGATGATCCGCAAGCTGATGATCCTGCTGGCCGCGGTCCTGGCCCCGCTCGCGTTCGCCGGCGCGACCGCCGACATCACGCGCGGCTGGGTCCGCAAGTGGATCGAGTTCACCGCCGCGATGATCGCCTCGAAGCTGCTGCTCGTCATCATCCTCAGCCTCGGCGTTTCCGTGCTCAACGGCGCCGGGCAGAACGGCAGCGGGACAACGCAGACCGCGACGCAGCTCGCCGGTGGCTCGCTGATCCTCCTTCTCGGTGGGTTGGCTCCGTGGGTGGCGATCCGGATGTTCCACTTCGCCGGAGACAGCCTGTATGCCGCTCACTCCGTCGCGCGCGAAAGTGCGGCAGGTGCCCAATCCGTCATCCACGGACCGCAGAAGGTGGCTGCCCTGCAGGGCACGGCACGCTCGCTCTCCAGCGGGTTCGGCTCCCGCGGAGGAGGCTACGGCGGCGGCTGGGGCAGCGGAGGCGGCACCCCGCCCGCTCCCCCGCGACCCGCGATCGCCGATGCGTCCCCTGGCGGCGCCGCCGGAGGGGCTGGGGCCGTCAATGGACAGGCTGGGATGGCCGCGTCGACAGGTGGTGCCGCAGCCGCCACCTCCGCGGCCGTCCCAGTCGCCGGCGCACTCGTGGCCGCCGGCACGGCAGTCAAGGGAGCCGTCAACACCGCCTCCTCGAACGTGCAGTCCGCCACAACGGTCGGACAGCCCGCGCAGCCGACAGATGGCGGCTCGAGCGTGCCGCCACGCGCGACGGGGCAGCAGGCGCCGCCCAAGCAACCACCCATGACGAACGGCGGGAGCTGAGCCATGACCGATACCACGACCAAGGACTTCACCGTCCGCTTCGCTCGCCTTCCACGTCGCGGCCTGCTGCTCGGGCTCTCCGCGCCGCGAGTGGCCTGCATCGGCTTGGCCGCGCTCGTGCTCATCCCGGCGATGTTCACCGCCAGCAGCCTCGGAGCCATCGTCACCGCCCCGGTGTGGGCCAGCCTGGTAGCCCTGGCGTTCCTGCGCTGGGGTGGGCGGCCGGCCGTGGAAGCCCTGCCGACGGCGGCGCATTTCCTGACCCGGCGTGCCAGCGGTCAGACGAAGTATCGGGCCCGTCCGGCCAAGCCCCGTCCAGCCGGGACTCTGGCGCTGCCGGGCGACGCTGCGGCGATGCGCTTCCTTCTCGACGAGAAGACCGGCACGGCCGTCCTGCACGACCCGCACGCCCAGACCCTCACCGTCGCCGCCGTCGTGTCCCACCCGGCATACGTGCTGCTCGCTCCCGATGAGCAGGCGCGCCGAGTGCACGGTTGGGGCCGCGCCTTGGCGTCCCTCGCGTCCTCCGGAACCGGGACCCGCGTGCAGGTGCTCGAGATCTCGCTGCCCGACGCGGGACGCGGGATCACCGGGTGGTGGGACGCCCACGGGATCAAGACGCCCGGGCAGTGGGCCGTCACCGAGTACGAGCAGCTGATGAAGACCGCCGCTCCCGCCGCCTCGACGCACCGCACTCTCGTCGCGATCGCCCTCGACCTGCGCGCCGCTCGGGCGCACATTCGGCAGTCCGGGCGCGGGCTCGCGGGTGCGGTCGCTTTCCTGCGGCAGGAGATGACCTCCTTCGAGGCCAGCCTCCGCGCCGCGGAGCTCCGCCTCGTCACGTGGCTGGACGAGGGCGGTCTGGCAGCGGTGCTGCGGCAGGCGTTCGAGCCGGGCTACGACAAGGAGCGGTTTGTCCCGTGCAAGCTCGACTCCGCCGGCCCGATGGCCATCGACGAGCGATGGGACCACCTGCGCCACGACACCGCTCACTCCGCCGTGCTGTGGATCAATGAGTGGCCGCGAGTCGCGGCGCCCCCGTTCTTCCTCCACTCGCTCATCTTCCAGCCGGGGATCCGCAAGTCCCTCTCGATCACCGCCGAACCGGTCCCCGCTGACGAAGCCATCCGCGACATCCGAAGGTCCAAGGTCGAGTACGCCACGGAAGCCGCGCAGAAGGCTCGCATCGGGGCTCTCGCCGACCTGTCCGACACCGTCGAGCAGGCCGACGTCATCGACCGCGAACGGGCCCTGATCGCCGGGCACGCCGACATCCGGTTCACCGGCCTCGTCACGGTCTCTGCACCCTCCCGGGACGAGCTCGAGGCAGCCGTGGCCGAGGTGCGGCGGGCCGCCATTCAGTCCGGCTGCGAGACCCGACGCCTCTGCGGGCAGCAGGCCCGCGCTTTCGTCGCGGGAGCCCTCCCGCTCGGCAGGAAGGTCAACTGATGCTGCGCCACACCAAGCCGACCACCGCGGCGACGTTCTACGTCCCCGCCGGCCAGAAGAAGGCACGGGTTCCCAGGCTGCGCCGTCAACGCGACGCGAAGACGCGGGCCAGGCACACTCGAGAGCGCGTCAAGACTGAATCGTCGGAGCCGGCACGGCTCCTGCCTGCCAACGGCGAGGACGGGCCGGAGGCGCTTCGATCCCACCGCAGGTTCCGTCTCCCGGCCCATCGGGCCACCAGCGACGTGATGGCCGGTGCCTACCCCTTCCTCGCCGAGGCCGGGCTCGGCTCGGACGGTGTCTACATCGGACAAGACGCCTGGTCCGGCGGTGGGTTCTGCTTCGACCCCTGGGTGCTCTATGCACAGGGCGTCCTGACCAACCCGAACTGCCTCCTCGCCGGAGTCGTCGGCAAGGGCAAGTCCTGCCTGGCCAAGTCGATCGCCACCCGCTCCATCGCCTTCGGCCGGCGCGTCTACGTCCCCGGAGATCCCAAGGGCGAGTGGACCGTCGTCGCTGAGGCAGTGGGCGGCGCCGCGATCCGCTTGGGGCCCGGCACGGAAAGCCGGCTCAACCCCCTGGACCCCGGCCCCCGTGACCCCGCGCTCACCGACGAGCAGTGGCGCTCCGCACTGAGGCTGCGACGACGAGTGCTTCTCGGCTCGCTAGCCGAGTCCGCACTCGGTCGGCCGCTCGTCGCCGTCGAGCACACCGCCTTGGATGCTGCCCTCACCCACGCCGTCGAAACGGCGGAGGTGCCAACGATGCCCGGTGTCGTCGACGCCCTGCTGACACCCACCGCATCCCTTCCCGGTGCCACTGCCGCAGAGCTTGCCAGAGACGGCCGAGACCTCGGCCACGCCCTACGCCGACTCGTCGCCGGCGACCTCGCCGGACTCTTCGACGGACCCTCCACCATCACCTTCGACCCCACCCTGCCGATGGTCACGCTCGACCTGTCCGGGATCCAGGGCTCCGACCAGCTCATCGCCATGGTCATGACCTGCGCCAGCGCTTGGATGGAGTCAGCGCTCGCCTCCAGCGACGGGGGTCAGCGCTGGGTGATCTACGACGAGGCCTGGCGCCTCATGCGCCAACCGGCCCTCCTGGCCAGGATGCAGTCGCAGTGGAAGCTCTCCCGCGGGCTGGGGATCGCCAACCTCCTCATCGTCCACCGACTCTCCGACCTCGACGCGGTCGGTGACAAGGGATCCGAATCGCGTGCGCTGGCCCGCGGTCTCCTTGGCGACTGCTCGACCAAGATCATCTACCAGCAGGAAGTGAGCGAATCGCCCCACACCGCAAGAGACCTCGGCCTGTCCAGCGCCGAGCACGCCCAGCTCCCCGAGCTGCAGCAAGGCGAAGGGCTCTGGCGAGTAGGTCAGCGATCCTTCGTCGTCCGCCACGTCACAACTGAAGCCGAGCTCCGCCTCTTCGACACGAACAGCAGGATGCGTCCGGAAACCCGGAAGTTCGCGTGATTTTTGACCGTTTCGGTGGGAACTTCAGGGTCCACGCTACGCGCGCGGCTTTGTGGAGGTCGATGTTCCCGGAACATACGGGCCCTTCGTTGTGAGGTCGTCGTGCTCAACGGTGTGGACGTAGCGACTCGTGCTTGTGATGCTCAGGCCGAACAGGTCGGTCAGTCGTCGCGGGTCAGCGCCGGTCGCCCGATCCTCGGCGAGGATGCGGTCATCGCGAAGAGCGCGCGGTTTGACGCTGCAGCTTGTCCACGGGAACGCCCGGCTCACCGATACCAGCCGAGGCGCTGACTTCTTGGTGACGAGCAGGTGCGGGTTCTGTGTGTTGGGCCAGGTCCGTGCACGGTGGTCGAGCCAGCGCGCGAGCCGATCGAGGACCGGCTGTGCCAGCGGCACGCTGGGCCCAGCGAGGTGGAGGATGCCGTCAATGATGTCGGTCAGGCACAGCTCGGCGGCGCCCGCAGGTGCCGCTGCCAGGCGCTCAAGGTCCCGGGCTGGATCTGGCGCGACACGACTCAGGTGGAGCGCGACGCCGCGCTCCTAGAGCAGGCCGGCTGCGGCACGAGCGGCCCCACGTCCGGCCTGATCGGGTACGTTGACGGCGAGCCGGCCGGCTGGGTCGCGGTCGAGCCGCGGGAGAACTACCCGAGGATCTGGCCGCGGCAGAAGTCGTGGATGCGGATGGACCCCGACCTCGTGGGCGTCTGGTCGGTGACCTGCTTCGTCGTGCGTAAGGGCTTGCGTCGACAGGGGCTGATGTACGAGCTCGCCGCCGCCACCGTCGAGAAGGGCAGGCAGGTCGGCGCTCGGGTCCTGGAGGGCTACCCACCGAGCCGCCACCGGGGAAGAGCGTGATCTGGGACGAGGCGTCGGTCGGGCTGCTCCAGGTCTTCCTTGACGCCGGCCATGAGGTCGAGGCGACCCCAGCCCGCGCCGGAGGGTGGTGCGACACCGACTCGGCACGTCGTCCTGACAGTCTGTTCCGTCCAAGCCCAGGCGGAGTAGTCGCACCTGGGCCTATCGCTTTACGCGGAAGTTTGGCGCACGCCTGCTGCATTCCAGTCGCGGCCGAGCCTGGTGCACCGATCAGGTGCGTGATAACGGACCTGCGGCGTTGTGGACAGCTGCGCTCTCTTGCGGATGGACTTGTGTGCTTGGGCTTGGCGGGGCACCCGAGGTTGGCCTGCCGGTCACCTTGGCTGTCACAGGGGGCGCATAGGCTCCGTCCTGTGAACACAAGGTTGCAGATCTCGTGATCTCGACGTATGAAGCCATCGTCGTGGCCGTGCTCGCGATCCTGCCGGGAGCTGCGTACACGTTCGCCTACGAGCGCGTCGCGGGCGGATACGGGCTAGGTTTCGCCGACCGGGTCATCCGGTTCGTGGCCGCGTCGGCTGTGCTCCAGGCACTGTTCGCCGGGCCCACGTATCTGCTCTATAAGGAATGGATCTCGAGCGGGAAACTGGCCGCCGGAACGGTGAGTTGGGGATGGTTCTGGGTCGCTGCCCTGCTCTACACGCTCGTGCCGACGGCCCTCGGTAGCTTCGTAGGATATGCCCGCCTCAAAGGATGGGGCTGGGCGGAGTTGATGACCGGATCGTCGCCGGAGCCGCGCGCCTGGGACTCCATGTGGAACCGCGAAGTACAAGCGGTCCTGCGGATGAAACTCAAGTCGGGGACCTGGGTGGGTGGGCTATTTGCCACGACCCCCGACGGGCTCAGGTCGTACGCTGCTGGCTATCCCGAAGATGGTGACCTACATCTGGTCAAGCAAGTCTTGGTCGATCGGATATCGGGCGAGTTCAAAAGGAGCCCAGACGGTACTCCGCTGGTGGAAGACAGGGGCCTGCTCATCCGCTGGTCCGAGATCGAATATATAGACATTCAGGAGTTTTGAGATGAGCGATGACGCCGTCTACATGGCGACCAATATTTCGCGTGATGATGACGGGGCCGCCTTCGAGAAGCGCGGCGGGTACCCGAGCCCCAAGCCCCGCGAGCTGAAGCTGCCACAGGTGCCCAGCGGACCTGCACCCGGCGCACCCTCGGGAGAATCCCAGCAGTCGGACAGCGACTGACGGCAGTCGCCCGAGAATGAGCCCCGCCGCGGGCTGGCGCGGCGGGGCTCACACGTTCCCTGCGCGACTGTCGACCTGTCGCTCGGGCCACCGTGGGTGGTCGGCTCGGTGGAGTCGGCCTGGGGCGCGGTGCCAGCGTTGCTGCTGGTCCGTTTCCCCAGGCCGCTCGCCGAACCCGCCGTGCGGCTCTCACCGCAACGGGCTCT
>Ga0209347_1001070_pt1 | contig 50927 bp, 46 predicted proteins | sample AutmiccommuBRH23_FD_187382 | JGI IMG/M metagenome (GOLD analysis project Ga0209347, IMG submission 187382) | Deep subsurface microbial communities from Mt. Terri, Switzerland - Autotrophic microbial communities BRH/23 (SPAdes) (version 2) | ecosystem: Environmental > Aquatic > Deep subsurface >... | reverse complement strand
GCCTCGAAGTTCCATCTCGAACTTCATAGTTTGAAGATGAGATGACAGAGTTTGGGAATGTTGAGACATAAAAAATCATCCTTTCAAATTAAATAGAATTAAACTGAAAAGATGATATCATGAAACTAAATAAATTAGGGCCTCAAAAAGCCACCGCGCAGCGGTTTAGTACAACGGGGGATTCTCGGCACTTTGACAAGATGAATGTAATATGTCGCGTCGGGAATCCCCAGGACGTTACCCGAAATGCTCTGACCAAGTATTCTTATCCTGCTCCTTTAAAAATAAATAGAATGTTTTGGAGAACCCCCTGTGTTAGGATAATTGTCGTAGGGACTAAAGAAAAGTATCCTTGAAACAGGTCAAGTCCTGGCAGGACAACTGCATACAGGCCAATGGTGGTGTGGCCCAGGATCTAGCCACGGTGCCCCATCAGATAATAAGCCATGATGAAAGTAGTATCGCGTGCCGGGAATCCCCAGAACGTTATAGGATATCTTGGTCTTTAGGAGGAATTCACAAGAAATGTGTGGAATGTTATGTTATTCGCTATTCCGGAGGTGGAAAATATCAAGGTTGTAATTTTCGGTGGGACGGGTTTTGTCGGAAGAAGCCTAACTGATGAATTGCTTTCTAATGGATATCAGGTGTTCGTGGTATCAAGGAATCGCGAAAAAGCCGCCAACGACCTTGTAAGTAAAGTGAAGATAATTGAGTGGGACAATAATTCCCCACTTTCTTCTATCAGCGAATTACAGGATATTGACGTAGTTATAAATCTTGCGGGGGAATCCATTGGCTGCCGTAGATGGTCAAATTCAGTAAAACAGGAGATTTTGACTAGTAGGATAAAAACTACTCGTGCAATTGTTTCTGCCATAAATGACCGTACTATTCAGCCACAAGTCCTATTTAACGCTTCAGCAGTTGGATATTATGGATCTCGTCGGAATGAGGAAATAACTGAGATTGAAGAAGCGGGACAGGATTTCTTGGCTCAAGTTTGCCGAGATTGGGAAAATGAAGCTTACAAGGCCCAAAGCGATTTGACTAGAGTCGTGACTATTCGGATTGGCGTAGTGCTGGGAAGAGAAGGGGCTCTTAACAGAATGATGATCCCTTTTAAATTCTATATAGGTGGCCCGCTGGGTACGGGTAATCAATGGCTCTCATGGATACATATAAAGGACCTGACAAGTATGATAAAGTTTGTAATTGAAAATCAAAAACTATATGGACCAATTAATGCAACTGCTCCGGACTCGGTAACCATGAGGGAATTTAGCCATATATTAGGTGAAGTTATGAATAGGCCATCTTGGTTTCCGGTTCCGACATGGATACTAAAAATAGCATTAGGACAAATGGCAGAAATGTTATTACTTGGACAACGAGTTGTACCGAATAAAATTATCGATGCTGGTTTCGAATTCCGTTTTTCTAATTTGAAGTCTGCGCTAGAGGATGCTTTAAAATCGCGAATGAATGGCTCCGCTGGGAAGGCTTAACCAAATCGTTCTTTCTAGGAGGTAACTATGAGTATCTTATTTAATCCTTTCAAAATACAAAATTTAGAGCTAAGAAATCGGTTTGTCAGATCAGCTACTTATGACGGTATTGCTGACGAGAATGGTCGTGTTTCTGATTCCCAAATCAAGCTTTTCTCAGATCTGGCGGATGGTGGTGTAGGCCTAATCATATCTGGTATAACGTACGTTCATCACACAGGACAGATATCACCATTTCATAACTCTATTGCTGATGATGAATCTATTCCAGAATTTCAAAAACTAATAAAAGTAGTTCATCAGCGTGGTGCCAAAATTGCTATCCAACTTTTTCATGGTGGAAAAGAATGTAAGTATTTGAAGACGAAAAATGTCCTTCCTTTAGCGCCGTCAATTATTAACAATGATCCATATTACTCAGGTGAATATAGAGAAATTACAGATAGCGAAATTTGGGAGGTGATTAATGCATTTGGGGACGGAGCAAAAAGGGCAAAAGAAGCGGGGTTTGATGCTGTACAGGTCCACGGTGCCCATGCTTATCTTTTAAGTCAATTTCTCTCACCTTTCACAAACCGAAGACAGGATCAATGGGGTGGAAGTCTTCAAAATCGCCTTCGTTTGCATTGCGAAATATATAAAAATATTCGGGAGAAAGTCGGCGAGGATTACCCTGTATTTATCAAGCTTGGGGTTGAGGATGGTTTTTTCGGTGGTCTTCAATTTGATGAGGGAAAAGAGTCAGCCATATTACTTGCAAAATTAGGATTTGACTCTTTGGAAATTAGCCTGGGACTAAGAGGTAACCGATATGAAGGGACTGAATATAAAAGCCATATTACTAGTCTCGAGAAAGAGGCATATTATCGTGCCTGGTGTCGAGAAATCAAAAGCCAATTAGACGTACCAATCATGATAGTCGGTGGGTTAAGAAGCTTGGCTCTTATGGAAGAGATTATTCAAAATAATGAGGCAGATTGTGTATCATTGTGTCGTCCTTTTATATGTGAACCTAGCCTTGTAAATGATTGGAAAACTAATAAACATAAGAAATTAAAATGCATTTCATGCAATAAATGTGTCGATGCAATATACAAAGGAAGGCAAATTGATTGCATCCTAACTACCCCACAAGTCGTCTGATTTCACGAACTTGCCTAGAATAAGTATATAACGCTTTGTGAATGCTAGATGCCAACTAGTTCGGTTAGTCTAGTATGATCATGATATATTGCTTTCATAATTAGGATGATCTTTACACATAAGAAATTTAAGGAAAGACTTCTTGCATAAAAATCTTCGCAATAGGGAATCTTACCTTTTTAGGGAGTGTCACGAAGACGACGATATAAGTGCGGAGGGGTGCAGGTGCGGGTTCTAGCGTTCTTGCTCGCAATGATAATACTACTGTTGATTAGCTTAGCTTTAAAAGCAGAAGTAGATTTTCGATACAGGCGTATCGAAGAGGAAGATCATATTGAAATCGATTTTCGTGCTTTTCTCGGATTATGGCATGTTCAATATCAAATCCCAACCCTTCAATTAGAGTGGGAAAAAGGACCTCAGGTTGAAATAGAAGCGCTTGCCATGGCAAAAGGCGGAACCCGTCAAGCAACTAAAGAAGCGCGTGTTCGATATATTCGAAGAGGATGGTTGGTCCGTTTTTGGCTGAAGGTTCCCCGTTTGTTGCGGTACATAAATCAGGTGAAACAGCAATTCTATAGGGGAATTCATTGTAAGGCCATTAATTGGCGGATAGAAATTGGCTATCAAGATGCAGCGCATACGGCGATTGCGGCAGGAACCTTTTGGACTATGTTTGGTTTTGCGCTTTCCCGTCTTTATCAACAGGTGACTGTCGAGGTCAGATGCCCAGGGTTGGTTGTTATCCCACAATTTAAGAAAGCAGGGTTTTTATGTGATATTCAATGCATATTCCAATTAAGAATCGGCCATATTATTTTTGTAGGATTTAATGTGTTGCGAACGTTAAAGCGGGGAATAAGGGGGTAGATACACACATGGGTAATCATCCGATTGAATCATTGATGAAAACTGCCATGGAGAGTATCCAACAAATTGTTGATGTCAATACGATTGTTGGAGATCCGGTAGAAACTCATGATGGATCCATAATAATTCCGATTTCAAGGGTTTCTTGTGGTTTTGCAGCAGGGGGTAGCGAGTTTGCACCAGCGGAGGATAATAAAGAAAATGGTAATACGGGAGGACAAGCGCCCGCACTTCCATTTGGAGGTGGTGCAGGAGCAGGGGTATCAGTACAACCAGTTGCTTTTTTGGTCGTAGGTAACGGGAGCATCCGACTCTTACCTGTTGACAGTAATGTAGTAGTTGACCGGTTGATCGATACGGTTCCTGATCTGCTAGACAGGGTTGCGGGGATGTTTCAAAAGAAGAAAAGAACTTCTGATGAGATTATCATAGCTCGTGATTAAACGGATCTGAACGTAATTTTGTATAAGATAATTAGGATAAATCAAGAAGAACGAGAAGATCTCGTTCTTTTTTGTTTGTCTTTTTCATACTTTTAGGCATATGAACTCCAGAGGTCGGAGAACAGAGGCCAGAGATCAGAAAGGAATACAACGATCTGACACATCCGGCATCTGACCTCTGACTTCTGATTTATAGGCTGGCATACTGACTGGTTATCCAAATCGTAAGACTCCCACTTCTACAAGTGGGAGTGAGTACACCTTATTCTGCTTCGGTGACGATAGTCTCCAGTGACGATAGTCTCCAGTGGAGACTATCGCCGAAGCGCACGGTCCTCAAGGAATACTTCGCGCGTAGGATGACTTACTTCACCGAAGACTCGATGTTCAACTTTAGTTGAACGAGTTCACTTTTTTGAATGTTCCTAAGGCAGGGGGGTGGGAAATGGTTAATCTCATCTGGCTTTTAATGTTGGCAACTGGAATAATTGTCTCAGCGCTCAATGGGCACATCGAAGGCGTAACAACTTCGGCGATGAAAGCGGCTGAACTGGGGGTGGAGGTTGCTATTGAACTAATCGGAGTGATGAGCTTATGGTTAGGGCTCATGAGCTTGGCAGAGGAAGCAGGTTTTGTTAAGGGGATTGCACGTCTATTTGGTCCAGCCGTTCGTCACTTGTTTCCATCCCTTAAGCCGGATAGTCCGGCAATGGGAGCCATTATCATGAATCTAAGTGCCAATATCTTGGGATTGGGAAATGCAGCTACCCCTTTTGGGCTGAAGGCTATGCAAGAACTCCAAAAGGAAAACCCGACCCCCGACGTGGCAAGCCCTGCCATGATTACTTTTCTTGCTTTAAATACTTCTTGTATTACTATAATCCCTGCTACTATTATAGGAGTGCGACTTAAAGCGAATTCTGTAAATCCGACGGAAATCATTGGAACAACAATTGTCGCTACCGGATGTGCTATGACCGTCGCGATCATCGCGGATTACCTTATTCGTCACAGGAGGGGAAAATGAAGGTAATTGCCGAAATTTCTCGTTGGGCGATTCCATTACTGTTGTTACTTATCCCAGTACTTGCTTATCTACGGAAAGTCCCTGTCTACGAATCGTTCGTAGCTGGAGCGGAGGAAGGGTTTAAAACAGGGGTTCGGATTCTCCCTTTTTTAATTGGAATGCTAGTGGCTATTAGAGTTTTCGTGGATTCTGGAGCGCTTGAGATATTGTCGCACTGGTTACAGCCCTTCTTTGTACTATTAGGCTTAGATCCGAATTTTGTATCGATTATTCCTTTGGCTATTATGCGTCCTTTAAGTGGTTCGGGAGCCTTAGGAGTGGCAACCCAGCTAATTAATCAACATGGACCGGATTCCTTTATCGGTCGTTTAGCATCAACCCTCCAGGGTAGTACTGACACTACTTTTTTTGTCCTAACCGTATACTTTGGATCGGTTGGAATCAAAAAGTACCGTTACGCTCTAAAATTAGGATTATTAGCTGATCTCGTAGGCTTAATTATCTCAGTTTGGATTGTCACCAAAGTGTTTTATTGAACCGTACTTTGTACATACTAACGATGAACCGAAAGGGGGCATTGTTTAGTATGCTATATATTGTATTACCTGCTTATAACGAGGCCGAAGCGCTTCCAGCTTTGCTTGACGATATCGAACAAAACTGTGCGCCAATCCCACATCAGATCGTTGTCATCAATGATGGGAGTACAGACAGTACTTCGGATGTTGTCCAAAATTACGCCCAAACCCATAAGAATATTCACAATGTTAACCACGATCAAAACCAAGGACTTGGGGCAGCCTTGAATAGTGGTTTTCAGTATGTCATGAACATTAATAAACTTCTTAGCTACCAACCTGAAAACTATAGACAGTTGAACCAAGTCCCGGATATGGTTGTTACGATGGACGCAGATAATACCCAGCCAGCAGATCGAATCCCTCTGCTGTATAAGGAGATTTGTTCAGGATCGGACCTTGTCATTGCCTCACGTTATGTCCAAGGTGGAGAACAGCATGGACTTTCTATAAGGCGGAGGGGACTATCTTGGGGAGCCGGAAAATTCATGCATTATTTTGCCCCTATTCCAGGAGTACGAGATTATTCCTGCGGATTCCGTGCTTATCGGCTTTCGATATTAACTGAAGGAGCTCGGAGATATGGTCCTAATATTATTAAAAGCCGCAATTTTTCAGGAATGGTTGAATTGTTGCTAAAAATTGCTCCTTTTGCAGAACTTGTAACTGAAATCCCTTTAGAACTCCATTATGAACGGAAAAAAGGGGTTAGTAAAATGCGGATAAGGGCAACAATCTGGGGATACATCCTGCTTATATATCAGATAAAACGCCAAAGGTGGAACAGGGTAAAATGGGCGGAGGAGTAAGACGACTACTCTTATTTATTATTTTACTCCTTGCTTTGGGAGTTCGTCTAAGGGGAATAACGAACCCATTGTTGGATGATCAAGGCTGGCGCCAAGCAGATACGGCGAGTATGTCTTTACATATGCTTGGGCATTTAACAGATATTCCAAATGTCTTCTTACCTCAGCTCAATTATGATGGGGTTACCCCTCAAAGAGTTGAACTTGAGTTTCCATTTTTACCTTATCTTTTGGCTTGGACATGGACATTATTCGGTTGGGCAGATATTTGGGGACGCCTCTGGTCGGTGCTCTTATCTCTGATTACAGTGGGTGGAGTCTACTACCTTGGACGGAAAATGTTTACAGACCGTGTTGGTCTTTTGGCGGCAATAATTTATGCCTTAATGCCTTTATCAATTTATTATGGGCGAGTTGTAATGCCTGAACCGATGGCACAAGCCTGGAGCATTTGGGCTTTAGCCATGATCTGGCGATGGAGAAATTCGCCAAAGGATAGAGGACTTTGGAAAATAGGGCTGTTAATGGCAGGGGCAATATTAGCCAAACTTCCTCAGCTGATGTTGTTTCCAGTTGCCCTTTTGCTGGGCTTTTATCCATTGAATCATAAACGGTTAGGCCAGCTTGTTCGTTTTAGTTTGATTGTTCTTATTCCTCCTATGGTATATTATTTATGGGTACATTTTAATGTCTCACCCTCAAGTCAGTTTGTATCCGGAATAATGGCCGGAAATATGGCAGATACGCGTAATCTTGACTGGAATTTGTTGAGTAGAAACATTCAAAGAGGTTTTACGCTTAGTGCTTTCCTTCTTTCTGTTGTCGGCCTATGCCGACTGATATTTTCGCGTTCTCCTGCGCGAATAGCCCTTTTAGTTTGGGGCGGAATCGGCGTTCTTTATATGGTGGTGGTTTGTGTACGTATTCCCTTAGATTATTACTTAGTTCCCATCTTACCCCTTGTTGCTTTGCTGAGTGCTTATGCCCTCGATGGGATTGATTTTCAACCGAGTTCGGTGATTGTAATCTTGTTTTTGGTATTGATCAATCGGGATTCATATGCCTTCTTAACGTTAAAGTATCATTGGAATGAGGAATTTCTCAGCCAAGCAAAGTGGATTAAGAACCATACTTCTGCTTCAAGTGTTCTTGTCTTAAGTGATCCACCGCCGATGACCTTCTATTATGCAAACCGTGTGGGTTTTCGTTTAACTGCAATAGAAGATGAAGACATTCCATCTATTATTCTGCACCAGTTCCCGGGTGATTTCTTTGTGCATCTTCCTCAAAGTGTGCATAATGAATTATTTTGGGAAAAAGTTCGGAATAGTTATCCAGAAGTTGGACCGGGTGTTTTTGATCTTAAGGGAACCTTAGAAAAGTAGTCAACTAGCAGCCAAAAATATAATAGTGGTAATAAGGGCAGATATAGGGAGGAGACTAGAGATTCGTGGATATTGAGAACAGGGCTCAAGAATTAGGAAACGGAGAACGTTTACAAAAAGTGCTCGCACAGGCCGGAGTGGCCTCTCGTCGACATGCTGAACAGTTGATTGTAGACGGTCGGGTGACGGTAAATGGGAATAAGGTTTCTGTTTTAGGAACTAAAGTGAGTATTCAAGACCATATTCAAGTGGATGGGCATTCTATATACCGTTCTGAAGAACTACACTATTTTCTTCTCAATAAACCAGTTAGTGTGATTACCAGTGCTAGCGATCCACAAGGTCGCCCCACCGTTGTCGACTTAATGAAAGATGTTCCAGTACGGGTTTATCCTGTCGGTAGATTGGATTATGATACATCGGGTTTATTGATGCTTACCAACGATGGAGAATTAGCGCATCGTTTGATGCATCCAATGTATGGGGTTGAGAAAACGTACCGTGTCTGGGTACAAGGACCAGTGGGAATAAATGCTCTTGAAACCTTACGGCAGGGGGTAATGCTAGAAGATGGAAACACCGCTCCGGCTAAAGTTAAGCGTGTGAGCGGTATTTCCAAACAAACATTTGTTAAGTCTAAAGGTAATAATTTAGAAATCTTAGAGGTGACAATCCATGAAGGCCGAAACCGCCAAATCCGCCGGATGTTTGCAGCAATCGGCTATCCAGCGGTTAAACTTGAACGGATTAGCTTTGGACCGTTAAGACTGGGAAATTCCCTTCGAGTTGGTGTTTATCGGGCATTGACAATGGAAGAAGTCAAGGATCTGCGTTCGATAGTAGGGCTGAAATCTTAACCAATAGGGTAAAGGGGGTGCTCAATTTCCGTATTCCATTTCTCTATGTCTCTTCCGCCAAAGGAGCGTAAGGCATTGGCGACAGAATTAATCTTTTCGTGGCTTGTTTGGATCAATACCAACCAGTGCCCTGTGCGAACTTCATGTTCGTAATGACGTGCACGAATTTCAGAAAGGCCATAGATAAGGAGTACTTCAACAAGCCCACGACCTTGAGGTTGGTGCAAGAGTTGATGCGCTAGCGGTCCGGCGACAACGACTTCCCCAAGATTTAGGACATTAAATGGAGCGACTTGAACCAACCAAGCATTGAATTTGTCTAAGTTAATTTCACTGGGGTAATAAGCTAGTTCATTGGCTATTTCTTCTCGGAATTCGCCTTGATGGATGAATTCACTTCGAACTATGACCGATATTTTGCTATTAGCCAAGGATTCTCCTTGAATCTCTTCAATTGCCTCTTTCGTTTGTTGAGGGCCTTTAAAAATAGCAATAGCAGTTTTTCTCATTGTAAGTTTATCCTCCTTTTCAGTGTGCGTAATTACAAATTAATTTCATGAGTTTGACTTAGTATGTCCACTAATTGCAACACTAAAGCAAGACATGCAGGAGAAAATCAAACCCGTGGAGAATATTTTCGAAATAAATAGCTATATTGTATAAATTAGAGAAACGGAGAGAACGATGATGAAAATTCGGATAGGGAATGAGCTCCTTACTGAACATATTCGTGTACAGATTCGTGTAGATTATCGCGGTGAATCGCGGAATGGACGCTTTTTCTTTGGAGGAAAGAGTAAGGAACAAATGGCAGAAACAATCCGAGAACAACAGGTTGCTTTACTTCGCAATGTTCCACTTCAAGGAATTTTTATTGAAGATGTCGATTTAAGTCTTGACATTTATGCTGTGACTGAAGGGGACGGGAGGCGCACACACGAGGTTGCCTATGCGCCCATCATCCTAACACTTCGGATTGAAAACCTTGACGATTTGCTCCCCCTTCTGATAAAACCAGAATTTCGGAAAATCGATTTTCTTAGTCCCGAAAATATCACGCTTCACCGCCTGGACTTAGAACGATTACTCTTTCGAATAAGTCAATCATATCAACAAGAAATAAAACTTTTAGAACAAAAATATTTACGTTAAAGATTTTTCTAGCATTTAGGGAACGAGAGTTAGAATATTAAGCAGAGGGATTTATAGCTTAGTAACGGTTAAAAATTGAAAATAGTATATTATTCTTTTCACAAATGTATTTACATATTGAAAATTTTCAAATATTAGATTAATATATTTTTAAGTGGTCTGACAAGTATAAAGATATTACCTATACTATATAATCAATGTTTTCAAAATTATTTAAATTATATTTAATTTATCTGTTGATGTTACTTCAACAATATATTATTATTATATTAATCCATAAATTTTGAAATCATGTTTTACTATGTAAAACATGAATCAAACAAGTGTATTTTTTAGAGGACTCATATTTTAAGTTTATCCAAATCAAAAATTATTGTATTATTTTTTGCTCTATAGAGAAACTATAAGTTTATAAGGACAAATGAAGATATTGTCAGGTAGTATTTTTCCTAATAAAGGGGGTGATTGATGAGAGCTGAGAATTGCTAAATGAACATAGTTAATTTAAATTTACTGAAGGAGGTTCATGCATTTGAAGTATTTACAAAACTATAATCCCATGGGTAACTTTTGGTTATCTGTCATAATGTCGGCTTTACCGATTTTTGTCCTGCTCTATTTCTTAGCACTTCACCCCCATAAAGCTAAGAATGGCGAGAAAATATTAGGTATTTATGCTCCTTATGCGGCGGCAATTGCTGTAGCAGTAGCTTTTCTCATATGCGTTTTTATAATGAAGATGCCTGCCGCTATGACTGCAGCGGCTTTTGGTTATGGGGTCTTGAGTGGTTTATTTCCAATCGGTTGGATTGTCTTTGGAGCAATTTTTCTATATACCATGACAGTTGTTACAGGTAAGTTCGAAATCGTTAAAGATTCCATTGCTGGAATTACCGCAGATCGTCGCTTACAAGCACTACTAGTATCTTTCAGCTTCGGAGCCTTTATTGAAGGCGCATCCGGGTTTGGTACTCCAGTAGCAGTGGCAGGGGCTATCATGGTAGGTTTAGGTTTCCGCCCACTTACCGCGGCAGTTGTCTGCTTGATTGCTAATACAGCGCCTGTTGCCTGGGGCGCAATTGGAACACCTATTTTGACCCTTGGTAAACTCACAGGTATTAATGACGGTTTGATAACCCAAATGGCAGGCAGACAATTACCGTTCTTTTCCCTCATTATTCCTTTCTGGCTGGTAGCTACTTTGGTTTTAATGGAAAAAGGAAAATGGAAGGAAGTCTGGGAAGTATGGCCTGCTATCCTCGTAACTGGAGCATCCTTTGCTGCTACCCAGTTCCTAATGGCTGAAGCAGGCTTAACTATGCTTGTTGACATTGGAGCAGGAATGGCCAGTATTATTATCACCTCATTGTTCTTGAAAGTATGGATACCAAAGAATATCATCACTAATGAAATGGCCTATGCAAAATTAGAGGGTAGAGATCCTGGAAAACCAAAGGTAGTACCAAAACATTCTTGGCCTGAATTATTACAAGCTTGGATGCCGTGGGTTTTCTTGGCTATCTTCGTTGCATTGTGGGGTATTCCAAGTATTAAGACTTTCTTGACTAGTCTTGCCAATCCTAGTTTTCAAATTCCTTATTTGCATGCTTTATCTTTCAAAACCGCACCAGTATCTGCGGGTGCGGTAGCTAAAACTGGAGAAGCAGCTGTCTTTGCCTTTAATATTTTCACTATGGCAGGGACTGGGATTTTGATTGCAGCCTTCATCACAGGGATTTTATTCCTTAAAGTTACGGCTGCCCAGTGGAAAGAAATTCTCGTTACAACGATTGTTCGTCTTAAAATACCTCTTACAGTTATTTCTCTAGTTATCGGACTAAGTTACATGACCAAATATGCAGGAACTGACGTCGTATTGGCTTTAGCTTTCGCCAAAACCGGCTCACTCTACCCTTTCTTTGCTGTAATGATTGGTTGGTTGGGGGTTTTCCTTACAGGTAGTGATACAGCTTCCAATTCACTGTTTGGTAACCTTCAGCTAGTAACAGCCCAACAGCTGAATCTAAACCCACTCTTAATGGTTACGGCAAACAGTACTGGTGGAGTTATGGGTAAAATGATTGATGCTCAGAGTATTACGGTTGCAACTGCCGCCTGCTATGCAGACGCTGACGAAGGAGTTAGAAATATCGGAGTTATTTTCCGGAAGGTATTCTGGCATAGCGTTGTATTGGCGTTCCTTATGGGCATTTTGGTTTGCCTCCAAGCGTATGTCTTCCCATGGATGATACCTGCAATGAAATAGATAATTGTAAAAAACGGACAAGGGCTGACCTAATTAGGTCAGCCCTTTATATGTTTTTGAAATGGAATTCATAATATTTGAAGATTTATATTTTAGGTAAGAAACTTTTAGCTATTCTCCCATATTATTTCCTAAAGAGAACGCTAATTACATATTGAAATTTCTGTTAAGTTCAATTAATATATAACTATAGTGGTCTGACCATCAGACAGATTTTTAGGGGGGTTAATGGATGTTAGATCGTGAATTACTGCGCGAACTTCTCGATGTGCTTGGTGCTGAAAATATCCTCACAGAGCAGGAAGACTTACTAACCTATGCCTATGACGCAACTGCGGCCATGAAGCATTGTATGCCGGAAGTTGTGGTTACGCCCCTTTCCACAGAACAAGTAGCGGAGATCGTTAAAATTGCTTCTCGGTATAAGGTTCCGATTTATCCACGTGGCTCGGGAACAAACTTAAGCGGGGGAACTATTCCCACTGAGGGAGGTATTGTTCTCTCGACGCTCAACTTAAATAGAATCTTGGAAGTAGACCAGGATAATTTGACAGCCACTGTGCAACCAGGGGTGATCATTCAGGCGCTTAATGATCAAGTGATTAAGCATGGTCTACTGTATCCTCCAGATCCCGGAACTATCACTACTGCAACAATGGGTGGTTCAGTTTCGGAGTGTTCAGGCGGTTTGCGTGGTCTGAAATACGGTGTTACCAAACATTATATTATGGGTTTACAAATAGTCTTAGCGAATGGAGAAGTCATCCGCTGGGGAGGGAAAACTGTCAAAAATGTCACAGGATATGATCTAGTGGCACTTTATACAGGGGCAGAAGGAACACTGGGGATTATTACAGAAATTATTGTGAAACTAATACCCGCACCCGAGGCACGTAAAAGCATTTTGGCTGTCTTCGATGACGTTGATAAGGCAGGGAAGGCCATCGCAGCTATTATTCGTAATAAGGTTATTCCGGCGACCCTGGAGATTATGGATAATGTGACCATTCAAACCGTGGAAAACTTTGTGCATGCAGGACTTCCGATGGACGCTGAAGCGGTCCTTTTATGTGAAGTGGATGGCTACAAGGAAGTTGTCGAACGAGAGGCTCTTTTGGTGGAACGAATTTTGAAAGAGGAAGGGGCCGTTGAAGTCAAAATTGCAAAAGACGATCAAGAGCGTGACCTTTTGTGGCTGGCTCGCCGCAGCGCACTTCCGGCTCTCGCTCAAAAACGGCCGACGACAGTACTTGAAGATGCGACTGTTCCAAGGAGTAAAATTCCGGATATGCTTAAAGCAATCCGTAGAATTGCGACAAAACACAAGCTGGAAATTGCAACGTTTGGGCATGCCGGAGACGGGAACTTACACCCCACGATTTTGACAGATGATCGAGATGGGGAAGAAATGAAACGGGTTCACCTAGCAGTGGAGGAAATTTTCGAAACAGCTATAGCACTTGGAGGAACTCTTTCAGGTGAACACGGGATTGGAATCGCCAAAATGAAATTTCTGGACTGGGAATTTGGTGAAGCTGGGGTAGCGGCTTTACGTCGTATTAAAGAAGCTCTTGATCCCAACTATTTGATGAATCCAGGCAAAATTGTAAGGAGGAACTAATCGTGTCCGTATATGATTCTCTGGATTCGATTACCGAAGAACTCAGTAAATGTATGAAATGCGGAAACTGTCAGGCAGTGTGCCCGATTTATAAGGAATCACGCAAAGAAGTCGGAGTTGCAAGGGGAAAGATTAGTTTATTAGAATTTTTCCTCTTGGGAGAAATTGAGATGACGAAGGGACTGGCAGATCGTTTTTCCCTTTGTACGACTTGTATGGCTTGTAATAATAATTGTCCCTGTGGAGTTCGGTTTGATAAGATTATTCTTGCGGCAAGGGCAGAAGCCGTCCGTAAAAAGGGACTACATCCAGTCAAGAAAATTGCCTTTAGTGCTTTAAAGATGCAGCGAGTGTTTGATTTCGGTATGAAGACGGGAAGTATCTTTCAGGCTGTTGCTTTAAAGAACATACCGAATAGACACAGCAGATTAGCACGTATGCGCGTTGATATCGGGATAGGTAAGGAAAAAGTCTTTCCTATGTTGTCAAGAAAGACTTTGCGTTCTGAGTTTCCTGAAGTGATTACGGTTAAGAATCCGAAGATGAGAGTGGGTTTTTTTACCGGGTGCATGATCAACTATTTCTACACTGACATTGGCAGAGCGGTGGTCGAGGTGCTTATAGAAAACGACATTGAAGTTGTCATTCCAAAGTCCCAGGCCTGCTGTGGTATCCCGGCCTCGGTCAATGGGGATGTGGGCTCTGCACGTACTTTGGCTAAACGCAATTTACGGGCGTTTGAGAGGATGGGGGCGGAGGCCTTGGTAGTAGCTTGTTCTTCTTGTGGTACAGCTTGGAAGCATGTTTTTGGGGAGTTGCTGGAGAGTGATCCGGAACTTAAACTTTTGGCGGATAAGTGGGCTAGAAAATCATATGATATTTCTGAGTTCCTGATTCATCAGGTTCCCTTTAAGAAAGAAGGTTTGGGACGAGTATTGCGTAAAGTGACTTATCATGATCCTTGCCACTTAAACCGTGGACAGGGGATTAGTAAGGAACCGCGAGAAATTCTTAAGAGTATTCCTGGTGTGGAAATGATTGAAATGAAAGAAGCTGGTCGCTGTTGTGGTATGGCAGGCTCATTCAGTCTTGTACACCCAGATCTTTCAGCACAAATTTCTGATCGTAAAACATCCGACATTACCCAGACTCTTACAGATACGGTGGCAACCGGTTGTCCTGCTTGCCGCTTGCAATTGCAAAGCGGGCTTGAAAATGCCGGAGTTGACGAAGAAGTATTGCACACGATTCAAATCTTGGCGGAGTCATATAGAACTGATAAGAGATAAAGAAAACTTGGCTGGCGCCCCCGCGAAGACACTGTCTTCGCACGAATTAGCCCTCTTGCAGACACTGTCTTCGCACGTATTAGTCATTCTGTCAGCATTCAGGCGCTGACCATGGCATGGAAACACCTTTTTCTAAAAAGTGTTTCCATGTTTCATTATTACAAAGGTCATGGTACACTAAAGAAGAATAAAGGAGTGACAGTGAGTGATATTAAAACCCATTAAAACTAAGAAGATTTATGAACAGATTGTTGATCAAATAGGACTATTGGTTGCCGAAGGGCAGCTGAAACCTGGCGATCGTTTACCTTCCGAGCGTGAATTAGTTGAACGGTTTCAGGTTAGCCGTGCATCTATTCGTGAAGCTATCAGTGCTCTTGAAATGATGGGCCTTATCGAAGTGCGCGCAGGAGAAGGAACGTACATCAGACAAGTTAACATTGATTCTGTGGTTGCTCCCCTCGCTTGGATGTTATTTATTGAAAAGGATACGGATTTGGAACTTTATGAAGTTCGTAAAATTCTGGAGGTACAGGCTGTGGGGATAGCGGCGGAGAGAGTACAAGAAGATGAGCTGCGAGATATGTCCGAAGTCTTGGAAGTCATGCGAATGGATCTCGAAATTGATCGCTTAGGAGAAGAAGCCGATCATTACTTTCATTATGCCATTGCTAGGGCAACACATAATAAGATCCTGATTCGCTTGATGAACACTATCTCAGATACTATGCAAAAGGCTTTAAAATCCAGTCGTAGCAGACTTTATGAAGACAAGAGTTCACCAGAGAGGTTATACCAAGAACATTGTTCCCTTTTTGAGGCAATCAAGAATCACAATGTGTTAATGGCTCAGCAACTTATGTTGGATCACTTAGTCGGGGTTGAAACCCAATTGGCGAAGTACTTACTTCCGGACGATAAATAGAAGAGGCGGAAACACAAATTCTGGGTGTTTCTTGCCTCTTCTATTTAAGAAGGGAGTTATAGGATAGAATAGTAGAGTAAGAAGTTAAATGATAGTGAGGATAAGATCATGACATGCCAAATGGTATACCACAACGGGAATTGTCTAAATACGAAAAAGCCGTTTGCCCGAGCTTGTAAAATGTGTATAGAGATTTGTCCCTATCATGCCATTTCGGAATATCGGCAGTTGAATGCTAAAAAATGTACGGAATGTGGGGCATGTATGGCCGTGTGCCCGAGTGACGGCTTTGTAGATCGGGCGATGGATAATCTCCATGATTATCTATTTACGGGGCAAGATATCGTCTTAAATTGTCCACTGGCAATCCCTCGTGGCTTTGAGATTCCATGTTTGGGGATGCTAGACCGAGATGGGTGGATGATCCTTATGCTCTTGGCTGAGGGAAAATCCGTAACGATTATGACAGGAGTTTGTGCCGAGTGTGAAGATCGTCAAGCGTGTGCAACTAGTGTTCAGACGTTTAAACAAGTTCATGTGGATTGGCCAGACCATGCTGCTATCCGCATACAAGTTCGACCGGATAAAGAAACAGTTGAGCCAAAGACAAAAGAGGGGCGAGGGTCTGCAGTAGTTCCCCAAGTTAATTTGACTGGTTGGAGGCAAAAAAGTCGGGATAAAATCGAAGAATGGCTACCTAGCTTGGCAGCTGATGATACGTATACTGTGCCAAAATACCGTCAGTGGCTTATAGAAGTTTTGGAGAAAAAGAAGGATGGAAAAATACCGTTTCGCGCTTTGTCCGTAGCAGCTTCATGCACAAATTGTGGGGTTTGTGCGGCGATTTGTCCACAGGGCGCGTTACAAAAGCAGGAAGAAAGGAACCTAGATCAGAGTGCAGAAGATCCGGCGAAAGAGGAAAAAATAGCGTTACTGCGCTTAATTTTGGAACCTCAGAAATGTGTTCAATGTGGGCGTTGTGTGGAAATTTGTCGATCACAAGCGTTGACATTTAGTCTTAAATTGATGTCTCATCGTTTACTAACCGGTAGAATATTAATTCACGAGGGGATTCCAAGATACTGTAGCAGGTGTGGCAAACGAATTTTTGATAATACAGATTTATGCTTGGTCTGTTCGACTAGCAATCGTCTATAGTTGGCCTTCCCAACCGAATCGACGAAACATGTAGGGGGCTCCGAAGGAAGTCCACAGGCCGCCTATAGTTAAAACAGGCAAATAGACCCAGGTATAGTGTTGAGTTAGAGGGCTACATAACCAAAGCCAAAGTCCCAGAAGTGTGAGTCCGACGATTGTTTTAAAGAGTGATGGAACAAATTGTGTGCGTTCTCGATAATCCAGAAAGGAATCCTCCAAGAAATATCCGCTTGTAAACCCGATGACAAAACCTACCACTTGCCATCCGGCTGGGGTGTGGTAAACAAGTAAAAAAAGCAGGGGAAGCGAGACGGATAGGAGGATTTTTAACGATAAGGAAATTGGGAGTTTAAATAGGGATTCATCAAGTCGCTGAAATCCAAAAACCATAAGAGTGCCGATAAAATACCCGCCTAGGATGTCTCCTGGCCAGTGAACACCTAGGTAAAGTCTCGAAAAGCCTATGCCTAAAATCATGAAAATTCCTATCGCCTGCCAAACTTTCTGTCGTCGCCAACGCTGCCACACATAGGGGTAAAAAGTAGCGGCCCCTTGACTATGACCACTGGGAAAAGAACTCCCTGTTGCGGAAGAAAGATAAATGGAACGTACACCCGATTGGCCAATCGGCCGCCGGGTTTGAAATATGTCTTTAAGTAAGCCATTGAAAGCCATGGACGTTAGGAATAAGACTGCTAGTCTGAAACCGAAACGTTTGTCCACATTCCAAAAAATAACCACAATCAAAAGTATGTAAGTCGGTTCACTTCCTAAAAAGCTCAGTAGGATGAAAAAAGCATCGGTAATCGGGTTATGAAAGTATTGAATTGCCTGATAGACGGCTAGCATATGTTTATGACTTCCCTTGATCAGGCATGGTGGTTACCGCAAGCACAGTTTGCGCTGTGTTCGTGCTTTGATTTGGTAGGTTGGCGTAATAGCTGATCGGCTAAATGTGTTACATGAGAAATTGGCTGTGCTTGAATACCTTTAGCCAAGGCTAGGATTTCACGGATTTCTTCAGGTTTTATGCCCAAGGTTAATGCTTCCGTGACAGCAAGTCTGAGCGCAGCCAGAGCATTACAAGCTACTGCCGCCGAAATCTGGGTCACAACGATTGTGCGTTGGTCAAGACTCATGAAACATGCCTCCTGATTTAATAAACTTTAATCTGTTCACTAAGATTAATTGTAATTTTAGCATAGAAGAGTTTCAAGGGCAAAAAGGAGAGTCAGTGGGAGGAAGTGTCTTAGCCCATTCGCACACGTTACATCGCTATTCGCTTGTCGCTGCGGCTAAAACGCGTAACCTATGGGTTGTTCTGCATGTGAACCAACGCGTTTCTTAACGCCTTAGCGTCTGCACTCATTGACGCGATTCCTCTCTCCGTGCTCTCTAAGCTAAGAAACTTCCTCTAGCTTGGGTCGACGAGGATTTAGAACGACGCAGGCTACTCTGGGAAACTTCCTCCTGTCTGGGTCTGGGCATGACGTTTTGGGGTGCTGAGGGCTGTTTGCGTCTATGACGCAAATGCGCTTTGGTTGCTTATTAGATAATTTCTTTTGTATCGGGTAAGGAGAACGATGCTTGGGCAAGTCTTGGAAGGAAGTGTCTTTGTCCATTCGTAGACGCTCTATTACTGCGCGCATTCACTTTAGAATGTTGTCTTGTAGTAATATGTGGACATTATATATAATATTTGATTCTTAACTGAAAGGAATAATCTCATGAACGAGTATCAGGTTATTGTGGTTGGTGGTGGAGCGGCGGGGATGATGGCCGCCGGTCAAGCAGCGAAAAGTGGGGCGAGGGTTCTTCTACTTGAGAAAAAGGAACATTTGGGTCGAAAGATAGCAATTTCAGGAAAAGGGCGATGTAACTTAACCAATGAAGAAAATGTTTCGGATTTTATTAGCCACTATCCTGGTAATGGTCGGTTCTTACATGGGATATTGAGAGATTTTGATAACGTAGCTTTACGAGAGTTTTTTGCTGATTATGGGGTAGAGACGAAAGTTGAGCGGGGAGGTCGAGTTTTCCCGGTCTCCGATGATGCAGAAAAGGTTGTTGAAGCCCTTAGGGCTTTTCTGGCAGAAAAAGGAGTAGAGGTACGATCGGGAATATCCGTGGAAGAAATTTTAGTTGAGAATGGGCATGTCAAAGGGGTGCGAGGGGCTGGTCAAAAACGATTTTTAGCTCCATCGGTTATCGTGTGTACTGGAGGGGCCTCTTACCCAGCTACTGGTTCAAACGGTGATGGGTTTAGGTTCGCTCGGAAATTGGGGCACAGAGTTATCACACCGCGGCCGGCTTTAGTTCCACTGAAAACCTCTGAAGAGTGGGTAAAGGAGTTACAGGGGCTTGCTCTAAGAAATGTAGAAGCCTCTTTGTGGATAGGTGGAAAGAAGAAGATTACAGAGTTTGGCGAAATGTTGTTTACGCATTTTGGGGTATCGGGTCCCGTCATTTTGACGATTAGTCGTCAGGCTGGAGATGCACTTCGTGGAGGGCAACAAGTTGAGTTGCGAATTAATTTAAAGCCGGCTCTTTCTTCAGAACAGTTAGATGCCCGAGTGCAACGGGATTTTCAAAAGTATAGCAATAAGCAGTTCAAAAATGCTTTGGATGACCTCTTACCACAAAGTTTGATTCCAGTCATGATACGCTTGAGCGGGATAAACCCAGAAGGAGTAGTACATCAAATCAACCGTGAAGAACGGAAACGGTTAGTTGGATTATTGCAAGGATTACCTGTTACAATTACTGAAACCCTTTCTATAGAGACAGCGATTGTAACGGCAGGTGGAATTGATGTTAAGGAGATCAACCCCAAAACAATGGCTTCTAAACGTGTAGAAGGGCTATATTGGGCCGGAGAAGTTGTAGATGTCGATGGCATTACGGGAGGATACAATCTCCAGGCTGCGTTTGCAATGGGGTACAGGGCAGGTCGTTGTGCGAGCGATTTTGTGCTCTCGATGGTCTGATAAATACGCTTTCTGCATAAACTCTTTTCGAGGTGAAATACGTGCGTCGAAGAGAAAGCTTATTAGAATGGATGTGGAATACAGTTCAGCGGGGAGAAAGCAAGGTCATTCGGGTTATGGTTTTGGCGTCGGTAATACTTGTCTTAATGCAGTTAAGTGTGATACGGGACCCGCTTGAATTTTATATGGCGGTTGCAGCAAAGGTCGAAGCGCCTCCTTTGGAATTGCCTGCACTTGCCGAATCGCCTAAGACCTGGCTGTTGACATTGAAGGCGACACCGGCTGCTCCGATCCGAGTTCTTCAAAATGGCAAAGTCATATCTACGTTAGCAAATGGGGAACAGCAAATGGCGGTGGAATCCGGTCAAATTCAGTTGGACGGGAGAGGTTTGTCCCAGATCATTCAGGTTCAAGTTGTAAAGAAAGATACCCAATTGGTTGAACCTCGTAAGAATCAGATTGTCGCGATACAAGGGAATATTCAGAACCTGACAGTCAGACCGTAGTATTGCAAATAGCGTGTTGGCGTACTATAATTCAATCGTCTATAACTTTTCAAAAGGAATCCCAAAAAAGGAGGGAAGTACGGTAGGACGGAAGTAAATATAGGATAAGATCCATGGAATTGGTTCATTATTAAACTAAGGCACCCGAAAGGTGTCTTTTTACCAATTAGGTAAGAATTAAACAATAAAAATTACTTTTGAATGGTATGATTAGGGGGAAAGAAGACGCGATGATGGCACAAAGCAAGAAAATTGCGCTCGCTGCCTTAAAAATGGCCATGACAGAGAGCCGAGAAGAAGAGGCCCATTTAAAGGAGTCTTATCTACGCCTTGGGGTCAAAACAGCTGCGGTTGATTACGGTGGAGAGTACGTTAGTTCGATCCGCAAGATTGTAGAACGTGCGATTGTAGCTGCCAAACGCGAAGGAGCAATCCAAGAGACACATGGGGATGAAGGCGCTGTAGCGGGTGCAACTCGCGAGGCCTTAAGTCAAATTATTAACAAAGCTATGGGTTTGAATATTGGTGGGAAGATCGGGATTGCACGCCAAGATGATCATTTAAGTGTTGCGGTCTTCTTTGGAATTGGGCTCTTACATTTGGATGAGGTTGCAGTGGGACTAGGGCATCGCGTCGCTCCCAAAGAAGTAGGGGGTTAGCACATGGTTCGAGGAATTAGAGGTGCAACAACGGTTGATCGTAATGATGCCGCAGAGATAAGGGAAGCGACCGCGGAACTTTTACAAATGATCCTAACAGAAAATGCGCTTTGTACAGAAGACTTAGTCAGCGCCATATTTACTGTTACTCCGGACTTGAATGCGGATTTTCCTGCGTTCAGTGCACGTGAGATTGGTTGGGAGTTGGTGCCACTTCTTTGTGCAACAGAAATCCCTGTTCCCAGTGGTCTCTCCCGCTGCATCCGTGTGCTGATACATGTCAATACAACGCGTTGTCAAACGGAAATAAAGCATGTTTTTTTGCGCAATGCCATAGCATTACGCAAGGATCTTGTGAGGCTTGATATCAAGAAATAACCTTTGCGGCCTAAGATTGAATTTAGGGGTTGTGAGGATAGCCTATTCTATGGTAAGATAGTTTCAATTTCTAGTTCAAGGTTTCATATTAGTTCAGCATAAGTGGTAGAAAGTTAGCTTTGTATGGCAAAGCTATATGTAGGATGGTAAGCTGCGGGGTTCCAGTAGGTGCTTCGCGTAGGACTCATCAAAGATTAAGTAGGATTGTAGGATGGGGGCAATTAAGAGTCTAGGCACCCTCTATTTAGGGTGCCTTTTTAGTATACCTATCCTTTCTGGAAGGTTCCTTCTTAACCATACGGCATCTTGCAATCCTTGGCGATGGTCTAATCTCGAACACGATAGCTCTGGTGACGTAAATCTCCAGTGACGATAGTCTCCAGTACGATAGTCTCCGGTGGAGAGTATCGCCGAAAGCGCACCACCCTTAACGAATACTAAGCGCTGTAGGATTAGTATCGCCGAAGCCGTGATCCCCAAAGGAATACATACCGGCGTAGGATAGAGTATCGCCGAAAGCGCACCACTCTTAACGAATACTAAGCGCTGTAGGATTAATATCGCCGAAGCCGTGATCCTAAATGATACCTACTCAGGCGTAGGATAGTTCGAGTCCTTGGCCACATAAGCGACTGAATATGATACTGATAATGGGAGAGACCAAGGGTATAGGCAGAGTCCAACATGGAAACAGATAATGTAGTATGGTAGAAGGGGGCTGGAGAAAATGATTATTGTTTTAAAAACAGGTGTGACGGTTGAACAGATTGAGGAGGTTTCCACGCGGTTAACTGATGAGGGCTTCAAAATACATCTTTCCCAAGGAGTGGAGAAAACGATAATGGGGGCTATTGGGGATCGCACGCGGATGAAAGCACTCGATTTAGAAGCGATACCTTGGGTAGAAAAAGTCGTGCCTATTTTGGCACCATATAAATTGGTCAGCCGAGAGTTACACGCAGCGGATACCATTATTCGGGTTGGGGGACAAGAAATTGGCGGCAGTAAGATTCATGTGATGGCAGGTCCGTGTGCTGTCGAAAGTAAAGGGCAGATCTTGGAAACTGCGCATGCTGTACGAGAGGCTGGTGCGACCTTTTTGCGCGGGGGCGCCTTTAAACCCCGTACTTCTCCCTATTCCTTCCAAGGGTTAGAGGAAGAGGGATTGCGTTATTTGGCAGAAGCGCGTGACGAAACTGGGCTGTTAGTGATTACAGAGGTTATTGATGCGCAGGATGTCTCTCTGGTGGCTCATTATGCTGATGTTCTCCAAATAGGCGCACGGAACATGCAGAACTTTATTCTACTCAAGGAAGTCGCCAAGTGCGGGAAACCTGTACTGCTCAAGAGAGGTCCCTCTGCAACCTTAGAAGAATGGATGATGGCCGCAGAGTATATCATGGATGGAGGAAACTACCAGGTGATATTCTGCGAGCGGGGCATTCGCACCTTTGAAAGTTATACACGAAATACGCTTGATCTAAGTATGGTCCCTGCTCTGCACGCTCTTTCACATTTACCGGTCATTGTTGACCCAAGTCACGGAACTGGGAAATGGCAATTAGTTCACCCCATGGCCAAAGCGGCTCTGGCCGCCGGAGCAGATGGCTTGATCGTTGAAGTACATCCCCATCCAGAAAAGGCGGTTTCGGACGGTAAACAGTCCTTAACGCCTGAAAAATTCCAAGTTATGATGGCTGATTTGGTTAGGCTCACTGCCGCACTCGATCGTCAATTGGGGGAAGTGAGTTCGTGTTAGAAGGTCCGGCTGGGATTTTGACGCCGGGATGGTCAGGCCTTCGTATTCCAAAGGCTTGCATCCTCGGCTTAGGAATGATTGGTGGTTCTTGGGCAGGTGCCTTGCATCGAAGCGGATGGGAAGTTTTTGCGGTTGATCCAGAGAAGGCCAGTATCGATGAAGCTGTATGTAGGGGCTGGATTCGGGCTGGCTGGACTGAAATGCCCCAGTATCTTGAGGTTGATTTGGTTATTTTAGCTCTACCCCTTCAGGCCTTGGCGAAGGGGTATGATCAATTAGTTGGTAGGATTCCTAAGGGGACAATAGTTACCGATGTAGGAAGCATCAAGACTGAGATTTGCAATAAATCCCAAGTGAATGTCCAGAACGGATCTTGCCACTTCTATTTTATAGGCGGTCACCCTATGAATGGTTCGGAACAGTCTGGGTTTGGCGCTGCAAATCCCAATCTTTTTCGAGATTATCCCTATGTCTTAACCCCTGCAGACGATTGTCCTCCCAGCGTGGTACAAAAGCTAGTAGAAGTCGTTCAAGGATTTGGGGCCAAAGTTGTTTTTCGTGAGCCAAGGGATCATGATATAGAAGTTGCAATGGTCAGTCATATCCCCCATTTGTTAGCAGTGGCTTTAGCTTTGGCTACACATGATGCCTCCCAAGAGGGGGGATCGGCCTTAGGACTAGCTGGACGGAGTTTTCGAGATTTAACGCGCATTGCAGATAGTTCTCCTGAAATGTGGAAGGAGATTATGGTGAGGAATTCCGATGCAATACTCAGTGGGCTTACCTTTTGGGAACAAAGAATCAAGGAATTACGGGAGTGTCTTCAGCTGGGAGACGGAGAGGCTATTGCCGAAGCATTTCGAAAGGCTCATAAAGTTCGGGGATACATTAATTAAGTCTAGTAACGCTTTGGAAAGGAGGGGATAACTATGCGAGGAGTGTTTATAAAGCCGGTTTCCGGTGTAGAAGGAGAAATCTTAGTTCCTGGCGATAAATCCATTTCTCATAGGGCAGCGCTCTTGGGAGGGATGGCTCATGGAGAAACCCATGTTTCGAATTTCTTATTAGGCCAGGACTGTCTAAGTACGCTTCGTTGTTTAAAACAACTGGGAGTCACTTCAGAGAGACAGGGGACGGAGGTTTGGATTCGCGGCGAAGGGATGGAAGCTTGGACGGAGCCGACAGATGTACTGGATGCAGGTAATTCGGGAACGACTTCGCGGCTGATGCTTGGAGTTTTGGCCGGGAGCCCATTTGCGGTTACCCTAACTGGGGATGCGTCCCTTCGTTCTCGCCCAATGCGGCGCGTCACCGAACCTCTTAAGCAAATGGGCGCCCAGATAATGGGACGTCTTGGTGGTAATCAGTTTCCCCTGACGATGAGTGGTGGTCAGTTGCAAGGACAAACTTTTCGAACAGCTGTCCCCTCGGCCCAAGTCAAATCGGCTATTATCTTGGCGGGCTTGAGAGCGAGTGGAGAAACGATAGTTGAGGAACCGGCTCTTTCCAGGGATCATACAGAACGAATGCTCAGGGGGTTCGGGGTTGAGGTTTTAAGCGAGAAGACTGTGGTAAGAGTGCACGGGGGAGGTCGCTTAACTGGTCAGGAGGTTTCTGTACCAGGTGATATTTCGTCGGCAGCTTTCTTCCTCGTTTTAGGAAGTTTGGCTGGACGTGGAGAGACTATTCTGCCCAATGTGGGTGTCAACCCAACACGTACTGGGATATTGGACGTTTTGAGAGCAATGGGCGCGGATATCGAAGTGATTAATGTCACGGAAATCTGTGGTGAGCCTAGGGCAACGCTCTGTGTCCGCTCGGCAAAGCTTCAAGGCATTGAAATCGGTAGGGAGATGATTCCACGACTTATTGATGAAATCCCGATTTTGGCAGTCGCCGCAAGCCTAGCTGAAGGAGAGACTGTCATTCGGGATGCCGCAGAACTAAGGGTCAAGGAAACCGATCGCATCCGTACGGTGGCTGAGGGACTAAACGCTTTGGGGGCGAAAGTTGAAGAACTTCCCGACGGGTTGCGTATTCTAGGGCAGCGCTCCTTGCGCGGCGGGCAGGCGAGTAGCCAAGGGGATCATCGCTTGGCCATGGCGTGGGCAATCGCTGGGATGCTGTCAAAGGACGGCGTCAGCGTGGAAGACATGGCAGCAGCGGATGTATCCTATCCTAATTTTTTGGACGTGATTAAAAAGGTAGCTCGATGAATTATGATACATCCCCTGAACTAAATCGAGGTTTTGCTTATGGATTGCGTCAATCGTTAACGATTGTGATTGGATATGCGCCAGTGGGTGTAACTTTCGGGATTTTAGCGACTTAGCTCGGTTTAACCTTTTGGGAAGCCGGGCTGATGTCTTTCTTTGTATACGCAGGTGCGGCACAGTTTATTGCGATCCAAATGATTCATCAAGGGGCTACCGTTTGGATGATTGGCGTGGGCAGGGTGCTTAACGTTTCTTTTTTCTCGATTTGTTCCGAATCTTTTTTTGGGAATTATTTTTGGTATGACTGTGTTCTGGGGATTGGATAAATTACTATTGTAAGAGAAAGATAGAGAAGGCATCAACAGTATAAATATTACTATTGATGCCTTCTTATATGAATTGAACAAGCATTCGTCAATGCGATATCTTACCATAATGTAGACAGACTTCTTACAATAAGAAAAAATGTGTATGAAAAACAATCACTGTATGTTTTTCATACAGGATAGTAAAGCACTTTTAAACCATTTGCTTACTTTTTATGTAAAGATTATGTACTATTTACTATTGAATACATATTATTAAAAATAATTAAGCTAATAATCGGTATCGTACTTGCTTATAACATTTAGATAGACATTAATTGAAAGAAGGTGTTTAGAATTGACTACTTGTGAAAAATGCAGATCATTTTACCCGATTCCCAAAGACGCAGACGATTATGCAGAGGGTAGAGGCGACTGTGTATGCGAAAACAAAGATGCAAAAGGTAAATGGTGGGATTAGAAACCTGTAATGGGCGAAACAACAGCTGACAAGTGTCCCAAAAATATTGGAGGTGATTGAAGAGTACATCAGAATTATGAATCGGGCTGGGAGTATTTTTTCATTTTCTTAACAATGGTCGACTGATCAACACCCAATATCGTAGCCGCTTTTCGGGTACTTTTACATTCGTGGTAAACTCGTAAAATCAAGTTTTTCTCAGTTTCATCCAAGACATCTCTTAGATTTAAGGTCGTAGGTTCTTTAAACGAACTTTTGTTATGAGCACCTTTTGTTAAAAAATCCACATCTACTAAATCTAAATGACTTAGAACCACAAGTCTTTCGATAGTGTTTTCCAGTTCCCTGATGTTGCCATCCCATTCACAGTAGATTAATCTTTCCATCAATTGAGGCGTTAGTTTTTTACTTTTGTCATACATCTGGTTATATTTACCTAGAAAGTGGTAAACCATTGGAGGGATGTCTGCTTTTCTTTCCCTTAAAGGTGGAATCCAGATTGAAATAACGTTGAGACGGTAAAACAAATCTCGACGAAACTGGCCGTCTTTAACCATCTGTTCCAAATCCTTATTGGTTGCTGAGATAATGCGTACATCAAGTTTGATTGGTTTACGTCCGCCTACCCGATATATTTCCTTTTCTTGTAAAACCCTCAATAATTTGGACTGCATATCAAAAGGCAGTTCAGCAATCTCGTCCAAGAATAATGTTCCTTGATCGGCAATTTCGAATAGTCCTGGACGTCCTTCCTTGTTTCCGTCAGTAAATGTTCCGCCTTCATCCCCAAACAGTTCTGATTCTATATGGTTGGCTGGGATTGAAGCACAGTTAAATTTAATAAAGGGGTTTTGGACACGATTACTTGCTTCATGCACGATTCCTGCTATTTGCTCTTTTCCTACCCCAGATTCACCTAACAGCAAGACGGTAGAATTGACTTTCGCTACTTTAATAGCTGTTTCAATCTTCTCCTCCATGATTGGGCTTTGAAAAATGAGATCCGAGCGCAATTGTTCCTTGCGGAACTGTTCCAGTTCATTAAGGTATTTTACAGATAAGTTCTGTGCAGCTTTGAGTTGCTCACGTAAAAAGTTAAGTTCTGTTAAATCACGCATATTTGCAATGACTCGATAAATATTTCCACTCTCATTAAAAATGGGTGTACCAGTATGTACAATATCACGACCTGTTTTTAAATGCTGAATAATACTGATCGGAACCTTTTTCTCCAAAACTTTTTGAGTTACAGACTCTTCTTTATAGCCATATTTTATTAGACTGTCGACGGACACTCCGACTAGGCTTTCTTCTTTGATGCCAAGCATTTCGTGACTGGATTTATTGTCTCTGATAATAATTCCATCGCCATCTGAAATAACAAAACCGTCGGGAGAAAAATCCAGGATAGCATGTAATTCTTTATTAATTTCCTGAACGGCCTTTAGCTCATAGGAAATATTTTCCAGTTCGGAAATATCCTGAATAATTCCCACTGCACCAATTATTTTACCCCTGCTAATAATAGGGTTCTTATTAATTAATAATATAGTTTGACCAATGACAATTTTCTGGACGGGTTCAGCAACCCCAGTATGCACAACGGTTGTCAAATTCACATCAGGAATTATATCCTCAATTAATTTGCCTATGGCTTCATCTATCGGTACTCTTGCAAACTTTTCAGCAGACTTATTCATGAGGATAATTCTTGCGTTAGTGTCAATTGCAATTATCGCGTTGTGCCCTGAATTAATAATGGCATTAACTTGTTCCACTGCATACTCAAGCTGCCTTTTAAACGCCCCCATGATATCGGTCCTGGTAATAATGCCTACAAGTCCCCCGCTTTTATTGATTACGGGTAATCTTCCAACCTGAACCTGTAAAGCGTCCTCCGGAAGGGCATCTTCAGAAATAGTAATCACTTCTGACTGCATTAATGCACCAACGGCAACTTTCCCGTCCATTCCAACAGCTCTTAAAACATGGGTCTTGGTGAAAATGCCAATCAGCATACCTTCATCGTCCACAACAGGCATTCCGTCAATGCGATATCTTACCATAGTTTCGGCAGCCTTCTGAATAGTATCTTCCCAACGCAATTTTATAATATCGGTAGTCATAAAATCCTTAATTTTTAGTTTCAAAATTATCTCTCCTTTGATAATAGTATTAAAAAGATTCGCTGAACCAGCTTGAATGCACAAAGCTAAATAAGTTAGAACCCTAAATCAATATGTCAGAAGTAAAGATTCAATAACGAATACTCTCTGAAAAAGAGATCGATTGAATTGTAAAACTAAAGCTTAGGTAAGATTTTGTATATGTATGGATGGATGAATTCAAATCAACCTATGTTACTCTCGTGCAGCCAAGTGCAAGTGCGAATTTAAAACATTATTATGTTCGGTTTGTACTTTGTTAGAAGGATCTTTCGGATTGAATTAGATGTATTCTTTAAAAAAGTAATACGCAAGTATGATGCCAGCCTCAATAAGAATCCAAAAATAAATTAAAAAAAGTATCTAAAAATGCTGAAAATATTGATTAATTAGATAATTAAATAATATCATAATTTTATTATAAAAGTGTAAATTATGCTTATTTTGATCGTTTGGCTTAGAGCTAAAACTATTTTAAAGCTTGTTTCTGATTGTCAGGAAACAGGCTTTAAAATTATGGGGTAAATGTTACGATTTTACTTCTCCACAAAAGTGTGGAATTGGCATAAGAGTTCATCAGATTAGAATGAATAGGGCTGGAAGCATTTTTTCATTTGATTCAAAGAGAAAAATGTGTAAGGAAAACAATCACTTGTATGTTTTTCATGCAACACATTAAAGTGCTTATATCTAGTTAACCCGAATCAAACGATTAGGTACTAGTTTTTTAATATAAAAATTATGTTTAATAACGTTATTGTTATCTAATAAATATTATCAAAATTTAATTTTGTCCAATATGATGCAGAAAATAATCTTACTGATGAATAATTGCATTCGATACTATATTAGTAATCTCAATTAATAATTAATATATTAAATGTGATGATGATTACATTCATCAGAATTTTTAAAAATAATAATTATTCATGATTTAATTGTCAGAAGTATTGTTGAGGCTGGCATCGTACTTGCGTATAGCGTTAGATAGATATTAGTTGAAGGAAGGTGTTTAGACTTAAGGCTACTTGTGAAAAATGCAGAGCATTTTACCCGATTCCCAAAGGCGCAGAAGATTATGCAGAGGGCAGAAGCGACTGCGTGTGCGAAAGTTAAGGTTTCGTGTAGAAAGTAATAAAAAAGAATGGAGCTGTTAGAATGAGCGGTCAACCTACTACAGATACAAATGAACCGGTTTTTTTTCACCCTGATTTATTTGTTGTACCGACCGATGGTCAAGCACCCTACCTTTTAGGGTATAAATGTGAGGATTGTGGCAAAACTTGGTTTCCGAAATTGGAAATATGTCCTAGTTGCTGGACGAAATTAAATCAAATTAAGTTAAGTAGAACTGGAAAACTTTATAGTTATTCTTTTATTCATGTCGGTCAAAGAGGTATAAAATCCCCATATGCTATAGGTTATGTAGATTTTCCGGAAGAAGTTCGAATCTATGGACAATTAGCTATTCCACCCGAAAGCCTTAAATTAGGTATGGATGTGGAAGTTGTCGAGGGTGTTGTTCGGATAGATAAAAATGGTGTTCCAGTAATGAAGAGCTATATGTTTAAAGCAGTTGAATAAATTCTTTTTGTAAAGAAGGGTGGATTAGCTAATGAGAGATGTATATGTTATAGGGGTTGGTATGACTCCCTTTGGAAAGTTTCCTAATAGACCATATTATGATTTGGGACAAGAAGCAGTCGTCGCTGCTGTTAAGGATGCAAATGTTGACAAGCGTGAAATTCAAGCAGGTTATGTAGGAAATGTGACGGCCGGAATGGCTCCTGGTCAAAAGGTTTTTAAAGCATTGGGCATGACCGGGATGCAAATTGTCAATGTAGAAAATGCTTGTTCCAGTGGGCAAACGGCGCTTAATTTAGCTTACACTGCGATTGGCAGTGGCCAATATGATATGGCCATAGCTGTAGGATGTGAGAACTTGACTGGTGGCAGGACTAGTGGAGAAGCCTTGGCGCCTGAGCAGGATGACATTGAAGGAATTTTGGGTGCAGTTATGCCAGGCATCTATGGTATGCGGGCTAAGAAATATATGGAGTTATACGGCGCGACTCCTGAAGATTTAGCGCTTGTTGCGGTGAAAAATCATAAACATAGTTCGATGAATCCCTATGCGCAATTCAGGAATTTAGTGACTGTAGAAGAGGTCTTGGCTTCCCGAATGATCGCTGAGCCGTTTACACTGTTGCAATGTTGTCCGATTGCCGACGGGGGAGCCGCAGCTATTGTATGTTCAAAAGAGAAGATGCTCCAACTGGGTGCCAAAGGAGTTAAGATTAATGCTTCTATCTTGGTTTCCGGCTTATTTAAGAATCAGCCCAGTGATATGACTATTCCGGAAATTACCCAGAGGGCTAGTCGGTTAGCCTATGAAATGGCAGGCATGGGGCCGGAAGATATCGATATGGTAGAATGTCATGATGCCTTTACTATCGCTGAATTTCTCTATTACGAAACGTTGGGCTTTTGCGGAACCGGTGAAGCAGCTAAATTTATACGCAGTGGCGCAGCCGAATTAGGCGGTAAACATGTTTTTAGTATTCGTGGAGGTTTATTATGTATGGGTCATCCTCTAGGTGCTACTGGGGTTGCTCAGACTGTTGAAGCAGTTTGGCAGTTGCGCGGTCAAGCCGGAGATCGGCAGATTCCCGGAGCAAAAACTGCAATGATCCATATTACTGGGGGCGGAGTGTCTGGTATGGATAACGCTGCCTGTGGTGTTCACATTTTCACAGCTTAAGAAACCTGTCGATTTTCCATTTAGGAAAATAGGTTGGGTGTGGTACAGGTGTCAAGGATAAGGTCGAATATCCACGGCCTAACAACGGCTTGTCTTTCCTCACTCATCCTTGACACGCTCCTGCGGCTCTGTTATAGCGAAGGATTCAACTGTAAGTTACAGGTTGAGCTTGGCAAATTCATCGAACATTAAACGTAACTAATTAAAGAACGTTTGGGTTGGTTTTGAAACCTTAACCCTATATCTATCTTACAAGGTGAAGGGAGAACTTGTTCATGGCGATTAAAGATAGGGTAGCCTTGATTACAGGCGCTGGGAGCGGGCTCGGTGAGGTTATGGCAAAAACCCTTGCTCAACACGGGGCATCGGTAGTTGTTAACGACGTTAGTTCTGAGCAAGCAAACCGCGTTGTGGAAGAAATTAAGAATAATGGTAACCGAGCGATAGCGATTTGTTCAGATATTTCCAAGAAACCACAGGTTACGGAAATGTTTAAGACTGTAAAGGATACATTCGGGCGTATCGATATCTTGGTTAATAATGCGGGCATTGATAAAGCCAAAGGAATACTCGGAATCGCTGAAGAAGACTGGGACCGAATTATCAATGTGAACCTCAAAGGAACCTTCTTGTGTTGTCAAGCGGCAGCGGGCTTTATGAAAGAGCAAAACTATGGTCGAATTATAAATATCTCCTCGCGTGCATGGTTAGGAGGTGTCGGGCAGACATGTTATTCCGCTTCTAAGGGTGGGGTGGTAAGTTTAACAAGAACCTTGGCTTTGGAGTTAGCTAAGAATCAGATCACAGTTAACTGTATTGCCCCAGGAATCATAGACACTCCTCTTTTTAGAGGTTTGCCCGAAGCTGCCATCGAGAATTTAATGAAAGTTCAGCCGACTGGAACTGTGGGGAAGCCGGAGGATATCGCGGTGGGAGTGGAGTTCTTCGCAGATGACGACTCAAGCTATATCACTGGCCAGGTTATCTATATCTGCGGTGGTAAAAGCATTCTCAGTTCACTTTCGGTCTAATGTGAACTTAACAAAGAGAGGGTTGGTAGTATGTATTTTAATCAACGAGTGGCCATGATTACTGGCTCCGGCGGCGGAATAGGTGAGGGAATAGCCAAAAGACTAAGTGAATTTGGAGTAAGCGTTGTTATCAACGACGTTGATCAGGCAAAAGTAGATCGAGTGGTTCAAGAAATTACCGATAATGGCGGGGAAGCCATGGGCATAGTCGCCGACATAACTAAGCTTGCTGAAGTTGAGAACATGTTCAAGTCTATCGTAAGCCGGTTCGGAAAAATTGAAATCTTGGTCAATAACGCTGGGATTGCCAAAGATAGGTCAATTAGGAAAATGACTGTCGAAGATTGGGATACTGTACTTGCAGTGAATCTTAAAGGAACATTTCTTACCTGTAAAGTCGCTTCAGAATATATGAGGGAACAATCCTATGGGAGAATCGTCAATATTTCTTCTCGAGCATGGTTAGGTGGAGCGGGTCAGGCTAACTATTCAGCTTCTAAAGGGGGCGTTGTTAGTTTAACTAGGACACTGGCTTTGGAATTGGGTAAGAAAGGCATTACCGTTAACTGCATTGCCCCAGGTTTAATTGATACTCCCTTGTTGCAGGCACTCCCAGAGGAAGTAAAGCAGCGACTGCTCAAGGCACAACCTTCTGGCAAAATTGGCTCCACAAAAGATATTGCTCATACAGTAGCTTTCTTTGCTTCAGATGACGCGAGCTATATTACCGGACAGACGATTTTTGTATGTGGCGGGAAAAGTCTGTTTGCAAATATAGGTTAGGACAGGCTTCCAGACATGTGTAAGGGGGGGATAATGGTGCGGAAGAACAAAGCTGAGAGCAATGTTTTTGGAAACGTTCATGTAGTTGAACTTGCTGGTGAATTAGGAGCCTATACGGGTAAGCTCTTTGCGGACTTGGGGGCCGAGGTAATTCGGATTGAGTCTATGGAGGGAGATCCTACTCGGTTAGAAAAACCCTTTTTTAAAGAGATTCCTGGAATTGAAAATAGCCTTAGGTACCAATATCTTAATACAAATAAAAAAGGGATTGTTTTTGATATAGCATCTCCCGAAGGGAAAGAGGTTTTTCTTAACCTTATTAAAACTGCCAATTTATTAATTGAGGGCTTTCCTCCCGGATATCTTGAAAGTCTGGGCTTGGGCTATAAAATACTTTCTGTAATCAATCCTAAACTTGTGCATACTGCCATTACACCCTATGGTCAGTTTGGTCCGTATAAGGACTATCCTTCTTCTGATCTAACTTGTTTGGCTATGGGCGGTATGTTATATCTAGCTGGTACTGAAGACGAGAAACCAGTTCTGGTTCCCGATAAACAGTCCTTTTTTCAGGCAGATTTGTATGCTGCTTATGGAAGTATGGTGGCCTTGATTAACGCTGAAATGACTTTGGAAGGTCAATATATTGATGTGTCCTTACAAGAGAGTGTTGCCACGGCCCAGGAGAATGCGATTCAAGCTTATGATTTGGAAGGACGAATTCGACGTGGACTAGGTTTGGTGGAAGCTGGTCTTGGAACCTACAAATGTCAAGACGGTTATGTCTATATCGTAGCGGCTATGGGAAGCAATGTTCATATATGGTACCCCTTGGTGGATTGGATGATTGAAGAGAATATCCCGGGAGCTGAAATTTTACGGGGAGAGGAATGGGGAACTCCTGAACATCGGAAAAAACAAGAGTCATTGGCTATTTTTAAAACTATTTTTGAGCAATTTTCAATAAAATATACCAAACAAAATCTTTATCAAGAAAGTCAGAAGCGTAAAGTCGTGATCTATCCAGTTAACACGGCCAAGGACGTCTTAGAAAATCCTCAACTTATTTACAGAAATTATTTTAAAGAGAGGTATTCAGAGTCAGTGAACGGTACAATTACTTATCCAGGGTGTCCTTACGAATTAGAGAAGATACCTTGGGAGTTGAGGAATGGAGCTCCTGCTTTCGGGCAAGATACCGCCGAAGTGTTAAAACAATTGGGTTACACGGCAGACGATATAAAATCCTTTGTGAAACGGGGTGTCAGCTATGCCAAATAAGCGACCTTTAGAAGGGATTAGGGTTTGTGATTTTTCTTGGGTTGGCGCTGGTCCGACTACTACCCGCCTCTTGGCGGAGTTTGGAGCAGATGTTATCCGCCTGGAAAGCAAGTCGAGATTGGATCTCCTTCGTCTTATCGGGCCGTTTAAAGATGGTATTCCCGGTACCGAGCGGAGTGGTTATTTTAGTAATCGTAATCCTAACAAACGAAGTATTGATATCAATATGAAAAGCCCTCAAGCTAGAGATCTAGTCGTGAAACTGATTAAAGAAAGTGATATTGTGATTAACAATTTTACCATGGGAGTTATGGAAAAATGGAATCTGGGCTACGAAGATGTCAAAGTGATTAAGCCGGATATCATTTATGTGACTATGCCTACTCAGGGTTCAACAGGTCCCCACAAAAACTATATGGGTTTTGGGGTAACCATGAATGCTTTGGTGGGCATAAATTATCTCACTGGTTTTCCGGATAAGACACCTTTTGGCATGGGAACTAACTACCCTGACCATGTACCGAACCCCGTTCATACTGCTTTTGCCATTACGGCAGCTCTATTTCATCGGTGGAAAACAGGCCAGGGCCAAATGATCGATGTTTCACAAACTGAGGCAGCTTTGGCTGTTTTACCAACCGCAGTCATGAATTACGCGGCCAATGGTAAGGTACAAGAACGACTGGGCAACCGTGACCTAAATGTAGCTCCTCATGGGGTCTATGCCACTCAAGGCGTCAGAAGGTGGATTGCTATTGCGATTTGTAATCAATCGGAGTGGGAAGCTTTGATAAAGGTGATGGGAAATCCCGAATGGGCGGATAGTGAAAAGTTCTCTTCTATGGCTAATCGTTTGGCAAATCAAGATGAACTTGACCAGATGATTGAAGAGTGGACTAATAAACATGAAGCTTATCGACTCATGGATCGCTTGGCCCAGGCTGGGGTTAGAGCCGGAGTTTTGCAAAATTCTAAGGATTTGCTGGAAGATCCACAGCTGAATGAGAGAGGTTTTTGGAAATACCTAAACCACCAGGAAATGCGCAGGCATGTATATAATGTTTCACCAACACATCTGTCCAAAACTCCCGCGGAGTTATATTCACCTGCGCCATTATTGGGGGAGCATACGGATGAGGTTTTGAAGGAAGTCTTGGGGTTAAGCGAGGCGGAGATTGCGAAGTTAAGAGAAGATAATGTCATTGGTTAGAACCAATAACGGGGGAGGACAACTAAATGGATTTTAGAATACCGGATGAGTATGTAGCATTAAAAAAGATGGTGCGAAAATTTACCGAAAATGAGTTGTTCCCTTTAGAACAAGGTGTAATTGACCGTGAGTCAGCAAGGGGTACAAGCGACACTCCATCCATAGCACCGGAAGTAGAAGAGCAGTTAATGAGGAGAACTGAGGAATTAGGCTTGTGGGGAATTGAGGTTCCCGAAGAATTTGGCGGGCAGGATCTGGGCGCTTTGGCTAAAGTTATTGTGGTAGAAGAAATGAATCGCTCAATTGTTCAATTTGTATTGCCACCAGATGCCCCAAACCTTAATTTTTTAAAGGAGTGCTGCACTAAGGAACAATACGAAAGATACTTGGTGCCCTATGCTACGGGAAAAAAGCGTTCTGCCCTGGCTATGACGGAACCCAATGCAGGGTCTGACGCATCAGCCATCGAAACACGGGCTGATTTTAAAAATGGCAAGTGGATTTTAAATGGAACCAAGGCCTTTATCACTAATGCCAGAAAGGTCGATTTCTTTATCTTGATTGCAGTTTCTGACAGAGAAAAACGTAAAAAAGGCGGATTCACAGCATTTTTGCTGGATAAAGGAACTCCAGGATTGCAGATCGTTCGCAATGTTAATACGGTTGGCGATATGTTTGCCTACGAACTCGTTCTGGAAGACGTCGAATTAGATCCAAGCCAAGTCTTGGGTGAGGTGGGGAATGCATTTATTCCCTTACAAAACCGTTTTGGAGTACGGAGAATGGAGCTTGCCGCCCGGTGCTTAGGTTATGCGGACCGTCTCATTCAACTGATGATTGAGCAAGCAAACATTAGAACGACATTTGGTAAACCTTTGGCAGATCGGCAGGCAGTTCAGTGGTGGATATCAAATTCAACCATGGAATTACACGCCGCTCGTTTAATGGTGTATCATGCTGCTTGGAAAGTTGATCAAGGTCATAAGGATATGCGTAAAGAGGCGGCAATACTTAAAGTGTATTGCACGGAAATGCTTTCCAAAATCGCTGACCGCGCTATCCAAGTCCACGGTGGTTTGGGACTTTCCAAGGAAATGCCAATTGAGTATATTTATCGCTTAGTGCGCGTTTTTCGGATTGTTGAGGGTCCTTCGGAAATCCATAGGTGGTTACTGGCCAGGGAAATCCTCAAAGACGGTAAACCATACGACGCATTTAGATAATTCATGGGCTAAAAAGAAAGGGGTATGAACAAAATGGGTGTACTTTTTAACAAAGAAGGACACGTTGCTTATATCACGTTAAATAGGCCAGAACAAATGAATGCCTTAGACCCTGATTCTTGGAAGGAATTTCATGAAATTCTTAGGATGGCAAAAGCCGATTCGGAAATTCGAGTTTTAGTTATAACAGGTGCCGGTGAGAAGGCATTCTGTACTGGATCGGATCTAAAAAAGAGCATGCCACCACAAACTAGTTTTGCTTCTACTTATTTTGACGAGGACAATATGCTGGCTCCAATGGAAATGTGGAAGCCGATAATTTGCGCGATTAATGGCTATGCAATTGGTGGAGGTCTAGAAATGGCCCTGGCTTGTGACATCCGTATCGCATCTGAGAAGGCCTCCTTTGGCTTATCGGAAGTTAAAGTGGGTAGCTTACCAGGATTAGGAGGGACCCAGCGACTGATAAGGGCTATTCCGAAGGCAGTTGCGATGAGGATGCTGCTAACCGGGGATAGAATTGATGCCAATGAAGCTTACCGGATCGGTCTAGTTAGTGACGTTGTTCCCGCAGATAAGTTATTGGAGAGCGCTAAAGCTATGGCAGAAAAGATTGCGTCGAATGCTCCTTTATCTGTAAAGGCGGCCAAACAAGCAGTTGTAATCGGAGGAGATTTACCAGTCAAACAAGGCTCCCAACTCGAATATTTACTTTGGGGAATATTACGTGATTCCGAGGACAGGATTGAAGGGCGTGTAGCCTTTGCAGAAAAAAGGCCTCCTCAATACAAGGGGAAATAAAGAGTGCCACTAAACTTTATTTTTAATTCTATGCTGTTTAGTTAATTGAGAGGAAGAAAATTCCTCAAAAAGGGAGAGACTAATAAGACGAGTTATAGGTATTTCAGGCAGAGGATCTCTGAAGGACTTAGAAGAGACAGAATTTAGGAGAATTGGGCCATGCCCTTTCAAGTTCTTGAATATCTTCAAGGAGTAGGGAATTTTTATGGGAGAGGTTTGCAAAATGATGAATGTAATTCGAATTGAAGTCCCACTAAACCGAGATAAGGTCAGTTTTCTTAAAGCGGGTGATAACGTTCTCCTTAATGGTACAGTGTATACCGGATCGGCTTCAGCTCAGCATAAAATTGTAGAAACGTTAGCGCGTGGTGACCGCTTTGAGTTTGATTTGTGTGACCAGATAATTTATTTTGTAGGCCCCTCCCCAACGAAACCTGGGCATATTATTGGTTCGGCTGGTCCAAAAGCGAACGGTTGGATAGAAGAGTATACGCCAAAGTTGCTGGCGCAAGGGCTAACTGGAATTATTGGTAAAGGTCAGTGTTCGCAAAGTATTGTTGATACATTTAAGGCGCATAGATGTGTTTTCTTTGGGGCAATGGGTGGGGTAGGTGCATTAATTGCCAAACAAATAGTCGCTTCTGAAGTGATTGCTTACCCTGAACTTGGACATGATGCCATTCATCGTATTCAAATTATAGATTTTCCGGTTGTCGTGATCTTAGACAGTCAAGGAAATAATTATTACGAGAGTGCTAAATCCAAATACAGAAGAAACTGAGGCAAACAATGATCAGATGTATTTTTCGTGTTTTAAGTACTACTTTGATAAGTTTCAGCTCTGATATTTTGCTTCGTAAAATCAAAAACCACCGATTCAATTATCAGTGAGAAAGAATCGGTGGTCTACTATACGTTTTTCTCCCGTGTCAAAAACTAAATAATTAGTCCAAGCTTTATAATCTTCATAGACAGCATCCTAAATGTTCCTGGGTTGATTTTCCAATAAGAGAAAATATGTATGAAAAACAAACACTGTATGTTTTTCATACAGGATAATAAAGTACTTTTAAAGCATTTGCTTACTTTTTATGTAAAGATTATGTACTATTTACTATTGAATACATATTATTAAAAATAATTAAGCTAATAATCATCACCTGATGAATATATGCATCAACGATATATTGCTAATTACAATAATATTTTAATTTTGATGAATATAATCATCATACTGATGATCATATTCATCAAAATATTCAGAAATTTTAGATATTTCAGATTTAATTATTGGGATTATTGTTGAGGATGGTATCGTACTTGCTTATAACATTTAGATAGACATTAATTGAAAGAAGGTGTTTAGAATTGACTACTTGTGAAAAATGCAGATCATTTTACCCGATTCCCAAAGACGCAGATGATTATGCAGAGGGCAAAGGCGACTGCGTATGCGAGAACAAAGATGCAAAAGGTAAATGGTGGGATTCGAAACCTGTAATGGGCGAAATGGCAGCAGATAACTGCAGCTGTTTCACGAAAAAACTGGCTAATTAAACTGTTAGTTAAAGAAAATACCCAAAAAACGAAGGAGGTTAATTTTGAATGCCGATAACGGAAAGAACAAAAAGGCTTAAAGCTAGGTGTCGTTGGAAGCATACTTCTGCGGGTGAATTTGTGGATGAAAGCATCCATGCAGGAATTGAGCGGGCAAGATATATTACGGAGTCTCACAAGCAAACTGTAGGTGAACCGAATGTATTGAGAAGGGCAAAGGGTCTTGCCAACATCTTGAACAAGATGACTATACTCATCCAGGAAGATGAGCTAATCGTTGGGGATCACGTGGAGCGTCCGAATTTTGTCCCTTTGTATCCTGAAATAAGTTATTTCGTTACCCTCGACTTTATCAAGAGCCCGTACGGTCCTGCTGAAAAAGAAGAGGCAATGGAAATATGCAAGTACTGGGAGCCATATACTCTCCAGCGCAAAGGAGAATCTTACTTCACCCCGGAGGAGTTGGAACGGGCGTATAATTTCTGCACAATTGAGGCTCCAGCGTTTGTAACAGGGTTCAACAGTGTCGTGCCGCCATACGAAAGTGTGCTGGAAGACGGTTTGCTTAAAAGAATAGATATGATCCAGGCCAAAATTGATGAAGCGTTTGCGGAACTCCAGAAAGATCCCTGGAACGCTCCAGAAAGACTTTCGTTGATAGATAAAATTGACAACTGGCGGGCCATGATCATTGTTAACAAGGCTGTAATCGCCTGGGCCAGGCGGCATGGCAGACTGGCCAGGATAATTGCGGAAAACTTTGAAGCTGAGCCAGCCAGGAAAAAGGAGCTTATGGAGATCTCCGATATCTGCCAGAGAATGCCTGCGGAACCGGCAAAGGGTTTAAGGGATGGCATGCAGTCCAAGTGGTTTACGTACTTGGTTTGCCACGGCTTGGAACGTTACGCCAGCGGGTATGCGCAGAAGGAAGATAAGCTCCTGTACCCTTATTATAAGGTTAGTGTGGATGAAAAATCCTTCCAGCCCATGACACGGGAAGAGGCCCAAGAGCTTGTAGAGTGTGAAAGGTTTAAAGTTTCTGAACATGGAAGTTGTAAGGACAGGGGGCACAGGGAAGCCTTCCCAGGGTCGAATGACCTGTTCATTCTCACTGTCGGCGGCAAAAACCGGGATGGTAGCGACGGGTGCAATGATATGACAGATGTTATCCTGGACGCGGCGGTAAGCACGATGACACCCGAACCTTCAATAGTCTTCCGGTGGCACCCCAAGGGCAGAATGGAAACAAAGGCTCGAGTATTTGAGTGCGTCAAGGCCGGCCTGGGTTTCCCTTCAATCAAGCATGAGGATGTAAACTATGCTCAGATGTTAAAATGGGGGGCTACACCCGAGCAAGCCCGGGATTGGTGCCTGGTGCTGTGCATGTCGCCTGGTTTGTGCGGTAGAAGAGCGACGCAAAAGGTCAGGACTGAAGGCGGTGGATCTCATTTCACCGGCAAGTGTTTTGAAATAGCGCTTTATGATGGTTTTGATGCTTCCTTTTCCAATATACAACAAGGCCCTCACACAGGGAATGCCGAAGAGTTCGAAACTTTTGAACAACTTTGGGAAGCCGTCAGAAAACAAAACGAGTATGCCATAAGCATGACTATAAGGAACAAAGACGTAACCAGAATCCTGGAACAACGTTACTTGCAGATTCCATTTGTCTCCAGCATTGACGACGGCTGTGTGGAAGTTGGCAAGGATGCCACGGAATATGTCGAAATACCGAATCCCTGGCACAATATCATCCTCAATATTATTGCCGGCGACTCCCTGGTTGCCATTAAGAAGCTAATATTTGATGAGAAGAAGTACACTATGAAAGAACTTTTGACAGCCTTAAAAGCGAACTGGCAAGGATACGAGGATATGCGGCAGGAATTCTGGAATGCGCCTAAGTGGGGCAATGACGACGATTATGCGGATGAAATAATCACCAAATACTACGATATGTTGGCTGATGTATATAATAGAGTCACAACGTATTCCGGTGCTTCTCCGATGCCCTTAGGCGAGTCCGTGGGCCATTACTTCGGTGTCGGGGCGAAAGTAGGAGCCACTCCCAACGGCCGTCTGCACGGTGAGGCTGCGGACGACGGCGGCTGCTCTCCCTACATGGGGTGTGATCAGAAAGGGCCTACGGCTGTGCTCATGTCTGTTTCAAAAATCAATTCCAGAAGATTTAAGGGTATGTTGCTGAATCAGCGGCTGTCTGCAGATTTGATGAGAAGTGAAAAAGGACTTGATACCTGGCTGGATTACATGGACACCTGGTATGATTTGGATATCGACCATGTCCAGTTTAACGTTGCCAGCACCAAGGAACTAAAGGCTGCTCAAGCGGAGCCCGAAAAGTATCCAGATCTGATTGTCAGGATTGCCGGCTTTAGCGCTCGTTTCGTTAATCTGTCCACATTCGTTCAGGATACCATTATTGCCCGTACCGAGCAACAGTTTGCTGTTAACCTATAAAGGTTTAAGCCGGGGCTTGGTGTTTCCAAGCCCCGGAATTCCCTATTCTTCCCGCACATTTAAAATATAGGAGGAAATAAATAATGGCAATATGTGAAGAATGCAAGTGGGTAATGGTTCATCAAACCAACCCCATGAAAGGTATATGCACCAACGTTAGGACTAAACTTGCTGATACCCAGGCCAATCAGATGGCAATACAAAAAAAAGTAGTAAATATGGATGACAAAGCCTGCGATAAATTTGAAGCAGGGAAAATGGGTTTTAGAGATATGGTTTAAGCTGGTAATCATGCCCAAGGTAAACCGTTGCTTAAATTCAACCGCACTGACGATCAGACTGACAGAGTCGTGTCTGGAAGCAGGCTGTAGTCTTGGATACAATGGTAAATCGTATCGAGAATCTGCAGCGGAAATCATGTAGAGGTGATCCCCGTTGAAATACTTCTCTCGGGAGCTATCCCAGCCAGAGTTGCAGTCTGGTTGAGAGTAGATGCGGGGATGGTTGCATTTGGCCAGGCCTTGGGCACGACAATCACAGGTTGATTTACTACGCGTATAATTACCCACTCGACCAAGCGTTTGACCTTACCCGGTGTGGTAGTTGGAGCTTTTTCACCCTTTTTCTTGCCTTTCTTGGTTTTTTTATACCTCTTATGTTTTTTCGGTTTGAGATTGTTACCGCTAGCTGTCCAAAGGCGTTGGTAGAAATCGTAGAAAGTACCGACACCAGGAATGTCTCCGGGTTCGAAACCGCTGAGGATGGCGTAGTAGGGTGTCCCAACAGGCTCGGCGAATGCCGAGAGTCTATTAAATAAACAGGAGGAGGAATTATGGATACTCAAATAAAGATTCCTTTAATAACCAATATCCAGCGATATTCCCTGGATGACGGTCCCGGGATTAGGACGGGTGTATTTTATAAAGGATGTCCTTTGCATTGTCCATGGTGCCATAACCCGGAGAACATATCAACGAGAATGGGATTGTATTTTCATGTGGATAAATGTGTGCGGTGTGGGAGTTGCGCTGAAGTTTGCCCGGAAAAAGCCATTACGCTGCCCGGACCCGATGGAAGTCCGCCCCAAAGGGACAGGGATAAATGCTCACAGTGTATGCAATGCGTTTTGAAATGTCCTGCAAGGGCACTGGAACAAGTTGGAGAATTATTGTCAATAGAGCAAATAGTAAAAGAAGCTATAAGTGATATGCCTTTTTATAGGAAATCGGGTGGAGGAGTAACCATAAGCGGGGGAGAGCCGTTGTTATTCCCGGTATTCACCTTGGAACTGGTAAAGGAACTAAAAAGAAAATATGTTCATGTTGCCGTTGAAACCAGCGGGTTTGGAAACTGGGAACATTTAAGCAAGATAGCGGAATATGTAGATTTGTTTTTATATGACTTAAAGCACATGAATCCTTTGAAGCATCAGGCAGTTGTAGGTGTTCCCAATAATATTATTCATGACAATCTTCGAAAGCTGGTTAATCTGAACAAAAAGGTGATAATTCGTGTTCCCGTAATTGCCGGCTTTAATAACGAAAAACATAATTTTGAAATGATGGTTGAATTTCTTAATACCTTGGACTGTCCGGTGGAAGCGGTTGATTTGCTTCCGTTTCATAACTTTGCTGAAGCAAAATATAAACAACTAGATCAAAACTATGATTATAAAGGCGCCCCAAATATGGAAAAAGAAGAGATAGCAGAGTTTGTTGAAACATTGCAAAAAACTATTAAGACTACAGTCGGTGGAGTAACGATTCAGTGAACCCGTTCAGGAAATGGTACGTAAAAAAGGCCGTATTAATTGGCCATGATCATGGTTATTCAGCTACATGGTTTTTGAAGAATATTCTTACTTTAAATGGCAATACAGGAGGGAATAAGGGATGACAATCGATAATAAAATTTTAATTCCTGATCAGGATCCTTTTTTCTATATCGGCAGGGAAACCAGGGACATGTTGCACAAAATAAAAACAATCTCCGAAAAACACCCTGTTAATATACTGGTTACAGGCAAGCAGGGTTGCGGCAAATCTTCCCTGGTCCGTCAGTTCGCCGCCGTTTATAACCGCCCCCTGGCCAGTTTCCAGATTGGTATCTTAGCGGAACCGGGTCAGCTATTCGGAGAATACGTCCTAAAAGAGGGCGAAACGAGCTATCGTCCTTACCTATTTCCAGAAGCTATTCAGACACCCTCTTGTGTAATTCACCTTGAGGAAATCAACCGGCCCGAACACCCTAAGGCCCTGAATATGCTGTTTTCGTTGCTTGCGGAAGACAGGCAGGTTTGGATGGATGAATTGGGGTTGCTGAAAGTTGCTGACGGAGTTATATTTTTTGCCACAATGAACGAAGGTGAGGAATTTATCGGGACTGAAATGCTGGACCCAGCTTTAAGGGACCGTTTCTATACGGTTTTGATGGATTACATACCGGAGGATGTAGAAGTTGAGGTATTGACCAAAAAAACAGGTATCAGCAAGGAAAAATCCCGTGAAATTATTGAAATAGTAAATAAGCTAAGAGGACATTCGGAGCTGCCCATGGATGTATCAACCAGAACCGGTTTGATGATTGCTGAACTGGTTGCAGCCGGGGCAACGATCAGAGAGGCCATCATCTTCAGCATGCAAACAAGTAAGGAGTATCTCGAATCCATTCTTCTTACCCTTCATCTTGAAAAGAATTATACCGAAGCTGAAAACACCAGTGCCTACGTACTCTTTACCAAAGACTGACAGCCGGGTATTTGAAACGGTGGAGTTAGGAATGCGGTGAGTAGGCATGCGAAAGGAGGGTAAACAATGGTAGCCGGGCACAATGACCAGCCGGGAGATGTGATTAAGACTTTTTATATACCGGGTGAAGAGGGGGTTTCCGAGTTCTGGAGACGGAATAAATCTCCCGTGGAATCTCTGGAACTCGCCCACCTTTTAGATGCAATCATGGAAGTATCCAGGTTTATAGGCAGCAATGTGGGTAACATTATCTGGTCGGTCATGAAAAAACCCTTGGAATCAAACGATTTAGTTTTGGATTCCTCGCTAGTAATGGGAAAGTACCCCGTTCCCGGGAATAAAACCGACATAGTTCTTGGAATGGCGGTCCATGAAGCGTATCGTCGCGTGGAGTGGTGTGAATGGGCAAAAAACTTGGCTATGCAGAAAATGGGAAAAGTTGCGCCACTTCTTTTGAACAAATTTAAACTGTATGTGGAGATGGCTGAGCGGATTTATGTGGACCTGGTAGCCAACCAGTCCGTTTTGGGCTTATACGCGGAAAAATTCCGGAATAATAGATTCGAAATAGCAGCAAAGTCATTTGACCTGCCTCCCTCATTTGATGAAATGCTTTGCTTCTGGTGGCTAATAGCTGCAGATGGAAGCGGTTGTAAATATAAAGAAAATTTCAGCAATGAAATGTATGGGTTCTTCAGTGATACCCTGGAACAGTATTACGCAAAACCTTTGCGCCTGCTAAATTCAATTATCCCGGCTTTAATTGAAGAATGTCCGAAGAGAAACAGTGTTGTCGACCGTTGTGAATACAGAGCCAATCTTTACTTTGCAATATGGGAAGAACTTTATAGCCATACATGTCGCTGGGTTGCCAGTGAGTGGGACTTACTCTTTTTGATAAAAAAGCCGGATATTCCTGAAGAAGTCGGCGTCGGAGAAAAAGCTCAAAAACCAATGACTTATGAAATGGGCAATGAAATCAGAGCTCACTTGAAAAGGGGAAAAACGAATTTAACCGATGTTGTCAAGATTGTATGCAATGATGATGACTTAGTGCCGATAGTTGTTAATGATATTGTCCTGCCGTTTAAAGAAAATCTGGATAAGCAGCTCCTATACAGGTTGCAGGCTGCTGTAAAGTCGCATACTGAAAAAAGAAATTCCATCAGCCGTGGTATGAAAAGCGGGAAGATTGACGCCAGGCGTTTGTATAGAGCGCCGCTTACTGGAAACATATTTATGCATAAAAAAATAAATTACGAAATGACTAATGACATTATCCTTGTCGTTGACGCTTCAGGATCAATGGGTGAACTCAAATGGGAAGCCATTCAAATGGTATATGCTGCGCTTTATAGGGTATTAATTGGTTATAACCAAAATACCAGGGTATTTGCCTATAACGATTCTAAGGGAAAGTGTGACTTAACGGACCTCTCCAAAAAGAGAGGCGAATTGTATACGGTTCTTCCCCAGGGCAAGACGGCTTCGGGTGAGGCGATTATCGCCACGGCAATGATGTTAAATAGAAAGAACAAATGCCCGTTCATTATTCACATTACAGACGGCGCCTCCAACTGGGGAAGTGACGTAAAGTATGCCATCGAACACTGTAGGAAGAAGAAAATACGCTTAATGACCCTGGGTTTTGGCTGTAATCCAAACACCAAGGTAGCATTAGTAAAGCAGTATGGCAAACATGTGCAATTTATTGACAATTTGGAAGAGTTTCCGCGAAAATTCGGTGATTTAATGGCTTACGGTAAATTTATGTAAAGTATTCAACGTTGCTCATCATAAGAACCATTAAAGGTCGTTATATGCGTAAAGGAGGTGGATATCCCATGATATGATTCTGGTGCAGAAACCCCCTGATTTTTTAATCTAAAAACAGGAATTCTACAATATTGAATTATATAGTATAAGAAAGATATTCAGAGATATCCGGATGTAACTTGCTTATACTGCGATTTGAGGTGATTTCCACTTTCGATAGTGTTTTCCAGTTCCCTGATGTTGCCATCCCATTCACAGTAGATTAATCTTTCCATCAATTGAGGCGTTAGTTTTGGTCAATGGAAACATCTCGAACAACTCCTAAAATACATCGATCTATTCTTAATTGATATTAAGACGTTGGATCCCGAAAAATGTAAAAATGTAATTAAAGGAGATTTGGATATTATCCTAACTAATTTTGAGAATTTAGTTGAAGCAGGAGCTGCGGTACGGGCAAGGTTACCGATCATTCCGGGTTTCAACAATAGCCAGAGAGATTATGAAGCTTATACCGCCTATCTAAGCCAATTTGTCGGCAAAATTGATGCTGTAGACCTTTTGCCCTTCCATAGTTTCGGTGAGAAGAAATACCAGTTGCTGGGCAGGATGGAAAGTTATCAGTTCCAAAATGTACATTCAATGGAGCCTAAAGAATTAAAACGTTTTATAATAATGCTGATTGAAGCTGGTTTTGTCTCCGGGCAAAGTCTGACAGTCGGTGGTTTAATCGGCGTAAAATAAATAAGAACTGTTCAATGGAATCCCTTTCATACCAGGGATATAAAATTGATTCTATCCAGTTTAATTTAGAGGGGATGCCGCAAGGTATCCCTTTGTTTTTACTAGTCAGACCCCCATGCCGCTGCGCGGCACCAGTGATGAATGTAAATAGAAGTAGATTCAAAGTGGCCATGATACAACAGGCGGGGTTCAGTTGTTTGTGAATGCCTGAGTTGTAAACTCATCAATCAAAGGTTATCCCATCTACCTATAAGATAAAAGTAATAAGTAATTTGATAAGAAAAGATGTATGAAAAACAATCGCTGTATGTTTTTCATACAGCAGATTAGAGCAATTTTAACCTTTATTTACTTTAAATGTAAATATTACATCGCTATTTATTATCGAATACATTTTATTTAAAAAATATGATCTAATAGTCATCACATGATGAATCTGTGCATCAATAATATATCGATGATTGCATTGGTGATGAATATAGCCATTGATATGATGATCATATTCATCAAAACTTTCAGAGATATTAGATATTTCTGATTTAAGGATTAAGATCATTGTTGAGGATGGTATCATACTTGCGTCTAACAATTAGATAAATATAGATATTAATTGAAGGAAGGTGTTGAGACTTGATTACTTGTGAAAATGCAGAGCATTTTACCCGACTTCCCAAGGCGCAGATGATTTTGTAGAGGGCAAAGGCAATTGAATGTCAGCTTCCAAATGAAATGTACCAATTTTGGTTATGACATCCGGTTGACCGTCAAAGTAAAGGAGGGAAAAGCTGACTTAAATTTTAGTTAAGGTTTGCGTAGAAAGTTAAAAAAAAGAATGGAGTTGTTAGAATGAGCGGTCAACCTACTACAGAGACAAATGAACCGGCTTTTTTTCACCCTGATTTATTCGTTGTTCCTACTGATGGTAAAGCATTATACCTATTAGGGTATAAATGTGAAGATTGTGGTAAAGTATGGTTCCCAAAATTAGATATATGTCCCGAGTGTTGGACGAACGTAAAGCAAATTACCTTAAGTAGAACTGGAAAACTATACAGTTATTCTATCATACATGTAGGTCAAAGAGGGATCAAGTCCCCGTACGCAGTTGGTTATGTGGATTTCCCGGAAAATGTACGAATTTATGCCCAATTGGCTATTGCGCACGAAAAAATTAAATTAGGTATGGATGTGGAAGTTGTCGAGGGCGTTGTTCGGATAGATAAAAATGGTGATCCTGTAATGAAGAGTTATATGTTTAAAGTGGCTGAATAACTACCACTTATATTAGAAGGGTGGATTAGCTAATGAGAGATGTATATGTTATAGGGGTCGGTATGACTCCTTTTGGTAAGTTTTCTGATAGACCATATTATGATTTAGGAAAAGAGGCAGTTGTTAAAGCGGTCAACGATGCGAATGTCGATAAACGTGAGATTCAGGCGGGTTATGTGGGAAACGTAAAGGCTGGAATGGCTCCCGGCCAAAAGGTCTTTAAAACATTAGGCATGACCGGAATGCAAATTGTCAATGTGGAAAATGCTTGTTCCAGCGGACAAACGGCACTTAATTTAGCTTACACGGCAATTGCCAGTGGACAATATGATATGGTTATGGCGGTAGGGTGTGAAAACTTGACCGGTGGCAGGGCCACTGGAGAAGCCTTGGCTCCAGATCAGGATGACATTGAAGGAGTTTTGGGTAATGTTATGCCAGCAATCTATGGTATGCGGGCTAAGAAATATATGGAGCAATACGGCGCGACCCCTGAAGATTTGGCGCTTGTCGCGGTGAAAAATCATAAACATAGTTCGTTGAATCCATATGCACAATTCCGGAATTTAGTTACTGTAGAAGAAGTCTTGGCTTCTCGGATGATAGCTGAGCCGTTTACACTGTTGCAGTGTTGTCCGATAGCAGACGGGGCAGCGGCGGCTGTTATTTGTTCAAAAGAGAAGATGCTGCAACTGGGTGCCAAGGGAGTTAAAATTAATGCTTCGATCTTGGTTTCCGGTTTATTTAAGAATCAGCCTAGTGATATGACTGTTCCGGAAATTACCCAGAGGGCTAGTCGGTTAGCTTATGAAATGGCAGGCATGGGGCCGGAAGATATCCAGATGGTGGAGTGTCATGATGCTTTTACGATTGCTGAATTTCTTTACTACGAAACATTAGGTTTCTGTAAACCAGGTGAAGCCGCTTCCTTTATACGCAGTGGTGCAGCTGAATTAGGTGGTAAACATGTTTTCAGTATCAGGGGCGGTTTATTATGCATGGGACATCCTCTAGGTGCTACAGGAGTTGCCCAGACTGTGGAAGCGGTTTGGCAGTTGCGCGGTGAGGCCGGAGATCGGCAGATTCCGGGTATCAAAACGGCTATGATCCATATTACCGGGGGTGGGGTATCCGGTATGGATAACGCTGCTTGTGGTGTACACATTTTTACAGTTTAGAAAACTTTCATTAGACGAAAGGAGAACTTCTTATGGCGATTAAGGATAGGGTTGCCCTAATCACCGGCTCGGGGAGCGGGATCGGTGAGGTAATCGCAAAAACCTTCGCTCAACATGGGGCTAAGGTAATTGTTAACGATGTAAATGCAGAACAAGCAAACCGGGTAGCTGAAGAAATTACGAAGAGCGGTAACCGCGCTATTGCGATATGCTCAGATATTTCCAAGAAACCACAGGTTACGGAAATGTTTAAAACCGTAATTGATACTTTTGGTCGCATCGACATTCTAGTTAATAATGCCGGCATTGATAAAGCTAAGGGCATAGTCGGAATTGCTGAAGAGGATTGGGATCGGATTATCAATATTAACCTTAAAGGACAATTTTTATGCTGTCAGGCAGTGGCTGCCACTATGAAAGCCCAAAACCATGGCCGGATAATTAATATCTCTTCTCGCGCCTGGTTGGGTGGAGTTGGTCAGGCCTGTTATTCCGCTTCTAAGGGTGGAGTTGTAAGCCTAACTAGAACCTTGGCCTTGGAGTTAGCCAAGAATCAGATTACTGTCAATTGTATTGCCCCAGGGATTATTGAAACTCCTCTATTTAAAACTCTTCCTGAAGACGCCATCGAGAGATTAATGAAAATGCAGCCAACCGGAAAGATTGGACAGCCGGAAGACATTGCTTTAGGAGCGGAGTTTTTCGCAGATGATGACGCAAGCTATATCACCGGCCAGGTTATCTTTATTTGCGGCGGCAAAAGCATTTACAGTTCACTTTCAGTATAGTGTGATTTTACTAAGAGGGGGGTGGCAGCATGCATTTTGATAAACGTGTGGCTATGATTACGGGTTCAGGCGGCGGAATCGGTGAGGGAGTGGCCAAAAAACTGTCTGCTAATATAGGCTAAAGCAGGTAGATATACGAAAAGGGGGGGTAATAGTGCAGAACAATATAGCAGAAGGAAACGTTTTTACTAACATGCGAGTTGTCGAACTTGCTGGCGAATTAGGCGGTTATACAGGTAAGCTTTTTGCGGACCTGGGTGCTGAAGTAATTCGGATTGAGTCTATGGAGGGGGATCCTACCCGGTTAGAAAAACCCTTTTATGGGGAAACTGCTGGAATTGAAAATAGCCTTAGGTACCAATATCTAAATACAAATAAAAAAGGAATGGTTTTGGATATTGCATCTCCCGAAGGGAAAGAGGTTTTCCTGAAGCTGATCAAAACAACTGATTTGTTGATTGAGGGCTTTCCACCCGGACATCTTGAAAGTCTGGGCTTGGGGTATGAAATACTGTCTGCAATCAATCCAAAACTTGTGCATACTGCCATTACACCCTATGGCCAGTATGGCCCGTATAGGGACTATCCTTTTTCGGACCTAACTTGTTTGGCGATGGGTGGTATGTTATATCTAGCCGGTACTGAAGATGATAAACCAGCACTGGTTCCGGATAAACAGTCCTTTTTCCAGGCGGATTTGTATGCTGCTTATGGAAGTATGGTGGCCTTGATTAACGCCGACATGACCTCAGAAGGTCAGTATATTGATGTGTCCTTGCAAGAGAGTGTTGCCACGGCACAAGAGAACGC
>Ga0209347_1001069_pt1 | contig 50960 bp, 43 predicted proteins | sample AutmiccommuBRH23_FD_187382 | JGI IMG/M metagenome (GOLD analysis project Ga0209347, IMG submission 187382) | Deep subsurface microbial communities from Mt. Terri, Switzerland - Autotrophic microbial communities BRH/23 (SPAdes) (version 2) | ecosystem: Environmental > Aquatic > Deep subsurface >... | reverse complement strand
GCAAGCGTTTGCATTGTTGGCGCGATCCTGTGTACTGAGTTGGGGAAGGAAGTTGCGAATATTCCCTGGCCTTATATGACGAGCATAGAACATATACCTGGGTTGGCGATGTTGGCCGAGAGTATTCATTTGGCCGGGGCAAAGGCCTTTGCGCAGATCTTGCCAGCCAGCGGCAGCAGGGGTAACCCGATGCGAGATGATGTACAGCCGATAGCACCTTCGGCAGGAGTCGAGTATGTGTTTTCTACAGATCAATCGCATGGTCAGGCGGAATCGATTCTAAAAAGCCGGATCAAAGGCCGCTGGTTGAAAGAGAAATATCTGTCACATCCCAAACCGAGGGAAATAACCGTCGCGGAAATGGAGCAACTGATTAAGGAATCAGCTCAGAATGCCAAATTGGCTGTCCTGGCCGGGTTTGATGGAGTTGAACTGCATCTGTGCCATCATTATATTTTGGACCAGTTCCGTGATCCAAGGTTCAATAAAAGGACGGACAAATACGGTGGAAGCCGGGAGAACAGGCATCGGTTCATACTTGAATACGCTGAGGCCGTTATTAAATCGTTGAGGGAAGAAAGGGAAGATTTCACGATCGGAGTACGAGTGGGAAGTGAGTGTGGCGAAGAGGGAGGCTATACACTTGAGGACACCATGTGGCTGGCTGAAAAACTCCAGGAACTAGGCATAGATTACTGGAGCACCAGCATCGGTTTTCCGCCAATACCTGAGTGTAAGATGGATAGCAAAGTGGATGGTGGCTACCTGCAGTGGTCGAGAAAACTGAGAGATGTTTTAAAAGTTCCCATTCTCACAGCGAGCGTACATTCGCCTGACCTGGCAGAGGAGGCCGTTACCAAGGGATGGACAGACCTGATAGGGCTGGGAAGGCCGCTGGTAGCCGATCCGGAACTTCCTAATAAAGTTAAGGAAAACAGGGTAGGAGATATTACCAAATGCTTAAAGGATAATCTTTGCTGGGTGGGATTTGACATGTGTTTGCCCGGAAGATGTTCACAAAATCCAGAGCTGGGCAGAGAGAAATATAACCCGAAGTACCTGTTGACAGAGGGATTCAAAGGGGCGAAAATGTTGCCCGCTGTTTGTCGGAAATAGCCTGGGTCATGTCCAATTCTTAGAGAAAGAGAGGTCTGGATATGAAATGGCAAGACAAGTATAAGGATAAGCTGCTGAGTGCTGAGCAGGCAGCCAAACTGGTTACCAGCGATTCCGAGGTGTTGTTTTCTATGATGAATCAGCCCAAGGATATCGGTTTGGAGTTGGCCAAGCGCTATAAGGAGCTGAGCAATGTAACGATCACTTCTCATTGGGTAGAGGATTATCCATTCCTCCATCCTACGGAAAACCCTGAGATGGCAAAGGCATTCTCTATTCAGGATGCCTTTCCTCTCAAACATACCCGGAAGGAGGTACAGGAGAACAGGATTGATTGGAAGCCTACGGTGTTTGGACTTAGCGATGGCGTGAGGCAGCTGGATGAAAATAGGGGCAGACTTTATCACTTTAAGGATATCTTTTTTCTTAAGCTAACCCCACCAAATGACTCAGGCTATTGCAGTTTTGGACATCAAACTTGGTTTTCACCGAGCGCTTGTAAGACGGCAAAGATAGTGGTTGCTGAAATAGACCCGAGCATTCCTTGGGTTTTTGGAGACTATATAAAAATTGATGAGATAGACTATCTCGTCGAAGCCCCTGTTGATGGTGATGTAGCGAAGGGGAATCATGTACCGGCCACTTCTGTGGAGGACTGGGAGTTATCCCAGGTGATCGGTGTAAATATTGCTACGCTGATCAATGATGGAGATACTTTGGAGATTGGCACCGGTACCGCTTCGGAAGCAGTCATGGGCTTCCTTGACGACAAGAAGGACCTTGGTGTTGATAGTGAGCTTTCGTTCCGTCAGTTAATTGACCTAAAGAGGCGGGGCATTATCACCGACGATAAGAAGAACGTCGATCGCGGGAAAAGTGTTTGTTCAAGTTTTCGGACCTTTGGTGGTGTGGATGCTGAACTTCCTGAGGCCTTAAAATTTATCACCAATAACCCAGAATTCGAATTTCATGATATTTCGTATATGTGCAATGTGCCTAGGGTTGCCCAGCAGAACAATATGGTCGCTATTAATAACGCTTTGGCGGTGGACCTTCTCGGTCAGGTTGTTGTCACTCATGTTGGTCCGGCTCCCTTTGGTAGCCCTGGAGGTTCGCTGGAGTATTGTATTGGTGCGCATTACTCAAAGGGCGGTCGAGCCATATTTGCCTTACAGTCTACGGCATTGCATGGGAAGGTGTCCCGAATAGTTCCTCGCTTAGACCCGGGAGCTGTAGTGACGGTTCCTATGTTCTATGTGGACTACTTGGTCACTGAGCATGGTATCGTCAACTTGGATTGTAAGAACATTCGGGAGAGGGCAGAGGCAATAATCTCAATAGCCCATCCGGATTTTCAACCTGAATTAAGGGAGGCCGCAAAGAATTTATTTGGGTTGATTTCAAGTGATGAAAATTCAGAAAACTCCAATATATCAGACTGATCTATTGATAATTGCGAAGAAGATTTGTGAGGTTCCAAACGTGCAAGAGTAATATCATGAGGAAGAAGCTATAAAACAAAGGAGGATAACAGAAATGGCTTACGAAAAATTATTTGAATCGATAAAAATCGGATCAACAGAGCTCAAGAACAGATATGTGATGGCCCCGTGCAATTTTATATTTAGTGATTGGACGGGACTGATCACTGAGGAGGACATCGCCTACTATGTGGCAAGGGCAAAAGGAGGCGCAAGCGTTTGCATTGTTGGCGCGATCCTGTGTACTGAGTTGGGGAAGGAAGTTGCGAATATTCCCTGGCCTTATATGACGAGCATAGAACATATACCTGGGTTGGCGATGTTGGCCGAGAGTATTCATTTGGCCGGGGCAAAGGCCTTTGCGCAGATCTTGCCAGCCAGCGGCAGCAGGGGTAACCCGATGCGAGATGATGTACAGCCGATAGCACCTTCGGCAGGAGTCGAGTATGTGTTTTCTACAGATCAATCGCATGGTCAGGCGGAATCGATTCTAAAAAGCCGGATCAAAGGCCGCTGGTTGAAAGAGAAATATCTGTCACATCCCAAACCGAGGGAAATAACCGTCGCGGAAATGGAGCAACTGATTAAGGAATCAGCTCAGAATGCCAAATTGGCTGTCCTGGCCGGGTTTGATGGAGTTGAACTGCATCTGTGCCATCATTATATTTTGGACCAGTTCCGTGATCCAAGGTTCAATAAAAGGACGGACAAATACGGTGGAAGCCGGGAGAACAGGCATCGGTTCATACTTGAATACGCTGAGGCCGTTATTAAATCGTTGAGGGAAGAAAGGGAAGATTTCACGATCGGAGTACGAGTGGGAAGTGAGTGTGGCGAAGAGGGAGGCTATACACTTGAGGACACCATGTGGCTGGCTGAAAAACTCCAGGAACTGGGCATAGATTACTGGAGCACCAGCATCGGTTTTCCGCCAATACCTGAGTGTAAGATGGATAGCAAAGTGGATGGTGGCTACCTGCAGTGGTCGAGAAAACTGAGAGACGTTTTAAAAGTTCCCATTCTCACAGCGAGCGTACATTCGCCTGACCTGGCAGAGGAGGCCGTTACCAAGGGATGGACAGACCTGATAGGGCTGGGAAGGCCGCTGGTAGCCGATCCGGAAATTCCTAATAAAGTTAAGGAAAACAGGGTAGGAGATATCACCAAATGCCTAAAGGATAATCTTTGCTGGGTGGGATTTGACCTGTGTTTGCCCGGAAGATGTTCACAAAATCCAGAGCTGGGCAGAGAGAAATATAACCCGAAGTACCTATTGACAGAGGGATTCAAAGGGGCGAAAATGTTGCCCGCTGTTTGTCGGAAATAGCCTAAGTCAAGAATAATATAAAATTCGCTCAAAGCCAAACTAATTGATTCACTGCGTTTTGTGCTTTGAGCGAAGCGAAAGGAATGGCTATAAACATGTATAAAGTATGCGTTGATATAGGGGGCACCTTTACAGACTGTGTGGTGTCCGATGATCAAGGAAACCTAGGTCAATTCAAAGCGCCAAGTACTCCCAAAAATTTCGAACAAGGCGTCATGGACGCGCTGAGAGAGGCTGCGGAAGGTTACGGGCAGACACCAGAGCAGTTCATTGGTCAAATTGAATTGCTGGTGCATGGTAGCACGGTAGCTACGAATGCTGTTGTCACCAGGAACCTGGTGAAGACTGCTATGATTACCACGAAGGGCTTCAGGGATATCATTGAGATGCGCCGTGCCAATAAAATTGAGACCAAATCCATGTATGACGCCCTTATCCCTCCCTACGATCCAATCGTACCGCGCTACCTTAGGTACGTAATGGAAGAAGAAACCAGGTACGATGGTAAGGTTACCAAACCGATCAATAGGGGAGAACTAAAGATTATTATTGAAAGACTAAAGAAGGAAAAGGTGGAAGCGGTAGCTGTATGTTTTATTAACTCCTATGCAAATCCGGAGAATGAAAAGACGACTGCTGAGCTTTTACGTCAATTTCTGGGCGATGATGTGTTCATCACGTACTCCGCCGACATACTGCCTACGATGGGTGAATATGAGCGGATGAGTACTGCCGTTGTCAGCGCAAGCGTCGGTCCTATTGTCTCCATATATACGACCGCTCTTGAGAAAAATCTGGAGGCGTCCGGCTTCAAAGGTCAGCTGCTTATAATACAGGCTAACCAGCTTGCCCAATCGGTAACAGCACTAAAACGGAAACCAGTCTACCTGATAGGCTCCGGTCCGTCTGCCGCACCGGCAGGTGGAGTTTTCCTGGGCAACATTTTAGGGGAATCGAACTTTCTCTGCGGAGACATGGGTGGCACAACCTTCGATGGAAGCGTAATTCATAAGGGAGAGGTATCATTAACGGCAGGGTACTGGCTTGGAGAAGAGAGGGTCGGGATTAAGGCGGTAGATGTTGTAAGTATAGGGGCAGGAGGGGGAAGCATTGGCTGGGTTAATTCACTGGGTTTGTTGCAGGTAGGTCCGCAGAGTGCAGGAGCTGATCCGGGACCTTGCTGCTATAACAGGGGAGGAACGGAGCCTACTGTCAGTGATTCCGCTGTAGTCATGGGGTATATTCCTGCCGATGAATTCTGGGGCGGAAAGATGAAGCTGGATGTTGGTTTAGCGAAAGCAGTACTAAAGAAGGTTGCTGACCCACTAGGTATGAGCATAGAGGAAGCGTCACAGGCCATTTTTACCACAGTCAACTCGAATATGGCCGATGGTATCACAGAGATATCAACCAAGAAGGGTTTTGATGTCAGGGACTTCAGCCTGTTGGCGTTTGGCGGAGCTACGCCCTTGAGCGCGATGTTTATAGCAGATTTGCTGAACATAAATAAGGTTATAATCCCGAGATTCGCCCCAACGTTTAGCGCCTGGAGCATGTTCTGCCTGGATATTGGGCGAGACTACGTGAGGTCATATATTTGCCCGACCAGCAACGCTAATCCAAGCGACATTAATCATCTCTATGAAGATATGATAAAGGAAGCGTTAAAAGAGTTCGCAGCATTAAACGTATCAAGAGAGGGCTTGACCCTTATCAAGTCTGCGGATGTTCGGTATGCAGGACAGTATCATGAGGTGGAGATGACTTTTCCTGAGGGGGACATCACCGCTCAGGACATTGAAAAACTCACAGCAGAGTTTCACAAGAAACACCAGGAGCTGTATACGTTCTCGATGCCATGGGTTCCCGTTGAATTCCAGAATGTGCGCTTAATTGGTAAATCCAAGGGACAAAAGATAACCATGGCGACGATAGAGGCTGGAACAGCAGACGCTTCGGAAGCGCTGAAACCAAAGAGGTTATGCTACTTTAACGGTCAGTATCGGGAGACAAACATTTATGATGCCGAGAAATTGAAAGCCGGAAATGAGATCTCAGGAGCTGCGATTATAGAGCACCCCTTGATGACCACGGTGATACCTGAAGGATGGCAATGCAGTGTCGATGAATATGGCAATTACATTGCGAGACGAAAGTCTCCGGTGGAGACTTTTGCCGAAATTGCTCGCTCTTAAAGATCCGCTATACAATTGAAGGAGGATATAAACATGGTACAAACTGATCCGATCACTATAGCGACAACGTGGCATGCCTTGCAGAGAATTTGCAGAGAAATGCGTCAACATATCGAAAGAACGGCAACCAATGTGCTGGCCTGCACTCTTCACGATCTTGCTTACGGGATATGGAATGCGAAGGCTGAGGCTATAGCTATCCCTGAGGGTTTCCCCTGTCGGTTAGTGTCAAGTAGCTATCAGATAAAAGCAGTGCAAAAGCAATTCGAGGGGCGTATTTTTCCGGGAGACGTGTTCCTGACTAACGACCCTTTCGAAGCCGGAGCTGTCCATCTTCCGGACTGGGTCTTCGTTCGCCCCATATTCTACGAGGATGAGATCGTGTTTTGGACCTGCATGGGTACCCACGTCCCGGATAACGGCGGCGCTCTGCCTGGAGCCTATTACCTGGCTTTCGATTCTATTGCTGAGGGCCTTCATATCCCACCAGTAAAAGTGATGGAAAGAGGAGAGCTGCAGGAGGATGTACTAAATATAATTCTATCTAATAATCGTTTGCCCGACATGATGCGGCGAGAGATACGCTCTCTTATCGGCAGTACGACATTAACTGAGCAAAGAACGACAGACTTACTTAAGAGATATGGCAAGGAAACAGTAAATGCTTGCATGGACGAGATGATCAATCGTACAGAAAAGGCAGTGCGGGAAAAAATCGCCCAGTGGCCCGATGGCACGTATTCTGCAGAAGCACAGACGGATGACGACGGCGCTCAGATTGGAGTTCCCGTTACCGTCAGGTGTACGTTGACCATCATAGGTGACGAGGCGACCTTTGATTTTTCGGCGAGTGACGAACAGGTTAAAGGCTATGCCAATATGGGTTATAGTGTTACGCAGAGCATGGCGGTAGCCACCGCTTTCATGTTCTTGGGCTCTGATCTTGCCGCCTATCATAATGAAGGAAGCTTAAGACCTTTTCATATAGTCGCTAAAGAAGGTACCGTTGTCAATTGTAGGCCTGGGGCTCTGGTGGCGGCCGCACCCTCGCTTGGCGGCGCTAAGGTTATAGAGTGCGTCATGGCAACATTATCAAAAGCTATACCAGAGCATGCACTTGGTTCCTATGCCGGACCCTTGGAGCTTATGTTTATTGGCCCGGATCTGAGAACAGGGCAATTATATGTAGACATTTCCTTCTGCCCTGATGCCGGTGCCGGGGCGACCTATGGCTATGACGGCTATCAATGTTTTGCTTGTGGAGCCAGTCTGGGTGTTGTAGCAAAATCAGACGCGGAAGAAGAGATGGTGAGGTTCCCCTGGCGTGTCACAAGATACGAGTTTATGGCCGATTCGCACGGCGCTGGGAAGTGGCGCGGTGCCCCCGGTGTGCATTGGGAAGCTGTGAATGAAGCGATCGACTGCACATCTAACATGGGGCCCTGTGATGGATGGCACACTCAAGGTCAAGGTCAGCTGGGTGGATACCCATCTCCACTTAATAAGGCGAATATTAGGCGAGGGGATGAGCAAATTGAAATTAAAGAGCCCCACATCTCTATGCAATTGAAGGCGGGGGATATCTTTGTTGCCAAATCGGGTGGTGGTGCAGGAGTAGGACATCCAGAGGAAAGAGACCCTGAAGCCGTGAGGATGGACATAAAGAATGGGCTTGTTTCCATAGAGATGGCACGTAATGTTTACAAAGTGTCAGTGGACCCTGAGACTTTAGAAATTTACGAAAGTGCGACCCAAAAAATGAGGGGAAAGGCATAGTTATGAACAAAGTACGGGAAAGTATCGAACAAGCGGTAGCGGATATCGAGGATGGCGCCGTCATCGCAATCGGCGGTTTCTTCGCGGTAGGGGTGCCAAGGCTTCTCCTGAGAGCGATCATCGAGAAAGGGGTGGGCGACCTGACGCTGTGTTGCGGAGCAGGGCCGCTCCTGGGAGCCACGGAGGAGTTAAATGGCCTGGTGGAGAAGGGACAGATCAGGAAGATCATCGATTCCTATCCTCTCTTCCGTTCTGCCTCAAAAGGGGTCCAGCACCCCTTCGAGCAACAGGTTCGCAACGGCACCATTGTACTGGAGGTCTATTCGATGGGGACTCTGGCGGAGAAATACCGGGCTGCAGGTGCCGGGATCCCCGCCTTCTTCACCCCCGTGGGTAGCGGGTCCATGGTGGAGGAGTCGGTCCTCACGAACGTGGAGGAAGACCGCCACCCGCGGGAAACCCGTTTCTTCAACGGGGAGAAGTGCATCCTCGAATACGCCCTGAAACCCGATTTCGCCCTCATTCACGCCCATACAGGGGATGAGGAGGGGAATCTCCGGTACCGAAAGACGGCTCGCAACTTCAACCACGTTATGGCCATGGCAGCGAAGACCACCATCGCTGAGGTTGAAAACCTGGTCGGGCCCGGTGCCATTGAATCTGACTCCATGCATACCCCGGGCATCTTCGTGCAACGGGTCGTCAAGGTGCCAAGGATCGCTTTCGATATCACCAATCTCTAAGACGAAAGTCTCCAGTGGAGATTTTCGCCGAAATTGCTCGCTCTCAAAGAACAGCTACACAATTGAGGAGGGAGAACAATGGCAAAATTTGAGGGGCTTCCCCGGGAAATTATCGCCCTGCGGGTTAGCAGAGAAATAGAGGATAACTCCTATGTTAATCTCGGCATCGGCATTCCCACCCTCGTCAGCAACTGGCTCGAAGGCAGGGATGTGATTCTTCATTCGGAGATCGGGATGCTGAAGACGGGACCCATCGCCGAAGGCGCGGACATCGATCAGGATCTGATCAACGCGAGTTGTCAGGCGGTCACGGAGCTTCCGGGTACCGCATACTTCGATGTCGTTAATTCCTTTGCCATGATCCGGGGCGGCCACGTGGACATCACCGTCATGGGTGCCTTCCAGGTAAACGAGATCGGCGACTTCGCCTCATGGTTCAACCCGAGCAGAGGGCTCTCGGGCGTGGGGAACGTGGGCGGCTCCATGGACTTGGCCGTAGGCGCCAAAAAACTCTTCATCGCCATGGAGCACACCACGATTGATGGGGCACCTAAGATCGTGCGCCACCTTACCTATCCCGCAACGGCCCGGAAGAAGGTCTCCATGATCTTTACCAATCTCGCCGTCATTGCAGTGACCCCCGGCGGCCTCGTGCTCAAGGAGATCATGCCGGGCCTTACCCCGGAAGAACTACAGTCAGTTACCGGGCCCACGCTTCACATCGACCCCAATCTCAAGGAAATTGAGTTGTGATGGGGTTATGTGTTATATGCCATAATTATTACTTTACAGCTAAAGGTGGAATGAGACATGGCAAATCAAACAGGGAAGAGATACATTTGTACGAAATGCGGTGCTGAGTACATTGTGACCCGCGGTGGAGAAGGGACGCTCTCCTGCTGCGGCCAACCCATGGAGCAAAAGAAGTAAACAGAAGGAGGTGACGCCACGTGAGTCAACTAGGAAAGAGATATCGCTGTGAGGTTTGCGGGACGGAGGTGCTCTGTACCAAGGCAAGTCCCCAGCTGCCTACTTGTTGTGACAAGGAGATGGTAACCCAAGAGCCCAAGCCAGTGCCTTCATCGGACTGAGAATGGCTAGGTGTTAGAGTCCAATCAAGGCTTATGGAGGCCATGAGCCGTATCTTGGGGGAGGTAGCTTTATTGACGCCATATCGTGAACTGACGTGTCAGAAAATTGGGTATTGTATGGTTGTTCGGTTTCAGGGCCCCTCGAATGGCAGCGGATGGATGGCCAGGATGGCGAACGAACTGGAAGATTTGTGTGCCGAGATCAATTGGGATGAGGGAACGCGGGTTGTTGTTCTTGCCTACCCGGGGGAAGCCTTCCAGTTAAGGGACGGACAAAGGAGCCCATGGGGAGAACCCGATTCTGCGTCTTTTGTGGCACCGGTGGCCCAAATCAGACAGCCTGTGATTGCAGCAATCGATGGTGATGCCATGGGACTCGGATTAGAATTGGCCTTGGCCTGTGATATCAGGATCGGTACAGACGGGGCCTGTTTTGGGTTGACCCAGATTGCTGATGGACTAATCCCTTCCGACGGCGGAACACAACGGTTGCCCCGTTTGATAGGTTGTAGCAAAGCTTTAGAAATGATTTTGACAGGCGAAACGGTTGACGCTGCGGAGGCCCTGCGAATAGGGCTTGTGCACAGGGTAGTTCCTGCGGCGGAACTTATTGATACGACCACGGCGCTCGCAGAAGATATGGCTGCAAGATCCCCCCTAGCAATGAGCTGCGTCAAGGAAGCTCTTCACGGCGGATTAGACCTGACGATCGACCAGGGGATGCGCATGGAACTGGATCTTTACCTGCTTCTTTGTACGACCCAAGACCGCATAGAGGGTATTACAGCTTTCAAGGAAAAGAGAATGCCGGAATTTGAAGGGGGATAGAGAAAAAGGATGGATGGATTCGAAACGGTCATCTATGAGCGAAAGGGCAACATCGGATATGTGACGCTGAATCGGCCCCGGGTGCTGAACGTATTCAGCGTGCAGATGCGGGACGATCTTTATGAGATTCTCCACGCTATCAAGGTGGATGACGAGATACGGGCAGTCATATTCAAGGGTGCCGGGGAAAAGGCGTTTTGTGCGGGTGCAGATTTATCAGAATTCCTTACCGCTCCTTCCGTGGTCAAGGCAAGACAGATAAGGCTTCTAAGGGATCTGTGGGGACTTTTTCGCAGTATGCCCCAGCCGCTTATCGCCGCGCTCCATGGTTATGTGCTCGGCTCGGGAATGGAGATCGCGCTTTTTTGCGATATCCGGATTGCCGCTGAAAATGCAATCTTCGGCTTGCCCGAAATGGGTTTGGCTATTATACCGGGGGCTGGTGGGACCCAGACTCTCCCACGGGTAATCGGTCTATCCAGATCCCTCGATATGCTCCTCACCAATCGACGCATGGATGCGCAGGAGGCCCTCGACTTCGGCCTTGTGAGCAGGGTAGTGCCCGGGGACAGACTTCTTGAGACGGCTGAGGAAGTGGCCCAAAAAATCGCTTCCTATTATATGACGGCGGTGAGAAACGCCAAGCAAGCCATCCATCAGGGACTCGACATGCCCCTTCAACAGGGCATGGATCTGGAGCGGAGGCTTGCGGTGAACACGAAAATATCGGGGGCGAACACAGGATAATTCTGAAGAGAGGTTGGCAGTTATGAACAAAGTACGGGAAAGTAAAATAGAAGGCCTTCTTCATGGAATCCGGATCATTGATCTGGCGAATGAAAAGGCCGCTTTTTGTTCTAAGGTCCTTGCCGATCTGGGCGCCTTTGTCATCACAGTGGAAAAACCTGGTGGAGACAGTTCACGAAGGGCGGGATCTTTGGCCGGGAACGAACCCTCCAAGGAGCCGAATCCTTTCTTTCCTTACAATAATGCAAACAAACTGGGCATCACCCTTGACATCGAGAAGGAGGAAGGCAGAAGGCTCTTTATTAGGCTAGTCAAGAAAGCTGATGTCGTCGTAGAGACCTTCCCTCCCGGTCATCTGGCGACCCTCGGTTGCCCCTACGAGGGGATGAACGAGGTGAATCAAGGGCTTATCCTGGCCTCTGTGACGGGTTTCGGCCAGATTGGCCCAAGGAGTAGCTACAAATCATGTGATCTTGTCGCCTCAGCATTTGGAGGGCAAATGTACGTCTCGGGAGCCCCCTCAGCGGCGCCCCTCAGGCCCTACGGTGAGCAGTCAACCTATGTTGCTTCCCTCTTTGCAGCAGTAGGCATTCTTCTGGCCCTGATTAAGAGAAGAAGGACAGGGAAGGGGGAACATCTTGATATTTCATCCCAAGAGGCAGTTTCTGGCACATTGGAACACGTTCTGGTCCATTATCTTTACGAGGGGGTCATTCCGAAACGCCAGGGGAACCTCGCTTGGAATCGCGCTTCTTTTATACTGCGTTGTAAGGATGGGCACATACATATAAGTATTGCAACCCAATGGGAGACCCTTGTCGAATGGGTGGCCGCCGAGGGAATGGCTCAGGACCTGTCGGAGGAGAAATGGAAGGATGAGGACTACCGTAACCAAAATGTAGACCATATTATGGATGTGTTGCAGAGCTGGACTTTGGCACATAATGTGGGAGAACTTTTTGAGCTAGCCCAGGCTATGCGCTTTCCTTGGGCCCCTGTGTCTCGACCGGAGGATGTTCTCGCCAGTCCGCAGCTCCTTGCTCGGGAATTTTTCGTAGACCATCGCGAACCGGGAAATAGCCTCCTAAGCCCGGGAATGCCTTACAGGTTCGACAGCTCCCCTTCAGGTCAGGCAAGACGTGCACCCTTTCCAGGAGAGGATAACAAAAGAATCTATTGTGACGATCTGGGTCTTTCCGAGCAAGAAGTCGCGAAGCTTTCACGGTTGGGAATCATTTAATGCGATTCGGAGATCAGCGGCAAGTTTTTGGAGGTGAAGTGCGTTCGATGATTGATGGAATTCTAAGCGGACTCAGGGTCCTCGACTTCACGTGGGTCCTGGCCGGACCATACGCCACAAGGATTCTTGCGGATTTCGGAGCCGAAGTCATCAAAGTGCAATCCTTGAAAACAGCAAAAGGGGCCGAGTCGAACCTCAGTGGGTATTTCAACACATGGAACCGCAACAAACGGAGCATTACCCTTGACATGAGTCGTCCTGAGGCAAAGGACCTGATCTTGCGCCTTACCAAGATCAGTGATGTGGTCATCGAGAACTTTACACCTCGTGTCATGGCTAATTGGGGATTGACCTACGAGGAACTGAAGGAAGTAAACCAGAAGATCATTATGGTGAGCATGTCGGCTATGGGTCAGACCGGGCCATGGAAAGACTATGTTGCCTTCGGACCTGCGCTTCAGGCACTTTCCGGCCTTACCTACCTTAGTTCCTTTGACGATAAACAGCCTCTTGGCTTAGGCTATGCCTACGGGGATCATGTGATTGGTCTTTATGGAGCCCTAGCGGTTCTGGCAGCCCTGGAGAATCGGTTCAGGACAGACCGAGGCCAATACGTCGACCTCTCCGGATATGAGGCCCTTTGCACGCTCCTGGGGCCGACCATTATGGGCGTGTCGTCGAACAAAACGCCGGCTCGTCCCCAAGGCAATCATTCGGATCAGATTGATGCTTGCCCCAGCAGCTGCTACCCGTGCCGGGGAACGGACAGGTGGTGTGTTGTCTCCGCTTCCACGGAAGATGAATGGCAGGCACTCTGCAGAGTGTTGGATCGCGCTGACTTGCTCAAGGATGAACGTTTTCGGACCTTATCCGGACGAAGGTCGAAGGTCGAGCAGCTTGACGGGCTGATAGGACGGTGGACTGCAAAGCGTTCCGCGGAGGAGGCCGTAACCCTTCTTCAGGAGGCGGGTGTTCCGGCCGGTGTCGTGCAGAATGCAGAGGATCTGGCCCAAGACCCACATCTGTTGGCGAGGCAGTTTTTCGTTCCCCTCAAACACCCTGTCCTGGGCCGCACCCTTAATGACAGGTCGCCAATCCGCTTCGAAGAGGATGAGACCGTCAACTGGAAGGCGGCGCCACAACTGGGTGAGGACAATCGATATGTGTTTAGAGAACTGCTTGGCCTAACGGAAGAGGAGTTCCTCCATTACAGGGAGAAAGGGGTAATTTCGTAAGACTATTCCGAGCTTTCAGTCTGTCCCTGATTCAATACGCGGGTCTTGGGGATGCCCGATTCATGGTAATAACGTTGTAATCTCTTGTCATGGGTATAAAGGCTGAAAGAGAAGAAGGGAGGTAAGTAATGAAACTAACAGTTGCTATTACCGGTGCTTCAGGGGCAGTGTACGGAATTAAAGTTCTGGAGCAGGCACGCCAGAACAATGTGGAAACACACCTTATCCTGAGCAAGTGGGCTCATGCCACTATAGAAACGGAAACCAACTACTCAGTTAAAGAGGTTATTGAGCTGGCGGATTACTGTCACCAGGAAGATAATTTGGCTGCTCCGGTAGCCAGCGGCTCTTTCAGAAGCGGCGGGATGATCATCGCTCCCTGCAGCATGAAAACACTATCCGCGATAGCTAACGGTCACTCGGGAAACCTGATCAGCAGGGCCGCAGATGTGACACTTAAAGAAAGAAGACCACTTCTCCTGATGGTCAGAGAAACTCCGCTGAACGCCATTCACTTGGAAAATATGCTCAAGCTGGCCAGACTCGGTGTTAGCATCATGCCGCCGGTGCCTGCCTTTTATACCAAGCCGTCAAATCTGGACGATATTGTCAGCCACAGTGTGGGAAGGGCCCTGGACTTGTTCGGAATTGAAGTAAAGGGTTTAAAAAGATGGGGTGAAAACATCTGAAAATCCATTCTCATAACTGCAAGTTCGTGGTAAGCACGACAAAGGTACAATTTTCTGCGGTTTTTCACAGTCGTTCCCTGTTTTGCTGATTTCCCGTATGGTACAGGGCGCAGGAACCGGCATGCTGATTCCGATCATGGTGGTTACAATCATAGAAATTTATCCTCCTGCCAGACGGGGCGCCGCAATAGGCATGGGCATGATGGTTATTGTGGTCGCGCCGGGGATCGGACCGACACTTTCCGGCCTTATTTTGCAATATTTTGCCTGGCATTGGCTGTTTTTCTTAATTTTTCTGTTTGCACTTCTCGCAATAATCTTAGGTACGATAACCTTAAAGAATGTTACAACTTTGACTAAGCCGAAAATTGACGTTCTGTCAGTCGTACTTTCCTCCATTGGTTTTGGCGGATTAATTTTTGGAATCTGTTCGATAGAAAGCAAAGGCTTTTTGAACGCAACAGTTGTGGTTTCCCTGGTGTGCGGAATCGGCGGGTTGGTTTTATTTTCAAAACGTCAGTTTGTCTTAAAGCAGCCCATGCTGGAGCTTAGGGTCTTTCGGTATCCCTTGTTCACTTTGGGAGCTGTTATAATATTTATCACATTTATGATGCCGTTTGCAGTAAACATCATTCTTCCGACCTATATGCAGAGCGTCTTGGGGATAACGCCGATGGTAGCGGGGTTGGCATTATTGCCCGGTAGTATTATAAACGGATTCGTCGCGCCGCTGTCTGGCCGTCTTTATGATGAAATCGGTGCCAAACCGCTTGCAGTTTCCGGATTTGCGGCTTTAACCGTTGCCATGTTCTTACTTTCGCGTATCTCTTCAGCGACAACATTGGTAATGCTGATTGCATCACAAGTTTGCATGCTGATAGGAATCGGTTTGATTTTCACTCCGATCCAGGCCAACTCATTAAATCAGCTTCCGAAAGAGTATAATGCACATGGCGTCGTAATTATAAATACTATGCAACAGATTTCCGCAGCCTTCGGTTCTTCTCTGTTCATTGGTTTGATGGGGGCTGTCCAAGCAAAGCATCTTGAAACAATCAAAAATCCTGATATTCTACAGCAACATTCGGCAATCATTTCCGGCGTTGATACGGCGTTTACTGCGGCGCTGGTCATGGTTGTAATTGGATTGATTTTATCATTTTTTATAAAACGACGCCAAAAAGAACCGATTAATTCTTAATGGTCGGATGTAGACTGTTGCAAATAATTTAACAAAATGCGCAATTATTTTTTCCCATTTGTCTTCTGGAACCGGTTGAGAAGGAGAGTAAAAACTATCAATTGGTTGATGATTACAACTTTTGGTTCTGCAATCAATAATGTGTTTATGCCCTGCAAAAAGCTTTTCGAGGCATATTCCTTTTTGATTGTGACCAGTTTTTAAGGTATAATGTAATCAGATATTTAATTATTGCCTTAATTTTGTTTAAGGTCTTTAAGAGGTGATAAAGCGTGACAATTACAGATATAAGAGATGCGGTGGTTCTGGTTGCACCTGCGTATCCGGTGCTTAGCATCGACTTGTTTGGCTCGTTTGCAAATGGTGAGAATACGGAGGAGTCAGACGTGGATTTACTTGTATACTTTGATGAAAAAGTTGCAAGTTTATTTGATATGTCCGGGCTTAAGCTTGATATTCAAGAGAAATTGAACACAAAGGTGGATGTGGTTGCCGGCCCTTTAAAGGAAAACAGCTATTTAACCATTAACAAGAAGGTAAGGATATATGAAGCATAGGGATATTCAATTACTGAAAAAGATCATATCCGAATGCAAAGACATTATAAGGTATGCTAATGAAATCGGTGAAAAAGGGTTCCTCGAAAATGATGTTTACCAGAAGGCAACAGCAATGTCGCTTCTTAACATAGGTGAACATGCCAACGCATTGTCGCGGGAGTTATGGACGGAGTATAAGGATATTCAATGGCGAAAGATCGTTGACCTTAGAAATATCGTAGCACACGGGTATGGCGAATTAAGAATGGAACTTGTCTGGAATTTATCTCAAAAAGAGGTTCCGGTGCTAATGGAGCAACTTGAGGACTTGCTGAAAGAAGTTTAAACAGAAAATACTATTAAAATTAACACGATTGAACAGTAATGTTTGGTCGTGTTTTTTTATATCCCAAGGCACGTAGAGACGGTCACGAGTTTAAGCAACAGCGCCATCATAGGCGCTACGGGCAACATGGCCGCTTGGCTCGGGATGCTGGGCTCTTTTATCATTGTCTCTGTGCTGGTACTGCTTATGGGCGTCATCTCCGCGCTGTTGTATATGAAGCTCCATCCCCCGAACCTTACCACAAATCACTAAAACCAGCACAACTATAATCGGCAGTATATTTAGGAATAATTCTTTACCTGCCTTCATTAAAAACCGATACAAAAGATAAACCTCAACTAGTCTGAAGGGTAAGCTGCAGACTAAGTGAGGTTTTTTCTTCCTATTTAATAGGTATAAATTTAATTGAGGTCACTCAATATTGGCCAGATCGGCGAGCTTACCCGGTCGGATCGATCCCCTGGTTGTCTCCATACAGGTGGCTCTTGCAGCATTATCCGTAAACAAAGCTCAAGGCCTCGAGGTGTGTGATTCTACAAACAAATACTATGACAGATTGGTAGATTCAAAGAAATCAACCATTGAGGTTAGTTAATAGCTAACCCTTTTTTAAACCTTTTTGGTAATACAAGTAATTTTCCTATTAGATATAATAATTAAATAATTAAATAATTCAAAAAATTAAAAAAATCAAAATAAAAAACAGGAGTGATGTAAATATTGAGTTATGTAGTAAGTAATGAGTAAAAAAACTACTCGTTGCGCTCTGGCCTAAGAAAGGTGGTGTAGAGTTGTCAGTTACAAGGGCATCTCCTCAAAAAAAGGTAATTTCTATCACGCGGGGTTGTGAAATCGTTAACGAGATTACGACCAACAGGTGGAACTGGTAACTTCACGTAGGCAAAAACAAAAGGAGAGTGAAAAATGAACGACAAAACGAACAAGGAGAATCTCATAATATCCAGCACGCGCTACGAGTACACGGTTGTCGTTATTAACTGGTTTATTGTAGGCTTTGTTGCTCTTGATCGGCTTCTGATCGCAAACCTTTTCCCGTGGGTAATACCCGCTCTCAAGATTGACTACACCAAGGCCGGCCTAGTCATGGCCATATTATCGGTGACATGGTCTGTGTCAGCATTAGTCTTTGGTGGCATATCCGATAAGATTGGTCGCCGGATCATCATCAGTTCCGCAACCTTAATTTTTTCGCTGCTATCGTGGATGAGCGGGCTCGTGACGAGCTTCGCGCAGCTCCTGGGAATCCGTGCAGTCATGGGCGTTGCCGAAGGGGCCTATTACCCGACAGCGATCGCAACCGTGGCCGAGGAATCGAAACCCGAGAGGCGCGCCATGAACGTCGGACTCTGCCTATCGGCCTTTAACATGATAGGCATGGTCCTCTGCCCCATCTACGCGACAACCGTTGCCACGGTTTGGGGCTGGCGCATGGCGATCTATCTTACGGCCATCCCGGGCATCATCCTCGCCCTTCTTTCCTGGCGTATGTTGCACGAGCCTGCCTCTACCGCGACGAGGCGTCAGGCAAAAAAAGAGGGCCGAATAGAGGCTGAAATAGAGTCGGGTGAATCCAAAGGCTGGAGCCACATCTTTACTTATCGCAACATACTTCTGGGCGCCCTTGTGGCAATCTTTTGCATGGGCTGGTCGCTCACCTTCCTCACCTTCGGAATGACGTTCTTGATGCATGTCAATCAGTTGGCGCCACAGGCTGCGGGGCTTACGATGGCTATGCTCGGCGTCGGTGGTGCCATTGGCAGCTTCCTGATCCCCTATTTCTCCGACCAGTATGGCCGGAAGCCGGCTATGATCGTGGCCGGAATTCTCACGGCGATCGCCACATTTAGCCTCGTTTTCTGGGCCGTTAGCCCTTGGAGTATGTCTCTTTGTGTCTTCCTCATGGGCATGTTCGGATACGGCTTGTTTCCGATCATCACAGGGGCGGTTCCTTTCGAATCAGTGCCCATCAACCTTACGGCATCGGCGGTGGGGGTCATAATCTTCGTCAGTGAAATTATCGGGGGGGCGGGCGCGTCTGCGTTGGGCGGCATGGTCGCAGACGCTTACGGTTTGAACTTTACCATAGTAATCGGCGGGATATGTGCACTCCTCGCGGCTGCCTGCTCTTTTGGGCTCAAGGAGACCGCGCCAAAGGTCCTCGCGCGGCGGGGGGCTGCAGGAGGTGCTAAACCTGGTGCCGCAGGGACTAGCGTAAATTAGCAATTGACCGCTCGGCGAGCGGGTAGGAGAATTTAAATGAGTGAGTTGTTTCAGGCGAAGTCAATCGCCGAACAGAGATGGCTTATGAAAAATTGTTTGAACCGATAAAAATCGGATCAACAGAGCTTAAGAATAAATATGTGATGGCCCCGTGCAATTTTATATTAAGTGATTGGACAGGACTTAAGGGGCATTGTCCCTCGGAAAAAGATTAAATTTTAAGATTTTGTGAAAATAAGGAGGGTGAAAAATGAACGACCAAACCAAAGTGAATCCCATAAAATCAAGCACGCGCTATGAGTACACGGTCGTCGCGATTAACTGGTTTATTTTAGGCTTCGTTGCTCTCGATCGGCTTCTGATTGCGAACCTTTTCCCGTGGGTAATCCCCGCTCTCAAGATCGACTACACCAAGGCCGGCCTCATAATGTCCATGTTAGGGTTGACATGGTCTGTGTCAGCAATATTCTTTGGTGGCTTATCCGATAAGATTGGCCGCCGGATCATCATCATCCCCGCAACCATAATTTTTTCGCTGCTCTCGTGGATGAGCGGGCTCGTGACGGGCTTCGCGCAGCTCCTGGGTTTCCGTGCAGTTATGGGCGTTGCTGAAGGGGCCTATTACCCGACAGCGATCGCCACCGTGGCCGAGGAATCGAAGCCCGAGAGGCGTGCCACGAACATCGGGATCTTCTCTTCGGCCTTCCAAATAATAGGTGTGGTCCTCTGTCCCATCTACGCCACAACTGTTGCCATGGCTTGGGGCTGGCGCATGGCGCTCTATCTTACGGCCATCCCGGGCATCATCCTCGCCATTCTGTTTTGGCGTTTGGTGCGCGAGCCTGCCTCCACTGCGGCGAGGCGTCAGGCAAAAAAGGAGAGCCGAACAGAGGCTGAAACAAAGTCCGGCGAATACAAGAGCTGGCGTTATGTATTTACTTATCGCAACGTATCTCTGGGCGCCCTTGTGTCAATCTTCTGTGTAGGCTGGTCGTTCACCTACCTCACCTTCGGAATGACGTTCTTAATGCAGGTCCGTCACTTGGCGCCACAGGCTGCGGGGCTCACGATGGCTATGCTCGGCGTCGGCGGTGCCATTGGCAGCCTCCTGATCCCCTATTTTGCCGACCAGTATGGTCGGAAGCCGGCAATGATCGTGAGCGGAATTCTCACGGCGCTTGCCACAGTCAGCCTCGCTTTATGGGCCGTTAACCCGTCGAGTATGTCTCTCTGCATCTTCCTCATGGGTCTGTTCGGATACGGTATGTTTCCGATCATCACCGGTGCGATTCCTTTCGAATCGGTGCCCATCAACCTTGCGGGGTCAGCAGTGGGGGTCATAATCTTCGTCAGTGAACTTATCGGGGGGGCGGGCGCGCCAGCGTTGGGCGGCATAGTCGCAGACGCTCACGGTCTGCAATTCACCATAGTAATCGGCGGAATATTAGCGCTCCTCACGGCCGTCTTCTCTTTTGGGCTCAAGGAGACCGCGCCAAAGGTCCTCGCGCGGCGGCAGGCTGCAGGCGGTGCTAACCTTGGTGCCGCAGGGACTAGCGTAAATTAGCAATTGACAGCTCGCCGACCGCTGGTCGGCGAGCTTCATTAGAAGAGGAGAGGCAAAATGAATGATGATACGGAAAGGATTTTCACCAAGGCGGGGAAGTGGACATGGCAAGAAAAGGGGATGAGCGTAGTCCGGAGCATATCTCGAAGCGCTCCAGGGTGTCATGAAGGTTGTGGAGTGCTCCTGTATGTCAAAAATGGAAAACTTGTCAAGGTCGAGGGGGATCCCAATTTTCCACACAACCAGGGGCGGTTATGTCCAAGATGCCTGGCCATTCCTCAAGTTGTTTACCATCCTGACCGCCTGAAATATCCATTGAAGAGAGCGGGTAAGAGGGGAGAGGGCAAATGGGAACGTATAACATGGGAGGAAGCCTACGAAACGATAGCCAGCAAATGGAATCAAATTAAGAGAGAGAATGGACCGGAATCGGTGATTTTCTTCCGCGGTACAGGAAGGGATATAGGATCATATATTTCGCGACTTGCCTACTCCTTTGGAAGCCCGAACATTGTCGATTTCGCGCCCATGGATGGACACGCTTGTCATAGACCTAAAACTTTTGTTCAGCGCGCTATCATTGGGAACTACGCTGTTGCCGATTGTGCTCAACTCTTTCCGGAACGATTTGAAGATCCAAGTTGGCAGACACCTAAATGCATCATTATATGGGGCAGTAACCCGACCAATAGTAATCCAGATGGCTTCATGGGACACTGGATTATTGAGTGCATGAAGCGAGGAACTGAGATTATTGTTATTGACCCCAGAAGAACCCGGCTGGCAACACGAGCCAAAATATGGCTGCAGATTCGCCCAGGGACTGATGCGGCTTTAGCTTTAGGTATGCTGAATGTTATAATAACTGAAAATCTTTACGACAAGGAATTTGTCCAAAAATGGACTTATGGGTTTGAAGAACTTAAGGTGCGCGTTCAAGAGTATACGCCTGAAAAGGTTAGTGAGATCACCTGGATTCCTAGCGAAATAATCGCAACAGCTGCCAGAATGTATGCCACCAGCAAACCGGCAGCCACACATTGGGGAGTGGCACTGGATCATAGCAAGGAATGCGTAGCAAGTATTCATGCAATTATAGGTTTATGGGCAGTGACGGGGAATTTAGATGTGCCGGGCGGTCAAATTATCAGGAGCCGACTCTTTGGATTCCACAAGACAGTAAATGCATGGGGCACTGAGTGCCTAACTGAGGAACAAAAGAAGAAGCAAGTCGGGCTGGGGACATACCCATTTCTTGACTGGGTCGGAAGCCCACCGAATGAAGTGTTAATAGATCAAATATTTAGTGGTACGCCATATCCAATAAAGGGGGGTTGGTTCCAAACTACCAACACCTTTGCCTGTGGCGCTGCCGATGCCAGGAGGGTGTACACCGCGCTAAAGAAGATAGACTTTAATGTTGTTGTTGACCTATTCATGACTCCTACTGCCATGGCTCTTGCCGATATTGTGCTTCCGGTGGCCACCTACCCGGAAAGAGACGGAATCGCACAAGCAGGAGGTAGTGGGAGTTATCTTGGTTGTATAAATAGGGCAATAGAGCCTATTGGAGAATGCAAGTCCGACATGGAAATTAACCTTGAACTTGGCAAGAGACTTAATCAAGAAGCCTGGCCATGGGATAATGTCCGAGACATGTTCAGCGCAATGCTTAAACCGGTGGGTATGACTTTTGAAGAACTTAGGGAGGCTAGTTTCGTTTACGACACCATCGAGTATAAGAAGCATGAGAAGGGGTTGTTGCGCCCGGATAAGAAAGAGGGTTTCGACACGCCTACGGGAAAGATAGAGCTATATTCCACAGTGTTTGAGCAATGTGATTTGGATGCGCTCCCTTATTTTGAGGAGCCCCCTCAAAGCCCTGTCAGCACACCTGAAATAGCAGAGAAGTATCCGCTGATTTTGATAACAGGTGTCAGGGTTTTGGGCTTCTTTGCCTCCGAGCATCGGCAGATCCCCTTGCTGCGTAAGATGAACCCAGACCCGATTACTGAAATTCATCCACAGACAGCGGCAGAATTGGGGATCAGAGACGGAGATTGGGTATTTATTGAAAGCAAGTATGGGCGGTGCAGGCAAAGGGCCAAACTGACTGCGGGAATCCATCCAGGAGTTGTCAGTTCTCAACATGGATGGTGGTTTCCTGAAAAGCCGGGACCGGAACCGAGCTTATTTGGGGTGTGGGAATCAAATATTAACCTTTTGCTCCCTTCCGGATCGACCGGCAGGTCGGGCTTGGGATATCCCTTTAAGAACCAGATGTGTCGAGTCTATAAGGCGGAGGGAGCATAATACCCGTTTCCCACCGACAATTGCAATTTGTGTGGATCATCCTCTTTCCCAGATCACTTGTCCATTGATAATCGTCATATCCACCTGGATATCCTTGATTGCTTCTTCGGGAAGACTGGTCGGATCGCCACTCAATATTGCCAGGTCGGCGAGCTTGCCCGGACTGATCGACCCCCTGGTTGTTTCCGTACAGGTGGCGCTTGCAGCATTATTCGTAAACAGACTTAAGGCCTCTAAGGGTGTGATTCTTTCCTTAGGAAGAATATACTCTCCGTTTTCGGCTCTCCGAGTGACTGCAGCGTAGATTCCAATCAGTGGGTTTGGAGGAACAACAGGGAAATCAGAACTGCCGGCAACCTTGACCCCGTGCCTCATAAGGGTGGACACAGGATACAGGTGCTTTAAATCCCCTTTCGGCACTGTCCTTAGATACCGCTCTCCGTTATAGTAGACAAAGGCGGGTTGTGTCACCACCATTATGCGGGCAGAAGCGAGCCTCTTGGCCAGTGCCGGGGGACAGACGGAGCAGTGTTCAATACGATGTCTATGAGCGGCTGCCGGGGATACTTTCAGGGCATGTTCAATGGCAGTGCAGGCGGCCATAATGGGCTTCACCTCAATGGCGTGGAGGACTGCCTGATATCCTGCCTGATGTATCTGCAGGACCATTTCGTTTAGCTCGGACTGACTCGGACTCAGTTGACCTGTTATTTCATGGATGATAATTTTTACTCCCGCAATACGGACAAGGTCATCACCCCGGGTGGTGCCTTGGCGTTCTTGAATTTTTTGAAATGCTTCCCATCCGAGGACCATGCTTACCCTCTGTGGAAGGTAGCCCCGCTGTTGCCACGCTCGGAAGAGATCCAGTCGGCTTGGATCGTTTCTGGAAGAGCAATCATGAATTGACGTAATACCTTGGGCCGCCAGTGCACGACCGGCGAGTCGAATCCCCTCTTCAACCAGATTGTTCTGCGTGGCTGAAACGAACCTCGCAATGGTCGTGTCCATTCCATAGAGCAGTCCTGTAGGTTCGCCGCTGGTGATATTCCTATCGATCAGACCGTCTGGGGGATCACCGGTTTCATCCGAAATACCAACCCGTTCAAGGGCTAGGCTGTTCAACAGTTGGGCATGCCCCGATCGGTGAGTTATCCTGACCGGATGGGCTGGCGATGCAGCATCAAGATCCCAGCGGGTAGGATGTCTTTTCTCGGCCAGATAGAATTCATCGTATCCGCGGCCCTTGATCCACGTTCCCGGTGGAAGCTCCTGGGAGGCCTTTCTTACCAAATTTTGAATGTCGGAGATGGAAGACACATTGCGAGGCCCCACGTCAAGGGTTACAAAACTATAGGCATAGGAAAGGAGATGACAGTGAGGATCGATGAAACCCGGCACCACTGTTTTTCCCTGACAATCGATCACTTCGTTCTTCGAGCTTGTGCATTTCCGAAGGGAGGGGGTGTCGTCCGCTGATACGGAAGCAATTTCTCCATTCCTGATGCGGATAATCTTGGCTCTTGGGAACGCCGGATTCATGGTTATAACGTTGGCGTTTACGAGCAGAAGGTCGGACAAGGTCTATACCCCCTAACTTGGTCAAGACTGCAAGAATCAATTTATCATCAGCAGTTGTTATAACATACGTGAGGATGTTTGATTTTCAGAGATTGAGCAGGGATTATTCGTCCCTGCTCTGTTATCATTCTCCATGTTAAAATAATTTTTACTTTCCAAGCACGCCTGCACGTCGTTCAATGCTTCCCCGAAGCCTGGAAGACGACAACACCCTTTCCCTCAAAAACCGTAAGTATCCTTGATGCCGGGGTCATCGGTGAGCTGGATCAAATGCTCATAGGTGGTCCTGGCTTTTTGTTCGGCAAATGCAAATCCGGGAATCATTATTCGCCGATAGCACCGGCCTGTTTTTTATATTGCCTGAGCCTGTCGATATCGCGGATGCAGTAAAATCCATTCACCTGTTCAATCAGCTCCGTATCCTTCATCTCCTTGATGATCTTCACCGTGGTGATGCGGTTGATACCAAGAAGATTGCTGAGCATCTGCTGGCTTACCTTCAAATTAATCATGATCCGGTTATCGCGGTATGTGCCGAAATTTTCTGCGAGAATCAAAAGCATGTTGTATACCTTCCAGGTGGCGTTGTGATTGTAGTTCTCCCGCACCTGATCCATGGCGGAGTAATATTTATGGGAAATGGATCGCACGATATCTAGCGTTATCTCGTAATCCGCCATCATCGCCTTAGACAGATTCGCCTGGGTGATACGAATCAGCTCTGAAGGAAGCAGTGTTTGGAAGTACACGGCGGAGGGAATGTTCAGGAGCAGATTCGACTCGAGGAACATGCTACCCTCCTCATATAAATTGAATACGTGCTCCGAACCACCGGGCGTGTACTCAATGGACATGACGCGACCTTCTTTTACAAGGAAACAGTACGGTATAGTGTCGCCGGGGCTAACAATGGTCTGATATTTGGGATAAAACACATTATCGCCTAGTTTCAGCAAACGTTCGCAGCCCCGCTGTCCCCGAAAGATTCGGTTGGGGTATTCAGGTAACACGAAATTATCGTCAAACAATTTATTTCGCTCCATTTTTGTTACCCCCGTATTCCTTGCTTCGGTTCGGACGGCGAGATGCGCCCTATCAGCATACATATTTATCCATCGATTATATCAAAAACAACCGTAAAAAGCAGTAGTCTACACAACATTTATAGTGTATAAGACAATTGAAAATTTGGCTACACCTGTTACGCAGCTATCTTTACAATCCTCCTGCTCCATTCTATTATGTGAACCAAATCAAATAAGAAGGAGGTATGCAACAATTGGGGACATTCCTGTCCTCAAAGGGATACCCCAGCTTCAGCAGGTGTGTCCCCTTTCCTTATTAGCATTCAAGATCAAGGGAGGTCGTTTCAATGAATGAGAAAATCCGGATTTGTATCAACGATGTTAATCGCAGCTTTACAGTGGGGGAGGATGAAGGGTATGTCCTGCCCTCCGAAACCCTACTGCAAACGCTTCGGAACAGGCTGGGGCTGACCGGTACAAAGCAGGGGTGTGACCAAGGTGCCTGCGGAAACTGTACTGTCATCATGGACGGGAACGCGATAGCCTCCTGTATGGTGCTGACGGCGGACTGCGACGACCGTAGCGTAACCACCATCGAGGGGCTGGAGGATCCTGTAACCGGCGAGCTGAATCCGCTGCAAAAGGCGTTTGTGGACAATTCCGCATTCCAGTGCGGTTTCTGTACGCCCGGCATCATCATGTCGGCTAAAGCGTTGCTCGATAATAATCCGTGCCCCACTGACGACGAGGTCATGGAATCCCTTTCCGGTAACTACTGTCGCTGTATCAGCCATTATCAGGTTGTGGAAGCGATCCATGCCGTCATAGAGAAAGGAGGAGTTAATTATGCCGGATTATCAATACATTGGCAAGCATGTAAACCGCGTTGACGGTAACGCGATCGTGACAGGCAGAACACAGTTCATCGACGATATCCTGCTTCCCGGCATGCTCTTCGGCAGGGTGCTCAAAAGCCCGTATGCCCATGCTAACATTCTCAACATCAATACTGAGAAGGCGAAGGCGCTGCCCGGCGTGAAGGCGGTTCTGACGTATGAGACCGTTCCGAACTGGATGTGCGGGCTACCGCATCACCGCCGGGTTCTGGACCGCAGGCTACGCTTTGTGGGCGACAGTGTGGCGCTCGTTGCGGCAACCTCCACGGAAATCGCGGACGAGGCGCTCAAGCTCATTGAGGTGGAATATGAGGAGCTGCCCTTTGTTCTGGATTGCGAGGAAGCGCTGAAGGACGGCGCGCCCCGGATTTACGATCAGTTTGAGAACAATGAGTTCACCCCGGGCAACCCGATTTTCAGCAAGGAACCCTTTAAGCGCATCGAAAGGGGCGATATCGAGAAGGGTTTCGCGGAAGCGGATTACATTGCAGAAGGTTATTATTGTTACGATAGGCTCCCCCACCCCCTTCCTCCGGAATGCCCTTGCGTTATCGCCAAATGGACCGGACCCCGGGCGCTGACGCTGTGGTACAACGGCTCGGCCCCGCATCTGCAAAAGATTAACACCGAGAGCTCCATACCCGGCGCGGTCGTACGTGTTGTCAGTGTGCATTCCGGCGGCAGCTACGGAAGCAAGCAGCTGATCCCTTTGCTTGCCTTGCAGGCTACAGCGCTTTCGCAGGTTGCAAATAAGGCCGTAAGGATAATGATGGATAAAAAAGACCATTTCAACAGCTATGAGGTCCGCATGGGAAGCCGGATCAGAGGTAAGGTTAGCATGCGCAAGGACGGTATCGTCAACGCCCTGCAGGGTATGTGGTACGTTGACTCTGGTATGTCCTCGACTTACGCTCAGGCACAGATAGCGGTCGGTCTGGGAGAGGCGCAGGTCTTCCTCGGTAAATGTCAGAACTGGGACTTGGACAGCAAGCTGGTGGCGACGAATCATATCCCGGCTGCGCCAATACGCGGCTTCGGCGGCCAGGAATTAAAAGGCGCCTTGATTCCGCTCGTCTGCAGCGTCGCACGCAAAGCGGGCTTCGATCCTGTGGAGATCTTCAAAAAGAACTTTGTGGCCAAGGGCGACGGTTATATCTGGCGCGATTTCAAATGGTGGGACGTCAAATCGATCAATTACGTGCCCTGCATGGAGGAAGCCTCCAGAAAATTCGGCTGGAAGGACAAGTGGAAGGGCTGGGAGGTCCCCACCTCCGTCGTAGGGAATAAGGCGATCGGTGTAGGTGTGGGCGTACATGGCAATGCGGATATCGGTGAAGATCCCACTGAGGCCTTCGTCAAACTGCACATGTTCGGCAATGTGACCATCGAATGCTGCATCGGCGAGTCCGGTATGGCACAGCGCCACGCCGCGCAAAAAATGGTGGCTGAGGTCATGAAGGTGCCCTTCGACTCCGTGCAGGTTGTCGACCCGGATACGCATTTTACACCCTACGACGCGGGCCTTATCGGCTCCCGTGGAACCATCACCATCGGCACTGCGTGTGTACGGGCCGCGAATGACGCCCGGAACAAGCTGCTTGCCAAGGCCTCGAAGCTGCTGCACCTGCCGGTGGAGGAACTGGATACAGAAAACTACACTCTTTTCCCGAAAGGAAATCCCGGGATGCGTCTGCCGTGGATCGCCATAACCGGCACCCCCGAGATCACCATTACGGGAGAGGGTGTTTACGAGCAGAACTTCGATAAGCCGAATTTTGCCATTTACTTTGCGGAGGTCGAGGTGAATCTTGACACCGGAGAGGCGAAGTTAATTTCGGCTTTGGAGGGCTCCGATGTTGGTCAGATCATTGACCCCATCAATCTGAAGATGCAGATGGAAGGCTCATTCGGCGCAGCTGGCGCGGATACAGCGTTCTTCGAGGAGGGGATTATCGACCAGCATACCGGCCGCATCATGAACGGGAACATGATCGACTATAAGTGGCGCACTTTTAACGAGTTCCCGAAGTTTGACACGGTGATTCTGGAATCCCAATTTGATTCCGAGGCGTTCCGTGCGCTGGGCTTCGGGGAAATCAGCGGTTCGCCCGCCCCATCGGCGATTCTGATGGCCATTTCCAACGCCATCGGCGTGGAGGTCAACCAGTATCCCGCTACGCCGGAAGTCATCCTCAGGGCTTTGGGTGAAGTGAGATAGGAGAGTGAACCATGAAAAATTTTAAACATGTGAATGCAGCTTCCTTTGAGGAGGCCTGCGATCTACTCAGTAAATCCGGGGGCACAGCCCAGGCTATGGCCGGTGGCACCGACCTGTTGGGCGTATATAAGGACAGGATTCTGGAGGAGTACCCGGAAACGGTCGTAAACATCAAGACCATACCGGGGATTGACCGTGTGGAGGAGCGGGACGGCACGCTCGTGATCGGAGCGGGCTGCAAGCTTGGCGAGCTGGAGAAGCTGCCGTTGCTCCGGGAAGCATGCCCGGCTCTCGCGGAAGCGGCGCATTCCGTCGCCTCGCCGCTGATCCGCAATCTTGCCACCATTGGTGGCAACATCTGCCAGGACGTGCGCTGTTGGTACTATCGTTATCCTGATTCTATCGGCGGCGCGGTGAAGTGTCTGCGCAAGGGCGGCGATATCTGCTACGCAATCAAAGGCGAGAATCGCTACCATTCCGTATTCGGCGGCCTGCAAGCGCATGCCACACCATGCACGCAAAAATGCCCCGCGGGCACGGATATCCCCGGCTATATGGAGCAGCTGCGCCAGGGCAATGTGGAGGGCGCGGCCCGCACCATTATGCAGGTCAACCCCATGCCCATGATCACGTCCCGTGTCTGCGCGCATTTCTGCCAGGAGGGCTGCAACCGCAAACAGTATGACGAGAAGGTTGCGATCGGCAGCGTGGAGCGCTTTGTGGGCGATTATATCCTGGAGCATAGCGACGTTTTCTACGTTGCACCCGAAACGCGTACCGGTAAGTCGGTTGCGGTTGTCGGTTCTGGTCCATCCGGTCTTGCGGCCGCGTATTTCCTGCGGCAGGCCGGCAACGAGGTCACCGTGTACGATCAAAAGAAGGAAGCGGGCGGCATGCTGATCTACACGATCCCGGCATATCGACTGCCTAAGGACATCGTGCGCAGATTTGTGGCGGCGCTTGTCGGGATGGACGTGAAATTCGAACTCGATACGACCCTTGGCAAGGATGTTGCTCCGGCGGACTTGGAAAATAAATATGACAGCGTATATTACGCAACCGGCGCCTGGAAACGTCCGGTATTGGGTCTTGCGGGAGAGGAACTCACGGTGTTCGGCCTCGACTTCCTCATCGAGGTCAACCAGTGGATGCAGAGCAAAGTCGGCACGGATGTGCTCGTCACTGGCGGCGGTAATGTGGCCATGGACGTGGCTATCACCGCCAAGCGGTTGGGCGCGAAGAATGTTACCCTGGCCTGTTTGGAGACGGAGGGCGAGATGCCCGCAAGCGAGGAGGAGATTGCACGCGCCAGAGAAGAGGGAATAGTCATCATGACCGCATGGGGCCTCGATCACGTTCTCGAAGAAGGCGGTAAGATACAGGGCATGAAGCTCAAGCGCTGCGTAAGCGTAAAGGATGAGAAGGGTGCGTTCAATCCGCAGTATGACATAAGCGAAACCCTTGTGGTGAAGGCGCAGAACATCCTGATGGCAGTCGGCCAGCAGGCGGATCTGTCGTTCCTGAACGAGAAATACCAGATGCAACTCGACCGTCGCGGCCTTATCAAGGTGTCCGAGGAGACTCGGATGACTAGCCGCCAGGGTGTGTTTGCCGGCGGCGATGTAACAACTGGCCCCGCCAGCGTCATTAAGGCCATTGTTGCCGGCCACAAGGCGGCACGCGGCATGAGCCGATATTTAGGCGTTGCCATGCCGCTAGGCAAGGGTGACAAAGCAAAGTTCAGGACCTTTGACTTGGAGGGAATTGAGCAGCCGAAGGCGGCTCGCGAGAGAGAGCGCGCGCTTGATGAGCGTGCTCTGGACAAAGAGGACAGCTTCAGCCTGGAGGCCGCTGAGGCCATCAACGAGGCCAAACGCTGCCTGGACTGTGCCTGCTATTCGGTGAACGCCTCGGATATCGCGCCGGTGCTTGTGATGCTTGACGCAGAGATCGTCACCACCGAGCGCACGCTTTCTGCGGAAGAGTTTTTTACCACCAAGCTAAACACACGTGACAATCTTGGCGAGGGCGAGTTGGTAAAAGAGATTCGTGTCTCAAAGGCAAAGGTTGTAGCGCACTATGACAAATCACGTCTCCGTGACGCCATTGATTTCGCCATCGTTAGCCTGGCTAATCGCTTTGAGGTTCAAAACGGCGTGATCCGGGATGCTCGTGTCGTGTTTGGCGGCGTAGCCCCGGTACCCTATCGCGCTGTTGCAGTAGAGGAGTTTCTAAAGGGAAAAACGATTACCGAAGCGCTGGCTGCGGAAGCGGCAGAGCTTGCCGTGAAGGAAGCGTCTTTCATGCGGAAGAATGAATACAAACTGCATAACATAAAGTATCTGTTAAAGAAGGCGATCCTGCGCGCCTTGCAGTAACGAATCAGCGGGTTAACGAGGGCCATCAAGCTGCTAAACAAAATTGAAAGCGGAAGGCAGTTGAGCATTATTCAAGCCTCTGGGTAAAGAAGATGAGCAGAAACCGGAACAATCTGGCTGGAAATTCAATTATGCCATGGACTTTGTACGGTAGACCTTTACTGTAAAAACATGGTAATGTATAATAATTGTAAGAATATCTTCTACGCGAAAGAAAGAATGGTCAAGATGGCGACAAGACAATCTCATCTGGAGATAGCCATGTTGATCTGCTGACAACCAGTTTCTTTGAGTGAAAGCTTCTTAAAAAGAATTCACGGTGAGGAAGTGTTGCTCTATGCTGAAGAGATAGCATTACCGTGAGTATGTTTACGGAATTGAAGGTGGATTTAAAACGGGCTTTGGAAAGTATCTGATTTGATAGAAATGGGGGCTCAAAAATGCACACGCCAATAACTATCAATAAAATAGTTGCTCTATTGGCAAATAAAGCGAAAGAGATCGCTTGCGATAAACTTGTTAAAGTTATACTATACGGTTCCTATGCGCGCGGCGATTATAAAGAATGGTCGGACATTGATGTCATGGTCCTTGTCAATGGCGATGATCAAACAACTAAACTTTTTGAACAGGAGCTGTGGAAATACTGTAATGATTTAGAACTAAACTATGATGTTGTCTTATCCGTCATAGTAAAGGACTATAATCATTTCCAAAACTGGAAGAATGTATTGCCTTTCTATGCAAACGTGCAAAACGAGGGAGTTGTAGTTAATGCCTGATTATAGTAAAGAAGAATTATCACGGTATAGGCTGCAAAAGGCTAAAGAGGATTTGGAAACAGCAAAACATGATTTTAGTGCGGGTCATTTTTTAGCCTGTATAAACAGGGCTTATTACTCCATGTTCCACACCATTCGTGCCCTATTGATTCTCGACGGAATGGATTTGGCGATATAAACAGTTTTTCTCGGTTAAATATGAGTGTTCAACCCAAGCTTTTTCATCTTGTAACGCAATGTGTTGGGATGGATCCTGAGCAACTCGGCGGCGCCGTTAGGCCCGTTTATCCGCCCGTTCGTCTTTTTCAGCGCGGACAGTATATTGTTGCTCATACATTCATTCAGCCCCACGACCCTTTCCTCCCTGGAAGGGGTCGTTTTGTTGTCTGTGGAGTTAAAGAGCAGCGGCGCGATCTCTAGCGCATCGCCTTTGCTCAGGATTAAGGCGCGCTCAATGATGTTTTGCAGTTCGCGGACGTTGCCCGGCCAATCATAGTTGACGAGCAGCTGCATATCGTGGTCGCTTAGCGAGGGCACGGTGCGCCGCCCCATTTCCGCCGCCCCATTTCCGCCGCCTTGCGCGAGATGAACTCTTTCGCAAGCAGCGGGATGTCACTCCTGCGCTGTGTGAGGGGCGGTATATGTATGGGAAATACGTTTATCCTGAAGAACAGATCCTGACGGAAGCGCCGCTCACTCACCATTGCTTCGAGGTCGTGGTTTGTCGCGCATATTATCCTCACGTCGAGCGGTATCCTCTTTTCTCCGCCGACGCGCACGAACTCCTTTTCCTGTATGACGCGGAGCAGGCGTACCTGCGCGTCGAGCGGCAGCTCGCTTATCTCGTCAAGAAAGATAGTGCCGTGCTGGGCTCGCTCGAAGTAGCCGCGCTTGACTGTGTTTGCGCCCGTAAACGCGCCCTTTTCATGTCCGAAAAGCTCGCTGTCCAGTAACGTTGGCGGGATGGCGCCGCAGTTTACCGCTATCAGCGCTTCGTCCTTGCGCGGCGACATCCGCTGAATGGCGTTAGCGATGACCTCTTTGCCCGTGCCCGTTTCGCCTAAAAGCAGCACGGGGTTTATCAGCGGCGCCGCGAGCTCGGCGAGCTCGAGGACTGAGCGAAGACCACTGAATTTCCCAATGACCTCCACTTCCTTTGTCGCGTTGCATTTCTTGCGCAGGCAACGGTTTTCGTCCTCGAGCTGGCGTTTAAGATGGGTAAGCTCAAGATGCTCGAGGGTGTTCGAAAGCGCGATGGTGAATGGCTGTACAACGCTCTCAAGCAGCTCGGCGTGCTCGCGGGTATATCTGTTATCGCCGTGAGCAAAGAGCAGGACGACGCCCAAAAGGTGGTCCTCTACGGTCAGCGGCATCAAAAGGCAGGAGTAGTTGCCGTATTCGACAAAGGGATACAGAAACCTCAGCGCGAGCTCCGACAGGGGATCGTTGACGATCTGGGCGCGCTTGTTGCACCGCTCGTCAAAGTCGCTTATCGATTGCAGCACGCGCCTCGGTATATCGCGCTTGTTATTGTTGAGGATCTCGCCCTCGCTGTGCGTGGCTCGGGCGATATATCGATGCTCCTCCTTGTTCGTGTCGTAGACCGCTATGTACATTTCGTCGATGGGCATGAAGGCCACCATATACCGTATTGCCCTCGTCATTGAGACCTCGAGATGGAGGCTGCTGCATATCCTTACCGTAACGTTATAAAAGAAGTCGCTTGTGTCTAAGCTGCTCATTTATACCTGCCCTTTATCTTAGTTTTCTGAAAATTATAACATTATAACATGCCGCTGTTAAGTAGCACAAGCTACATAGCGACTCAAAATTACGGTATTTCGTGACTGAAGATCACTAAATACCGTAAATTTGGTCTAATGGATGCGAGCTATACAGGCGCCACTCTCCGGGCTGTGTAAATCGATTCACATAGCTCCGGTTTAATTTCCGGCTATAAAAGCTGATTGCCTCGTTTTAAAAAAAGAATATTCCTCCTCGTCGAAGTCTTGGCACGCTTTTTGCTCTTAATTGCCAGCGGAGGGCAAATGCCGCGCGACTGTAACAGTGAACTCGTCCAGCTAAAGCTGAACATCGAGTCTTCGGTGACGTAAGTCTCCAGTGGAGACTTACGCCGAAGGCGCAGTACCACAGACGAATACTTTTGCGCCGTAGGATGGACTCTACCTCCTTCGCCGCTAAATGTTTTCCTATTGGGAAGGCGGCTCGGCGAAACCCTCCACTGGAGGCTTTCGTCACCGAAGCAGAGTATGGGGGCCCACTCCCACTTGAAGAAGTGGGAGTCTTACGGTTGGATAAATAGCGATGCAGTCGGGACGGTTTGACCCGACCGAAAAAAACGTTGGGGACATTCCTCTAGCCCTAAAGACATGCTCCCAAGAGAGGTGTGTCCCCTGACCTAAAAAAGGAGGTTCGTTTATGTCTTTACCCAAGTTCGAGTATGTCATCGCTCACAGCATTGAAGAAGCAGGTAATCTTGCTGTTGAGCTGGGCGACAACTGCATGATCATGGCAGGCGGCACCGACGTAATAGTCTTGATGAAGGATCGCGTGCTCAAACCCGAGTACATTCTTGATATCAAGGGCGTCCCCGGTATGGATCAGCTGGAATATGTCCCGGGAGAGGGGCTGAAAATTGGTGCTCTCACCAAGCTTCGTACAATTCAAACTTCCAAAATAGTTAAGGAGAGGTTCAGGGCTGTCGCCGATGCCGCTCATTTTGTCGCTAGCACACAGGTACGATCCAAAGGAACAATGGCGGGCAACATCTGCAACGCCTCGCCGTCCGCTGATACGGCACCGATCCTTCTTGTTCTCAATGCTTCGATAAAAACCTTCCGTACATCTCCCGACAACGGACGCACGATCCCCATCGGTGAGTTCTTCAAGGGCGTAAGGAAAACTGCTCTCACATACGGCGAGATAGTCACGGAAATCAATATCCCCGAGCTGGGAGCGGGTGAGTACGCCGCTTACATCAAGCACGCGATCAGAAAAGCAATGGACCTCGCTATCGTAGGCGTAGCTGCATGGCTCAAGATGGACGGAAGCAAGTGCGTCGACTGCCGTATCGCGTTAGGCGCGGTTGCCACAACGCCTATCCGCGCACCCCAGGCAGAGCAGCTGCTTATCGGTCAGGAACTGACAGACGAGCTTATTGCCAAAGCAGGTGTCGCCGCTTCCGAGAGCTGCTCGCCTATTTCCGACGTCCGGGCTTCCGCCGAATACCGCAAGGATATGATCAGAGTCTTTACAAAGCGCGCGATCAAAAAAGCTCTCGAAACCAACAAAGCATAGAGACAATATCCTCCGGTACGATACTGTCCGGTGGACAGTATCGCCGAGGCCGCTGACTGTCATAAAATACTTGACGGTCGAGGATAGGATATCGAAGCTGCAGTACTCTAAAAAATTACTTTACAGATGAAGGAGGAGAGTAACAGAATGCGTACTATTCAGATGAAATTGAATGACGAACCGGTCGAAGCCTTAATACAGGAGAACCGTAGCATGCTGGATTTCCTGCGCAATAATATGGGACTGACTGGCACCAAGAAGGGCTGCGAGGAGGGCGAGTGCGGCGCCTGCACAATACTCCTGAACGGCAAGCCCGTGAATTCATGCCTTATGTTGGCTGTTGAGGCTGACGGTCAGGAAATCACGACTATCGAAGGTATAAAAAAGAACTCCGATCTTCACCCTGTACAAAAAGCGTTTATCGAAAAGTGGGCGCTGCAGTGCGGCTTCTGCACTCCCGGCATGATTATGTCTGCCATAGTGCTGCTCGAGGAGAATCCCAACCCCACAGAGTATGAAATTAGAGATGCCATAGCCGGAAATCTTTGCCGCTGTACTGGCTATTCCAAGATAGTAGAGGCAATCTCCGCTGCCGCGGAAGTACTGAGGGAGGTATAAAAATGGCAAAAGAAAGATCTGAAAACTGGAAATACTACGATCATCTGAAAAAGATTTATAAAAAGCCCGAGGACTACGAACTTGCAGGCAAGAGCTACACCCGCGTAGACGCCGAAGACAAGGTCACGGGCAGAGCCAAGTACACAGAAGACATCATTCTTCCCGGCATGCTCTACGGAAAGCTCAAACGCAGCCCGTATGCCCATGCCAAGATCATAAGCATCGACACCTCCAAAGCCGAGGCGCTGTCCGGCGTAAAGTGCGTCATCACGGGCAAGGATTTCCACGGCGGCAAGCTTGGCAATCCCGAGGCGTTCAAGGAGCTCGCGGATAAGGATCCCCTCTGCAGGGATGAGGTCAGATTTGTCGGCGACGAGGTCGCGGCTGTCGCGGCTGTCGACGAGGAGACCGCCCAGGAGGCTATCGACCTCATTGAGGTCGTTTACGAGGAGCTTCCCTGCGTCCTCAATTCCACCGACGCCCTGAAGGACGACGCTCCCGCAGTACACTATCCCGATACGCACAACATCAGCATGTTTACCACGATGCAGGCAGGCGACTGCGACAAGGCGTTTGCCGAGGCGGATTACACCGATAAGCATCATTATTCTACACAGATGATGGTTCACGCCGCTATAGAGCCTCACGGCGCGATAGCTAAGTGGGAAAACAACGAGCTTACGGTCTGGACGACAACTCAGGGCGCGTACGTTAGCCGTTTCTGGATCGCCTACGGTCTCGGTATTCCCCAGAGCCAGGTCAGAGTCATCAAGCCCTATGTGGGCGGCGGCTTTGGCGGCAAGCTGGACGCTTTCCCCCACGAGCTGAGCGCCTGCTTGATGGCTATGAAAACAGGTCGTCCCGTTAAGATAATCCTCAGCCGGGAGGAGGTTTTCTTCGGCACAAGATCGCGTCACCCGATCGAGTTCACGATCGAGAGCGCCTTCAAGAAGGACGGCACAATGCTCGCCAAGCGCTGCCAGCACGTGCTTGACGGTGGCGCCTACGGCGGTTCCGGCATCGCGGCGAACGCCCTCTCGCTCATCTGGGCAACCTTCCCCTATAGAATACCCAATCTCGACATGACGGCCCGTCGTCCTTACACCAATAAGCCTGCATCGGGCGCTATGCGCGGATATTCAGCCTGTCAGGTTCACTTTGCAAACGACGTCCACATGGACGAGGTCGCCGAGGAGCTCGGCATCGACCCCGTTGAGCTGCGCCGCATCAACGGCTGCGTTCCCGGATATCAGGGTCCGACAGGACTGCAAGTCACAAGCTGCGCTTTCAGAGAGACGCTCGATAAGGCGTCCGAGGCTATCCATTGGGAGGAGCGCAAGAACAACCTCAAGCCTGGCGAGGGCATCGGCGTCGCTGGCAGCGGCTTTGTTTCCGGCACAGGCTTCCCCGTACTCGAAACGCCGGCCTACGCCTCCGCGAGCACGACTGTTCGTCTCAACCGCGAGGGCTACGCCACCGTATTTACGGGCGCCAACGAGATTGGTCAGGGCTCAGATACGGTTATGACCATGATAGTCGCCGAGGAACTGGGCCTCAAGATGGACGAGGTCAAGCTCGTTCAGTCGGATACGACCCTCACTCCCTACGACGCGGGCTCGTTCGGAAGCCGCGTAACCTTCCTTGGAGGCAACGCTACACGCAGGGCAGTTGGTGATGCAAAGCTCAAGCTGCTTGAGGTTGTCGCAGAGAGCTGGGGCTGTAAGCCCGAGGATATCACCATGAAGGATCACCGTGTATTCATAAAGAGCGATTCCGAAAAGAATATATCGTACAGCGAAGGTATTTGGATGTATGAAGAAAAGCATTTCGGCAAGGCTGTTATCGGAGTCGGCTCCTTTGCTCATGATGGAGACAAGGATATCTATGTAAAGAATGAAGGCAACTATGCTCCGGCATACAGCTTTAGCACTGGCGCGGCGAGAGTCGAGGTCGATGATGAGACAGGCTGCATAGACATCTCAGATTTCATCTTTGCGCACGACTGTGGTCGTCCGCTCAACCTTAGGGCGGTCGAGGGTCAGATTGAGGGCTCGGTTTTGCTGGGTCTCGGTTTTGCGGTGTATGAGGAATGCCTGTTCAACGAAAAGGGAAAGATGCTCAACCCATCGTTCCGTGACTACCGCTTCCCGACCGCGCTCGATATGCCGCAGATTCAGAGCATAATATGCGGCGAACCCGATGAGGAAGGTCCCTTCGGAGCCAAGGAAGCGGGCGAGGGCAGCACGGCTCCCGTTGGACCGGCTATTGTCAACGCTATCAACCGAGCTACTGGTCTTAAGTTCCACGACCTGCCTGTTACCCCTGAAAAAGTATGGCGCGCTATCAAGGAGAAGAAGGCCGCAGAGGCTGCCAACCATTAATATCAAAAAAGAGGAAACCCGCTGTAAAAATCCTGGCTATTGTTGGCACAGGACACAAGATCCTGCGCCACTTGCAGTAATGAACCAGCGGGTTAACGAGGAAGGATATATCCGGGGCGTACCGGCCTGATTCAAATCAGGCTGGCACGTCGTCGTGTACTCGAAGCTACCGGGGAGGACCTGCGTGGCAAGGGAGATGGGGAAATCAAGGTATCAACTTTTTAGAAGTCAATTTTAGTTTGACATCAGCATCCTACGGAACTATAATATTTGTATACAAACAAACGAGGTGTGACAATGTCTTTTTTTTCCCCTTCTAATTATATTTGCTTTAAACTCAGTAGAGCTATGCGAAAGGTACAGCGTTACTACGAGGTGAATCTAGTTCCTTTGGAGATAACCACAGTTCAGTTTTACGTACTTAGTTCCCTTTGGGAAACGGATGGAGTTAAATTCAAAGAACTTGCCCAAAAACTGAGTATGGATGGAGCAACCCTCACTGGTATCTTGGACAGGCTTGAACGACAAGGGTTTGTCACTAGAGAGGATGATCCCGAAGATCGGCGGTCGGTACTAGTTTTTCTGGCGGAAAAGGCTAAAATGCATCGCGATGAATTTACTCGGCTTGCTGAGACGCTTGATAATGAAATTAGAGACCAGTTTGATAGTGAGGATTTCGCGACCTTTTCAAGGATGTTGGACAAAATTGGGAAAAGTTAAAAAAATTTATTCATAATATTTGCATACAATTAATTTGCATACGTTTGATTAAGTAAATAAGAGGGGAGAGGTTTTACTATAACGAGTGCGACTGGTTATCAAAATGCTAGACCAATTTCTTAATAAGAAGGGAGTATGGAATTTATGGAGAAAGAGATTCAAGAGTTTATTTTGAGTTTAGGTGTTGATGATGTAGGATTTGCCAGTGCGTTTGATTACAACAGCCCAAAATCTTATGAGATCACGAAGTTTCTACCTGATGCGAAGTCTATAATTGTTTTAGCATTTAAAGTCTTATCAAGTTGTGAAAGTCCAAGTTTAAGCGTTGCCCTTAATGGCTATTTAGATTTGGAGCAGTTCGCAAGGAACGCAAGCTATCGAGTTGCCAGGTTTCTGGAGAACAGATTTGGGGCAAAAGTAGCTAATATTCCATGGACTGCCCCGTTTGAGATCCATAATGACAGAAGGGCTATTGCCGACTTTTCGCATCGTCATGCAGCTGTTGCTGCTGGGTTGGGATCTTTTGGCCGCCACAACCTGGTAATTCACCCTCTGTTCGGTACCCGAGTTAATTTTGTTAGTATCGTTACCAACCTTACTTTGCAACCTTCGTCAAGACCTAACGAGGATTTCTGTATCCATTGCAATCTTTGTGTTGAAAATTGCCCAGGAAAAGCTTTGGATGAAGAGGGGAAAACTGACTTAATGAAATGTATGCCGCATTCACTTCCATACGGGGTGAGGGCTGAGATAATGTTCTGGAACCAGCTTTTTGGAGGTTCGCCTGAAGAGAAAAAGAAAATGCTTATGAGTGAAGAGTATCAAAGACTACGTGAATCGCATCATTTAGGTAATCAGTATCAATGCTTCAACTGCATGAAATCCTGTCCTGTCGGTCAATAACTAACGGAACGCCTACTAAACAAAGCCTTGTCTGCGGTAGCCTACCCGAAATCAATTCGATGAATATTAGTAATCAAAAGTTAATAGAGGAAGTGGAATTAAATGAAATCATTATTCGACCAAACACCGTTTGCCGGGATTAAAATGAAGAACCGATTTTTCCGTTCAGCTACTTATGATGGCTTAGCAGATGAACGAGGTCACATGACGGAGGAGTTATTTCAGGCCTATGAGAATTTGGCCGAGGGTGGAGTCGGTACAATTATCACAGGTCTTACATCGGTTACTGACATAGAGCAGTCAATTCCACGCCAAATGGCTATCTACGATGATTCATTTATTAACGAATATAAGAAGTTAACCGAGATGAGTCATAGGTATAAGGCCAACATTATCCTTCAAATCGTCTGCCTTGGCTCGCAAACTTCAAACGGTAAGGTCATGTGGGGACCAAGCTCAGTCGAAGATTTGGGTTACAAAACCACTCCGGACGAAATGACACCGCAACAGATTCTTCTCGTCCAAACAGCTTTCGCCAATGCCGCGCTTCGCGCAAAGCAGGCGAGGTTTGATGGCGTCCAAATGCACGTAGCGCATGGATATCTATTAAGTAAATTCTTGACGCCCTATTATAATCACAGAACCGACGGCTTTGGTGGCAGCATTGAAAATAGAGCAAGAATGGTTGTAGAAACATATATAGCCATCCGGGAAAAGGTTGGCCCGGACTACCCGGTTCTGATTAAAATTAATAGCGAAGATTTTATGGATCAAGGGATGACTTTTGAAGAATGTAAATACGTATGCCAGAAGCTGGTCGAATTAGGAGTCAACGCGATTGAAGTCAGTGGGGGTAGTTTCTCGTCACGGCGTAACGAGGGGCCTTCAAGAATAATAAAGTCCGAACAGGAATCGTATTTCAAGCCTTATGCCGCGGAGATAGCGCAAGAAATCAATGTGCCGGTGATATTAGTAGGAGGTAATCGAGATTTTGAATTGATGACGGAGATTCTGAATCAAACTCAGATTGAATACTTTGCCCTTTCTAGACCGCTTATACGTGAAAGCAATCTAATAAATCGTTGGCAAAGTGGCGATCTGGACCGTGCAAAATGCATTTCTTGTAGTAAGTGCTTTGGTAGTCGTAACGGAACAAGCTGTGTCATCAACCGCCCGAAGAATGTTGATCCTGTCTAGGATCCCGCAAATCCAAGAAATAATGAAAAGAGATGAAGGCAATAATAAATTGTTTCAAACCCATTGAACAAGTTTTGGGATTATGGTTATTCAACAAGCTCCTCTATGCAATATCAAATACAACAACGGCGCCAATTTCATAACCTATTTTAGTATGATATTTTTCTAGGATATATCGATAGGGTCAAGTTACTTATTCACGTATAACTGTGAAAACGTCCAGAAAAGGAACAAGTATGAATAACATAGAATTGTTTAACTCAATAAAAAAGGATGCCGAATATTTCTCTTAATAGAAGACATTATTAAAAGAAATGTTCCTAACGAGTAGTATCAGCAACAACCCTTCGATAGAATTATGTATATTTCCCGTTCAGTCACTGATTACAAATTCTATGACATTTCTTGAAATCAAGAATCGGGATTATCTCGATGTCATAGAATTAGCCAATTTCTAACCCCTATTCTTGCCAAGTCCAGGGAAAAGCGCCAAGGCATTCTTTTCCAGAATACTTTCCTTTCCAGGTCGCTAATTTCTTCACTTGTGCGGACTGCCTTAAGACATTGTGTTGGCACCACGCTCCCGGCGAAAGGATAATCCATGCCGACGATGACGTAAATCAACAATACAGTAATCTTTCGCAGCATCACAATAGAATCCTCTTACGAGACAATCTTCAGGACTTCGGGCCCCATCCTACAGGGAACACCAGGAATGTCTTTTGGATACCCTATGATGACCGGTGCGACAATCCGGTCGCGCTCGGGCAACCCGATGAGATCCAGCAACTCCCTGTCATTGATAAACCTGCCCAGGTCGATCCAGCAAGTTGCAAACCCTTTAGCGCAAGCTGAGAACATGAAATAGGACGCCGCGAGCGCACAGTCTACCTCGATCGACAGTAGCTTTTTCGGACCCACAATAAATACCAGGCACGGGGCATTATAGAAAACGTTAAAGTGCTGATTGCGCAGTAAAGCCTCGTAATTGCTGCTCATAAAGTCGGGATTCCGCTCGAGATCATGCAGAAGATTACGTTTACTCTCGTCCGAAAGCCTTTTGATGACTTCCCTATTTGTTACGACAATAAAGCGCCACGGTTGCCTATTGGACGAGCTTGGTGCCAGGCAACTCTCGTTGATGATCTGTATGAGGATATCTAACGGTACTTCTTTGTCCTCATAGTCCCTGACCGATCTCCTTTTTGTCAGAAGTTCTGAATAATCCACCTTGAATCGCTCCTTTCCGTCAACGGTGCTGATCAAATCAGTAACCCTTGGTAATGGTCATGTCTTTTGAGTATCACCTCTCTTGCTGTAATATAACAAAAATTCACAAAAAAAGTAAAGAGTTCCCTGAAAAATTTCTCCACTCTGCTTTTGAGCATTTTTACGTCGATAATTGCATCTGTTTAATATTGGAATACGGTACTATAGCATGAAAAAACGCCTTTCGGGTGTTTTTTCTGGGTTCTGGAGCGACTATGGGTCGCTTGAAGTTTATCAAGCCCCCCCCAGATAATCTTTGGTTCAGATTACTCATTTGTTACTGATACTCCGCGCGACTAAAGTCGACGGGTTCTTAGGTACGTAGACTGAGAGGCCTTAACCTCAGCGGTTTTGATCCTGTGCAATTCTGTCCCAAGATGCTTCAACTTATTATCCAAGATGGTTAAAAACATCGCAGGAGCCTTATTCGCTAAGGATTTACCAAATCGTTTCTTGCTCTTGATCTTGCCTTTTTCATTTTTAGTCGTTTTTTTAGCTCTCTTCTGGAGACCTTTAAACGACATTCTTTCTACATTAACTTCTGTGCCAAGGCTAATAATCTCGTTAGCCAAACTATTATGTGATTGCTTGCGGATGCACCTTAACTTACTTTGGATTCTTTGCAGTTTGAGTTGATCCGACTGATAGTGCTTAGACTTTACCCAATGATCTTTATTACTCCGATTAAACGTCCCATTCGCCTTATACTTGTTCGGATTATTTGCTCTGCGACTTCGATCCATTTTCCGCTGCAATTTCCTGATTTTCCGATAAGGTGTATCTATCTCAGGGGCCAGTTCTAACAAACTGACCTTTTCATCGGAGGTTATCCCTGCTGTCTGTGGACCAATATCTATTCCAACCTTCGATCTACCTACCTTGTGCCTGAACTCACCGTTTTTATCCAGCTTAACTGGTGGGACGCCTTCAAGAACTAACTGCAAGAAGTAGTTTATGCCACTCTTTAATACTCTACAATATTTAATCGGTCGTAGTAGTACCATCTGTGCGTAGACATCCGAGGGATAAACTAACACTTTAATCGAGAGTCCATTCCAGACTAAGCTATTATTCCGGAACTTAATACCAGATGAGTTAGTTTTACCTTCCAAGCTTTGCAATTCGCCATACTTTTTGAAGTGTATTTTATTAGCAGTATGGTATATCTTCCCCTTAAAGGCTTCAAAACAGCGCGTTGCAATCTTTTGGACAGTGTGGGAATCTAAATTTTTCCTATAGTGGTGCTGCATTGGCTTAACAAACTGGTGTAGTGAATACTCGGTCAATCGGTACTTACTGTTTAACTCTTGCAGTGCCAGATTGCGGACTGTATCCGTTTTTGGCATTTTAAGTACACTCTGGTACTCTTTACTCTCAACCATTAAGCGATACCGTTTATTAAGTTCATTAAGACAGGCATTATAGATTCTTCTACCTATATCTAAGCGCTTATCTAAGATATCTTCTTGATAGTTTTCTGTATCAAGCTTAAGCGTTAAGACAAAATTCGGCTTTATTCCTTCTTTGACTTTTTTCGTCCGATTAGCCATAACAGTCACCACCTTTATACGTGGTTTTGGTTTTTTATATAGTGCTGTATTGTTTCTTCTGATTATGATATACAATTCCTTCTTTATGCGTATACTTATCGTTCATCAGATAGCTCACCTCTACCTAATTATACCATATATTATAGTACATGTGTTCTGTTTTATTAATTTTTTTATGAACGACGAGGCGCCTTCATCCCCGTGACTGAAGTCAGGGGCTTTCGGCTACGCTATCGTAAAGGACAGGTTGCCTTCACGTGCTATGCGATATAAAATTGAAATTAATACTTTGATAAAACATTTGTTTCAAACTGAGCTGTTAATAGCTAACCTATTTTTAAACCTTTTTGGTAATTAAGGAAAGTTTTTTATTCAATTATAATAAACACTGAAGCTTTATCAGGTGAAATTGAGGTGAATAAGGCTGTGGCAAATACTTTTATTTTTAAAAAATATGAAATTGCTGAAGAACTTATAAAAGGACGTCTACAAAAAGTGATTAAAGACAGGCCAAGGACTCTCAATGAAGTTTTGAGTAATGCCGTGGCTAGGTACGGAGATAAAGAAGCATTTATTTCAGGTGACCGGCGTATGACCTTTAAAGAGCTTTCTCAGCGGGTGGATAACTTTGCTCAGGCTTTGCAGAAAAAATATGGGGTGATGAAGGGGGATCGGGTTGCCCTAATCATGGGCACCGATATTGAATTTCTGATTGCTTTTTTTGCCGTAATTAAAATAGGCGGCATTATTATTCCCCTGAACACTCGCTACAAGGCTCAAGAGCTCTCCTTTGAAATCAATAATGCCCAGCCCAGCATTTTGATTCTGGACCGAGAGTTTTGGGAGGTTGTTGAACCATACCAGAATAAGTGGGAGTCCCTCCATTATGTCATTGTAAATGGTGAGGTGACACCCCCCTATACCATCTCTTTTGATCAACTCCTTAAGGATCACAATGGCAACCTTGAAGACGTGCCACTGACTGAAGATGATACGGTGATGTTTATGTATACCTCGGGGACCACCGGTCATCCAAAAGGGGCCGTATTATTTCACAGGGGGATTATTCAGGCCTGCATGACCCTCGATGAAATCTGTGTGAGCAACGCTGATAAGGACAAGGCTTTGTGTGTTATACCCATGGTCCATGCAGCCGGGATAATCCTGTCGTGCATCGGGTCGATCTTAATGGGCATCTCCTGCGTTCTCTTGCGTGAATACACAACTCAAGAGGTTCTGGAAATTATTGAGAAGGAGAAGATTACGACGGTTGCCCTGTATCCGGTGATTATTTTGCAGCTCATCCACCATCCTGATTTTGTGAATTACGATTTAAGTTCATGGCGGTCGATAATCTTTGGGGGTTCACCAAAGTCGCCTAGCCTTGTTAGGCAAATCAGACAAAAGTTGCCTTATTTAGAGATCAACGAGGTGTTCGGGATGACCGAGACCCATACTTTGGAGCTGATTATGACCAATAACGAAATAGATAATCACATAAGTGCCGTGGGTATGCGCTCACCTTTAACTAAGGTCAAAATTGTGGATGAGCAAGGTAATGAATGTCCACCTAATGTAGCGGGAGAGCTTTTATTGAGTGGATCAAAGATTATCTCATCCTACTGGAAGAATACCTTAGAGACCAAACGGCTCATAGTGGACGGGTGGCTGCATACGGGGGATTTAGCCAAGATCGATGAACAGGGCTTTATTTATATCCTTGATCGTAAAAAAGATGTAATTTACCGGGGAGAGGATAGGATTTACAGTCTTGAAGTTGAGAATGTGCTCTACACACACCCCAAAGTCATGGAAGCCGCCATTATAGGGATACCTGATGAGGTTTTTGGTGAACAGGTGAAAGCGTTCATAGTCCTTAAATCAGGCGAACAAGTATCAGATGAAGAGCTAAAAGCCTTCTGTAACCAGTACCTGGCGGAATATAAGGTCCCCAAATATGTTGAGTTCTTACCCGAGATGCCCCGCAACAGCATAGGTAATATTCTGAAAAAGTTGCTAAGATAAAGATGATAATTTTATAATTTAATGTTTCCTTCTTAAATTAATAGCTCGACCAATTATCGAACACTACTTGATGAGACAGAGGCGCTTTGAGATGTTTCACTATGTGTCGGTTTGATTTTCATGGGGCTTCATCAACTAGCTCTGATAACAATTCAAAGGATGAAGGTTGAAGAGTGAAGATGAATAAGAGAGTCTATGGAAATATTTCTATTCACTACATTAAGCCATCAGATTCATAGGTTTATAGTCAAGCCTTCACCATCCGAAGCCCGTCTACGTATGCTGTAATTAAAGCAACCAAAAAGGCGGGAATCAAAATGAATGAACCAATTATTGAACGTACGCCGCAAGGCATCGCGGCTGAGATTAATAGAATCAAACAACAGACTTGTAAAATCATGCTTACCAATGCTATCGAGGTCGGCAAGCGCCTGAAGGAGGCCAAGGCTCTGCTCCCGCATGGAGAATGGGGAAAATGGTTGGTCGAATCGGTGAGCTATTCCCAGCGCACAGCCAACAGGCTGATGCAGCTCTTTGAAGAATATGGAGAAAAACTGTTCGATTCCGCCGAGGGCGGTGGCAGCTCAAATTCGTCGGCGCTGACGAATTTAACCTACTACCAGGCCTTTCTCCTTCTGGGGATTCCGGAAGATGAGCGGGAGAAATTTATCCTGCAGCATGATGTAAAAGATATGACCACCCGGGAGCTGGATCAGGCTCTTAAAGAACGGAACCAAATTGCTCCGGAGAAAGAGCAGGCGCAAGTCACGCCCATGCCAAATAATCCTCAGGATATCAAAATAGAATATCTGACCGTCAAAAAAACCGCCAAACCAATAAGCGGGCCAAAAAATCCATCCTCCCAAGCCTTTACCACGGAGTATGAAGAGAGATGCGCCGCGTACTGCAAAACTATCGCCGATACATTCTACGAACTGCTGACAGCGCTCGGCCAACTGGCCAGGATTGATCCGGCGGTTAAGGAAAAATGCTGTAAATTCGCGAGCCGGCTTGCAGAAAATATGGTCGAAAGGCTTAAAGAGTGGCCGCCTGTTGTCAAGACGAATATGACGAATGTTGAAACGTACGCCACCCTTGAAAAGTGGTAAAATCCGGACCTATACGGTGCGCTTCGGGATCGGAATGCTGATGAGCTTCTATCTCGATGACGACGAAGCAAAGGCGTACCTGCGGACGTTGAAAGTAAATGCTCGGGTCGGAAAAGGCCTTTGAAGTTTGATCTTCAGGGTCTTCTTTTCCTCCCTATGGACCTGGTACTTCCAGGAATTCTTTGATCAGCTCCTTGAGGACCACAACGGCAACATTGAAGACGTGCCACTGACTGAAGATGATACGGTGATGTTTATGTATACCTCGGGGACCACCGGTCATCCAAAAGGGGCCGTCTTATTTCACAGGGGGATTATTCAGGCCTACATGACCCTTGATGAAATCTGTGTGAGCAACGCTGATCAGGACAAGGCTATGTGTGTTATACCCATGGTCCATGCAGCAGGGATAATCCTGTCGTGCATCGGGTCGATCTTGATGGGCATCTCCTGCGTTCTCTTGCGTGAATACACAACTCAAGAGGTTCTGGCGGTCGATATCTTTGGGGGTTCACCAAAGTCGCCTAGCCTTGTTATGCAAATCAGACAAAAGTTGCCTTATTAGATTATCTCATCCTACTGGAAGAATACCTTAGAGACCAAACGGCTAATTGTGGACGGGTGGCTGCATACGGGGGATTTAGGAAAGATCGATGAACAAGGCTTTATTTATATCCTTGATCGTAAAATAGATGTAATTTACCGGGGAGAGGATAGAATTTACAGTCTTGAAGTTAAGAATGTGCTATACACACACCCCAAAGTCATGGAAGCCGCCATTATAGGGATACCTGATGAGGTTTTTGGTGAACAGGTGAAAGCGTTCATAGTCCTTAAATCAGGCGAACAAGTATCAGATGAAGAGCTAAAAGCCTTCTGTAACCAGTATCTGGGGGAATATAAGGTCCCCAAATATGTTGAGTTCTTACCCGAGATGCCCCGCAACAGCATCGGTAATATTCTGAAAAAGTTATTAAGGTAAAGATGATAATTATCTAATTTAATGTGTCCTTGCTTAATTAATAGCTCGACCAATTATCGAACACTACTCGATGAGACAGTGGCGCTTTGAGATGTTTCACTATGTGTCATCCTAGTTGGTATGAGACGATATGTCATATTCAGAGGGGTTGGAATTAACCTTGAATACAAGAGATCCCTGGAAGCCAGTTATACAAGGCGTTCCAGGGATTTTTGAATGTAACACAATAGGGTTGTGTTACATTGAGGTTCGATGGATATTCATGTATATAATATATATCTATGAATTGGGGGTTTACCAAATGATACAAGTATATATTTAATGATGGGTTGGATTATCTAAAATTTAGATACAAAAAATAAAAATTGATGTAAAATGAATATAACTCGTATTTCGGAAAACTATTTTTCCCAGTTTCTATTGAAGGCAATAACCATTTTGTCTATCCTGAAAACAGGGTACTAGGGCCATAAAAACAAAAAAAATCCAACTATACTCAAGTAAATACTTGAGCAATTATGAATTAGGCCTTTGAATATTTAATTAGTGACTAAGCTGTACTGGAGTTAGCGCTCTGTTCAATAGTAACGGTAAATCCGAATGTTTCAAGTCTCTTTACAGATTTTTTAACAATTTCCGCTTTCCGGCGTTGATCAAATTAATCCGGTCCTAGTTCTTTGTATGGTGTGTTACTTTTGAGTATGTGGTACGTAGCTTTGAGAATGGCATGAGCAACTGCTACAGTAGCACAGTTATGGCCGCGTCTAGCGGCGATCCTAGCGTATTGGGCACTGAAATAGGTGTTCTTAAGATGCCCGGCGACTTTAGCACATTCTATCAGAGTAGTCCTAAGCATGTCGCTCCCTTTCCGCGTTTTACCGCTTTTGCGTTTGCCTGCACTCTCGTGGTTACCGGGGCAAACGCCAGCCCAGGAAGCGAGGTGTGAATCCGATGGAAATTGATTCATATTGATACCAATTCCGGCAATGATCACTTGCGCGCTACGTTCCGCAACTCCAGGAATAGAGTCGACAAGAGATACTTGATCGTTGACAGGTTCCATTCTTTCTTGGATTTCTTGATCGAGCGAAAGGACTTGTTCCTCAAGAATATCAATATGCTTGAGCATCAGACGTAACATTGTCCTTTGATGACACCCATAAAACCATGAAGCGCTTCTTCAATTTGAGGTATTTTCTTACGCATTTGTCTGAGCGCTTTATCAGCCATAGCTTGAACGTCAGTACAGCCAGCTATGAGCATATCAAGCATTCGACGGGATGATTTGCCATCGATGTCGCTGACAACAGACCCTAACTTGATATTTGCGCCTTCAAGCACCTTTTGGATGCGGTTCAACTCTCTGGCGCGCTCCGCAACCATCTTCTGCGATATCGAACAAGTTCTTTGAGTTCGCGCTGCTCCCGCTTGGGAATAAAACTGCTGTTCAGTAGGCCGTGACGAAGTAAATCAGCAATCCATTCAGAGTCTTTAACATCGGTTTTACGTCCAGGAACAGTTTTAATATGTTGTGCATTCACAACTAAAGTAAGAATCCCCTCCATTTCTAAAAGATTGTAGATTGGCTTCCAGTATGTCCGGTTGCCTCCATGGCAACGTGTTGACAATCAGCGCTCTTTAGCCAATCGATAAGGCCAAGAAGCGATGAAGTCATCGTACTGAAACTCCTAATCTCCTTCTTTCTACCTGTAATTAAACAGGCAGCAATCGTGTTCTTGTGAATATCCATACCACAACAACGCTCGTAAATAACATTCATTGAAAGACCTCCAATGATTTAATTACGGCGGGCTTCCTGTAAAGCATTAATCTACCCTACGTGCTCATGGCAACAATTTGTGGTGCAAGCAGGAAGCCTTAATCAGTCTATAACATCGGGCTCGAACGCACCAAGACATTTCGACCTTTTCCGTAGCAAAAGTATCTCACTTGGGCAACATTTTTATTCCACCGTTTTCCACCGTTTTCATTCATTTGATGGTGTGGCACAAGGAGCCACATGGAGGTCTATAACTGGACATTAAATCAAAATTCATATGAGTGAATAATCGGAAGTTAACATTTTTAAACAAGCACAGAAAGTAAAGAGAGAACTTACATAAGAAAAATGGGTTTAGTAATCCAACCCAATTGCGCATTCTTTGGGTAATGAACTAGACTCGGATAATTATAACCTGTTCCGAACAGAGATAACATGGTGCCGGAATATAGAAGATATTTCGTTTGGAGAAATTGCCAACAAATATTTTGTTATCATCTATCGAATAAAGAATTTTTATTATTTAAGGGGAAGAAATTATGTATCGTTAAGGCGCTCAAGAGAAGGAAATTAAGAATTTAAGCTTAGGTAATCTTTGTGCAAGGTTTGTCAGTACTTTTTGGTTACGTTATTACGCAAGGAACATGATAAGGTTTTAATTTAAAATATATCAAATAGTTAGATGGTTCTATGTACAAATTTCAAAATTTGATCATGAAGGATTTTTTAGCCTAATATATATAGAGTTAATAAAGATGTAAAAGGAATTTATGATATCTCTAAGAAATACTATAATTGGTTAAACTTTATATGAATTGTAGAAGTGAGGTAAGATAAAGTGAAGACAATTAGTAACATAAAAGTAGAGATTGCCTGGAATGGAGAAATGGAAATCTTAAACTTTAAGCTTCTTGAAAATACAGTATTTACTACGGAACAAGGATTACAAATTAAAGCTGTAATCAACGAAAATGGGTATTGTTTTGATGCTAAAAGAATTGATAAATCAAATTATCTTTCAAAATATAATGATTTAATAATTCAACTCTTTGTTGATCAATATAATATATCTATGGACAAAAAAATGGAGGATTCAGTAAGTGGTATTGAATCTACACAAGAACACACTTTAGATGATCCAAATATAATAATACCATATGACCCAAATTCCATAAGGGTAACACAGGGAAGGTTCTCTTTAAAAGAAATATTTGAAATGATTATCGGCACACAAGATGATGAGCAAATACTAGATTTATCACCAGATTTTCAACGAAACTATGTATGGGAAAATACTAGAAAATCTAGGTTAATTGAATCTATTTTGTTAAAGATACCTCTTCCAGTATTTTATCTTGCAAGAGATATAGAGGGAAAGTACCAAGTTGTGGATGGAGTACAACGTTTCTCTGTAATTAAAGAATTCTTTTCAAATGGGTTTAAACTTAAAAACTTGGAATATTTGAAGGAAGACTGTGAAAATAAATATTTTCAAAAAAGTACTGCAGCTTCTTTGCATCCCAAATTTGTTAGGCATTTAAGATCTTATCAAATTG